>Ga0118677_10001813_pt1 | contig 44330 bp, 36 predicted proteins | sample AliMusrvi5mmetaG_FD_86154 | JGI IMG/M metagenome (GOLD analysis project Ga0118677, IMG submission 86154) | reverse complement strand
CGACAGTTGCATAACACTGAGCATTGTCCATGTCAGCTGTTACGGCTGGCGTTGCAGCAAGTGTCGGGAACTGTGCATCCTTCAACATAACAGTAAATGTTGTACTTTGGGTATTTCCGTTACCATCATTGGCAGTCAGGGTGATTAGTTGTGTTGTGTTGTGACCGCTGATCACTGTACCTGCAATTGGAGACTGGGTTTTAACGATACTCCCAACTACAGTACAATTATCGGAAGCTGTGGTCAAACCTGTGTAATCAGGAATGCTAAAGCTGCAAGCTGCACCAACATTTTCGATTCTGTCAGCAACAGTTGTAAGTGATGGTTTGGTTACATCCTTGAGAGTTATTGTAAATGATGTGCTTTGGGTATTTCCGTTACCATCATTTGCCGTCAGGGTGATTAGCTGGGTTGTGTTGTTACCGCTGATCACTGTACCTGCAACAGGTGACTGAGTTTTAACGATACTTCCTACAGCGGTGCAATTATCGGAGGCTGTGGTCAAACCTGTGTAATCAGGAATGCTAAAGCTGCAAGCTGCACCAACATTTTCGATTCTGTCAGCAACAGTTGTAAGTGATGGTTTGGTTACATCTTTCAGTGTTACTGTGAAGGTAGTACTTTGGGTATTTCCGTTACCATCATTGGCAGTCAGGGTGATTAGCTGGGTTGTGTTATGTCCGCTGATCACTGTACCTGCAATTGGCAACTGAGTTTTAATGATACTACCTACAGCAGTACAATTATCGGAAGCTGTAGTCAATCTGGTGTAATCAGGAATGTTAAAGCTGCAAGCTGCACCAACATTTTCGTTTCTGTCAGCAACAGTTGTAAGTGATGGTTTGGTTACATCTTTCAGTGTTATTGTAAATGTTGTACTTTGGCTATTTCCGTTACCATCATTTGCTGTCAGGGTGATTAGCTGGGTTGTGTTATGTCCGCTGATCACTGTACCTGCAACTGGCGACTGGGTTTTAACGATACTACCTACAGCGGTACAATTATCGGAAGCTGTTGTCAAACCTGTGTAATCAGGAATGCTAAAGCTGCAAGCTGCGCCAACATTTTCGATTCTGTCAGCAACTGTTGTAAGTGATGGTTTGGTTACATCTTTCAGTGTTATTGTAAATGTTGTACTTTGAGTATTTCCGTTACCATCATTTGCCGTCAGGGTGATTAGCTGGGTTGTGTTATGTCCGCTGATCACTGTACCTGCAACTGGAGACTGGGTTTTAACGATACTTCCTACTGCGGTACAATTATCGGAAGCTGTTGTCAAACCTGTGTAATCAGGAATGCTAAAGCTACAAGCTGCGCCAACATTTTCGATTCTGTCAGCAACAGTTGTAAGTGATGGTTTAATGTTGTCACTCACCGTAACTGTAAAGCTACATGTAGGATTACCGCAAGTATTTGTTGCAGTTATAGTAACATTTGTAACACCTTTATTAAATGTCGAGCCGCTTCCTGTGCCACTTCCGCTTGTGTTTGTTGCACCTGTAAAGGCATAAGTTACAGTTGGCGTGGGTGTACCGCTTACAGTTGCAGTATAGTTAACTACTGCAGCACAAGTTCCCGCTGCTGTGTTAGCGGTTTGATTGCTCGGGCAGGTTGTAAAACTTGGTGGCGTATTTACTAAGACAGCCCAACTACCTGTTGATTGCGTAAACGTAGTATTACAAGTGTTGTCTTTTGCCCACCGGGTATAAGTTGTGTTAGCAATTAGACCGCTTGGTGGATCATAGGTTGAACTTGTTGCACCCGAAATATCAACACTATTTGCCTGCCATTTATAGGTTATTATTCCATCTCCACCGCTTGCTGCTATTGAACTTCCTATTATTCCTGGATTTCCATTATAGCAAATGGTTTCACCAGTTGATGAAATTGTTCCTGATGTAAAATTACCATCTACTGTTACGGTCCAGGTTCCGGAAGAAACAGTGGCAGTGGTATTACAGGTTCCATCCTTGGCATATCTTTGATAACTTATTGTAGTTGTCAAACCTGCTGGAGGTGTGTACGTGGCAGACGTTGCTCCACTTATTGCTGCGGTATACGAGTCCACTGATGATCGCCATGAATAGGTAATTGTTCCATCTCCGCCGCTTGCTGCTGTTGTGCTGCCTATTACTGATGGAGTACCCGCATAACATATCGTTTGCCCGGTTGATGAAATTGTTCCTGATGTGAAATTTGCATCTACTGTTACTGTCCAGGTTCCGGAAGAAACAGTGAAAGTGGTATTACAGGTTCCATCCTTGGCATATCTTTGATAACTTGTTGTAGTTGTCAAACCTGCTGGAGGTGTGTACGTGGCAGACGTTGCTCCACTTATTGCTGCGGTATACGAGTCCACTGATGATCGCCATGAATACGTAATCGTTCCATCGCCACCGCTTGCTGCTGTTGTGCTGCCTATTACTGATGGAGTACCGGCATAGCATATCGTTTGCCCTGTTGATGAAATTGTTCCTGATGTAAAATTACCATCAACTGTTACTATCCAGGTTCCGGAAGAAACGATGGCAGTGGTATTACATGTTCCATCCTTGGCATATCTTTGATAACTCGTTGTAGTTGTCAATCCTGCAGGTGGTGTGTAGGTGGCAGATGTTGCTCCGCTAATAGCTGCAGTATATCCGTCTGCTGATGAACGCCATGAATACGTAATCGTTCCATCGCCACCGCTTGCTGCAGTTGTGCTGCCTATTACTGATGGAGTACCGGCATAGCATATCGTTTGCCCTGTTGATGAAATTGTTCCTGATGTAAATGCAGAACGTACCGTCACAGTTGTTGTATATCCGGCAGTACCGGAAACATAGGTAGTAACAATATTAGGAGAAGTTGTCGAAAGCCCCACAATATTAATAACTTGTGAACCTGAAGCTAAACCTGAGATTGTAAAAGTTCCGGTACCAGCTACAGAAACAGTCATTGAAGCAGTTTGCGTTGAACCACCACCAATATTATAAGAAACCGTATAAGTTCTTGTTGGTAAATTTGCACCAGTAGTATTAGAAAGCGTAATTGTTGCAGAACTACCAGAGCAGATAGGTCCGTTATTTGTTGTACCTGTTAAAGTATAATAAAGAACAATTATTTGTCCAGCTCCTCCAACTCCACCAGCAAAAGTAGTACTACTAGTTCTGCCAGCTCCACCGCCTCCACCGCCAGGAACTCCACCTGTACCGCCTGCTCCACCAGCAATGGCCCCATTAGTACCACCAGCTCCTCCGCCAGTAGGACTGCCAGTCCCGCCAGCTCCTCCAGCACCACTAATACCTGAAGCTGATCCAGCATTTCCATTTCCAGCATCGCCAGGTCCTCCACCACCAGCGCCACTTGTAGTACCTGATCCTGTACCTCCTGCGCCCCCATTAAACGACCCCGAAGTAAGAGCTACTCCTCCGGTATATGTACCGGCTCCGTAACCATAATTACCTCCTGCAGCAGTTGTAGCTCCTGTAAATGATGTTGAATTACCTGCAGTTCCATTACCATTTTCTGTACTTCCTCCATTACCTCCAATACCGACAGTATATGTAGCAGTTCCACCAGTTGAAGTAGAGGCACCGGTTAGAGTTACATTAGAGCGCTGAAAAGCACCTCCACCACCTCCGCCGGCACCATGTTCGCCACCAGAACCTGCACCTCCACCGCCTCCCCCTGCGCCCCAGAGCTTAACTGTTACTCCACTTAAACCAGCTGGTGCGGAATTATAAGTTGTATTACTTCCGGATGAAAAAAGTACAGATACTTGAGCTTCCGCCTTCGTACCCGATAGCAAAAACACTGCTATCAGCAGGACAAAGAACCGAAGAGTTTTAACTTGTAAGGTTTGCACCAACGTATTGGGGCGGGAATAAGATAAAGGTGTTTTCATAGTATTTGTTTTTTGGTTAATTTCAGAATACGTTTCCCCGGCTGTAAGGCCGGTGGGGCTTGGTAAAGGGTAATTGTGCTTCATGGTTTTATGTTTTAGTTTTTAGGAAATTGTCATTAGTCATTAGGAAAGAAACGTTTATGTCACTCCTGATTCGACACACAGGAGAATGATTACAAACTACTATAAACAAATGGGAAACAACCACATAAACATAACTTGTCCCGATTTCTCTGGATAGTCTCATAGAACTATTTAATCTATGTGATCTATGTGTCTATGTGGTTAAAATATATACGGATGAAATTATTAGAGAAAGCGATGCACTGAGTAATTAGTGTATCAGGGATGTCGAAATGATTAAGGATAATGTTCCGTTTCATAGAATTCAACCCTGCCGGTCCCGATGGCCATCTGCCAGATCGGAACCTGACAGGAGTTGCACCTAATTAAAACGATATTCTGTATGAACGAACCACTTAAAACACTAATGTTTTTATGATGTGTGTGCCAATGGATTATCGTCCCATCCTAAAGCGGTGGAAACTGATAGTATTAATATTTCAAAGGAAAAAGATTTGATGTAACGGTATTGGCCTGCCAGCCATAGTCGGGGTTAATAATCAGTTGCAGTGTTCTCGTTGAGTTACCTAAAGTATTCGTAATTTTTTATAAATTTGTGCAAAAGGAAATCCATGAAACCATTGAGGATATACATAGATACTTCTGTTTTTGGTGGTTACTTTGACTCTGAATTCGAAACAGAAACTAAAATGTTGTTTGAAAGGATCATCAAAGGAGAATATAGTATCGTGATTTCGGATCTTACCCAAAATGAATTGGTAAAGGCTCCCGAAAATGTAAGGAACTTGCTATATGATTTAAAAATAAGATTGGTTGAGGTAATTGCTGTGACTAACGAAGAAATAGCGCTTGCAACAAATTATATTTCAGAAAAAGTTGTTGGTCAAACGAGTTTAGAAGATTGCATTCATATTGCAACGGCAACTACCAATCATGTTGACTTATTGGTAAGTTGGAATTTCAAGCATATTGTGAATGTAAAGCGAATACTCGGTTATAATTCTGTAAATATAAAAAATGGTTATCATATCCTGGATATTCGTTCACCTAAAGACTTAATATACGATGAAGACTAATAAGAAATTCGATTGCGTAAAGATGATGCGTGAGATAAGAGATAAAATAAGCTCGGATATCTCGACTATGACGCCCGAACAAATCATTGAATATATTCGCAAAGGTTCTGAGGAATATGAAGCTAAACAGAAACAGCCTCGAACAACTGCTCATAAACCAACTGTTCTTTAGTGGTTTTGCGATGATGTATACCTATCAGATAGATTTGCATTGAAGCTATATTGTCTTGTTATATAAATTGCCATACAATCAGTTAGTAAGTATTTCTTACATACTCATTCCAATATTAACCACACAGGCACAACTTGTCCCGATTTCTCGGGATAGGACATAATAGAATTACCACCACAGATTACACAGATGAACACAGATTAATAAACCATAATATAAAGTCTTCAATCTGTGTAGGGTTTGCTTAAAAATGTATTAGTTGCTGATAATGAATACTATAAATGACCATTTGAAAGAACGAAGTGCATGTATTTTTAGTAGTCAACTCCAATAAGCTTGCACTTGATATTTTAGTCTGTCTAAAAATTATCCCTCCGGGATAAAATGTTTATAGAAAATGAATTACACGAGTGAATATTCAACCCCAGATGGGGTTGTACAACTTTTTAATCATCATTCTCTATAAATATATGACCTCTCTGAGGTCGTATTAACCTTCTTGGAGTTTTTCAGCAGACCCTGTGTTCATCTGTGTAATCTGTGGTTGAGAGACTTATTTTATTGGGGAAGCTAAGTGTTAGATTTATGACAATGGAATCATAGTATCTTTTTCAACTCATCGAAGAAAGTAGTTTTATCCATGTTTAGATGCCGTAAAACTTGCTTTACGATAAATTCCGGTACCGGGTCAATATGAGTTTGAATAGTAATTGGTCTCTCCATGGTCGTTTTTGACCATTTTTCGTGACCACCTCTTCCTTTGGTATCTTTAATGATTTTTAATCCCTGACTTTCAAGAAATTTGCGAAATAGATGGATAGAAATATTTGATAGTTTCTTCGTTGACATTCCACCTCACTTTAAATAAACGATGGCAGTCCAACTTCCTGATGATAGGTGTTTACCGGATATTTGTCAAATATCTCAGAGACATACTCATTATCCTTAATAACAGATGTAATACTTGGAGCAAGAATCTTCTTGGGGTTTTTAGCCGTTCCTTTTAATTCCCATCCTAAACCAGTTAACACCTTGCTTAATGTTTTCTTTTTAAGGGTGTAATCAACAAAATCTTCAAAAACAATAGCGAAAGAATCTTTGGCTTCTTTTATATTATTACCATAACCAGTTAAATCTAAATGAGGTGAATAAATAAAATGAACCTTATTTTCATCTTCAAAATGAAAAAGAAGAAGCATAACCTTAATACTTCCGGATTGATTCTCGTATCCTGCTTTAAATATATATTGTGCCATAGCATAATTGATTAGCTTATAGCAAATGTAATGATATTTTTTCAGAACACTCCTGCCTGACGCAAGGATGCAAAAGGGGTGGCGTTAACTGCACCACAGAGGTCATAGATCAACATAGATTAAAGTTTTTTTCTTCCGTTTATTATTCTGTGTTAATCTGTGTAATCTGTGGTTGATAGTGTTATTTTTTGGGGAAAGCTAAGTGTTCTATGTGCCTATGTGGTTATTTTTTCTTTGTTCCAAGACCTTTTAAACCTGCCTGGGGTTAGAAGCCAGGCAGGTTTCGCAAAATGTAGAAGCGGGAACTTCTTACGGGAAAAACGGGAATATATAGAAAAACAGATTAAGAGTTCAGCATACAAGCCTTATAAACGGAAAATGTATTGGACAATTTACTGTATTTTAGTACTTTTGAAGTATGGAAAATCCCAAAAACATTGAACAGGATTTTATTATCGACAGGTTGACCAACTCAATCCTCAACACGATTACAGGCGATAGTTTCCAAACAGAAGTTATACGTTTGAATAAAAATGACTTGAAGTATTTAAGCAGTAATAAGGCCTGGAATTTCAACTGGAAAACAGAATTTGACGATCTAAAAAAAGAAGTTTACAAACTCACTATCGTAAACAATAATCATATCATACAAGGACTTTTAAGTATAACCATAGAGCAAGACCATGTTTTTATGAACCTACTCGAAAGTGCACCGTTTAATATAGGTAAGCAAAAGATTTACGAAGGAGTCGCTGGAAATCTGGTTGCTTATGCCTGTAAAATATCGTTCCAAAGAGGATTTGATGGATATGTTGCCTTTACAGCAAAAACCAGATTAATTGAACATTACGAAAAATCATTAGGTGCAGTTCATTTCAAGAACCAACGGATGATCATTGAAACCCAGGCTGCGAGAATCTTAGTTGAAAAATATTTTAAAATGTAAAAACTATGAGCTTAATAAAGGAACCTGAAGGTGTTGATTTTATCATACAAAGTCCGCCTTTGACTGACCAGGAAAGAATTGAGATCAGCGAATTTATCCGTCTGAGGAAAAGCCAAAACAAAAGAACCGATAAACGGATCATCTCGAAAAAGACAGTTCAAGTAAAGGAGTAAAGCAAATTTCGGATGCCTAAGTACATTAATAATTCAGAAGCATTTGAGAAATCGGTGAGCCGAGCCCCGATTGCCCGGGGTCCGTTCACCGGATTAACTAAAAACGCACTATGAGAACTTGTGGATATCCATAAAAGGTACAATCCATTTCACTACCAATGCACTCAGGTATATGATCGTTAATACTCTCTATCCGGAAAGATGAAACTATTAACGCTCCAAAAGACCATAGCTTAAAATAAATAAAGTTTATGCTTATTGCCTGATTGAATTGCATAGTAAATCCTACTGTTATCCACACTGAATAGTAGAAACTCTGATAAATTGGCAATCTGAGATGTGTTTTGAAGAACCTAAATCACGAATCAATAAATCCTTCAGGTCAAAAAGTAGAACAATCGAACTTAAACTAAAAGTAATGTTCAATCTCTATGATTAAATTTACGATACAATTTTCTAATTTAAATATAAAATGTAAAAATGTATCGTAATTTATAATCAGTCTAAATAACGGATTGTTAAATATATTTATAATCCCCTTAGAAACCAATATTCAGAAAAGCAAATACACTAGTGTTCAATGGTTAATTAATTCATTCACACCCAATCTCAGTAATTGTTAAGCACAAATAATTCCAATTTCGCTATTTAAACTGTAAAATAAATTATAAAACAGATGAATTCTGCTTCCTGTATTTTAATATCCTGTAAAACAAAAAGCCTGTATATTTCTTTCTCTATCCGTTTAAATTATCACCACAGATTACACAGATGAACACAGATTGAAGACTTTATTTTTCTGTTTACTAATCTATGGTAATCTGTGGTGAAAAGTGTTATTTTATTAGGGGAAGCTAAGTGTTCTATGTGCCTGAATTTTTTTAATTGTTACAACTATTTAGCTTGTTTTTTTATTATAAATCAATGCTTTATGGTTTTGTCGCACAGAGATTCACAGAGTTTTACACAGAGAGCCACAGAGATAATTAATTAAATTTCAACCTCTGTGTAACTTTGTGATTTCTCAGTGTTCCTCTGTGTAATTTTAAAGTAATTTATAATCAATGTAATAACCATGCTAAATAGTTGCCATTTGTTTATATAATTAACCACATAGGCACAACTTGTCCCGATTTCTCGGGATAGGACTCAATAAAAATTAGCACTACACCCGATTGACTCGGGCAGGGATTACACAGATGAACACAGATTGAAGACTTTATTTTTCTGTTTATTAATCTATGGTAATCTGTGGGTATCCGTGGTTGAGAAGATTTTTTTCTAATTTCAAGCCTGTAAATTAGAAAAATACCTCTGGTTTTCTTATCTTTAATGATAATCAACCCAACATTAGAAAAACTGTACCGATTCAATCATGGTGTCACGGATACCCTACCTGAAGAAAAAGATCGGATCAGCCCGTCTGGTCTGGTTTCAAAACAGCAACTCCTACCTCCGGCTGGAAGAACCGGCATGGTATGTTTTCCAAAGGATCACCCGCCGAACCGGCACAGAAATCCTTGCCGCTGAGTTTGCCCATCGTTACGGGCTATCTGTCGAAGAAAGCAACACTTTTGTCCAGGATATCCGCAGCCAGACTGAACTGATGAACCGCACAGATTCTGCTTTGGATACGGGTCAGTTGGTTTCCAAACCGACTCTTGCTTTTCGGATGAACCGCACCGAACCTGCTCCTGATCACACTCATCAGCCTTTAACCCAAGGAAATGAAACCCGTTACCATCCATATTCCCTTCATCACTACCGGTTGGGCAATCACCACTTTAACTTCTCCTATGAGACCGAGGCATTCGAAGATTACCTTCATCCGCTGATCAGCCATCTCGTAACAATCGGTGAGCATGACGGTTGTCCCCTCTTTGAACTATTCGCTTACGACGCCCGTATAATCTTTCGTTTCAACGGAGATGTCAAAGGATCGTGGACCATCGACGAAACCCATTTGGTGAAGGGGATGATCTTTATGTTCCTGGTCAACGTGATGCACGACAAAACAGATGCCGATTGGCTGATGACTGTTCATGCCTCGGCGATTACCAACGGAAAAAAGACCATCCTTTTTACGGCAGCTCCCGGAAACGGTAAAACCACTATTGCGGCTCTTCTTCAGGCCCGAGGCTACACAATCACGGCCGACGATTTCGTCCCCATAGAACGAAACACGCTGAAGGCCTGGCCCTTTCCAATCGCCATGTCGGTTAAAGAAGGCTCTATGGAATTACTGTCTCCGCTATTACCGGGACTGCAACAAAAACAAGTCAATTTCATCTCTCCGGAGAAAAGTGTGCGCTACCTGCCCCCTGCGGGCGCTTCAGCCGAAACCCCGGAAGCCTGCCCCGTTAGGGATATAGTCTTTGTCACTTATAATCCTGAAGTTGATCTGGCCTGGGAGAAGCTGGATGCCTTATCAGGCGTAAAGCTGCTTCTTGATCAGGCCTGGGTGTCGCCGGGCAGGGAAAATGCGCAGACCTTCCTCGACAGGATTGTACCGCTGCCGTTTTACCGGCTGACCTATTCAAACAACGAAAAGGCCCTTGAAGTAATCACCAAACTGTTTGATCATGACTGACAAGGAACTCTTTTACCTGACCGGCAAATGCCTGACCCCGGACGAACATCCCGGATTCAGGCAGGAACTGATTGAACTGATTGGCTCTGACTCCATCGACTGGGAGCAATTCGTGACCCTGTGCAGCAATCATTTAATACTGCCGGCTATTTACCTGAAGTTTAAATCACAGAAAATCCTCTGCTGCCTCCCCGAAGAATTGGCTGAACATTTAAAGTATGTTTATGAATTAAATGTTGCACGGAACAACCAGATCCGCAGACAACTTCAGCTATTGACGGAGCTGCTGAACCAAAAGAACATCTATCCGGTATATTTAAAGGGGGCAGGCCATCTGCTCGATGACCTCTATTCCGACCCTGGTGAACGGATCATGGGCGACATCGACTTCCTGGTTCCTGAAAAAGATTACCTGGCCTCTGCCCGACTTTTGGAAAGACAGGGCTATGCAACCTTCGCCCCCGTTGCTGACTATACCAATATTGGAACGCTGAAACATTATCCACGGCTCTTCCATCCTGATTTTGCGGCTGTTGTTGAAATACATCGTATCCCCGTGCGGGGAAAGGAACTGCGCTGGTTTAATGCCGGAATCATTGATCGAAAGAAACAAACTGTTGCCTCACTGAAAGGCTGCTTTGTACTTTCCGATGAGCATAAAATCATACTCAATTTCATCCACAGCCAGATCAGCAACAAGGGACATGCCTATGGCGTTGTTTCCTTCCGTGATCTCTACGATCTTTACCTGCTCTCCGGAAGATCATCCGTAAAAGATAGCCTGCTGCATACCCATAATAAACAAAAGGCCATAGCCTATTATGTATTCGCCGGAAAAGCACTGGATATCCCGGGAAAATTCTATCCAAAGAGCAACCTTTCTGCCCGGCTCTTTGCGAAAAAGCATGATCTAAACCTAAGTTCTGATTTTTTTTATCATACCAACCGAAACCTGCATTTTATCAGTCATCAGCTTTTCACCATGTATATTGGTCAGATCGTCCGGTCCTTCTATTCCAGAACAACACGGCAGTCGCTCTTTGGACGCCTGAGTAACCGAAACTGGTATAAATCCCATTTGAATTATTACATCGGTTTCTTCAGCCGGAAAAACCAATCATCCAAACAATAGGGACCGGGACATTTTATCCATGAGATCTTAAGAACATTTGTTTTTACTGAAACTATTGGGAAAGTAATGCGTAATACCCGGGTATCCTTTTGAGTATAAATTTTGTATAGAGTTAGTATACCATAAGTATAGCCTGTTTATTTCTGAACACATAAGGTACACACAAGGTATACTTAAGGTATACACAAGGTATACACAAGGTGGCAGGTTGGGGATACTCGTTGGTTATCCGTTTGGAAGGAAAAGCTCCCATTATTCAAGCGTTTCAGCAACTCAAGCTCAAAACATTCCTGCAGAAAAATTTAAGATTTCAACATCCAGGTTCAGATTGGATTTGAAGAGAATGGGATAGGTTAGTTTCCGCTCCATCTTTTTTGAGGAAGGTTTTTCGTTTGTCCTGAATTCCGGACTGTGAAAGGTGATTGTTTATTTGATAAAAGGGGCAGGGCTTAATTTACCGGAGGGTCAATGGTAATAATTGCTGCAGGCATTTCACGGCACCAAAGAATAGTCCATTTAAAAACTAATGTATTGTGATTTTCTAAGTAATTGGAACCCTTTGTTGTTGTATTTCACAATAGATGAATATTGATAAAACAATTGTAATTTATAAAGAAAAACGGAACGCGGATTTAACGTGATTTAGCGGATTTAAGACGGATTTGTTTTCAATAAATTGAAACGGATTGAAAAGCGCTTCAGGGTATAGTTAAGATTAAGATACCTTAAATAACCTTTTAATACGAAGTATTCTGAATCCGTTATAAATCCGCTAAAACCGTGTAAATCCGCGTTCCATTATTCTTTGTTTTACCATTAGAAACTGCGGAATTATTGTGACTATCTTTCCTACAGTTCAAAATTAAACCCTCGTTTCAGCAGATCTTCGTATTTATTTGGGTCGAAGCGGTAGTACCAGGCACCTTTACGCGAGGATTCTTTTTCTTTTTCTTCCAGCTTTTCGAGCAGATCCATAGAGAGCAATTTACGTCGGAAATTACGTTTGTCAATGGTTTTGTTATAGATGGCCTCGTACAAACCCTGCAATTGAGGAATAGTGAATTTGTCAGGCAGTAGTTCGAAACCGATGGGTTGCGTCCTTGCCCTGACTTGTAGTTTTTTCAGTGCACGGGCGACCATGGCTGAATGGTCAAAGATTAGTGTGGGCATCGAAGAGATTGGAATCCAGGTGGCACCATGGGATTTTACCAATTCCAGATCTGAAGCATTGATTTTGATCAGGGCGAAATAGGCTACTGAAATGATGCGTGCCCCCGGATCACGGTCGACTTCTCCAAAGGTGTAGAGTTGCTCCATGTAAACATCTGAAAGGCCGGTAAGCTGGTTTAATATTCGTTTGGCCGCTTCATCTATAGCTTCGTTGTCTTTCAGGAATCCACCCATGAGTGACCATTCACCCATGGCAGGCTGGAAATTTCGTTTCAGCAAAAGTACTTTTAACTCCCGCCCGCCTTCATCGTATCCGAAAATAATGGAGTCGACTGCCACATGAAATTTCTCGTGTTCCTCGTAGTATGACATGGTTGACGTTTATTCAGGCAAAGGCCAGTCGGTTGTTTCCTTGGTACGCAGATAGGTTTCGATATGACGGTCAGTCTTGGCTTCGTAGATGTCGGAAATAGTCAGGATAATCCCGGTTTCTTCCACATTTCCGAAGGTATCATTGATCACGGTTCCAAAAGTTTTCATTGAAGGACTGAGATTCATGTAGGAATTGATCAGGGGAGGAATATTCTCGCCGAATTCGCGAACCTTCTGTGATAGTATCCGGTAGTCTTCCTTATATGAACCGCCATTGAATACCCGTTCCATTTCTTTCATGTCAATCCCTAAATCCAGAGGATGGATGGGGGTCACCAGGTTCTCATTATCTTTAAAGTATTTCAGGAAGAAATACTGGATCAGGTTTCGGGCCTTGGTATGAAAATGAGTATACATGGTCACCTTTCCGAAGAAGTACTTGATTTCGGGATTGTCGACGATTAATGCTCCCAAACCGTCCCACAGGTTATCGAGTGCAAAAAGCGCTTTGGCGCCTGCTTTGCTTGACTGGTAATGAGGCTGCACAAATGAACGTCCTAATTCGAGGGTATAGGGAAGATATTCTTTAACAAATTTCTCAGAGAAATTGAACAGATGTGTAGTGGCAAGTTGTACAATTCCATTCTTATCGACCGGCAGATTGTTGCAGATGATGTAACGGTAACCGCCGATGATTTCAAGAGCCTGAGGATCCCATACGATCAGTTGTTTGTAGGGTTCACTGCAGGTGTCGTATTCATCAATGTCAATATCCTCTCCTGTACCACCTCCGGCGTCTCTGAATGTCAATTCCCTTACTCTTCCAATCTCACGCATGACATTGGGGGAATCCTGATAAGTAATTATATAAATTTCGTTATCGCCTTTGTTGGTCTGCCTCATTAACTTGTCCGGGGTCAATTCGGCAAGCAATGCTTCTTTTGACACTGGTGCAATAATATCCTTCATACTAATGATATCTGATTTTATGGAGGTACAAAACTAAAAAAAATCTTTCAGGATTGGTTTTTTCAATCCATAATCTTAGCGGGGGAACTCATTTGGTAACTTGTACACAATGTCTCTCACTTCGGCTGCCCATTGATCGGGAGTTTTGCTTTTGTCGAAATGGGTATACGAAATTGGTTTTCCAAAGGTAATGGTGAATTGCTGGTTTTTGTGACCGAAAGTTTCGTCAGCCAGGTAGAAGGTTTCAAGGTTCCATTTTATCCTGAAGAAGGTACGAAAGTTTGCCAGATTATAGAAGAAGCTGGAGTTACGGCCACTCACATGAACAGGAATAACATCCCGCTGATATTCAATGGATTTAACGATGAAATGTTTCTTCCATTCAGGATCGCGGATAATTCCTTTGTGGCGACGGGAGGCATATCCGCAGGGGAAAATCAGAATTTGTTTATCTGAAGAATAAGCTTCGTCGAGTTGGCGTATCACATCCTTCATGAGGCCTCCGTATTTATTCAGTGGAATAAATACAGGTCTCAGCTGAGGAATATTCATCAATATATCATTAACCAGGGTGATGGGTTGACCGATAAAATGGTCGATGTTACTTAGAATAAGGAGTGCATCGAAACCTCCCAGCGGATGGTTGGAGGCAAAGATAAACCTTCCGGTGGCAGGGATATTTTCACTCCCAATAATAGTTTCCTTAACGTTAAATTCTTTAATCATACTTCGGGCAAATTCAACACCTCTTTCTTTGCCATGATTGGCCAGGAGTTCATTGATTTCGTCGATGTGCAGGATACGGGTAATATACCTGTAAATAAATCCCGGGATCTTCTTTGCAAGTCGGGGGTTCTTTTTCAGGAATGTTTCCCTTATGTTGATCGGTTTTGCCGGTTCGTTATTGTCAGAATTCATGATAGATTTTTGAAATTAAGAAGTTGAACAGCATCTTAATGATTGCCGAAAATATAAAATTATTATTAATGAGTGGCCTTTGCTTCGGTTTTAATTGAATATGGATATAGTAATGTCATTTCCTGAGATGAGTATCGAAATCCCTTGTCACGGATGACGGATCGTTCAGAGGGAAGGGAGCACTGACTTTATTGCTGGGAAATCGGATACAATCAAAGAAACGGGCATTTACAACAAGTTGCTTTTATCGCTGGCACTACTGATTGAGAGCCATTTACTGATTTGCCTAAAAATTTATCAACAAACTACATTTTATAATTCGGAAGTCAAAATGGATGATTACTTTTGTGTATTGGAAACGTTTTATTAACGAATATTATTAGAATTTGTTTCTGTTTTAAATATCAGAAAATCAATATTGTATAAGATGTGTTTTCTAATTATGCACAAGATATAAACAGTTTGTTAACGCTTTTTTTTATACTTTTAGGTGACTGAAAGGGACTGATAGTGGAATATAGTGACTGATGTATTCTGTTTTTTATTACTTTTACATTTGAATTTAAGACACTTTGAAAAATGAACTTCTCGGCGGAAAAAGAAGCAACCTTTGATGAAAAAGGAAGAGTCGTATTACCGGCAGATTTCAAGAATGAAATGGGCGGTACGATTCCCGGTGGCCAGTTGGTCGTCGAGCTGGATCCCTATGAGAAGTGTCTGAACATTTATCCCATGTCGGAATGGGAAATCCGGATTGCCCAAATCAGATCAAAACTGAACAGGGACAATAAAATGCACAGCCGGGCACTCGATACGTTTTACAGGAATTTCAAAGTAATACCTGTCCCGGATAGCTGCCGAATGAACGTTCCCAATAATTTCATTGAAAAAGTAGGAATAACAAAGAATGTAATTTTCACCGGACAGGGAGACCGTATCAGACTTTGGGATTCCGCGGAACATGACCGGTATATTCTGTCGTGTGATGATTATGAAAGTGTTTTTGCACGAGTTGTAGGAAATGAAGAGGTATAAAAGTGGAAAGAGAATATCATGTGCCGGTTTTGTTGGACGAGAGTGTCAACGGGCTGGAAATTAAGGCGAATGGCGATTATGTTGACGTCACTTATGGTGGCGGGGGCCATTCACGCGAGATTTTCAGCCGCTTAAAAACGGGCCGGCTTTTTGCCTTCGATCAGGATGAAGATGCAGCAGCGAATGTAATCCAGGATGATCGCTTTTTTTTCATCAGGCACAATTTTAAATACATACGAAATTTTTTAAAGTATTACGACCTTGAACAGGTAGACGGTATTCTTGCCGATCTGGGTGTCTCATCGCACGATTTTGATGTGGCTGAGCGGGGTTTTTCTTTCCGTTTTGACGGTGATCTGGATATGCGGATGAACCGAGATTCTTCGCAAACAGCAGCCGATATAGTGAACTCTTATACCGAAGACCAATTAAGGACAGTTTTCCGCGAGTATGGCGAAATTGATAATGCCGGTAGGTTGGCCAAACAATTGGTTTCAGCACGAAATGCCAAACCGGTTCAAACGATTGAGCAGTTTAAGGAAGCAATAGCGCCCTGTGTATCCAGGTTACAGGAAAGTAAATATCTGGCTAAGGTTTTCCAGGCTTTGCGCATCGAGACCAATCATGAAATGGATGTTTTACATGAATTTCTGGAACAGAGTATCAAATTACTCAAGCCAGGAGGCAGATTGGTAGTTATTACCTATCATTCACTGGAAGACCGAATGGTTAAGAACTTCATCCGTTCGGGTGATTTTACAGGCAAACAAGAGAAGGACTTTTTTGGAAATGTTGAATCACCCTTAGTAGCAATAAACCGGAAAGTTATTGTCCCCTCAGAAGATGAAATTGAGCGAAATCCCAGGGCTCGCAGTGCCAAACTGAGAATTGCAGAAAAGAACGCATGACAGAGAAGAAAGAAAAAAAGAGCAAGAGAATCTCGACGGCAGGTTTAAAAAGTATCCTAGGAGGTACCGTATTAGCCAGCGAAAAGGTGACGAGTCAGTTACCCTTTGTGTTCTTTGTTGCTTTTCTGGGAATTGGATTGATCACCAATCGTTACCGTACAGAAAAAACCATTCGGAAAATGGAGATGGTAAGAGATTCGCTTAGAGAATACAAATCTGAATCAGTAATTCATGAAACAGAATTGATGTACATCAACCGTCCTTCGGAAGTTACAAGAAGGGTGATTGAACGGAAAATTGATCTGATTGAACCTGTTGAACCGCCAAAGCAGATTATAATAAAAAAAACGGAGACTAAATAATGGAAATCAGGAAAGCTATAACCTTACGATTTGGCATCGTTTATTTTGCGATAGCCATATTCGGACTTGTTATAATAGGCCGGATTCTCATTATTCAGAATGTGGATACTCAAAAATGGATACAGATAGCCAAAGACCTGAGAAGCAATACCACCGATATTTGGGCTAAACGCGGAAATATTTGTGCCGATGATGGAAGTATATTATCGACCTCGGTTCCTTATTATGAAATCAGGATGGATATGATGGCTCCCCGTGTTCAGCAATTATTTAATAAAGACTCAGAACAGGTTGTTGAAGAGTTATCAAACTTCTTTGGGTTCTCATCAGCTGAATTCAGAATTCGGTTTAAAGCTGCATTTGATAAGAAAAACAGATGGTTCTTGATTAACCCGGAGCAAATTGATCACAATAAGTTTCAGGAATTTAAATTGTTAAAAACCATGTCACGCGGTCGTTTTGGATCTGCTCTGGTATTTGTAACCGAAAATAGACGGATATTGCCTCATGGGGATCTGGCCAGCCGAACGATCGGTGTGCTCAATAAAGGAGTATTTGGCGGGCTTCATGGAAATGTTGGATATACCGGCGTTGAAGGTCTTTCAGAGAATTACCTGGCCGGACAAAATGGATTGGCTCTAAAACGCAATTTCTCGGGAAGCTGGATCAATACGCCACTTATTGAGCCCAAAGAAGGGAAAGATGTGATTACCACCATAAATGTCAATCTTCAGGATTATGCGCAAACTGCGTTAGGCAAACAGATGGAACTCAGCCAGGCCGAATGGGGAACAGCCATGGTGATGGAAGTAAAAACCGGGAACATTAAAGCCATAGCTAATCTGGGTCGTAAAAAAGATGGAACATACGGTGAGACTTACAATTTTGCTTTTGGTGCACAGGGATGCAGTGAGCCCGGTTCCACGTTTAAGCTGATGACCCTTATGGTTGCCATGGAAGAAGGATATGTTGACACCATGGATATGTTTGACACCGGAAAGGGACTCTGGGAGTACAGAGGACAAAAAATGAAGGATAGTGACGCCGATCACGGTGGTCATGGGTTAATTACCATGAAAAAGATATTTGAGCTTTCGTCCAATATTGGAGTGGCAAAAATCATTACCAAATTTTACGAGGGAAAAGAAAAGGATTTTATCAACCGTCTGTACAGTTTTGGTTTGAATAAGCCACTTGGACTAGGTTTCCTTGGAGAAGCAGAACCGTATATAAAATACCCAACCGATGCAAGTTGGTGGGGGCCTTCACTGGCCTGGATTGCACACGGTTATGAAATAAAAATTGCACCCATCCAGACACTCACTTTTTACAATGCAGTGGCTAATAATGGAGTCATGGTAAAACCCAAGTTTATCGAAGAAATCAGGGAAGATGGGATTCCTATACGGAAGTTTCAAACAGAGGTGATCAATCCTTCACTTTGCTCGAAAACAACCCTGGGAAAGGCCCAGGGAATGCTTAAGGGCGTATGTATTAATGGAACTGGAAAGACTCTAAAAAACCGATATTATACGATTGCCGGTAAGACAGGAACGGCAGTAATTGCCAACGAAGACAAAGGTTATTTAAGCGAGGGTTCAAAAAAATATCAGGCATCGTTTTGTGGATATTTCCCTGCTGATAATCCGAAATACAGTTGTATAGTGGTTATTGTCGGACCAAAGGGAGCATTCTACGGAGGTTCTGTTGCAGGTCCTGTTTTTAGAGGCATTGCAGATAAAGTTTATGCATCATATCTCAATCAGGCTCCCGATTCTATACCTCCTCACAAGGAAGTTCCACAGGTAAAACCCGGAATCAGGGAAGATGTAATGCTTCTCGCTCAGGATCTTGGGTTTAAAAACCAGACTCAGAATATTACTGCAGAACATGTGGCAGTAACTAACGATTCAATGACTGTTTTTATAAACGGGATAAATGATATGCCAGGTATTGTCCCTGATGTCGTTGGGATGGGTGCCAGTGATGCAGTTTACCTTCTGGAAAAAACTGGACTAAAAACCAGTATGAATGGTTTTGGTCGAGTATATCACCAATCACCGATTGCAGGGATGTCGTTTACAAAGGGAGATATTATTACTCTTGACCTTGGATTTGATGAGCTTCAAATCATGAAAAGAGACAGTATCTCAAAGAGTGATTCGATTAAAACGCCAATGATGGCATTAGCATCAACATCACTAAAATCGAAATCGGAGAGAACAAGTCCAGCAAAACCAAAGATTATTCAGAATCCGGTTACAAAATCAGGTAATACTAAAAGTGTTGGAGTAAAACCAAAAGCGAGTCCTGAGGCTATCAAAAAATGGAAAGAGAAAGTTGCAGCACTGAAAGCAAAACCTGTTACTGCACAAAAAGCAAAACCAAACCAGGCTGCTATTGACAGGTGGAAGGCAAAGGTTGCAGCGCAAAAAGCACTGGATAAGAAGAATAATAAGGGAATTAAAAAAAGTACTGTGCAACCTAAAAACCCAAATCAATGAAAGCGTTAAAAGACCTTTTGGCTGGCATCAGTATTCTTGAATCACGGGGAGATTTATCTGTTTCGGTTTGCCAGATTCAGTTTGATTCTCGGCGGGTAGGCAAAGGTGATTTATTCGTTGCAGTGAAAGGATCGCATACCGATGGTCATCAGTTCATTGAAAAGGCTATTGAAATGGGAGCTGTGGCTGTTGTTTGCGAAGATGTACCTGAAAATTTCCCGACGGGAATTGTACTGGTGCGAATCGCTGAGACACAGCCAAACTTCGGTAGGTTAGCTGCTGCTTTTTATGATCATCCCTCAGAAAATCTGAAAGTTGTTGGTGTTACCGGGACCAATGGAAAAACGACCATTGCGAGTCTTTTATACAGTACTTTCACCATGCTTGGTTATAAGGTTGGATTAATTTCGACTATAAAATATTATGTGGGCAAGGATGAATTTCATGCCACCCATACCACTCCTGATGCTTTGCAGATTCAGGAACTTATGTCGCGAATGGTGGAAGCCGGATGCGAGTATTGTTTCATGGAAGTTAGTTCTCATGCGATAGATCAGGACCGTATCAGCGGAATTGAGTTTGATGGAGGAGTTTTCACTAACCTGACACACGATCACCTGGATTATCATCACACTTTTGCTGAATATCTTAAAGCTAAAAAGAAATTTTTCGATCTGTTGCCCGAAAAGGCATTTGCATTAACCAATATCGATGATAAAAACGGGTTGGTGATGCTTCAAAATACCCTGGCTTATAAGCAAACCTATTCGTTGAGATCGTTGGCAAACTTCCATTGCAAGATACTTGAGAAACATTTTGACGGAATGCTCCTGAGCATTGAAGGTCAAGAGGTCTGGACACATTTTACGGGTAGTTTCAATGCAAGTAATTTAATGGCTGTTATGGGAGCTGCTATTTTGCTGGGTGTTGATCAGAATGACATCCTCAGGATATTAAGTGAATTACGACCGGTATCAGGACGGTTCGAAATTATTCGTTCCCCTGAAGGGAAATATGCAGTGGTAGATTATGCCCATACTCCTGATGCCATAAAGAATGTCCTGGCAGGAATTGCCGAGATCAGGAATGGCAATGAGCAGGTGATCACTGTCCTTGGCGCTGGTGGTGACAGGGATAAAACAAAACGTCCTGAAATGGCACAGGAAGCTGTAAGGCAAAGTGATAAAGTCATTTTGACTTCTGATAATCCTCGTTCGGAAGAACCTGAACAGATATTGGCGGACATGGAAGCCGGCATTGAGCAGAATCAGAGATTCAAGGTATTGTCTATTGTAAACCGGAGAGAGGCCATCAAAACTGCATGTATGTTGGCGCTTCCTGGCGATATTATTCTGGTTGCAGGTAAAGGTCATGAAGATTATCAGGAAATAAAAGGAGTGAAATATCATTTTGATGACAAGGAAGTGATCAACGAAATATTTGGGAATAATTAAAACTGACAATTATGCTTTTTTATTTATATCAGCTTTTAAAGAATTGGGACATTCCCGGAATGGGTATGTTTCAATACATCTCATTTCGGTCAGGTGCAGCAATCATCATTTCATTGCTGATTACCGTCGGATTCGGGAAAAAGCTGATCCATTTTTTACAGTTTAAACAAATTGGAGAAGATGTTCGTGATCTGGGTTTGGAAGGACAGATGGCAAAAAAGGGAACACCTACCATGGGTGGCCTTATCATCCTTGCTTCCATAATTATTCCGACTCTGTTGTTTGCCCGGCTGGATAATATTTATATCCTACTAATGCTGATTACTACTATATGGCTTGGGTTGATCGGTTTTCTTGATGATTATATTAAGGTTTTCAAGAAGGATAAAGCTGGATTAGCTGGAAAGTTTAAGATTTTGGGACAGGTTACTTTGGGCATTATTGTCGCAGCAACGCTTTATTTTTCAAATGAAGTAGTAGTTCGCGAACGGGTAATCGATAAAGATGGAATGTATGTGAAAGAAATTGTTCTCGACAGCATTACCGGAACGCATCGACTGCAACATGTCACCAATGAAGTTAAATCGACAAAAACTACCTTGCCATTCATCAAGAATCATGAGTTTGATTATTCTTTGCTCGTACGATTTATGGGCAAAAGCGCTAAGACCTGGAAATGGTTGGTGTATGCCATTGCCATAATACTGATCATTACAGCTGTTTCGAATGCTGCTAACTTAACCGATGGAATTGACGGACTTGCGACAGGGACATCTGCGATTAGTGGCGCCACACTTGGCATTTTAGCCTATGTCAGTGGTAACGTAATATACGCCGAATACCTGAATATCATGTATATCCCGAATCTGGGGGAACTGACCGTATTTATTTCGGCGTTTATCGGTGCGACAGTTGGATTTTTATGGTATAACTCCTATCCGGCTGAGGTATTTATGGGTGACACCGGCAGCCTGGCGCTAGGCGGAATACTTGCTGTTTTTGCGATTATTATACGGAAGGAAATTCTGATTCCGATTTTGTGTGGAATCTTCGTTATAGAAAATCTTTCGGTTGTCATGCAGGTAAGTTATTTTAAATATACAAGACGGAAATATGGTGAAGGTCGACGGATTTTCCTAATGAGCCCGATTCATCATCATTTTCAGAAACAGGGAATTCCTGAAGCAAAAATTGTTACCCGTTTCTGGATTGTAGGGATCGTTTTGGCAGTATTGACCATCGTCACATTGAAAATGCGTTAATACTAAAAAAAAGGAAAGAGATAAGAGGAAATGGAAAAGGTCGTAAAAGTGAGCGTGTGGAATAAAACGTTCCTACTTCCTTTTTCCTGATTCCTTATTTGATATTATAGTTTAAAAATAGAATGAAGAAAAGAGCAGTCATATTGGGAGCAGCCGAAAGTGGTGTTGGTGCAGCCATTCTAGCCCGGAAACAGGGTTATGATGTCTTCGTCTCTGATTTTGGCGTCATTAAGGATAAGTACAGAGGTGAGCTGACCGAACGTCAGTTCGACTTTGAAGAAGGTCACCATTCTGAGGATAAAATATTAAATGCAGATGTTGTGATTAAAAGTCCGGGCATTCCGGATAAGGCACCTCTTATTGTGAAGTTGAAGGAAAAAGGAATTCCTGTGATTTCGGAAATAGAATTTGCCGGAAGATACACTTCGGCAAAAATGATTTGTATTACTGGCAGCAATGGGAAAACAACAACTACGTTGCTGATATACCATATGTTCCAAAAGGCTGGGTACAATGTGGGACTGGCTGGTAATGTAGGTCAGAGTATGGCCTGGCAGGTTGCCGAAAATAGTTTTGATTATTACGTAATTGAGCTGAGCAGCTTTCAGCTCGATGGTATGTATAAGTTTAAGGCGGATATCGCTATTATGCTGAACATCACACCAGATCATTTGGATCGGTATGATTATAAAATGCAGAATTACATTGATTCGAAATTCAGGATCATACAAAACCAAACTGAAGCTGATTTTTTTATTTACTGCAGCGACGATCCTGTTGTAAATTCTGAAATAGCAAAACGTAAGCCGGTAGCAAGATGTATCCCTTTTACTTTGGGATTACCTCCTGATGAAGGTGCAGGTGTATTAGATAACAATTTGATTATTAACTGGGAACAAAATATTTTTACTATGTCAATTTTAGATATTGCATTACAGGGAAGTCACAATACCTACAACTCGATGGCAGCAGGTATTTCAGGAATGGTAGTCAATATCAGGAGCGAAAAAATTCGTGAGAGTATGTCCGATTTTAAAGGTGTCGAACATCGTCTCGAACGTTTTTTGAAAGTTCATGGTATTGAGTTTATCAACGATTCAAAGGCTACCAACATCAATTCAACATGGTATGCACTTGAGAGTATGACACAGCCTACTGTCTGGATTGTTGGAGGTATTGATAAAGGAAATGACTATTCACAGTTATACGAGTTAGTGAAATCGAAGGTAAAAGCAATTGTTTGTTTGGGTACTGATAATTCCAGGATTCTGGAAGCGTTTAAAAATGTAGGCATCGATATGGTTGAAACTCAATCAATGGAAGATGCTGTGCGATCGGCTTATTATCTGGCTAAAAATGGAGATATCGTTTTGCTTTCACCTGCTTGTGCAAGTTTTGATTTATTCGAAAATTACGAGGACCGAGGTCGTCAGTTTAAAAATGAAGTAAGAGAATTGTAATATGGCAGGAGCTCTGGGTAAAATATTTAAAGGAGACCGAACGCTTTGGGTTATACTGATATTCTTATCATTGGTATCGCTTGTAATCGTTTATAGTGCGACTGGAAAACTTGCGTATCGCGAAGCCAATGGAAATACCCTGTATTACCTAATTCGTCAGATTGTATTTATTCTTACTGGCTTTGGAATTATTCTTATCCTGGTTAATATTGTTCCGGTTGTTATCTATTTTAAGATATCTGAAGTTTTGATCGGAATTACGATCTTCACTTTGATTATAGCCATAATACAATATCATTTTACTCATAGTGCGACTAAAGAAACTTCGCGTTCGCTCAATATGGCATTCTTTAGTTTTCAGCCAGCCGAGCTGGCAAAAATCACTCTTGTTATGTATGCTTCCCGGATGCTTTCGAAAGCTCAGCGCACTGAAGAAGAACTAAAGATGGCATTTTTCTGGATAACAGGCGTATCTATAGTTGTTTGCTTTCTCATTTTTATGAGTAACTTTTCAACTGCAGCGTTGATCTTTATTACCATTCTTATCCTGATGCTGATTGCACGGGTTTCCTATAAATATATTCTGTCATTGGTTGGCGTTGGAATTCTCGCCGTTTTGCTCATTTACCTTTCAGCTACAATTTTCCCGGGTAGTATTGGTAGTATTGGACGTGTTCAGACTGTTAAAGGCCGAATTGATGATTTTATTCATGGTGACAATAATGCAGTGAATGGGACAACCCAAGCTGATTATGCCAGACTTGCAGTTTTTGAGGGTGGAATGCTTGGAAAGGGACCTGGAAACAGTGAAGTGAGTAACTATATGGAAGCAGGTTATAACGACTTTATTTATGCCATTTTTATTGAAGAATACGGTTTTGTCGGTGGTGTAGGTCTCGCATTGCTTTATCTCATATTATTGTTCAGAGGAGTAATTATTGTCCGAAGATGCGATCGAACTTTCCCTGCATTTATGGTTACAGGACTTGTGTTGCTGATGATCTTTCAGGCTTTTATAAATATGGCTGTATCGGTGGGTGCCGTGCCGGTTACCGGACAGCCTTTACCATGGGTAAGTATGGGCGGTTCATCGATGCTTTTTACTGCAGCATCTTTTGGAATTATTCTATCAGTAAGTTCAAACAATCAAAAAAATAAAGCTGCAACTGAGCAGTTGGTCGTAGTCGATTTGCCAAACGAGGATCAGCCATTGTAATATGGAAAATTTGAAAGTCATAGTAAGCGGAGGCGGAACAGGAGGGCATATCTTTCCTGCCATTTCTATTGCCAATGAACTAAAGGAGCGTTTTCCCCAAACCGATATTCTTTTCGTCGGAGCACTTGGTAAGATGGAAATGGAACGTGTTCCTGCTGCAGGGTACCCTATTGTTGGGTTGCCTGTCATGGGCTTTCCCCGGAAGCTTTCTCTCAGGATGCTAACATTTTTTCTTAAGTTATATCGAAGTATGCGATTGGCAAAACGTGTCATTGATGATTTTAAACCCGATGTTGTCATTGGGGTTGGAGGTTTTGCCAGTGGTCCGATTTTGAAAGCAGCAGTTCGTAAGGGTGTTCCGACGGTACTTCAGGAACAGAATTCGTATGCAGGTGTAACCAATAAATTATTGGCAGTTGATGTTGACAAAATTTGCGTGGCCTATCCAAACATGTCACGATATTTTCCTTCAGAAAAGATTGTATTTACTGGTAATCCAATTCGCAAAGCCCTCTTGGAATTGGTGTTGGACAATGCTGAAGCATTTGAATATTTCAAGCTTAGAAACGAAAAATCTGTTGTCCTTGTCGTCGGAGGTAGTCTTGGTGCACGCTCATTGAATGAAAGCGTAATGGCTAATTTAGATTTGATTAAAAAATCTGAGGCGCAAATACTCTGGCAAACAGGTAGTTTCTATCATAAGGAGATGCTGGGCAGGTTAGGATCAGATTGTCCTGAAAACCTGCAGCCTATGGAGTTTATATCGCGCATGGATCTGGCTTATGCCGTTGCTGATGTTGTTATTTCAAGAGCTGGCGCTGGTACAATTTCAGAACTTTGTCTTTTGGGGAAAGCATCGGTGTTGGTGCCATCACCAAATGTAGCAGAAGACCATCAGACAAAAAATGCAATGACACTTGTTGATAATCAGGCCGCTTTGTTGATAAAAGATGCTGATTCAAAGGAGCAATTATGGTTAGTTACCTTTAAATTGCTGGGCGATAAATCAAAGTTAAAAAGTCTCTCCGAAAATATAAGAAAACTGGGAAGGCCTTATGCTGCAAAAGATATTGTTGATGTGATTATCGATGTGGTAAAAAGGAAAAGGGAAAATAGGCTAAGCTAAAAGTACAGGTATAAATGAACGAATTATTGATTTTACGAAAATAGAATGCTGAAATTTACCGACATAAAACAAGTGTATTTCCTGGGTATTGGTGGAATAGGAATGAGCGCTCTGGCACGTTATTTTGCGAGTCAAGACATCGTTGTTTCAGGTTACGACCGAACGGCAACCGCATTAACTTTGGCTCTGGAAAACGAAGGAATTTCAGTCCATTATGATGACAATCCGGCTCTGTTGCCTGCCGGTCTGGATATTTCCAACTCGCTAATTGTATACACACCTGCAGTTCCTAAAACTCATCTGGAATTAAATACGCTGATCGGTCTTGGCTTCAGCATACACAAACGAGCCGAGGTGCTTGGTATTATCTGCAACAGTCGTCGGACCATTGCAGTTGCCGGAACACATGGAAAAACTTCAGTTTCGACTATGACAGCACACATATTAAAATCTTCAGCAATAGGGTGCTCTGCATTTATGGGTGGAATCTCCAAAAATTATCAGACCAATTTATTACTCGATACCACAGGCAGTGAATGGATTGTTGCAGAGGCTGACGAATTTGACCGTTCATTTCTGCAGCTTAAGCCTGAGCTGGCAGTTATTACCGCTATGGATGCTGACCATCTGGATATATATGGGACACATGAAAAAGTGATCGAAAGTTTTCAGATTTTTGCTTCTCAGATCAAAGATGGAGGTTCTTTAATTTTGAAAAAAGGCCTTCCGGTTGGATTTGAGACTGGAGCGAAATATAAATCTTATACCTACTCGATTTCGGAAACGGCTGATTTTTGTGCCGAAAACATAGAATTGAAAGCTGGATATTATCAGTTTGATTTGAAAACTCCTGGATTAATTATTGAAAAGCTGGAATTAAATTATCCGGGACTACTAAATGTAGAAAATGCTGTAGCAGCATCTTCGTTGGCCTTACTGGCAGGTGTTGCTCCGGAAGATATCAGGGCTGCACTGGCTAGCTATTCCGGAGTAAAACGTCGGTTTGATATACAACTGAATAACGGAACATTTGTTTTGATTGACGACTATGCACATCATCCGGAAGAACTTCGGGCAACGATTCAGTCAGTACGTGATATATATCGGGGCCGAAATATTACAGGCATATTTCAGCCACATCTTTACAGCAGGACAAGGGACTTTGCCGAAGGTTTTGCCAAAAGTCTGGATTTGTTGGACAATATTGTTTTGCTTGACATTTATCCGGCCCGCGAATTACCAATTGAAGGCGTGAGTTCTGATATCATTTTTAAACTGATCAGAAACAAAAATAAAATATTGTGCAATAAATCAGAGTTGTTGGAGATTGCCGGATCATTAAAACCCGGAATAGTAATCATGATGGGTGCAGGAGATATTGATACACTTGTGGAACCAGTCAAAGAACAATTGTTGAGGTATGCGAATTTTTAAAAAGATAATGATCCTCTTCGGATGGTTGTGCCTCATGGCTGCAATCGGATTTACCATTTATTACGCTTACATGGAGCGTGAATCGGTGAGGTGTCAGTCAATAGTGGTGAACATCAATCCAAATTCACCACATTTTATGAGCGAGAAAGAAATTGTGGAGATGATTGATAAATCCGGAGAACCTATTATTGGACATAAACTTTCGACTATTGATATTAATAAATTAGAATCAAAATTAACCTCATTTACAACCTTAAATAATGTTGAAATATTTAGGAAGGTGGATTCCAAAGGATTTTCATTTACAGGGAAACTGGTAGTCAGTGTAGATGAACGAACTCCAATAATCAGGTTTAAAAACTCGACCGATGACTATTATATGGATGCCGAAGGGGTAAAAATTCCGGTTTCATCGGGCTATATTGAACGCATTGTGCTTGCAACCGGAACAATACCAGATGAAGCAATAAAGAAAAGCCTCTTGAAAATGGCTGATTTTATCAATAAGAACGATTTCTGGAGAGCACAGATTGAACAGGTTTTCGTGCAAGCTAATGGGCAGTTGCTATTATTGCCACAAGTCGGAGATTACGTGATTGAATTTGGAACTCCTGATGATTATGAATTGAAATTTAGAAATCTGAAGGCAGTATATCTACAGGGATTTAAGAATCTTGGATGGAATAAGTATAAAATCATCAGTGTGAAATATCGCAATCAGGTTGTTTGTACAAAAAAATAGAATATGGACAAGAACGAAAAAGTATTTGCAGCAGTTGACATCGGATCTACAAAAATTGTAGCTCTTGCCGGCAAATTGAACGAAGAAGGAAAAATCCAGATTGTAGGACTTGGACAAAGTACTTCCCGAGGCGTCAACCGTGGTGTGGTGCTAAATGTTGAAGAAGCCTTTGCAGCCATCAGCGAAGCGGTCGGTCAGGCAGAAAAAGATTCCGGACATGACATTGAAAGTGTATTTGTAAACATCTCCGGACAGCAACTGATTACATTGAACACCCGTCAACAAAGGACCTTGGGAAAAGATCATTGTGTAACGGAAAATGATGTTGAATTGATGACGGAAATGGCAGGGCAGATTGCACTGGCGGAAGATATGTCCATTTATCACATTAATCCTGAATTTTATACCATTGATGGTGATCCTGTTATATCCAGCCCGGTAGGATCATTAGGTGAAAAGATAGAGGCCAATTTTAAAGTACATGTTGCTCCGGAATCCTATCAACGGAACATTTCGAAATGCTTTGAACGAGGATCTATACAGGTTCAGAAGGCAATTCTGGATCCAATTGCCTCTTCAAATGTTGTTCTCACTGATGATGAAAAGGAAGCTGGTGTTGCGCTGGTTGATATTGGGGGTGGAACTACCAAAATATCGATCTTCTGTGAGGGGGTTTTATGTTTTACTTCAATGGTTCCCTTTGGTGGTAATGTAGTTACTAAAGACATTAAGGAAGGCTGTTCAATCACAGCCAAAGAAGCAGAATCTCTGAAAAGACAGTTTGGACAGGCCATTGCTGATTTTGCACCTGAAAACAAGGTGGTTACTATACAACGAAATGGATGGGAACCCAAACAGATATCGTTTAAAAGTCTGGCTCATATCATTCAGGCACGGATGGAAGAAATTATCGTTCACTTCTTCTTCCAGATCAGGAATTCCGGTTATATTGATAAACTTGGTGCAGGCATTGTAATCACAGGTGGCACTTCATTGCTCAACAACCTTGGTCAGTTAGTAAAATTCCATACTGGCTTCGATGTTCGCATCGGAACACCAAATTTAAATTCATTTGTTCCGGGAAGATCAATTGACAATCCAATATTTGCAACTGCTCTTGGATTGCTTATCATGGCTTCTTCGGAAGACGGACAGCCGAGAAGGAAGAGGAAGCGAAAACCTGCAAAACCGAAATCGGAGGGTCCCGGTTATTTAACCACTTTGAGGACGAAAATCGCTCAGCAGGTTATTGTGTTCTTTGAAGACAATCCTGCAGATACAGAAATGACTTAAGCACAAATATAATCATGATTGCCTTATGATTGATGAAATATTTAATTTCGCGTTAGATCGTACCAATACTTCTATAATCAAGGTTATTGGTGTTGGAGGGGGAGGTTGCAATGCCGTCAAAAATATGTATGAAGAAGGCATTGAAGGTGTAAACTTTATGGTTTGTAATACGGATGCCCAGGCAATGCAAAACAACCCGGTACCTATCAGAATTCAATTGGGTGTTACCCTTACCGAAGGAAGGGGAGCCGGCAATCTGCCTGAACAGGGAGAGCAGGCTGCCATTGAAAATCTGGATGACATTCGCGATATCCTTGAGGGAACAACCAAAATGGTGTTTATCACCGCCGGGATGGGGGGTGGAACCGGAACCGGAGCTGCCCCGGTAATAGCCCGTCTGGCCCGTGAATTGGATATTCTTACCATCGCTGTTGTAACCATTCCATCACGTTCTGAAGGTAAGCGAAGATTCGATCAGGCACTCGAAGGAGTTGAAAAATTGCGGGCACATGTTGATAGTATGTTAGTCATCAGTAATGAAAAACTTCATAAAATATACGGAAACCTACCAGCATCACAGGCATTCAAAAAGGCTGACAATATTATTACAACGGCTGTTAAGGGAGTCGCCGAAATTATTACACTACACGGAAATATAAATATCGACTTTGCCGATGTCAGCACAGTTATGGCTGGCAGCGAAGTATTCATCATGGGTACCGGTTATGCTGAAGGTCCTGATCGTGCCATGAAAGCTGTCATGCAGGCACTTGAATCACCTTTGCTCGATAGCAGTAATATCCGCGGAACAAAAGATATACTGCTAAATATTATTTCCGGAACCGAAGAAATTACCATGAGTGAGATCGGTGAAATCATCGATTATTTACAGGATGAAGCAGGCCAGGATGCAACAATTATCTGGGGGAATGGAACAGATATTAAATTAGGTGAACAGATTAGCGTAACTATTATTGCCACTGGATTTGATATTAATCCCAATCGTCTGTTTCAACCGCCTGTCGAAGAGGTTCAGCTTCAAACAGAACAATTTGGGTTTGAGATCAATCTGGAGGATGATGATATTCCCGTTAAAACGATTGAAACAACTATATCTGCTAAAGAACCGATAAAACAACCTCTGTCTCGTTCTGTAAAATCAAAAAAGAAATCGGGAAAGGATAGAAAGGAACTTGCAGGTGAATCAAATCCTGAAAATGCAAATGTGGACAACTGGTTTCTTAAACAGTTCTCAAAATTCTTTGACGATAAGAATGTTACAGACACTCCAATATCCGGAGAGAAAAATAGCAATTGATTTTATAAACACAAAAAATAGACGATCATGTCAAACGAAATTATGAATTTTGATTTAGCCTTAAATTCTGGGTCAATCATCAAGGTAATTGGAGTAGGTGGTGGAGGTGGAAATGCGGTGAATCACATGTATCACCAGGGAATTCGTGATGTTGATTTTATGGTTTGTAACACCGATGCGCAGGCGTTAATAAACAGTCCGGTTCCTTATAAAGTACAGTTGGGATCTTCATTAACCGAAGGTCGTGGTGCAGGGAATAAGCCCGAAACGGGACGTGAAGCGGCTATCGAAAACATAGAAGATGTCAAGAAAGTTCTGGCTAACAATACCAAGATGGTATTCATCACTGCCGGAATGGGCGGCGGTACTGGTACCGGAGGTGCTCCAGTAATTGCTCAGGCAGCCAGGGAACTTGGAATACTTACTGTAGGAATTGTTACCATCCCATTCAGAAATGAAGGTCGTCGCCGCATTAAGCAAGCAGTCGAAGGGATTGCTGCGATGGAAGCTCATGTCGATTCATTACTGATAATCAACAATGAACGTATCCGTGAAATGTATGGTGATTCTAAAATATCGGATGCATTTGCCAAAGCAGATAATATTCTGACCACAGCAGCTAAGGGAATAGCTGAAATTATTACAGTCCCCGGATATATAAATGTTGATTTTGCCGATGTTGAAACGGTGATGCGTAACAGTGGTGTGGCTCTTATGGGCACTGGTATTGCCTCGGGAGTGAACAGGGCCGTAATTGCCGTGGAACAAGCCTTAAATTCGCCTCTGCTGAATAACAATGATATCATGGGTGCACGTAACATTCTGCTGAATATTACCTCAGGAATCGAAGAAATAACAATGGATGAAATTGGTGACATCACTGACTTTGTACAGGAAAAGGCTGGGAATTCAGCTGATTTGATCTGGGGTAATGGTGTGGATGAAACGTTGGGCGATAAAATATCGGTAACAATCATTGCTACAGGATTCAGTACAAGCAGTATTCCTGAAATGGTGATCAATCAGCACCAGGAAAAGACTTACCATACTTTACAGGATGATGCTTCCGATTATATGCAGACTGCAAAAAAGGAAATGAAACCTACTGTAGAAAGTGAGATGTACGGATCAAAAAATGTAAAGCAAAAGACTTTTGAGTTTGAGATAAACGCTGGTGCATTCGATGAGTTTGAAGAGCTGTATGGAACTAATCATTCAAAAAAAGATATGCATGGTGAAATTACTGAACCTGTTGATTTTACCCAAACTTCTGAAGAAACTGTTGATGAGTTGGAAAATATTCCTGCTTACCGCAGAAAAAATTCAAAATTCTTCGGGTTTAAAAAAAAAGTAGATGAGAAATTTTCACGGTTTTCGATATCACCGGATGAAAATAATAATGTAATTTTACGTGACAATAATTCGTATTTGCACGATAACGTTGATTAATTTCTTTAAAATGAGTTTATTTGATAAGGTAAGTAGTGACATTATGGACGCGATGAAAGCCCGTGAAAAGGAAAAACTCGAAGCTTTACGCGGAATTAAGAAAGTAATGATTGAGGCCAAATCGGCTGCTGGATCAACTGGTGAATTAACCGACCAGGAATGTCTTAAGATCATTCAGAAGTTAGCTAAACAGGGGACAGATTCTGCAACCATATACAAAGAGCAAAATCGTCTGGATCTCTACGACCAGGAGATGTTTCAGGTTAAAGTTTTTGAATCCTATCTTCCGGCTAAAATGTCGGATAGTGAGTTGGCTGAATCGATAAAGGCAATTATTGCTGAAGTTGGTGCTTCAGGTATGAAGGACATGGGCAAAGTGATGGGAATAGCTTCCAAAAAGCTGGCTGGCTTGGCTGATGGAAAAGAGATCTCGGATAAAGTTAAAGAATTGTTAAGCTAAAATAAATTGCTGGAGCTTGAGATGTCAGGCATTTGTAGCCTGGCATATAAAAACAGAAAAGGGACAATTGTCCCTTTTCTGTTTTTATATAATTTAATGCGTAGGGTTTATAAGGATCAAACTGAACCGCGATATTCGAACATAAAGACAATGCCGGTTTAATATTGGGCATGAAATAATTCTGATCTCCATCGGGGAATCACTCTTCATTTTTCTATTTCCATATTCATTTTTTCTATCTCCTATTTCCTTCCATACGGGTGTACAATAGATGTCCCTAAAGTATCCCCAAAGTATCACCTTGTGTATACCTTGTGTATACCATGAGTATACCTTGTGTATACCTTGTGTGTTTTGAAATACATAGGTTATACCTATGCTATACTTATGCTATACAACATTTATACTCAAAACGGCTCTCGATATATACGCATTACCAACCCATTAGTTTCAGTAATAACAAAGAAAAAAGGGATTCCATCTGTTTAAAAGATGAGATCCCCCTTATGTTGAAGTTTTGAAGAGCTTGTGTTTGTAAGTAGAAAGTGGCGAAACTTATAGGTGTTTACTATAGGCTGGTTCTGTAAAATATCAGATATTTGTTTCCTTCAAAATTACATCATGAGCACCACCCTCGATAATGCTGGTTGATGAAACCAATGTGATTTTAGCATTTTGTTCCAATTCAGGAATACTTAATGCCCCGCAACTACACATGGTTGAAATAATCTTTCCAACAGTGATATCGAGATTGTCTTTCAGTTTCCCTGCATAAGGAACATAACTGTCAACGCCTTCTTCAAATTTGAGTGATTCATTGCCGCCCATGTCGTAACGCTGCCAGTTACGAGCCCGGTTTGAACCTTCGCCCCAGTATTCCTTGACGTAATTACTGCCTACTTTAAGCTTCTTGGTGGGACTCTCATCAAAGCGGGCGAAGTATCTTCCCATCATGATAAAATCGGCTCCCATAGCTAATGCCAGGACCATATGATAATCCTGAACAATACCACCATCAGAGCAAATTGGAATGTATATGCCGGTTTTTTCGTAATATTCTTTGCGTGCTTCAGCCACTTCAATCAGTGAGGTTGCCTGTCCTCGTCCAATACCTTTTTGTTCACGTGTAATGCAAATGGAACCACCACCAATCCCTACTTTAACAAAGTCAGCACCAGCTTCGACAAGGTATAAGAAACCTTCCTTATCCACCACATTCCCGGCCCCAATTTTTACTTTTCCTTCATATTTGGTTTTGACAAATCCGATGGTTTCTTTTTGCCATTCAGAAAAACCGTCTGACGAATCGATGCATACTACATCAACTCCAGCTTCAACAAGCCTGGGAACTCTTTCAGTATAGTCGCGGGTATTAATTCCTGCTCCAACAAGTAGTTTTTTGTTGACATCAAGCAATTCGTTTGGATTTTCCTTGTGCTCGTCATAGTCCTTCCGAAACACAAAATATTGAAGTTTATGGTCTTTATCGATGATGGGAAGCGTGTTCAACTTATGGTCCCAGATCACATCATTGGCTTCAGTGAGTGTAATTCCCAGTTCACCGGTAACCAATTTTGAAAACGGAGTCATGAATTCGCTGATCCGGGTATCTAAATTATCTTTGCTTTCACGGTAATCTCTGCTTGTTACAATTCCCTCAAGTTTTCCGTTTGATGTTCCGTCAGAGGTAATTCCAATGGTTGAATGACCAGAAGAAGCTTTTATTGATAGAACATCTCTTAATGTATTGTCAGGTGTCAGGTTTGCATCGCTTACAACAAACCCGGCTTTGAATTTCTTTACTTTCCGAACCATTTCAACCTGCGTTTCAATCGACTGTGATCCATAGATAAAGGAAAGGCCACCGTTTTTTGCAAGTGAAATAGCCATTTTATGATCGGAGACCGATTGCATTATGGCTGAAACAAAGGGGATATTTAATTCCAGTTCAGGGGTAGTCCCTTTCTGATATCTAACCAGTGGTGTCTTTAAGGAAACATTCTGCGGAAAACATTCTTTGGTTGTTAATCCTGGAATTAATAGATATTCATTAAAAGTTCTGGAAACATCGTTAAAATACCGGGCCATAGATTTGTTCTTAAAATTGGTAATAGCGCAAATTTATATAAATATTGGACGATCGTTCAAAAATTTAGCAATATCTGCCCGAAGTTAATATTCGCCTTTCAAGAATGCTGTTCCGCTGAAAAAGGCAATTTTAGTGTCTTTATCATCTACAATATCCACAGTATAGCTTGACAAGGTCTTTCCGGAATTAAGTTCTTTTGCTTTTGCTATTAGTTTTCCTGATGAAACACCCTTGAAAAATTTAATGCTTGCATCAATTGCTACTGCAATTCTTCCATGCGAATTGGATGCAGCTGCAAAAGCAAAATCAGCAAGAGTAAATAATGCACCTCCATGGATAATATCTACTCCATTCAGATGTTTTTCAGAAACAGTCATTTCTGCAACAGCTTCTCCATTGCCTGTTGAAATAAGCCGGATATCATTGTGATTTGCAAAACGGTCGTTCTTTAATAATTGTTCAATCTTTTTAGTTTTGCTTTCCATATATCTGGATTTTACTTAAGAAAAACGAATAAAAAAAAGCGGGTAAATAACCCGCTTTTTTCCTGAGATATACTATTAATAGAATTTTGCTCGTCTGTCTGTTATCACGGCAATCTTTTTAAGAGATTCAAAAACCTCTGATCCCGCTCTGTAACTCATCGATTGGTCGAGACGTCTTTTCTCTCCTTTCAAATCCTTGTCAGGACTGCTACTTACGGATGTTATCTTCGCAAGATAAACTCCATTATTTCCTTCGATTGGCGATGAGATCTTTCCTTCAGGTAAATAACATACAGCACCAATCACTGCAGGTTCAGCACCTATTGCCGGAATTGAATAGCTATTAAAATTAATGCCTACTGCATCTTTAACATCAGTTGAAAGTTTGGATGCGACCCCTGACAAATCAGATTGACCTGCTGCTGCATTTTTTAATTTCTCAGCAAGCATTTGTGCTTTTTTCTCTTTGCGTACAACTAAATCAATGCGAACTTTAGCTTCTTCAAAAGTGGAATTTCCTTCTTCTGTTGCTCCCGTTAAGATGCCGATCACGAATTTGTTCCCAAATTCAAAGATAGTTGAATTTTCATTGTTGACCAGAACCTTACCCAGATCAGCACTAAATGCTGCCTTTACCAATTGTCGTGAAGATTCCAGACCTGGAACTTCGCGGTCGTTTTCTTTCAGGGAAGCCATTTTTTTATCCAGTTTCTGAGCAACTACTGCTTTGTTAAAAGCCTCGGCGGTTTGATTTTCGCTTGCAAACTTGCTTACTTCTGAATATACCTTTTGATAGGTTTCGGTACCAGGTTCAACTTTTCTGGACAATGTTGCAATACGAACATCATACGTTTCTTTACCTTTTTTCGTTGGTTTGATCAGGTGATATCCAAAGCGAGTGTATGCAATGTAAAGTTTATTTACATCTCCGGTGAAAGCTGCTTCTTCAAATTCAGGAACCATTTGCTTACGTTTAAACCATCCCACATCTCCGCCTTTTGCAGCAGAACCCTGATCTTCTGAAAACTTTCTGGCCATAGCACCGAAGTCTGCACCGTTTTCAATAAGTTTCTTAATACTGTCAATTTTGGCCTTTGCTTTTTCAACACTTCCAACAGTCTGTGGATTGATTAAGATATGGCTTGCCTGTACCGAATCCGGCATCATTTTAAACTGATCCAGTTTAGCTAATTTATATTCGTTGTTTTCTAAATATGGTCCGTAAAAATCCCCTGGTTGTGCAGCGAATGCCCAGTTAGCAATTGCTGGAGAAAGTTCTTCTTTTTTGTAGAACCCGGGATCAAAAGCAATATCTGAATTAACGGTTACAAACTGTTTGTTATCAGTCGTTGCTGCAAATTCAGGTTTGGTGTCGTTTAACCATTTCTGAGTAGTAGCAATATCAGATGCTGATGGTAGTACTTCAAAATTAACGTATTCAATCTTACGGGTCTTTTCTTGTTTGTACTCATCTTTATGGTTGTCGTAATACTCCTTCAGTTCATTGTCTGAAACATTTACAGCGGCATCTGAAACTGAAGAGTAATTCAGAACAACATACTTGAAGCTTATACTTTTGTTCTTTGCTTCCAGACTTTTCTTAGCTTCATTGGATGTTGTATACAATCCTTTAGAAACCAGACTGTTGTATTTTGTACGAAGTCTGTCCAGTTTAATTTGACTTTCTATATATAACCAATATGATTTTTGCTGAGCAGTAGCAGTGGTTTCAAGTGATTTCAGAAACTGAATAATAATTGCTTTATCAACAGCCCCTGTTTTAGGATTCTTGAAAAGTTGCTGAATAATAGGGTGGGGATTATTTCCCTGAACCAAATCGAAAAGTTCATCGGCGGTAACTCCGATCCCAAGTTTTTCGGTTGCCTTTCCCAGGATGTTTTCCTGAAGATAACCTTGCCAAACTTGTTCACGAATCTGCTCCCATGCAGTTTCATCGATCGTAGTTTTCTGGGTATTCATTTTATAAACTTCAGAAAGCTCTTCTACTTTTCTTTGGAAATCAGGATATTGAACTGATTCACCGTCAATTTCCAAAATTTTCATCTTGCTGGGTGTCATCAATTTGCTTCCTGAATTAAGCATATCGCCCAGAATAAATGCGCCTAAGGCAAGACCGATTACGATCGCTACCAATAAACCTCCACGATTCCTTATGTTCTGTAATGTAGCCATTTACTGTATTTGTTTTATTATAATTATTCGATTGATTTTTTCGTGGGACGAAGATAATAATTTTCAATATTAAACCTTCCAAATCAATTTTTATTTTAGTTATTATCCAATATATTAAGGTGTACCAACTCAATTTTTGTATTGGATACTTTCAGTATTTTGAAGCGGTACTGATCGATTGTAATTACAGTATTGATTTTAGGGATGCTTTCGTAATTAAATAGAATAAATCCGGCAAGAGTCTCAAAATCTTCATTTTCAGGGAATTCAAGATTGAAGGTTTCATTCAACTCATCTAATTCAAGACGACCGGAGAAAATGAATTCATCTGGTGAAATCTGCTTTTTGATCAGATCGGTGGTATCATGTTCATCCTCAATTTCTCCAAATATTTCTTCCAGAATATCCTCGCTGGTTACCATCCCGGCAGTACCGCCAAATTCGTCAACAACGATAGCCATACTTAATCTTTGCTGGATAAATCTGCTCAGCAGTATGCTTGCCGACATGGTTTCGGGTACAATTAATATTTTTCTAAGATTGGATTTAACCGAATCCGGATTATTAAAAATGACCGAAAGATGAACATACCCAATGATATTATCGATATTGCCTGAATATAATAAAATACGGGAATAACCAGTTTCGATGAATTTCTGATGAAGCTCTTCAACGGTAGAATCAATATCAAGGGCAACGATTTCGGTTCGTGGTACCATAATATCCCTAAGTTTTACTTTGGTAAAATCGAGTGCGTTCCTGAAAAGCTTAACTTCATTGTCCACCTCATTGTTGGGCTGGGAGGTCTTGATGTTTTCAGATTCGTTTACAAAATGGTCAAGATCAATCCGGCTAAAAACAATTTTTTCATCAACACTTTTTATTCTCTCGTTCAGGAAAATTCTCAAAACGAATATTGAAATCACCATAGTAACCCTGGTGACGGGATAGAACAAGAAGTAGAAAAAGGCAATAGGTACAGTAAAGAATCGGAGAACTCTGTTTGGATTGATGCGAAAAAGCATCTTTGGCAAATACTCCGCAGTGGCCAATATGATTATTGTTGATATAATTGTTTGGACAATCAAGACCAGTGTATTGGAATGAATGTACAGATCAAGAAATGGTTTCAATAATTTGGCAAAGGCAATACCATAAATGACCAATGCCAGGTTATTCCCGACAAGCATGGTCGCAATAAATTGTCCCGGCTTCCTCGTATAAAGTGAAACAAGACTTGAAAAGATTACATTTTGCTTTTTATCAAGCTCAAGCCTTAACCGGTTTGCAGTAATAAATGCAATCTCCATTCCGGAGAAGAACGCAGAAAACAAAATAGTAACAAGTATAACAACGAGTAAATCCATGCTGGCTTTATTTCCCTACGTCCACGTATACATGACCGGTGGGATTTTTTATATGGTAAGAAGTGAAATCCTGGTTGGATTCAAACCCTACTCCTGTAATGATCTGATCTTTACGAATTATTTTTACGAATTGATCAGAGTAAATCCTTTGTTTGTGAGTATCATATACCAAGTATTCAGTCTTTAGCGTGTCCCCTTGCAGATTTACAGCAACTACATTGTTTTTAGCTTCCCATCGGTCATCCGAAGTAAAGTTTTTAGCATATTGGGCAGTAATACTTGATACAATATTCATTTTGGCGTCATATTTTTCAATTTTAACGCCTTTGGGAAATTCTGTATATGGGTCCTTTTCATTGGAATGCATTATTAATTCAGGGGTCTGCATTTTAAACCGGATCACTGTGGAGTCAGAGGCCAGCATTTCAAATCCTTCAGCAGTTCCTGCCGGTAAATCTTCAGTAATGGCTAATGTTTTGATTTTGGCAATATCATTTTCACACGAAACGAGCAAAAACATGAATGCAATAGCAGTTAGAACTGAAACAATTATTTTGTTCAGGCTTAATCTTTTAATTTCTGGTATTTTGTTCCAAAGGTTTATAAGGGTCATGGTATTATCCAAATTTTTACAATTCGAAGGTTTTTCGATGGATTAAGATTTCGTTCCAATTTGATTTTACAAAACTATGAATAAAAAGTAATTAAAAGAAAAGCATTGCATTTCCTTCTGTAAAGAAATGCAATGCTTTATTCAATTCAGGTAATTCCTGAATTATTGAATCGTATCACTAATTAAACTTGCGTTTCACGAACCAATAATCATAAAAATTAAAATATAGACTTAATTTAGTGTAATCGTTTCTCGCCAGATTGTCACTTGTGGTACCCTGTTTTCCAAACTCAAGCCCGATATTGACCGTTGATCTTGATTTTGGGAGAGGGAATCCGGCTCCAAAACTTATTCCGGTTTCATTAATCTGGTGGTTATTTAATATTAGATATGAGTCCTCGTAATGAAATCCGGCCCGGTATTTGACCCTTTTCATATAACTTCGGATTGACATAGCTTCAGGTGTATATTCAAATCCGGCTGAAAAACGCCTTTCATCAGTAATTAAATCATTCGTCTGTCCAAAGAAAGTTGATTGACTCCATCCTGCATAATAATAATCGGCGTTGATTTCAAGCTTGTTGATCTTATTGTATGACAGGCCAACTCCAAAAGTAGCAGGAAGTTTAATGACTCCTTTGCTTTCAGGAATATTTTCAAGCGTATCGGTGAGGGCTGTTGTTCCGACAGTAATTGACTTATATGAGAACACACGATGTAAAACATTAATTTTGGTTTGTTTTTCGAATGTTAATCCGAGAGTAAGATACTGATCCTTTTTAAGTTCTACGTCATATTGAAGACCATAGGTGACGTTAAAGTTACGAAGACGGATACCTTCAGTCTTTGAGATGTAATAAAGGCCTGTATTATCAAAGGTAACTGATGTATTCTGGTTGAGACGTCCAAAAATGTAATTCAGGTTTGCTCCGACCGAAAGTCCTTTAAACAGACTGATTGAAGCACCCAGGTAGGATTTGGATGTACTCCCTGAGCCATTGTAATTTTGATAAGTATTTCCTACATCCGTTAAAACCTGAGTATTGGAGACTTCATAACCCATATCCGAATATGGTTGAATTCCCATTCCCATACCAAACCATTTGGTTACCGGCCAGCTAAAAGAAAAATACTTAAAATTAACATCATTGGCCCCCAGTGATCCTGTATTGCTCTTGAATTTTGAGAATGTTCCGTCCAAGCCGAAATCAAATAAAAAGGATAAGCTATCGTTGGCATTATACGAAGCAGGATTGGACGAGTTGATCTGAAGGCTGTGCCTGCTTCCGATTGATGCTCCTCCCATGGCTGTAGTCCGTCCAAACGAGTAATGATCTAAATCTCCTAATCCATATCTGGAAAAGGGCGAAGTGGTGTTGTTGTTTTGCGCATAGCCAGATAATCCGCAGAGTATCAAAACGATCACGACTGATAGTGCATTATTTCTTTTTTGCATTGTATTCCAGAATCCTGTTTAAACCAATTAGGGTTAAATTAAAGTGTACAAATATGGAATAATTTAATTTTTTATCAAAAAAAATAGAATCACCCCCTGTCATAATGATATGTAAATTTTGGTAATTTCTGTTAAATAAATCAATTGTTTGCGCCATTTCGAATAATATTCCATTTTGAACTCCGGCACGGATAGCATCTATAGTGTTCCTTCCAATGGACTGAAATTCATCGGAATAGCTAACCAGCGGAAGTTTACCCGTAAAATGATTCAGGGCCTTGAACCGCATTTCCAGACCTGGAGAAATATTTCCTCCAACAAACTGATTTTTTTTCGAAACAAGGTCATAGGTAATAGCAGTCCCTGCATCAATGATTAAAAGATTTTGATCCGGGAAAAGTTCATTGGCGCCAACTGCTGCTGCAAGACGATCTTTCCCAAGAGTTTCCGGCGTTTCATAAATGTTTTCAATCGGTAATCTGGTCAAATTATTCATCTCAAGAAAGAATTCAACATTCCCCGATAAATAATCTGTTATTTCAGACTCAACATTCCTGACTGACGATAGAATTGCCTTGTTTAACTGAGGATGCTCGTCTTTCAACATCTTTAGATGATCGAGAGTTAAACGATCGACCGGCACATTAAACATCAGGTCATGTTCATTGAATAAAGCGATTTTATCGCGGCTGTTACCTATGTCAATTACGAGATTTATCAATGATTAATCTTCTATTCGTTGGCTGATATCCATTGCACTAACCGAATGGGTAAGTGCTCCGATTGAAATATAATCAACTCCTGTTGCAGCAACATCGCGCAATCGCTCAAGGGTGATGTTTCCTGATGCTTCTATTTTCGTCCTGCCGGCAATTAGTACAACTGCCTTGCGCATGGTCTCCACGTTCATATTGTCGAGCATGATAATGTCTACCTTTGCATCTATTGCCTCCTGTACCTGTTCTAGTGTGGTGGTTTCTACTTCAATCTTAATTCCATGTTCAATACTGGCGCGAACTGCTTTTACTGCAGCTGCTATTCCACCAGCAACTTCAATGTGGTTGTCCTTAATCATAGCCATATCATGAAGCCCAAGGCGGTGATTGCTTGCACCCCCGGTCTTCACTGCGTATTTATCAAGCTTGTTAAAGCCCGGCAGTGTTTTTCTGGTATCAAGGATTACCGTTTGAAAATCTTTTACAGCATCAGCATAGATGGACGACATGGTAGCAATTCCTGATAAACGTTGTAAGAAATTTAGGGCTGTTCGTTCACCCGTCAGCAGCGCACGGTAAGATCCTTCAAATTCAACCAGAACGTCGCCATTTTTTACTTTCGATCCTTCGGGAGTAATTACATTCCAAATCATATGAGGATCCAGCTTTTTAAAGACCATTTCGGCAACGGGAAGACCTGCAACAACTCCATCTGCTTTTGCAACCATCCTTGCTTTTCGTATTGCTTCTGCAGGAATTATGTTGTCGGTGGTGATGTCGCCATCGCCCACATCCTCCTTTAATGCAAGATCAATGAGTGCTTTTGCTGCTTTTACTGCGTGTTTGTTCATAGGTTAATTTCTGACTTTCTGAAAATTGTAGGGTTGTCTATTTTGCTGAACCAAATGTGCACAAAGAGCCGGATCCTCCAACGGGAAATCTTCCCGGATATGTCCTCCGCGACTTTCCGTTCTGATTAATGCCGATTCGCAAATGAGTGTACAAATATCAGCAATGTGTTTGATTTTTAAAAGATTATATTCGTCAATTATTTCAGGTAATTGTTTCTTAATTGAATTCAATTCTTCAATTGCTTCGGTTAACCTTTCTGCCGACCTCACTATTCCTGCCTTTTTACTCATCAATACGGCAATCTGATTTTTGATTTCCAGAAAGTTATCCTCGTTTTTCTGATCTAAACGAATCTTATTTATTTGGGGTATCCCTGGCGAACTGTTTCTCCCGGAGTTTGCTTTTTCGGCTGCACGTTTACCAAATACAAGGCATTCGAGCAAGGAATTACTTGCCAGCCTGTTTGCACCCATTACGCCGGTCGAGGCAACCTCACCACAAGCAAAGAGTCCTTTAATATTGGTTTCTCCATATAAATCAGTTTGTATTCCTCCGACCATATAATGTGCCGCAGGCGAAACGGGTAACAAATCGCAGGTTAAATCAATGTCGAATTTCAATAAGGTTTGATAAATATTAGAGAACCGCTTTTTAATCAACTCCGGATTAAGGTGTTTTAAGCTCAGGTAGACAAAATCCGAATGATGCAATTGCAATTGGTTATAGATTTCGTAGGCAACAACGTCCCGCGGAGCAAGTTCAGCGAGTGGATGGATATTCTGCATAAAACGTTCCCCCTGTTGGTTCAGCAACCAGGCACCTTCACCACGAACAGCTTCACTGATTAAAAAGGCATCTTCTCCCGGTAAATACAATGCGGAAGGATGGAACTGAATAAATTCGATGTCGGCGAGTTTGGCGCCTGCATGCCATGCCAGTGCAATCCCGTCGCCTGTTGCAGTATGGGGGTTGGTCGAACGATCATAGATACGTGACAGTCCTCCGGTGGCAATGATAGTTGCCCTCGACCGGAAAATAATGTTCTTCCCGCTTACAAAATCGAAAGTCTGAACTCCCGTGCAAATCTGATTCTCAACCAGAAGACTAACGACGGTAGTATATTCAAAAGGGATAATATTCTGCTGCTCCTGTACTTTTTTCAGCATGAAGCAAGTAAGTCCTTTGCCCGTGGCATCGCCTCCGGCATGAAGAATACGCCGGCGACTGTGACCACCTTCCAGTCCAAGGAAGAATTTTCCACCTTCCTGGTCGAATTGCATGCCTAAATCAATCAGTTCATAAACACATTTCTGACCTTCTTCTACCAGGATCTTTACAGCATCCAGATCGCAAAGTCCACGACCTGCCTCCAACGTGTCCTCGATATGTGATTCGAATGTATCATTCGGATCAGTCACAACAGCAATCCCGCCCTGTGCATAATACGAATTGCTGATGTCGAGCTGCGATTTGGTAATGATGGCAACGCTTCCGTTTTTGGATGCATGGTATGCTGCTGTCAGACCGGCAAGGCCGCTTCCAACAACAATGGTGTCAAAGTCTTTAATTTCAATGGAATCTAAGTCTGCCATCTGAACATTATTTTCTTACAAGGCCGCAAAGGTATAAAAACTGATCGACAGGCGTATGACAAACCGCATTTAGTTCCAGGGCAAACGCATTTAAAAAATGCTGTTTATGCCAAATGCTCCCCTTGAAGCTCAGTGGGTCAACCAAAGTGATAATTAGCTACATTTAAATAACCAATGTCGAAAGGTCCGTTCCCGAC
>Ga0118677_10001811_pt1 | contig 44388 bp, 30 predicted proteins | sample AliMusrvi5mmetaG_FD_86154 | JGI IMG/M metagenome (GOLD analysis project Ga0118677, IMG submission 86154) | reverse complement strand
CCATTACACTTTTCGGATAGGAACCAATGCCCGCGATGCCATGCCAGAGGGGGGACGGCTCGAAGTTGGGACCGAAAACGTAGAAGTTGATGCCGAAGGCGCAGCCGCAATTGACCCCGAAGCTCCGGCCGGGCGCTACGTGTTGTTGACCGTCAGGGACACCGGGCGCGGAATGGATGAACAGACCCGGCAGCGCGCATTCGAACCGTTCTTCACGACGAAAGGCGTCGGCGAAGGGACCGGGCTCGGATTGTCCACAGTCCATGGCATCGTTCGACAGAGTGGCGGCTGGATCCTGATCGAGAGCGCCGTCGGGATTGGCACAACGGTCAAGGTGTATCTTCCTGGCTTGGATGAAGTCTCGCAGCCGGAAGCGAAAGTCACCCGGACTGCAACCCGGGCGAGTAACGGAACGATCTTGATTGTTGAAGATGAGCGGGCAGTCAGGAAGTTCACTGCGACGGTGCTGAAGCACTCCGGCTACGAGGTGCTGGAGGCTTCGAACGGGGAAGAGGCGATTGCGGCGGCGGAGTTGCGTACGGGACAGATTGACGTGCTGCTCACGGATGTGGTCTTGCCTGGGATGAACGGGAAGAAGGTGTATGACAGCTTAAGAGCTTTGCACCCCGATCTTCTCGCGATATTCATGTCGGGCTACCCGAGAGACGTGATCGGTCAGAGCGGTTTACTCGATCAGAACACGCTATTCCTGCAAAAGCCTTTCAACGCAGACGATCTGGCCGAAAGAGTCAGAGAGGTTCTGGCGATGCGCTTGAGCTGAACGGCGAATGCTGCACGGGTAGCGGAAGACTGCTTGATCGCGCCAGGGTGCCGAGTGGAGGCTGCGCTGGCCCCGTACTCGGATGTCCTGCGCCCGTGGACGGTAGTTACACCGTCGCCGGACGAGTCAGGGTCTTCCGTTCGCCCCGCTCCATGTCGAAAGCAAGCTCTTTTGCCGTGAACGGTGAAATCAGGCGGCAGTGTCCGCCCTGTTCCGCTACGATCTCAACGCGCGAGACTGTGCCGCCGGTTCGCCGGGCGGAAATCAGGAACGCGCCCTGCGCCCGCAGGGAGGTGAAGGCGATGTCTTTCCACGCTTCCGGAACTGCCGGGAATAGCTCGATCACGCCGCGGTGGCTTTGCAGAAGCATCTCCTGCACTCCCGCCGCAGCGGCGAAATTGCCTTCGAGGGTAAACGGCCGGTACTTGAATAGGGAGTAGTTCTTGCGGCTCTGGTCCCCGTTGCAGTGGAAGCTGTTGCGCAGGGTGAACGCGGTGGAGAAGATCTCCAGTGCTTTTTCAGCTTTGTCACCGTTTCTTGCCCGCGCCGCCAGGTTGGCCAGCCAGGAGAAACTGTAGCCGCACCAGGCGGCCGAGCCCAGCCGGTCCAGTTCGGCCAACGATGCCGCGATGATCTTCCGCTCTTCGTCCCCGTCCGACCAGTCGACCAGCCCCAGCGGATGGATGGCCATCAAGTGGGAAAAATGCCTGTGCGTGTTTGGCAGCGGATAGCCCTTGGCTACCAGCAACTGGCCGTCCTGGCCGAGGCTGAAGGCGGGGAGTTCGGAGCGCACTTTGCGCCAGCGGGCGGCATCCTCGGCGGCGCCTAATTCCAAGGCCAACTCAGCCGCGGCGCCGAGCACCCAGTGCTCCAGCGCTAGGTCGTAATTCGTTATCGTCGGGAACCAGGCTTTGGGACGATTGTCATTGATTTCAGGGGACGCACTCAACGGGTGCGTGCGCTTGCCGTCGGGCCCTTTGTTCGCGGTGAAGGCTTCGATGAACTCGCACGTGTCGCGCAGGTAGGGATAGGCCCTTTGGCGCAGGAATTCACGGTCCGCACTGTACTTCCAGTGCAGGTAGAAATGGTGCGACAGCCAGGCCGACGTGGTGGCCGAATGCGTGTATTGGCGCCAACCTCCGATCTGCCGGCCTTTGAGGTCGGCCGTCATCGGGACGTTCATGCCGGGGAGTTGGAAGAACGACCGCGTCCATTCGAAAGCCGTGTCGCGCGTGTTCCAAAGCCAGTCGAGATAAGCCAGTCCTTCCTCCAGGTGATTGCCTGAATAGCAAGGCCAATAGCTGAGTTGAGTGTTGAGGTCGTGGTGATAATCGCCCTTCCACGGCGGGAGTTTCCCGTCGTCGGCGGTCCACACCGCCTGAAGCGAGATGGGCGGCGCGCCGCGCCGAGAGGCTGAGCCGAATTTGTACTGTTCGAGGAACCACTGCCGCTCGATGATCTCGTTCGGCAGGCACACGGAGGACTGGCCCCAATAGGTACGCCACCATTGCTTGTGAGACGCGAACATGGCGTCGAAGCCTTGCTTGAGTGCATCTTCCACCCGCTGCCGGGCGATGGCGAGCGGGTCCGTTCCCTCAAACGAAGAGGCCACGGACCAGGCGGCCTGCCAATCGTGCTCTTGCTTACGCCAGGCCACGAAGACGGCAAATGTGAATGCGTCGGCTCCGGATTGGGTGTACGCGGTCCAGCCGTCTCCCGACGTCTCCACCGGCGCTGGATACCCCAACTGGCGTAAGTCACCCGCACCAATCCCGCCCGCCGCCGCCTCTTGCACCTTCCCCGCGAACTTGGGCGCGACGAGCTTCAGTTCCGGTTCCTCGGGCGCAACCACGCGCACGATCCCGACCGGATTGGCAGCGTGAATGAAGACGCTCGCCTTTGCGTCAACCAAGTTCATATGCGCGATTGCGTCGAGCAGGTTGAGCGATGTGTCGCGAAACTCGGGCGCGCGTCCCAACGTGATTTCGATCCGCCCGGCCGGGATCTTCGTGGGCGCCGGGCGGCCGTAGGGCGCTTCGTAGACGCGCAGCAGGTCGGCGGTCTTGCCCTGCTCGTGCCACTGCCGCATCTGGGCGAACGAGTACTCCGGGGAATGGAACTCAGGCACGATGCGCAGATCCCACAAATCGGAACGGTCCAACGAGATGCGCAGCGGCCCACCATTGCCCCAGACCAGTGCGCCTAGAGTGGCGTTGCCCAGGGGCAAAGCCTCGTCCCAAACGGTGACCGGGGTCCTGAAATGCAGTCCGTGCTTCGCTTGGGGGAGGTTGAGTGGGACGTCTTCACTGCCACCCGCGCCGGCCAGGGGCGCGCCCACCACAGTAGCCAACGCCGGCAGGAAGTGCCGTCTCGAAAGGTTGCTCATGCGAATTCCTTCGAAACTATCCTAGTCCAAGTGAAACGGCTCCGCCGGCGGCGGCTTTCGCAGATGGTTGACTGGACGTATGATCAATGTTGGTCACGCTGCCTTGGCGCAACTCGTGGTCAATATGGAGAAACGGGTCTTCATAGCTGCTTTAGCGCGAGGACTCAGAAGTTTCGAGTAACCGGCGCGCATGCGCTGACAAACGGCAGGAAGTTCAAACGAGGGGATCAGAAATGGCATTCGAACCAACGCGAAGAGGTTTCCTGGCGGCCGCGGCGGCACTACCCGCAGTTACTGCCGCGACAGCTGCGGAGGGCACACAGATCAGCCACCGCGTGCTGGGTAAGACGGGGCTGAAGGTGACGACGGTAGGCTTCGGCTCCATGATCACCTCGGACCCCAGCGTGATCACCCGCGCCCTCGAGATGGGGATCACCTACTTCGACACCGCGCGCGGTTATCAGAACGGCAACAACGAACGCATGGTCGGTGCGGCGTTGAAGAGCCGCCGCAAAGAGATTGTGCTCTCAAGCAAGTCCGAAGCTAAAACGGCCGCCGGCGCAACGGCGGAGCTTGAGACCAGTCTGCGGGAACTCGGCACCGACTACCTCGATATCTGGTACATCCACAGCAAAGACAAGCCGGACCAGGTGCCGGACGAACTTGTGGAGGCGTGGGCTAAGGCCAAACAGCAAGGCAAGATCCGCCACATCGGATTGAGCACGCATTCACCCAACGAGATGGTGGATCGAATCCTGGAGATCGGCAAGGTCGAGGTCGTTCTCGCGACCTACAACTTCACCATGGGGGACACGCGCGACGCGACGTTCGAGCGCATCAACAACGCCGGGCTGGGGCTGGTGGCGATGAAAGTGATGGCGGGCGGCCTGAAGAGCAAGAACCCGAAGCCCCAGATGCAGCGGCCGATGGCCGGACTGGCGGCTCTTAAGTGGGCGATCCGCAAGCCCTACTTCGCGACGGCGATTCCGAGCATGACCGACATGGAACAACTAGAGATGAACTTCCAGGCCATGACGGGGACGATCGGGCCGGCCGAGGAGCGCATTCTCGCCGCGCGTCTGGATCAGATCCGGCCGGACTACTGCCGCATGTGCTATAGCTGCGAAGGCCAGTGCACGAAGGGCCTGCCGGTGACCGACATGCTGCGTTACGTCAGCTACGCCGACGGTTACGGCCAGTTCGCCCTGGGGCGCGAACACTTCCTCAAACTGCCCGCTGCCATCCAGAACGTGAACTGCGGTGATTGCTCCTCTTGCTCAGTCCATTGCCGCAACGGTGTGGATGTGGCGCGGCGACTGCGTCTGGGGCAGGAACTGTTCGTCTGAGCCGTCACAATTTGTTCCGCAAACGCACTGCGCGGATGCGCTTGCAGGTAGGATCGAGAGAATGCTGACATCATCTAGACCGTTGCGCCTACGCTGGGGGTGTGCTTGCGCCGCGCTGGCGATCCTGACCACGGGTGCCGGCGCTGCGAGCATCGACAGCGAGCACCTGAAACTGATCCCCGCGCGAATGAAGGAATTCGTTGACAACGGATTCATGTCGGGAGCGGTCTGCCTCGTCGCTTACCGGGGCAAAGTAGTGGCGCTGGACTCGACCGGGTACAGCGATATCGAGAATCGAAAGCCGATGCGGCCCGACACGATCGTGCAGATTATGTCGCAGACGAAATCGGTCACCGGCGTGGCCGCGATGATGCTGGTCGAAGAGGGCAAGCTGGATCTGACGCGGCCGGTGCAGGACTACCTACCGGAGTTCAAGGGCCAACTCGTGCAGGAAGAACGGCCCGACGGCTCGCTCGCCGTCCATGCGCCCGAACGTCCGATGACGGTCTGGCAGTTGATGTCGCACACGTCGGGCTTCGCCTTTCTACCCTCCTCAGGACCGTTGAGCCGGATCAACTTCACGCTGGACGCGACGCTTGAGGATGCCGTTCGCGGCTACGCCAGCGAGCGCCTGCAGTCCGAACCGGGACGCAAGTACAGCTACAGCAATATGGGCATCGCCACCCTCGGCCGGATTGTCGAGGGCTTGTCAGGGCAGGAATACTCCCAGTTTGTCCACGACCGAATCCTGGCGCCGCTGGGGATGGAGGATACCTTCTTTTTCCCTCCGGATTCCAAGCGCGACCGAATTGCGATGATTTACCAGCACGAAAACGGGAAACTGGTGCTGTCGCGCGGGCGTGCACAAGGCGGCGATGCCGCGGCATTCCGGGCGGGTGCGAAGTATCCAGGCCCGGAACTGGGACTCTATTCCACGGCCTCCGATTTGTTTCGCTTCTACCAAATGCTGGCCAACGGCGGGGAGTTCAACGGCCGGCGCTACCTCTCGGCACAGTCCGTCGAGGCGATGCGTCAGGACCACACGCCGGACCACTCCGGCTACGGGTTGACTGTCTCCGTTTCCAGTAATCCGGGAACGCTGCTGACGCTCGTCCCGGCGGGGACATTCGGGCATGGCGGTGCATTCGGCACCGGCGGCTCGGTCGATCCGAAAAACGAACTCGTTGTGATCTTCCTGGCCCAGATGAACGATGGCGGCGCCAGCGCGGCGCAGCACGCCTTGTCTCAGATCGCCGAATCCGCAGTGCGTTAGACCATTTCACTTCTTCTGTAGTCCGATGATCCTGCGCCCGAAGCGTCGCAGTCAGCACAGAACCGGGAACGCGAGAGCGCGGCCAATCGTGGCGCCGCCCAAGGGGCCGCACTCTCACGTTCGCCGTTCCGTGCTGACTATGAATATGAGGGAACTGGCCGCGGTTCATAGGAAGGGTGAACCTGGCCTAATCGCTCAGCGGCGCCTCACTTCAATAGCCTCGACTTCTGCCCAGCAGCTTCGGAATCAATACTAGGCCGACTCTGGTAACCCGCTGAATCCTTAGGCGAGTTGCTAGGTGCGGCCGGGCGTCTCCCAAATGGTCTATTTTCGAATTCGCACAGAGGGCTTGCTTCGGCTCTGATCTGCATGTATCATTACGTGCAGATGAAGGTCGAGCCCAAAGGCCCCGAGGCTTCTCGCCTCCGCCAACGCAAGCATCTCGTCGCGCGCCAGTTTCAATTGCCCGACGATTTGCTTCCTGGCTGCCTCACCGAAACCCACCGGCGCTGCGGCCGCCCCAATTGCCATTGCGCCTCCGCCGAGGACCCGGGCCATCCGATCTGGTTTCTCACCTTTATGTCCGGCGGCAAGCGCCGCGTCGAACGCATTCCCCCAGAGTGGGTCGATGAGGTTCGCCGCCAGGTGGACGCTGGCCGCGCTTTGCAGGACGCCATCAAAGACATGCTCAGCGCCAACGCCGAACTGCTGGTGCTTTGGCGCAAGCAGAAGGGCCTGTGAAGGGACCATCCCTCCAGTCGATCTTCCATTACGCCTGCTTTAATCTTGCCTTGAAACCTTTCCTGAACCGGCCGGGCGACGGCCGCATGCAGCCCGAGATCCCCGCCTCCAACCTCGCTTGGGCGCTGGTGCTGGGCGCCCTGTTGCGCTTGAACAGCGCCAACCGGCTGGAGTGGCTGGTGCGCTCCGCCGACCGAACCGCACTCGGACTGGAGCGCAGCTTCGGCGACGACGCCCTGGCCTACTTCACCGAACGCCTCGATCCGGATGTGATCCGCCGCTGCCTGGTCGCGACATTGAAACTAGCCAAGTGCAACAAGGTGTTCGATGAAACAGCCTTCCTCGGCCTGGCGCTCGACGGCACCGGAGCGGGCCGCACGACCCAGGCAGCTTGTCGACTGTGTCACCCGGTCAAGGACGCGCAAGGCCGCGTTACCAGCCGGATTCACCAGTTCGTGATGATTTCGGTGGTGGGGGCCGGGATCACCTTGCCCTTCGACATCGAGCCCTGCCAGCCCGGCGACAGCGAGTATGGCGCCGGAAAACGCTTGCTAAAACGAGCGGTGAACCAACTCGGCCCGCGCTTTGCCGACTACGCGGTTGCCGACGCGAAGTTCGCCACCGCGCCCTTCCTGCACACGGCCGAGGCTGCGGGTATTCCGATTGTGGCGCGGCTGAAAAGCAACTTGCCTGAACTGTCGGCGGCGGTGGAGTCTCGCTTCGGTTGCCGGCCACCCCAGACGACATTTATGTTCGGCGAAGACCGGATTGAAGTTTGGGATGCCGACGACTTCGATCCGTGGGAGAACCTGGACTGGCCCACCGTGCGGGTGCTGCGCTACCAGCAGCACAAGCCCAATGGCACCGTCATCCAGGCCGATTGGCTAACCAATTTCTCCCTGGCCCGGCTCGGGACCCGCACCTTCTTCAAGCTAGCCAAGAGTCGCTGGGAGATCGAAAACCAGGGCTTCAACGAGGGCAAGAACCTCTACGGGATGGAACATATCCAGCACCACCATCCCAACAGTTTGCTGGTGAACTGGCTCTTTCTGTTGCTGGCCTTGATGATCGAACGGCTGTACCGGAATCGCTATTTGCATCGCGGCACGCATCCGGTCCTGACCGCCATGCAACTCAAGGACACGCTCTGGCTCAACTTGCGTCCGGCCCACGCCGACAGCAGCTAAACCTCTCCGCGGCCCAGGCAAGGCGCCGCGCCGATCTTTGACAACCCGCCTCTCCCCGCAAAGCAAAATCAAGCAGCCACTGCCGTCGCTGTTTTTCGGCGCGACTGACATAACCCCTCGTCGGTCCGCCTGCTCCGCGGCACGCAGGGGAGTCTTCCGGCAACTTTCCGAAACCGCTGACTTCTGCCTGCCCGTCTTGCGTCCAATCGAATCTGAGCATATGATATGCTCAGTTGCAAATGCCGAGCCCGGCCATGCAGTTCGCCAGCATCGAACCGATCGGAAGTCTGCACGACCGCGTCACGCGCAGGCTCGCTCTGCAAGTCATCGAGGCCGAGCGCCGCTCGGAACTGATCGAGTTTCCGAACGAGGCCGAACTCTGTAGACAACTCGGGGTTAGCCGCAGCATCCTGCGAGAGGCGGTTAAGGTACTCGAAGATAAAGGGTTAGTCGTTGTGCGCCCGCGCTCGGGCACACGCTCTACACCACGTTCACAATGGCGTTTGCTAGACCCGGACGTGCTCTGCTGGCAGTCGGAAACCCAAATGGACCCGCGCCTGCTGCGCGACCTGTGCGAGGTGCGCCTGGCCATCGAGCCGACCGCATCGGGATTTGCCGCGCTGCGGGCTACTGCGGAGGAAATCGACTCCATCGGAGCGTGCCTGGAGCGCTGGGAGGGCCTGGCGAACGCGGGAAACTCGGACGAGGCGATCCGGCTGAATCTCCAGTTCCACGAGGCGGTGGTCGAAGCCTCGCACAACCCCCTATTTCAACAGCTCAACGCAAGCATCCGCCAGCCGTTGCGGGCCGCCCTCTCCTACACGCTCCATCTGCCCGCCTCACCGGCGCTGGAATTGGAGGCGCATCGGTCTCTGTTCCAGGCCTTGCAGCGGCACGACCCATTGGCTGCGCGGGCCGCATCGGAAGAGATCGTCGGGTTCGCGATGCTGGCGGTGGAGCAAGCCATTCGTTCTGCGAAGAACGCGAAAGGGCAAACCCGGTGAAAATCGCGATTTCGGGCAAGGGCGGGGTAGGGAAGTCCACCGTGGCGGGCACGCTGGCTCGGCTGTACGCCGCCGCTGGGTATCGCGTACTGGCCGTAGACGCCGACCCCGACGCGAATCTTGCATCCGCGATCGGCGTGCCCAAAGACCGCTGGTCGGAGATTCGGACGATTTCGACGGAACGCCGCCTGATCGAAGAGCGCACTGGGGCCAAAGTTCGCGGATTCGGTCAGATGTTCAAAATGAACCCCGACGTGTCGGACATTGCGGAGCATTATGCGGTTAGGCACGCCGGCGTCGATCTGCTGGTACTGGGAGCCGTGCCGCGTGCCGCCGGCGGCTGCGCTTGTGCGGAGAGCGTGCTGCTGAAGAGTCTAGTGCTCCACCTGGTGCTGAAACACGACGAACTGGTGATTCTCGACATGGAGGCCGGCATCGAGCACCTGGGGCGAGGCACCGCCATGGGCGTGGACATCATGCTGGCGGTGGTCGAGCCGGGTCAGCGTAGCGTGTCCACCGCGCACCGCGTGCATGAAATGGCACGCGAGCTTGGCGTCCGCCGCTTCGGCGTCGTGCTGAACAAGTCCGTCGCACCGGCCGACGATCGCCGCTGGATGGAGAGCGAGTTTGGCGCGGCAGCGGTGCTGGGCGCCATCGCCTTGGACGGGCGGATTGCTGCAGCGGACCGTTCCGGTTTGTCGCTTGTTGATTTAGGATTTACGGACCTGCTGGCGCCCTTCCAGAGCCTCCAGGCAGCGCTGATTTCTGTGAGCGAGGAGAAAAGACAATGAGTTTCGAGCCCAGGTGCCTGGCAACCGCGATTGGCAGCCTGCCCCACCCCGACCCGCAAGCGGCGGTGCGCGTCGTTCTCGCGAACATTCCCGACGCACCGATTTGGCCGCAACTACCCGCCAATGGCCTTAATGAGCAGATGGAGATCCAGTACAGCGAAGGCATCCCACGCGTGGTGATCGACCGCGAGAAGCAGCGCATGTACGTCGATACGACCGGCGACGCCTCGAACGAACTAGCCGCGTTCTACGAGAGCTACCTGGCCGAGGATCTCGACGCCTTCCAGATCACGCCCGAGTTCTCGAAGGGCATCTACGCCATGGAGGCAGCGCTGGAGCAGGCGGGCGGCATGCGGCCGTTCGTGAAGGTGCAGACGACGGGACCAATCAGCTTCGGGTTGACGATAGTCGACGAGAACAAGCGCGCCATCTACTACAACGACGAGTTCAACGACGTGGTCGTCAAAGCACTGGCGATGAAATGCCGCTGGCAGATCCGCAGGTTCCGCAAGTTCGCTCAGGACGTGATCTGCTTCATCGATGAGCCGATCCTGTCGGCTTTCGGCTCCTCGACCTATGTCAGCGTGACGCGCGAGGATGTCGTGGCCAAACTGGGCGAAATCGTGGAGGCAATCCACTCGGAATGGGCTCTGGCCGGGGTCCATTGCTGCGGCAACACGGAGTGGTCCATCCTGATCGACGCCGGCGTGGACATCGTCAATTTCGACGCGTTCGATTACGGCGAGTCGATCGCGCTGTACCCGGAAGCGGTCAAACGCCATTTGGAGGCCGGAAAGGGCTTGGCGTGGGGCATCGTTCCCACCAATAGCGCGAAGATTCAAGATCAGACGGCGGAAAGCCTGGCAAGCAAGTTCTCCGACTTGGTGGACAACCTCGCGAGGGCGACCGGGCTGGACCGGGAACTCATCTTGAAACAATCGTTGATCACGCCGTCGTGCGGCACGGGCTCGCTGCCGGTGGATGTCGCCGAGCGAGTCTTCCGCGTTCTCCACGACACAAGCGCGCTGCTGCGACAAGGCGTGCTGGCCTGATCCGGGCGCATACTCCCATGGGACTCACTCTAGCGATGACGGGCAAGGGTGGCGTCGGCAAGACGACGCTGTCCGCGCTGACCGTGGACTGGCTGGTGCGGCATGGCGAGATGCCGATTCTGGCCGTCGATGCGGACTCTAATTCGAATCTGCACGAGGCGCTGGGCGTGAGCTTCGGTGCGACGGTGGGCGGCATCCGCGAAGCCGCGCGCCAGCAGGCACAGTCGCTCAAAGGGGTTTCCAAGCAGGAGTTCCTCGACTTGCGCGTGCAGGAGGCGCTGGTCGAGCAGAAGGGCTTCGACCTGATCGTCATGGGCCGGCCCGAGGGGCAGGGCTGTTACTGCTTCGCGAACAACGTGCTGCGGGAAGTCCTGGACCGGCTGGCAAGAAACTACAAGCACGTCGTACTCGACAGCGAGGCCGGACTGGAGCATGTCTCGCGCCGGACGCTGCTCTCGTTGGACTACCTGATGATCGTCTCGGACTGCACGGTGCGCGGCATTCACACCGCCGGCCGCATCTCGGCGCTGGCCGATGAGGTCGCGCTTCCGGCGAAAAAACGCGGCCTGATCGTCAACCGCGTACCTGGCGGCGAACTCCCCGCCGCGGTGAGAGCAGCGGTCGAGGACACCCATTTGCCGCTGCTGGCGACGGTTCCTCTGGACCCCTGCATTGCGGCTTTCGACGCGGACGGTTTGTCGATTCAGTCCATCCCGCTCGACTCGCCGGCACGGCTCGCAATCGACGCTGTGCTGGAGCAGATATTCATTGCTCAATTGGAGGCCCGCTAATGGCTACCGCTCCGCCCAAGACCCCCGACCGTGAAGTGTCCCGCGATGCGGCCACCAACGAGATGGTCCAAATCGCCGGAGACGCCCACATATCGACGGTGTGGGACCGCTACAAAGCGCAGCACCCGCAGTGCAAGTTCGGCACCGATGGCGTGTGCTGCCGGCTGTGTCACATGGGCCCCTGCCGCATCACTCCGAAAGCGAAGCTCGGCATTTGCGGCGCGGACGCAGACACTATCACGGCGCGCAATCTGCTGCGCGAGATCGCGGCTGGCACGGCGGCCCACTCCGACCACGGCCGTATGCTGGTGCGGACGCTGAAGCTGGTGGCGCAAGGCAAGGGCGGAGACTACAAAATCACCGACCCAATGCGATTGAGGGAGGCTGCGCGCTTCTTCGAAATCGAGTGCGAAAGTCGTGACGATCTCGCCATCGCGCTCGACTTGGCCAACTTCTTCCAAGGCCAATTCGCCTGGTCGGAGGAGCCGAACGCGACTCTCAAGCTGGCTCCCCAGAAGCGCCAGGATCTGTGGAAAAAATTGGAGATCGAACCCGCCGGCGTCGATTCGGCCGTCGTCGAATTGATGCACCGCACGCACATGGGCGTGGACCACGATTACCGCCACCTGATCATGGGCGGCTTGAAGTGCAGCCTAGCGGACGGCTGGGTGGGCTCGGCCATGGCGACCGTGGTTTCTGACATTCTGTTCGGCACACCGAAGCCCGTGCGCAGCCGCGTGAACCTGGGCGTGCTCTCGCACGACAAAGTGAACATCATCGTGCACGGCCACGAACCGACGCTCTCCGAGATGCTGGCCGTCGCCGCTCAGAGCGATGAGATGCTCGATTACGCTCGCTCGAAAGGCGCGGCAGGCATTAATCTCGCTGGCATCTGCTGCACGGCAAATGAAGTTCTGATGCGGCATGGGCTGCCGATTGCGGGCAATTTCCTGCAGCAGGAACTGGCGATTTTGACCGGCGCGGTCGAAGTGATGATCGTGGACGTGCAGTGCGTGATGCCGTCGCTGGCGCAGGTCGTCAAGTGCTTCCATACGCGGCTGGTGAGCACGTCCGAGATCGCACAATGCGACCAGGCCGAGCAAATCACCTTCGACGCCGCCGCAGGCTACGAGCACGCCTGCCGTCTGATTCGGATGGCCATCGACAACTTCGAGCAGCGCGATCGCGACCGAGTAAACATCCCCAACGAGTCGATGGACCTCGTTGCCGGATTCTCGAATGAAACGATCTTCCACATGCTCGGCGGCCGTTTCCGCGCCACCTTCAGGCCGTTGAACGATGCCATCATCGACGGCCGTATCCGCGGTGTCGCGGGGATCATCGGCTGTAGCAATCCGAAGGTCAAGTCGGACGATTCGCACGTGCGGTTGACTGAGGAACTGATCAAGCGCAACGTGCTGGTGCTGCAGACGGGCTGTGCCGCCATCGCCTGCGCGAAAGCCGGATTGCTCACGCCGGAGGCGGCACTCGCGAAGGCCGGCGCATCATTGCGCGAAGTCTGCGAGGCCGTCGGCATTCCGCCGGTTCTGCACATGGGGTCGTGCGTGGACAACAGCCGGATTCTGATGGCCGCGACGAACCTGGTTGCCGAGGGCGGCTTGGGCGACGATCTCTCGGACCTGCCCGTGGCGGGGGCCGCGCCGGAGTGGATGAGCGAAAAAGCGGTCGCCATCGGGCACTACTTCGTGGCCAGCGGAATGTACGTGGTGCTGGGCCATCCGCTCTATGTGCAGGGCAGCGAGAACGTGACCCGTCTGCTGTGCGAGGAGATGGAGAGCATCACCGGTGGACGCTTCGAATGGGAGCCGGATCCGGTGATTGCGGCTGAAAAGATGCTCGCGCACATCGAACGCAAGCGAGACGCCCTGCGCATCAACGTGAAGAGAGAGCGCAAGATGTTCGACATGAAGTCGAGGCGGGAGCAGCAATGAGCAAGATCATCGCGTCCTCCGCAATTCGCGGGGCCCTGGCCATTGTTCGCGAAGCCGAGGAGATTCTCGCCAGCGCCATCGCTGCGAAGGGGTTAGATTGTCCGGTTGAGTTCCCGGGGACGGCATACGCCCTGCCCGTCATCTATTCTTTGCTCGGACGCCGCGTGACCAGGCTTTCGGAGCTGCAACCGGTGATGGACGAATGCCGTAAGCTGCTGCCGGATGTCCCCACCGATAACGTTTGGCTACCCTATCTCGGCGGGACTCTCGATGCCGGCATGGCGACGCTGTTTGCCTTCGAGGTAATCGAAGCCTGCAAGTACGTGATTGGCCCGAATCCGGTGAACGGCATCTGGCTGGGCGCGGCCAGCGACGTCATCATTCGCGAGCGTGGCATCGAATTCGTAGACGGGTCCGCGCCCGGCTTCGCTGCGGTTGTCGGAGCGGCGCCGACCATCGAGGATGCGGTGCGCATTGCCCGCGAGTTGCAGGAAAAGAACCTCTACGTCTTCATCGCGGGTCACACCAACGGCGTGTCTTTCGCCGAGCAGTTGGCCGAGGCGGGCGTGCAGTTGGGGTGGGAGACGCGGCTGGTTCCATTCGGCAAGGAGATCTCCGCGGCGATCTACGCACTCGGTTTTGCGAACCGCGTGGCACTCAGCTTCGGCGCAGTGGAAGCCGGCGATTACCAGCGCAATCTGAAGTACAACAAGGACCGCACGTTCGCCTTCGTCATGGCGCTGGGCGAAGTGACGGAAGAGAAGTACGCCGCCGCGGCCGGCGCGATCTCCTACGGCTTCCCGACCATTGCGGATACGGCGATTCCAGAGATTCTGCCGACCGGTATTTGCACCTACGAGCACGTCGTTTCTTCCGTGCCCATCCAGCGCATCGTGGAGAAGTGCCTCGAAGTGCGCGGCTGCAAAGTGAAGGTCACGAAGATCCCGATCCCCGTTGCTTTCGGAGCGGCGTTCGAAGGCGAGCGCGTTCGCAAGGAGCAGACGCGCGTCGAATTCGGAGGCAATCGTACCCCGGCTTTCGAGTTCGTTACCACGCGCGATTTGCCTGACGTGCAGGACGGCCGGATCGAAGTGGTCGGGCCGGAGATCGACGATGTAGCCGAGGGCACGGCGCTGCCGCTGGGTATCTGGGTGGAAGTCGCTGGGCGCAAGATGCAGCCGGATTTCGAGCCGATTCTCGAACGCCAGATTCACCACATGATCAACTGTGCCGAGGGCATCTGGCACATGGGCCAGCGGGACATCAACTGGATTCGCATCAGTAAGTCAGCTTACGAACGGGGCTTCGGAATCCGGCACCTCGGCGAGATCATTCGCGCCAAATTCCTGAACGACTATCCGGCCATCGTGGACAAGGTGCAGGTGACTCTATTCACCAATCTCCCCGAAGTCGAAAGCCGGATCAACGTGGCGCGGCAGGCCTATCGCGCGCGCAACCAGCGCATGGAATCGTTGACCGACGACAGCGTGGATACGTTCTATTCATGCCTGCTGTGCCAGAGCTTCGCGCCGAGTCACGTGTGTGTGATCACGCCCGAGCGGCTGGGTTTGTGCGGCGCCTACAACTGGCTGGACGGCAAGGCGGCTTACGAGATCGATCCCACCGGTCCCAATCAGCCTCTGGTCAAAGGCGAATGCCTTGACCCCGTGCGCGGGCAGTGGCAGAACATCAACGACTACGTGTACGCGAATTCCAAGCAGAACATCCGCTCGTTCAACGCGTACTCGCTGCTCGATCAACCGATGACCAGTTGCGGCTGCTTTGAAGCGATCGTCGCGCTGCTGCCGGACTGCAACGGCGTGATGGTGGTTAACCGCGAGTACACCGGCGACACGCCTGCGGGGATGCGGTTCTCAACGCTGGCCAACATGACCGGAGGCGGGCAGCAGGTGCCGGGCTTCATCGGCGTCGGCAAGACCTACGTGACCAGCCGCAAATTCATTTCGGCCGAGGGCGGCCACCGCCGGATTGTGTGGATGCCGAAAGAGCTGAAGGAGACGCTGCGGGAAGACCTGACTGCTATCGGGCAGCGCCTGGGCATCGAGGATTTCATCAACGACATTGCGGACGAGTCGGTAGGCACGGAATCGTCCGCAGTTCGCGCGTATATGGAGCAACGGCAACACCCTGCACTGGCCATGTGGGAGATCACCAGCCCTTCGCCGGAAGCGGCGGCGGTGGATGCGGCCAGAGCAAAAGTAGTTCAGATTACCCAAGCGAATGGCAAGGAACCGGAACACAACCATGCCGCGCTGGCAGCATTCGTTGCGGTGGCCGAACCACCCAAGACACCGCCTGCCGAGGTTCCGAAACCGCACCTCGCTCCCGCGCTTACGAATGGTACGCAGCATGTGGTTGAGCCGCCGGCAGCGTTCAGCGCCGCTCCCGATCAAGCGCCGCAGCCCGTCGATGGCATCGGAGAGATCATCTCGGTTCTTGAGCAGCTCAGGCACGCGCCGCCGGTTACCACGGTACTGCCGGGCATGAGTCAACAGCAGCAGCTTGCGGCGCTCCAGGCGTCAACCGCCCTGCACCTGTTGCACGCCGGCGCGAACATGCTGCTGATGCAAAGCGGCATTTTCGCTCAGCCTGCCGTCGCCGCTCCCGTTGCAATTCAAACTCAGTCACCGGTCGCGACGCCCGTGCTCGCAACTGTTTCCACCGCACTCCCGGCGACACCGCCTCCTGCTCCGCCGCCTTCCATACCAGCGAAAAGGGAGGTGCCGCCACGCCAGGAATCCCGTCACACTTCGGCGGCCATCAGTATGCCCACGACGTTCAAAGTCTTGGCAGATGAGTCGAAAGTCGCCATCCGTCAAGTCACGCTGGGCGGGAGCGGCACCCGCACCTCCGCCGTCACCATCGGCGGCGCGGAGGTCTTGCCCTTCCGGCACTTCGAAGGCAAGACCGGGCATCGGCCCGTCGTCGCCATGGAGGTGTTCGACCAGCCGCCGAAGAGCTATCCCGATAGCTTGAGAAATGCGTATGGCGATCTGTTGAAGGATCCGGCCGCCATGGCCCGCCATTGCGTGGAAAAGCTGGGCGCAGAGGTTATCAACGTGCGCCTTTTGGGGACTCATCCCGACAGCGGGGACAGCAGTCCGGAGGCCGCAGCCGACGTGGTGCAGGCCGTTCTCAAGGCGGTGGGCGTCCCGCTGATTGTCACGGGCCCGAATCACTTCCAAAAGAACAACACCGTATTGAAGCACATCGCATCGACCTTCGCCGGGGAGAACCTGCTGTTGAACTGGGTGGAGTCCGACAATTACAAGACGCTCGCCGCGGCTGCGATGGGCTATCACCATTGCCTGGTCGCCCAGACCCCCATCGACGTGAACATGTGCAAGCAGTTGAACATTCTGCTCACGAATATGGGCATGCCCGCTGAGAAGATCGTAGCCGACCCGATGACCGGCGCGCTTGGCTACGGACTGGAATACACCTACTCCGTAATGGAGCGCATTCGTACCTCCGCTTTCGTGGGCGACCCGATGCTGGCGATGCCGATGATCTCGATGCCGGGCTACGAAATGGCGCGTGCGAAAGAGAGCCGCGCTCGACGGGCGGACTTCCCGCTTTGGGGCGCCGAGCAGGAGCGGGGCGCGCTGCTCGAAATCGCCACGGCGATGAGCTTCCTCAACGCCGGCGCCGACTTGCTGGTGATGTACCATCCGCTGGCCGCGCGCACCATCAAGCGCAAGATCGACGAAATGACGTGCATGGGATGAGGAGGCCGGCGAGATGGCACTAACCGGTTTACAGATTTTCAAACTGCTGCCGAAGACCAATTGCGGCGAGTGCGGCATCCCCACGTGCATGGCGTTCGCGATGAAACTCGCTGCCAAGAACGCGGACCTTGCAGCCTGCCCGTATGCGTCGGAAGAGGCCAAGAAGACCGTTGGAGCTGCCAGCAAACCGCCGATTCGCCTAGTGAAGATCGGGCCGCCGGGCCGCGAGATTGCGGTGGGCAACGAGACGGTCATATTCAGGCATGAGAAAACCTTCGTCCATCCCACGGCGCTCGCCATTGCCTTCGGCGACGACGAGCCGATGTCGGACGCGTCCCATCGCATCGCCGAGGTGCGCGAGTATTGTCTCGACCGCGTCGGCGAGAAGCTCAGGCTCGATCTGATCCTGGTGGAGAACTTCAGCGAAGAGGTCGCGCCCTTCGCGGCGCTGGTGAAGACCGTGGCCGGGGCCACGGGCATGGGCATCATCCTGCGGAGTTCCAATCCGGCCGCGCTGGAGGCCGGACTGAAGATCCTCGAAGGTCAACGTCCGTTGATCCATGCAGCGACGCCGGCCAATGCCGAGGCGATGGCGGCGCTCGCCCTGAAGTACAACGCCCCGCTGGTTGCGCGCGCCGCCACGCTCGATGAACTGGCCGCGCTCACCGCGAAGTTGGCGGGCCTGGGCGTGAAGGATCTAGTGCTCGATATACCGGCCGATAATGCTGCGGCCGTCCTACAGAACAACACCCTCATCCGCAAGGCTGCGCTCAGGAATTCGTGCGAACCGCTGGGTTATCCGATCCTCAATTTCGCCACCGGGCATGATGCGGCGGAAGTGGTCGCCGACGCCTGTACGTACATCTGCAAGTACGCCTCGATCCTGGTGCTCGACCGGATGCAGTTCGAACTGCTGCTGCCGTTGCTCATGCTGCGGCAGAACATCTATACCGATCCGCAGAAACCGATTCAGGTGGAGCCAAAGCTCTACGCGATTGGCGATCCCGGCCCGGATTCGCCCGTGCTGGCGACGACGAATTTCTCGCTCACTTACTTCCTCGTTTCCGGCGAGATCGAGAACTCGGGAGTGCCCGCGCACCTGGTCATCGTGGAGAGCGAGGGCTTGAGCGTACTCACGGCATGGGCGGCCGGCAAATTCACCGGCGCCAAGGTCGGATCAGCGGTGAAAGCGAGCGGGGTCGAGAGCCAACTCAACCGCCGGCGTCTCATCATTCCCGGGTACGTTTCACAGATCAGCGGCGAGATTGAAGAGGCGCTTCCCGGTTGGGAAGTCCTGGTTGGCCCGGGCGAAGCGGCCGATCTCGGACCGTTCCTGAAACGGCAGGCCGCGCGGTAACGCCATGCCCTGCGTCCGTTTCCTGCCCCTGGATCTGACCGTCGAAGTGCCGTCCGGCACGCTCATCCATGAGGCGGCGATTCGGGCGGGCTTGCACGCGCTCGAGCTGCCGTGCGGCGGACAAGGCACCTGCGGGCAGTGCCTGGTGGAACTGCCGCAGGAGCAGGACCGGCTGGTGCTGGCGTGCCAGACTCGCGTCACCCACGATCTGGTCGTGCGCCTCTCCGAGACTGCCAATCTGGCGATGCGTGTGGTGGGCGACAGTCACTTCCTGGTCAACGAGGATCTGCTGCCCGATCCCGCAAGCCTTTCCCCACTCTCAAAATCGCTGCGGCTGACCGTGGCTCAAGCGTCCATCGAGGAACACTACAGCGATTGGAACCGGCTGGTTCGCGAAATCACGCGGATAGAAGGCCCGCGCCCGATATATGCTCCGCTGGCGGTGCTGCGCGAGTTGGCCGCGAGTTTGCGCGAGCAGGAGGGCAAGGTCACCGTCGCGCTCGATGAGCGCGGACCGGCGCTGCAGATCACGTCCGTGCATTCCGGCCATCAAGCGGTGCGCGTTTTGGGTTTAGCTATCGATATTGGGACGACCACCGTCGCGGCGCAGTTGGTGGACCTCGACACGGGCGGTGTGCTCGGGACGAAGACCTCCTACAACTCACAAATCCGTCGCGGCGCCGACGTGATCAGCCGCATCGACTACGCGCGCAACGACGAGCGCCTGGCCGAATTGCGGGCCATGGTATTGGAGACGGTCAACGGCTTGATCGCCGGTTTAACCGCGGCGACGCAGGCGGTTCCGAACGAGATTCGCTGCGCCTTCGTCGCGGGCAACACCACCATGATTCACCTGCTGCTGGGCCTGCCGCCCCAGCACATCCGGGTGTCGCCCTACGTCCCCACGGTGAACCCGGTGCCGGTCCTGACCGCGCTGGAAGCCGGTCTGGCCATCGCGCCTGATGCGGTGGTCGAGTGCGCGCCGGGGGTGGGCAGTTACGTCGGCGGCGACATCACGGCTGGTTTGCTTTGCACGGAGATTGCTGTCAACCACGACGAGGTGCACCTGTTTCTCGACATTGGGACAAACGGCGAGATCGTGGTCGGGAACGCCGATTGGATGGTCGCTTGCGCCTGTTCGGCCGGACCAGCCTTCGAGGGTTCCGGGATACGCTGCGGCATGCGCGCCACCGATGGTGCGATCGAGCACGTCGAGTTCGGGGCTAACGCAGAAACCGTGCAATACAAGGTGATCGGTGGAGGAGCGCCGGCGGGCATCTGCGGCTCCGGGCTCATCTGCCTGCTCGGCGAGATGTTTAAGCACGGGATCGTGGATCAGTCCGGACGGCTCAACCCCGACCGCTACCCCGGGCGCATCGATCAGGGCGAGAGCCGCCTGGCATTCGTGCTCGAAACGGGATCGAATACCGCGGGCGGGGAAGACCTGACGATTACCGAAGCGGATATCGAGAACCTGCTGCGCACCAAGGCCTCCATCTACGCTGCCTGTGCCTTGATTCTCGAGAGCGTGGGACTCGATTGGGAGGCCATCTCGCGGGTCTATATCGCCGGTGGGTTTGGCCGCTATCTGCAAGTCGCGGACGCGATCCTGATCGGCATGTTGCCCGATCTCCCGCACGGTAGATTCCGCTACATCGGCAACTCCGCGTTGACTGGGGCCTACATCGCCCTGCTCTCGCGGGAGCATCGACTGAAACTCGCGGGCATCGCGTCCCGCATCACCTACATGGACTTGAGTTCCGATCCTCGCTACATGGACAGCTACGTGAAATCGATGTTCCTGCCGCACACGGATATGGAGCGGTTTCCGACCGTCGCGAGGATGCTGGCTGACAGAAAGAGGAGTGAAGCATGATGAGTCTGCTTGAACGGATCGCCCAAGGGGAAGTCCTGGTTTCGGACGGCGCGATGGGGACATTCCTGCACGCCAAGGGATTACAGGCCGGGGAGTGCCCCGAGTCCTGGTGCGTCTCGCATCCGGACGTGGTGCAATCGATCGCCGCGGCCTACGTCGAGTCGGGTTCCGACATCGTCGAGACCAATTCGTTTGGAGGCAGCGCGTTCAAGTTAAAGCCCTACGGTCACTCGGAGCAAGTGGTCCAATTCAATCGCGCTGCGGCCACATTGGCCAAGGCGGCCACGGGCGGCAAAGGCTATGTCGCCGCGTCGGTGGGGCCAACCGGCCACATCGTCGAGGAAGAAGGCGGCGACACCACGCCGGAAGCATTGTACGCGGCTTTCCGCGAACAGGTGGTCGCGTTGGCTGAGGGCGGGGCGGATGCCATTTGCATCGAGACGATGTCGTCGCTGACCGAGGCCGTTCAGGCGATCAAGGCGGTCAAGGAGAACACGACCCTCCCCGTGATCTGCACGTTCACTTTCGAGCGCGGCGCGAAAGGGTTCCGCACGATGATGGGTACGAAGCCCGACCGTGCGGCGCGCGAGGCTGTGGCCGCCGGCGCCGACATCATCGGAGCCAATTGCGGCAACGGGATCGCCAACATGATCGAGATCACGAAGCAGATGCGGGCGGCCGCGCCGGATACCCCGATTCTGATTCACGCCAACGCTGGCGCACCGGAGGTCGAGGACGGCAAGACGGTGTTCAAAGAGACGCCGGAGTACATGGCCTCGCGCGTGAACGAACTGATCGTGGCTGGTGCTAACATCATCGGCGGCTGCTGCGGGACCACCCCCGGCCACATTGCCGCCATCGCTGAGGCAGTGCGGCGACGGGTGTAATTCACCTTCGAGATGGAAGGCAGGCCGATTCGGCGGGCAGCCAGCGCGGCAGCGCGCTGCATCGCATTGGCAGCGCGGGCAACCATCGGTACCGCGTGATCTCGCACGTTCGTTTCCAGGCTCCGGATGCGGCGTATGGCCTCGAGTCCGTCCATCTCAGCTTCATTCGGCCATCTCACGTTCGAGAAGGGGTCCCACAAGCCTACCCGCCTGGAGTATTTGGCGGCACGCCTCAAACCGCTGAGCGCAAGCGGCCTCGCCTTTCAACTTGTTGAATCATAACGGTCAATTTTTCGCAAACGGCTAATTTTAGCGGTTTGCCGCTGCCGCCGCAGGCAGCTGCTGAGGCTTGTGCAATACGGTCATCCGCAAGCTATCGGGAACGGAACTCCGATCCGTGTTCCACGCCAGACAGATGCCTCCATGCATTCCGCGCATGCCGTTGCCGGCTGAATAAGCGGCGGCCGCAGAAGGGGTTAGAGTCGCGGCCGCCTGAAGAATGCTGCGGCTACGCCGCATGCAGAAGCCTAATGGCTGCATTCATTCTCCGCTGATATGTGCATATTGTCTGTCCGGGCTATCCCTATTTGTGGTTGATTTCCGTAAGGCTTTTCCCCATTTTCAAAGCCGCACTGCGGAATGTCCACGTTGCCTCGGGGCAATCGCAAAAAGAAGCGGGCTTTGAGTGCCTCAGCGCTCGGCTACCTCTTCGTCCAACATCTTTCGGACCCGCGTCGCGAGTTCCGCGGGCAAGAACGGTTTCTGGATGAACTCCGTGTACCCGTCTATCAGACTGTGAAAGACCACCGTATCGTCGACTTGTCCCGACATGAACAGGATCTTGGTTTCAGGCCAGCGTTTCCGTACCCGCTCGGCAAGTTCAAGGCCGCCCTCGTTTGGCATGATCAAGTCGGTCACCAGCAGGTCGATGTTCATCTGCTCCAGTTCGCATTCCGCCCAAGCTTCGGCGGCGCTTCCCGCTGAAATCACGCGGTAGCCGTAGTCCTTGAGCGCCGCGACTGCGACTTTCCGGACTTCCGCTTTGTCATCCACCACCAGTACCGTCTCCTTGCCTCTCGGCTCGGTACCGCCTTGCTCTTGCTCCTCCGCAAGCGCCGCGCTAGCCGACCTTGGGAAAAAGACTCTGAAAGTGGTTCCGCGGCCCGGCTCGCTCTCGATCTCCATGAATCCGCCGCTCTGCTCCACAATCCCGTGAACCACCGCCAACCCCAGGCCCGTTCCCTTGCCCGCCTCCTTGGTGGTGAAGAACGGTTCGAAAATATGCTTGAGCGTCTCCTCGTCCATGCCGACGCCGCTGTCGCTGACGCTTAGCAGGTTGTAGCGTCCGGGGCGCGTCATAACCGCTGTAACCACCTCGCCCGCGCTCGCCGGCATTTCCTCCTTCTCGAAGTCGGCGGTCTCGATGATGATCTTCCCGCCGCGCGGCATGGCGTCCCGGGCGTTCACCACCAGGTTCATGACCACCTGTTCCAATTGGTGTGAATCGGCGTAGACGGGCATCGCTCCCGAGTGAAAATGCACTTTGATATCGACGTTATCGCCCACCAGGCGAGCCAGCATCGGCCGGATGTCCTGAACGGCGTCGTTGAAATCGAAAACGCGCGGCTGCAGCACCTGTTTGCGGCTGAACGCCAGCAGTTGCCGTGTCAGCGCCGCTGCCCGTTCGCCCGCCTTAAAAATCTCTTCGACCCCCTCCCACAGGGGGTCGTCCTTCCGCATCGTCTTAAGCATCAACTGGCTGTAGCCGTTGATCACACTCAGCATGTTGTTGAAATCGTGGGCTACGCCGCCTGCCAGGCGGCCGATCGACTCAAGCTTCTGCGCCTGAATAAACTGCTGCTCCAGCAGTTTGCGCTCCGTGATGTCGATACGGGTTCCGACAATCCGCCGCGCGCGGCCGGTCTCGTCCCGGGCCACTAGCTTGGCCCTGCCGATAACCCAGATGTAATGTCCGTCCTTGTGGCGGACACGAAACTCGACCGAATATGCCGCTTCGCCCCGCTGTATCAAATTGTCCTGCGCCAGTTCGACCCCCGGACGATCCTCCGGATGCGTCATCTCCAGCATCGCGAGTCGATCGACCTTCAATTCGCCCGGTTGATAGCCCAACATGGTGTAGAAGCGCGGACTGATGTACCACTCGTCGGTATCCGCGTTCCAGTCCCAATAGCCTTCGTTCGATGCCTCCATGGCCAGTTCCAGCCGTTCCTGGCTCAGGCGGCGTTCCCGCTCGACCTGCTCGCGCTCTTGCTCCAAGTCCAATCGATTTAACGCAAACGACAGGCTTGCGCCAATCTCCTCGGCTAGCGTGACCTCCTCTCCCTGGAAAAACCCGGCCTCGGACGAGTACATGCCCAGACAGTAAATCGTTTGGCCCCGGCGCTTGAGGGGCAGGCAAATGGACGAGCACAGGCCATGCCGTGCGGCAGGCTCGCGCCACGGCAGCATCCTGTCGTCACTGGCGATATCCGCGACCGCGATCGTCCTGCCTTCGCGAATGCATGTGCCGGTCGGACCGGCGCTCAGCGGGCCGTCCGCAACCGAGATTTTGATTTCGTCCAGGTATGCCGCCCCTGCTCCAGCCCGGGCGATTGCAGACACGCTCTTGTCATGCTCCACCTTGCCGATCCAACCGATGTGGAAGCCGCCTGCTTCCACCACAACCTTGCACACGTCCTGGAACAGGGCTGCTTCGGATTGGGCCCGGACGATAGCGGCGTTGCACCGGCTGAGCACGGCATACAGGTGGTTCGCACGGATGATTTGCCGCTCCGCCAATTTGCGTCCGGAAATGTCCCGGATGATGCCCTGAAACAGGCGCATTCCTTCCAACTCGATCAGGCCCGCGCTCAGTTCGGACGGGAACGAACTGCCATCCTTCCGCAGGTGCCTGGTCTCCACGACGATACTCTTCGCTGCTTCAATATGCTCTTGAACCTGTTGGACTTTTCCTGCCTCCGGGACGGGCTTCAAGCCTGGGATCGTCATCGAGACCAACTCTTCCCGGGTGTAGCCGAACATCTGGAGCGCCCTGTCGTTGACCTCCAGGACTCGGCCCGAGTGGTCCCAGACCAAAATCGCGTCGCTGGCAAATCGGGTTAGGGCCTCGTACCGTTCCAGCAGGATCTTACGCTCGCGTTCAGCCGCGTATTTGTCTTTATACAGCCGCTCCCGTTGGCGGTGAACGAACAACCCAACCAAACTGCTGACCGAGAGCGCGAGCAGGACGAGCAGCAGGATCAGCTGAATGTTGTTGCTGTCCGCCGCCGCGAACTCTTCGGCGCGGTCGATTTTGGCCACCACAAACCAGTCCGAGCCGGGCACCGGGCGCGCAGCCGCAACCACGGGCACCCCGCGATAGTCCACTCCATCGATCCGGTCCGTCCCGCCCTTTATGGCCAGAGCCGCCGGCGAATTGGCGAGTACCGCGGACTTCCGGATGTTCATGGAAGCGTTCGGACGCAACCGCGTGTTGTTCAAAAACAGCGCATAATCGCCTTCACGCCGCACCAGTTGAACCTCGCCGGTGCGTCCTGCCCCCGGCCAATCCAGCAGGGTGGGGAACAGGTAGTGTGCCGGATCGATGTCCAGCAGCAGGGCCCCCAGCAGCTCCCCCTGTGCGTTTTTGAGCGCAATGTTCACGCCGAGGTCGGGAGCCGCATTGACCCCTTTCCGGGTGAAATCGTTGAATACGGCATCGGCGGCCCGGGTGGCCTCCGTGGCCAGCAGTCGGTAGTATTCCGGGTTGCCGGGCAGCGGACCCGTCGAAAGCAGAATTCCACCGCGACGGTCGGTCAGCGTCACGTTTTCGTAAAGATACTGCCCTCGGACCAGGCGCAGCCACGCGGTCGTCTGTCGTCGTTCCTCCGGGCTGGCGAGGCCGCGCAGTACCCGCTGCGCGGCGGGCATGAGTTGAATGGCGGCGGCCATTGCGCGCGCGTCGCCGATGCGCTCGCTGCGCCATGCCGCCACCTGCATGGCCTTCATTCTTGCGGCCGCACCCAGCCTCAGCCGGACCTCCGCGTCGAAGACGCGGTGCTGCCCGGTGATGTAGAAGAACCCCAGCACCCCAATCCCGCCGATCAACAGCGTCAGGATAGAAACGGCTAAACGAGATTTTGGGGTCTTCTGTTCCGAATCATCCATGTTGAGTCCAGTGTACGCGTATCTCTGTGAAGTGCAATCAGAACTTCGGGATGCAGCCACACCCATGTGCCGACTGGAACGAATAAACCTCTTGCGTGAACAATCCCTTGCATGTGGGGAGCAACTCGCGAATGATCAAGGCGGCCGCTGGAGGAAAGACGACCGCCCTACTCGGCCGATGGCGTCTGGAGGACGTCATATGCACGTCATATAGCACCGAGTATAAGTCGATTCACAGAATGTCAGCGATCATCTAAAAACGTCTATTTCTGAACTTCCGCCGGAATAGAGCAACATCATCTGCGCCGAAGGCGCAGTCATCGGTCGATCATCCAGCAGGTCGCTGAAGGTGTAAGTTTGTCATCGGAGGCGGGGAGCGAATGGGGAACCCGGCCGTGCAACCGGCCGGGTTCCTGCTTGGCAACCTTGCGACAGGTCACCACGCATCGAAGCTGGTCCTAACCTGCCATGATCGGTTGTCGTTGTCCAGCCCCGCGCGCGGACAAGGATGGCGGCCCATGGCGAAGTAGTTCTCCGGCAGCGGGGTTGCCGCGGCAGAGGATGCCACGCGGTGTTCTGGATCTGCCAGCACTGCGATCGCGGACAGCGCTACTGCAGCCCCGCTTGCCGTGCTGAGGCCCGACTTGAGCAACGGCGCCGCGCCAACCACCGCCACCAGCGGAGTCTGGAAGGACGACTCGACCATCGCGACCGGCAGCGCGAATATCGAGATCGGCGGGCTCGCTGGGCACGCGTGACGGATCAAGGTTCCCATTCGATCGCTTCTCCGGCACTATCCGGATGTGGGATCACAGGGTCAACTCCGGTAGCTGTTACATCCCGGTCCAGCGCCACTTTCGTTCCGCGCTGGCCGGTCCAGCGCAGTGCTCCGTTGTTGCGTTGCATCCTCTGCGGCCGGAGCGGCTATTTGGTTGACCCTTTCCCACGCATTCCACGCTCAGGATGACAACCAGAATGGTGACTCCAGAAACTTGTGTTCAGATCCGTCATTACTTCTACGCCGAGCATTGGACCATCGGCACCATCGCCCGCGAGTTGGGCATTCACCCCGATGCTGTCCGGCACGCCATCGGGTCCGACGGTTTCAATCGGGCCAGCCCCTTGCGCCCCTCGAGGATCGATCCCTACCTGGAGTTCGTTCGCCAGACCCTGGATCGTCATCCCCGGCTGCGGGCTACTCGCATCTACCAGATGATTGGCGAGCGCGGCTACGCCGGCAGTGTCGTGCAGTTGCGGCGCACCGTCGCCCGCCTGCGCCCGGTGGTGCGCGAACCTTTCCTGCGCCTGCACGCTTTCCCAGCAGACCAAGCACAAGTAGATTGGGCCCACTTCGGCCAGGTCGCCGTCGGCCGTGCCCGCCGAAAGCTCTCCTGCTTCGTAATCACGCTTTCCTATTCGCGGGCGCTGTACTTGGAGTTCTTCTTCGATCAGACGCTGGAGAACTTCCTGCGCGGCCATGTCCACGCTTTTCAAGACTGGGCTGGCCAACCCCGCGTGATTCTCTATGACAATCTTCGCAGTGCCGTACTCGAACGCCGCGGCAGCGAGATTCATTTCAATCCGCGGCTGATGGAGTTGTGCGCTCACTACCACTTCGTCGCGCGCCCCTGTCAGGTCCGCGCCGGAAATCAGAAAGGGCGCGTGGAACGCGCCATTCGCTATGTCCGCGATTCCTTCTGGGCAGGCCGGTGCTTCACCACGTTGGCCGAGTGCAACCGGCAAGCGCTGGCTTGGCGTGACCGGGTGGCGCATCAACGCCGCTGGCCGGGAGACGACAGTCGCACTGTCGAGCAGGCCTTCACTGAAGAACAACCGCGCCTGCTGCCTCACCCCGTCCATCCCTTCGGAACGGACCGGATCGTTCCCGTCCGATCAGCCAAGACCATCTATGTCCGCTTCGATCTCAACGATTACTCCATTCCGCCCGAGGCCGTGGGCCGCCAATTGACCTTAGTGGCCTCTGACACCCAGATCCGGATTCTGGATGGCGCCACAGAAATGGCTCGCCATCAACGCACCTATGATCGTCACCAACTGGTGCTGGACCCGGCTCATCAGCAAGCCTTGCTGAAGGTCAAACGCAGAGCCTTCGACGCGACTCCCACCGGACGTCTGTCTCAAGCCGTGCCGGAGAGCGAGAAGCTGCTGGACCAAGCGTTTAGCAATGGCGAATCGGCCGGCAGCCAAACCGCCCAGTTGATCAAACTGCTGGACCTATACGGCGCCGCGGCGCTGCGCCGCGCCATTAGTGAAGCGCTGGAGCGGAACACGCCGCGCGCCTCATCGGTCGCCTTCCTGCTGCGCAGACAACGGCGCTCGGCCTCGTCTCCTGCGCCTTTGATGGTCGATCTCAGCCATCACCCTGAGGCCCAAGCCATCGAGGTGCAGCCGCATGACCTGGAGACATACGATGAGCTCGCCCACTCGGACGACGATCCCCAGCAATAGTCTCGCCGGACAACTTCAGCAGATCGGCATGTGCGCCGTCCCATCCGAACTCGACGACTTTCTGGCGCGAGCCACCAAAGCGCGCTGGTCTCCACGCCAGGTGCTCGAGCAACTGGCCCAAATCGAAGTCGACGAACGCTCTCGCCGCAGTCTGGAACGTCGCCTGCGGCTCTCCGGCATCAAGAGTTTCAAACCGATGGCCGACTTCGATTGGAGCTGGCCGGCCAAGATCGAACGAGACGTGATGGAGCGTGCCCTCACGCTGGATTTCCTCGGCGAAGGCCGGAACCTGGTTCTGGTGGGCCGCAACGGTTTGGGCAAAACCATGATTGCTCAAAACATCTGCCACGCCGCCGTGCTGGCCGGCAGCTCGGTGCTGTTTCGTTCCGCACCGGCCTTGCTGGAAGAGTTGCATCGCCAGAGTCCGGAAGGGCGCCGAAGCAAGCTGCGCAGCTACGCCAACGTGGGACTTTTGTGCATCGATGAGGTAGGTTACTTATCCTTCGACGACAAAGCTGCCGACTTACTCTATGAAGTCATCAATCGACGCTACGAACGGAAGTCCGTGATTGTCACCACGAATCGGCCATTCAAAGAATGGAACGAGGTCTTTCCCAACGCCACCTGCATCGTTACGTTGTTGGACCGCCTGCTGCATCATGCCGAAGTGACCGTAATCGAAGGCGACAGCTACCGGGTCCGGGAAAGCGAACAGGAAACGGCCGCCCGGCGGAGGAAGAAGTGAACATGCCTGCTCTCGAGTCTGACCCGGCAAGCTATGTGGCCGCTGTGCTCCTCCTGTACGTCGAACTCCCGGATACCCCGCTGCGCGCCAGCGTCCAAGATCAGTGGCAGGCCCAGCGCCTGCATGATCGCGGAGTCTCCTTGCGCCTGGTCGAGTCCGCTCTTCTGCTCGGCTCGCTCCGTCGCTTGATGAGGACTGCAGGTGTGCCGCTGCTGTCGCCCATTCGGTCACTGGCCTACTTTCTGCCGGTTATTGAGGAACTAATCGAACATCCTGCGCCCGACAACTACCTTGAGCACCTGCGGCTAAAGATACGCCGAATCGCCGACGAGAAGTCCGTGCCGGCGGATGTTCAAAAAAAGACGTTTTCAGATGATCGCTAACATCGTACCTCACCGCGTCCCCCACCCTCATCCCAGTCTCCAGCATCAACTCAATCAACAGCCTGAACGTGTCCGGTCTGACGGCATAGCCAAACCTGCGGCCCCTCGCCTGCAGCGGAGCCGTCAGGATCGTTTCGACTTCCTTCTCAGTGAAGGGGTCTTTCTGTTCATGCACCGATCGGTAGGCTCTGAACCTGTCGACCAGCGACACGGTGATCCACCCGCGCCGATGGGCGTCCTTCAGGAAGGTGCGCACCTTGCTCACCCAGAGGGACTTGGTCGTGCCAACTGTCGTAGACGGGAACCCAGATGCCTTGTAGTCCTCCAGGATGTCCAGGCTCAACTGACGCATGAAGTGGGTGCCCTTGCCAGCGCAGAACTTCGTGAACCTGTCCAGGCACAAGCGGTACTGGTACATCGAACTCTGTCCAATCTCGTGCTGCCGTGACGCGATGTATCGCTCCACACACTCCATGATGCTGGGGCCACTGTCCTCGTTCCCGACCACCTTGCTGGTCAGCGAATCGCGCACAGCTTCAGCCGCCGTGAGGTCCGACTCGCCCGTGCTCTGCCGGGGAACGATGTCGCCTTCGGGCGTCTTGCCGTAGATCCAGATCGGGCAGCCGCACGTCATGACGAACCTCTGCTTCTCCACCGGGACTCTTGATTTGAGCACCGTGCAACGGGGTACGTGGCGCTTGTAGAGGACCAGGGTTTGGGTGGGCTTGGACATGGTTTACTGTACGAGTACCCGTACACGGATGTCAAACGAAGCTTGTATCTTATTGATTTAAAACAAGATGTAGATCGAGTTGTTAACTGATACAAGGAGTGAGCTTATCAGAATCCAGACGGGACCGGAGTAAACTCCGGGCGGTGGATTTGGCCAGCCGTCCAAGGCGATACGATCGCCCGGCGCACGATGTTTCTGATCGTGCGAGTCCGGCCGCAGGATGCGACAGGTGCCGGCCTCAGGCGGATGTCCCGCTTCTCAACGCGTTGGACAAGGTGTCGTATTCGTATTCGAGTCCAAGCCTGTGGAGGTATGCGGCCGCCGCCGGATCGTGTGTGGCCGCTTTGGCTATGAGGATGTCCAACTGCGCGGAATCTCCGTCCAGGACCGCCGCCAACAGGCTCGCCCGCAGATCGCCGGGAAGATGGGCCACGGTGGCGCAGGGTTCCTCCTGCGTCCTGTTCAATTCGGAGGCACCACCGATCGGGGTCTGGTCATCCGCACCAGAGACGTCCGCCTGGGGAGCCAACGGACCCAGCATCTCCCGGACCCTGCGGGCCAGTTCCTCGGGCGTAAAGGGCTTGTGCAGGTACCTCAACCCGTCGTTCGGCAACACGCCTTCGTCAGATTCGTCTCCGAGGTAGCCCGACATCAGCAACACCGGCATCCGGGGAGACCGCCGGCTCAGCCGGAGGGCCAGTTCTTTGCCTCCCAATCCAGGCATCACGACATCGGAAAGCACCAGGTCAATCTGACCGTCATGGCTATCCAGCAGCCTCAGCGCCTCATTGCCATCCGTGGCCTCCACGACCGTGTAACCGTAGGACTGCAGTACGCTGACTGCAAAGCGTCGGACCTCGTCCTGGTCTTCCACCACAAGCAAGGTTTCGAATCCCCTGAAACCGCCCCGTTGTAGTGGGGCCAGTTCACGGGACGCCTCTTCAGCACCGGTCTTTAGAGGCAGGCCAATCGAGAATGTCGCACCCCGCCCCGGTTCGCTCTCGACCTTGATCCATCCACCGCACTGATGAACAATCCCGTAGACGGTCGATAGACCCAGCCCCGTCCCTTTGCCCAGTCCCTTCGTCGTAAAGAAGGGCTCGAACAGCCGTCGTCGCACAGTCTCATCCATCCCGTGGCCGGTGTCTGAAACCGCGAGAACCATGTAGCTGCCAGGGGCGGCTCCGGGGTATTCAGGAGTATCTTTGTGCTCAATGTCAGCAGTCGTAGTCCTGAAGCTGAGCCGCCCGCCATCCGGCATGGCGTCGCGCGCGTTGACTGCTAGATTCAACAGCACCTGATGCAGTTGATCGGGGTCCGCCATGACTGGGCCCGGGTCAGGACAGCAGTCCAGAACCAGCTCAACGTCCTCCCCAATCAATCGCTTGAGGAATTTCTGGTTCTCCAGCACCAGGCGGTTCAGGTCCACCAGTTCAGACACAGTCACGTGCTTCCGGCTGAAAGCCAGAAGTTGCTTCGTCAACGCAGCGGCCTTCTCTCCCGCCAGGTTGATCTCGCTGAGATACTCCCAGCGCTGGTCGCCGGGCTGAAGCTCGTTCAGCATGAGGCGGCTGTAGCCGTTCATCACCGACAGCAGATTGTTGAAGTCGTGAGCCACGCCACCCGCCAGCCGCCCGATCGACTCCATTCTTTGCGCCTGGTTGAACTGGGCTTGCAGTTGTTCCCGCTCTTCCGTCGCACGCGTGGCCGCCGTAATGTCGCGGTTGAGCCCCACGATCCGCAGGGCGCGGCCGTTCGCGTCCCGCACAACGTGAGCATCCGACTTGATATGCCGCACAGTACCATCCGGAAGTACGATCCGGAACTCCACATCGAGTTGGCGCTCTCCCCTGAGCGAGGCTTCAATCGCTTCGTGCGCCATGGCCTTGTCTTCCGGGTGCAGGGCCCTGCGCCAAGCCTCATAACAGCTGGTGAACTCATCCCTCGATACACCGTAAAACTCGAACATCCGGTCATCCCAGGACAACGTGTCGGACTGAATGTCCCACTCCCAAATTCCCGCACCCGCAGCCGAGACGGCGAGTTGAATGCGCAGATTCGCTTGCTCCAGCTTTGCCTCAACCCGCTTGCGCTCGGAGATGTCGCGCATGATCGCAAGGCGGTCGCCGTTGGGAAGTCGCCTGGTATTCGCTTCGAACGTCAGAATCGATCCGTTCTTTCTGACGAATCGCCACTCTGACAGGACGGGCTTTCCCTCGGACAACTCCAACTCCGCGCGATAGCAGGCAATCCGTGGCTGATCTTCTGGCGCGATCAAGTCCCAGACGCGCATGCCCAGCAGTTCCTGCCGGCTGTATCCGGTCATGTCGCAGAAAGCGGAATTCACCGCGGAATAACGGGCGTCCTCACCTGAGATCGCGACGCCATCGGACGCCTGCTCGATCAGCGACCGGTAGCGCTCCTCATATACTCTCAAAGCTTCCTGCGCGGCCTTCTTCCTGGTGGTATTGCGCACCACGCTGATCAGGACGTGTGCCCCTCCGAGGGTTGCGCTCTTGGAACTCACTTCCACGGGGAAAATACTGCCGTCCTTGCGTACGTGCTCGGATTCGAACAGGAGTCCCTCGAAATCGGCTCGCGCCATCTGTTCATCGATCAGTCTGGGGCTGTGGTGTGAACGCAGTTTGTAAATGGTCAATGCCAGCAACTCATCTTTGCTGTAGCCGTAGGCGCCCACCGCCGCCTGATTGGCTCCCAGGATTCGTCCATCCTCCCGCCGCACGATCAGCAGGATGTCCCGGCTCTGATCCCAAAATGACTCGAACAGGTGCGAAGTCTCCTCGGACTGCTTGCGTTCGGTGATGTCTTCGACGAACCCTTCGTAGTAATGCACCCTGCCACCGGATTCGTGCACGATCCGGCTGCTGAGCGAGGCCCAAAGCGGCGTTCCGTCCTTCCGCTTCAACCTGCATTCGAAGCCGTGGATCGTTCCAAGTTCTTGCAGACGAGTATTGAACTTGGAGCGCTCAGCCGGTTCCAGCCAGACCTGCGTGCCCGTATCGGTGCATTCGGCTACAAATTCCTGGGCCGACTCGAAACCCAACATCTCCGCAAGGGCGCGGTTGGCTAGCAGAACCCTGCCCTCCGGCGTGGCGCGGTAGAAGCCGTCCGGCGCCCGCTCGAACATCTTTCGATATTCAACTTCGGTTTCCCGTGCCCGCTTCTCCGCGGCATTCCGCTTGGTGATGTCCTTACCGAACACCGACACGCCTATCTTCCGGCCGTCCCGGAGAATTGGATTAAAGGCCAACTCCAAGCCCCGGCCGGCAATCAGCGGATACTCGGTCCTGAAGCTTCCTTCCGATAGTGCGCGTTCGTACAAGGATCGCCACACGGCTGCTTTCCCAGCCGGGAGGAAGTCCTCCGGGCGCATTCCCACCGCCAACCGGGTGCCGATGGTCTTTTGGGCCTCCTGTTGGAGTGCGCTGTTGAGCGCCAGTAGCCGGCAGTCGAGGTCCACGGACCAGATCACTTCGTCCGAGCTCTCGATTAGTGCGAAGAGATTCGATTCAACGTCCTGACGCCGATTCGTGTCCCGCTGGGCATCGCTGACCTGCTGCAGCGTAACAAGGAAGCCCGCAGCCGCTCCTCCCGGGTTTCGAACCGGCGTGATGGTGTAGTTGGTTGTTTGCGCCTGACCGGTCTTGCCCCAGCCGGAGAAATCCTTCCGCAAGGGCGTGGGCGAAGAGCCTGCGCGGGCGATGAACTCACGGAGGTCCTGCGCCGCTTCCTCCCCGTCGAGTTCCCACACGGGCTTACCAGGCAGAGACTCGGGTTCGCATCCAGCAACCCGAGCAAAGGCGGCATTTGCCCAGATCAAGGTCCCGTCGAGGCCGGCCAGCGCCGCTCCAGCCTGGAGCGTGTCCAGGGCGGAGATCAGGAATGCGCAGTCGCCCAGCAAACGCTCTGGCATCGGTATAACTCGACTCCAGTTTACCCTGAATCGTTCCGGCAAACGGGGTCTTTTGCTCGCCAACTACCCTCGTCGCCGTCGCGTTGATTCTAGCGCGTGACCTTGTAAGGAAAACCCTTACAATTCTCTTTGAAAAATAGGGAAATCCCCGACAATCGATTTTACTGAATGGGCGTACACTGCAGTTACGAAGCGTACATATGACTTTCTTTTGAGACGTCATTTGGCCTGTAGGGCGGCCGCCACTCCTCACTCCCGCCGCCCTTTTCAGGATGCCGGAATTGGGGTTCCCGCAGGCTGCGAAAGGAACCACTGAGGCCTGGAGCGGGGCGCTGGATTCGTCGCTTGAGATTCCGGCGAGGCAATCGAAGGAAGCGCTCCAAACCGATGGCACACTACCAGATCCAATGTCCTTATTGCGGCTCGGAAATGAGAACGCCCCTGCCGCTCTTCCGGCTCAGAGACGTCTTCTTTCTCGTCTTCGGATTCCGTCCGAACCGGTGCGGCTGCGGAGAGCGTTTCTATGTCAACCGGTTGTTTCCTTCAATTACCCCGCGTGCTTAGTCGCATCGCGTGAGCGCTGAGACGGCGACAGTCTCGCCGCGAGTTCGTCCCGGAGCGGTGGAGTGGAATTGGGACTGGGTGGCTATCGGTGTGTTCGCGGTTTTGGAAGAAGGTGACCCATGGCGTTGACAACAATTCTGATGTGGGATTTTGGCACGGTGCTTGCCGCCGTGGCGCTCGCCTTGCTCTTCGACAAGCTACGCCATGTCAAGCCTCATGTGCGGCCTTGGGAAGGCCGTGGAACTTTTAGTGCGCGGCGATCTCGACGATCGGATTTCGTTTTCGTGGCAAGCTCCGATCCACAAGTTCAGTTAGATCGGGTGGACTGGTTTTAGGTTGCTGTCTGGTTCAACTGCTACGGATTCCGCAGTTGCATTTCTGGAGTTGCCGCGGACTGCGTCGTGGCGTCGTTGGCCGGGCGTGAGCCGGTGAGAATGCCGTACGCCTCCCGGCTGCGCGAGGCACTCGACGGGTTGCCCCAGTTCAAAGCGCTGCAATGCCTCGGAGGCGGAGTCTCGGGATTATCAGCCGGGTTCGACACCTGGTTCGGGGCCGCTGCACCCTGAGGGCGGCCTGAGCTGTTAATCGTGACCAACTCTTCCGAACTACGCGCGGCGAAGCCGGGACGAAACAATCCCGAGTTGATTCAAGCGGGCGTTCGTGTCAGGGAAACCCTTACAAATTAGTTGGAAGAATAGGGAAATCCCTTACAATTGAGTGGCGCGGTGTAACAGTATAATAGACTCGCGAAGTTTGTATGGGGCGTTATCCGGGCGCCTTGCGCCCCTTAGGGCGCGCGTCCCATGGACTGACGCGGCGCTCAGTTCCAGGGTTTCCTTTGTGGGATGTCACCGGATTCCATCCGCAGGGGTGCGGAATAACGAATCCCCGTCCGTAGGCAACGGGGCGACTTACGACCTGACTTAAGACGCGTAATTAAAGATTAAAAGGTAGTAAAGTATGAAATCAAGGCTTTCTATTCTCGCATTGCTGGTTTTGCTGATTGCGGTGGGCGCGGCCCCCGCATTCGCCGGCAGTGTGCTCTATGACAACGGTCCCTACAACGGCACCATCGACGCTTGGACCATTGACTATGGGTACTGGGTCTCGGACTCGTTCAGCGTGGCCGGTGGGGGCACCGCGACGGGCGCCAATTTCGTCCTATGGATGGGCAACCCGGGAGATACCTTAACCTCGGTTGACTGGGCTATCGGCTCTACACCCGGCGCCACCAATCTCGCTGCCGGCACAGCTAACGCAGCGCTGCTCACCGACCTGGGACTGAATGGCAGAGATTATGATATGCGGTCCTATGGTATTTCATTTCCTGACGTTACCCTGGCTGCAGGCAGTACTTACTGGTTCACGCTCCAGAACGCGGTTGTATCGGGTGGAGACATTATCTTCTGGGATCAGAACAATGGTCCCTCTCTAGGGTGGCAAAGCACGTCAGGGCCTATTGGTTCCCATGCGTTTCAGATTGCGGGTACGGCCGGCAGTCCGATTCCGGAGCCCTCGACCTTGGGGTTGTTGGGACTCGGCCTTACCGGCTTGCTGGCCTTCTTCCGCCGCAAGACCAGTCGCTAGCCGGCTGGTGCTTAGCGTCTGACGACAAAAGGACCCCGCTTCCCAGCGGGGTCCTTCTGTTTCCTCGTCTTATCGAAATCAAGCAGTTTGAAGTCGTAGTCCCAGACTACGCTTGCGCGGCCTTGGCGATTTCTGTCAACACCGGCTCGGCCAGGAACAGCACGAAACTCGCTTCGCCCGTCAAGGGGATGAAGTGATAGGTCTCGTGCACGCCCGTCGCCGGTACCGAGTTTGGACCGGAGTGGGTCGTGACGATGGCATCCGTCGCAATCCTCTGGTGATCGAGGATGGCAGTGAGCGTGACCGCGGGAATCAGGACGCTGAAGGACGTCGCGCCCGCATCGATTGTCATCCGGGTTGTAACAGTGACCAACGTTCCGATTTCGCTATTCAATGTGCGGATCTGCGAGCCGGAGAAGTGCCTGACCGGCCCGGTTCCCTCCGTGAGGTTAAGAGTTGGCTGACCGAAGAAACTGGCCGTTTCATAGTCAACTTTGGTTTTGCCGTCATGGCTTTGCAGGACGTAACGGTTCGGCTGAATGTTCGCCATATATGCTCCTCTGTGGTGCCTTAATCAGGGAGTTTGCTCCCGCCATGTAGTGATTTTCAGCAGAACATCGTTTCAATTGGCAGCGCGCTTAAGCATCAAAGCGGTGTTGAGTAGAGGCGTGTCGAGAACCGACTCGATGGCCTGTTCCGCACACTCCTCGCTTGCGGTGGGTTTGGCGTGGTGAGCGCTTACACCCGGCTCAGATGGAAGCCGGTGCCTTGATTTCCAAGTCGCGGGGAATGGCGGTTGAATTACTGCAATTCGGCCAGCGCGGCACGCACTTGAGGGATCTGCGCTCCGTATTGGCGCGGTGACGCTTTCGCCAGGAACTTCTCGAAGCTGGCCCGCGCGCGCCCCTTGTCGCCCGCCAGCTTGTACAGCAGGCCGAGATTCAGGTGCGCCTCCACCAGATCCGGGTCGAGTTCGACCGCCTTCTCGAAGTAGCCGCGCGCGGCCGCGCCGTCCTGCCGTTGAATCGCCAGGACGCCGAGCCCGTTTTGTGCGGTGGCATTGGCCGGTTCGATGGCGACGATGCCTTTGAACATGCGTTCGGCATCGGCCAGCCGGCCCATTTCGAGGTAGGCGGCGGCCAGATTGGCCTGCGTCGCCGCATCGGATGGATTCATGCGCACCGATTTCTCGTACTCGGGGATCGCTTCGGCCTTCTTGCCGGAACGCACCAGCAGGTCGCCCAGGCGCGAGTGCAGCCGCCCGTTGTTGACTCCGTTTGCCAGCGCCTGCCGGTACAGCTGGATGGCTTCGTCGTAGCGGCCGGCCTGCTCGAGTTTCGCGCCCAGGGAATGGTACAGCAGCGGGTTGGATGGATCCATTTGGACCGCTTGCTGCAGCAACTCGATGCGCCTTGGAAGGGGAACGCCCGATTGCGGCTGCTCGGCCGTGTCCATCAGTTTCAGGATGGCAACGCGGTCCTTGGGGTCGGCGCCCTGGCCATTGAGGTTGTAAGTGTTCGAAGTGCCGCCCGAGGTGTAGCCAAGCGACTTCAACTGCTGCAGAGTGCGCTCGTCCATCGCGGTGGTCTCCACCTTCTCCGCCCCTGGCGAGCGGCTGGCGGCGACGAGTTGCGCTTCGAGCATACGCACTTCGGAGGGGTGCTCCAGTAGCACGTTTTTGGCTTCCTGCGGATCGTGGCTCAGGTCGTATAACTCAGGCTTGGGCGCGCGGATGTACTTCCACTGATTGGTGCGAATGGCACGCAATTCCGCCCAGCCTAGATTGATTTTCGGGAATAACGTTTCGGCGTACGAAATGGCCGTGCCCGCGTCCTTTCCCCGGAACAGCGGAATCAGGCTGGAGCCCTCGACGCCGGCTGGCGCGCCACCGCCCAACAGCCCAAGAATCGTGGGCAGGAAGTCGATGGTCCGGGCTTGCTGTGGTACGCGCACTCCCTGGGGCACGCCCGGGCCGGAGAGCAGGTATGCGATGCGCAGCGTCGCATCGTAGAGGAACACGCCGTGCGAGAATTCGCCGTGCTCGCCCAGGCTCTCGCCGTGATCGGAAAGGACCGCCACGACTGTCTTATCCGGCGCCGATTTGCGGTTGAGGCTGGCCAGCAGGCGCGCCAATTCGTGGTCGGCATAGGCGATCTCACCGTCGTATGGACGGTCCTTGTACCGCTCGCGGAACGGCGACGGCGGATCGTAAGGCGTGTGCGGGTCGTAGAGGTGCACCCACAGAAAGAACGGCTTCTCACCGTGTTTGTCCAGCCATTCGACTGCGCGGTCCACGGTGTCGCCCGCGCGGCGCTCGGAGTCCTCAAGGAATTGCTGAGCATTGCCCGGCCGCGGCATTTGGTCGTCGTACACGTCGAAACCGTGCTCGAATCCAAAGCGTTTCTTGAGCACCGCCGAACTGACGAATGCGGCGGTCTCCCAGCCCTGCGCCTGCAGCAGGCTGGCGAGGGTCGGCGTAGAGGGCGAGAGAATGAAGCCGCCGGTGTCCCGTACCTTGTGCGTGGGCGGGTTGAGGCCGGTGAAGATGCTGGCGTGTGAGGGCGGGGTTAACGGGGTTTGCGTGACGCCATTTTCGAACAACACGCCGCGCTGCGCGATGCCGTCGAGCGTCGGGGTCTCAGTTTTGCCGTAACCGTAGCAATGCAGATGATCGGGACGCAGCGTGTCGATGGTAATCACCACGACGTTCAGCGGGCGCAGGGCTTGGTGCGCGGCTTCGCGTGGGCGTTGGCAGGAGATGAGCGCGCACAGGCAGCACAAGGTAGCCAGCGGAGAACGAGACACGCGGTGTGGCATGGATCTTCCAGGATACGTCGCGAACAAAGAAATGCGGTACGGACCCGCCGCCGGGACCCGTTCCGCGGAATTCATGGGGGCAAACCCGATATGAGATCAGGCCAGCCGTTCAGATTGGAAGGGCCCTTGAATCGCCGAATTGCGCAGGGAAACTTCGTCGAACCTGGTTAGCAAGGCAATGTGTTCGCCTCCCCTGTTCCAACGACAATGCGAGTGGATTCCGGGTCGTTCCCCTCGATCACTTGACGGAATTGTGAGGGCGTTGACGCAGTGGGCGCGGTCAGGCACGCCCGGTTACTCCCGGCATTGCGGGCTGGCGTCGTAGCGCCTACCACTTCGATGCAGTACTCTTTGCACGCCGGTACCCTTGACAGCGAACTGAAAGCGCGACAGTGTTTGAAGAGTTTCAGGGCTGTTTAGATGATGGCGAGTGAGATCACGCCATCGCAGTGAGAGATTGGGCGGCTCCTGGGTGGGATTGATTGGCCCGAGTTCGCGCAAAGCGGGCTGCGGCATGAGCTCTCTTCAACCATCGCGGCAAGGGCGCGCACCGGGCTGTAGAAACGAACCGGGCAGGTGCTTGCGGCTTGAAGGTAGCCGGGAAAACAGGAGGAGGTTTCTGATGTTGTACGGCAAGAATAAGTGTTATCAACGGCGTTCCGTCCGTCGTGTGGCGTGGACGGCCGCCATGCTCTTGGGAGTCCTAGCGCTACCCGCGCTTGGGCAGAGCCAATACCAGTTGTCGCTGGCGAGCATCATGTCGCCGTCCAGCGCATCGACGCAAATGTACTTCGCGCATTTGACCGACGGGGCGGGCTGGGCGACGACGCTGGTGTTTTCAAACCCCAGCCAATACGCCGAAGCCAGCGTGAACGTGAGCTTCCACGGCGACACCGGGCAACCGCTGCTGCTTGATTTCGGATCGGGCGCGGCGGCAACGCTTGCCTTCACGGTTCCAGCGGGCGGCACAGTGACTTTCAGCAGCACCGGTGCCGGAACCACCGCGTCCGGCGGCTGGGCATACGCCTCCTCATCAGTTCCGCTTGCGGGTTCGCTGATGTATCGCGCAATCCAGAACGGGAAGCCGGTCTGGGATGTGGCGGCGTTAGCCACCAGCCCGACGTACTACTACTTTTCGTACGCGACGCCTCAGATCGGTGTCGCCATCGCCAATCCGAGCACAACCCAGACAATTCAGATCACCATGAGTTGTCTGGATACGGCCGGGAAGACGGCAGCCAGCAAGTCCCTCTCCCTGACCGCGTTGACTCACACGTCATTCAATCTCGGTCAGACCTTTCCCACCCTGCCGGCGAACTTCAAAGGTTCGCTCGTGCTTTCCAGCGCCGATCTCCAGCCCACGACGTTCCTGGCTTACACCATCAATGTTCGCGACGGGCTGTTGGCGCCCCTGCCTCCTGGAGAATTGCGATCGCCCGCTCCGGCCGACCGATTGCTCGCCGATGCGCACGCGCAAGCCAAGCTAGCGTACTTGTTTTGGGTGCAGGCAGCCTCAAGTTACGGGGATTTTACCGATCAATCGACGGCTGCGGTCTTTCTCCGGCTGGCTTCGAACTCCACAGTCAACGTGACCTCCGATTCGGGGGTGGTGGCCAATTACAGACTGGACAGCACTGGCGTCCAGATCAATGTGAGCCGTCAGATGGTCGAGGCCCTGGCTGATTCCAAAGGGGCATTGGCATTCATGCTGGCGCATTACATCAACCGCGCGGTGATCGACACTGCCGGAAACCCCAGTTCAGTGTTTAGGACTGACCCATCGGCGTCCGCGGATCTGTACGCTCTCATCACAGTGTTGACGGCTGACTTGGGCTCCAACGGAATGTTGGATTTTTACGGCCGGATGAAGCAGGCAATGGGTTTGGGGTTGGCCGTAGACTCGTCCGTTCAGACCGAGTTTGTGCTGAACGGCGATTTCGTTAACAGGATGACGCGGGTGTGGCAGGACCTCATTCGTAACGGCTGTGCCAACGGCGGGCAGCAATCATGCACCGTGCTGCACGACCTGTGGCACCCGCATTTCCCCGCGCTGATTCCGTAACCGCATTGTCGAAACAATCGGGCTGACCGCGCAGGCCGCCCCAAAATTGTCCTTGAACACTCGGTTGTCTTGTGGCAGACTAGTCTGCATAACAAACGAGTTGGCATTGGGTCACTATATGAATCCCGTCAATCTCAATCAGGTCTTGCGCCGCCCGGGGCGACATTGGAACATTGATGGCCTGCCGTTGCTCAGTATGGGGACGTTCTGGCTACTGTTGGGCGTCGCTACGCTTTTGATGGATAGTTTGGAAGGCTACTGGAAGGTGGCCTCAGTACCGTTGACTCTCTTCATCACGGGTGGAGGATTCGCGCTCAACTACATCGTAAAGCGGCTGAAGCAGAGCATCACAGAACCTCGCGCCGGAGTGATGCGGTTACGCCAAGACGTGAAGTGGCCCGCCGCGCTTGGCGCGTTGGTCGCTGCGTTCGCCATCGCCTCGGTCGTGGTTGTGGTCAAGGCGGGCCTGCAGTGTGAGGTGCAGCGCGCCCTGCCGGGCGGCATTGGACTGTTGATCGCCGCCGCGTTCTTTTACTGTTCCCGCCATTACGGGATTCCGAGTTATTCCGCAGTCGGGTTATGCGCCATGCTCTCTGGCTTGGTCCTGACGGTATTGCGCGCCCGTTTCCCGGTGTCCCTTGGCTGGATGTTTGTATTAATTGGGGTCGCATCAATCCTCTGCGGGATTGGCGACTTGACGCGTTTCCTGCGTGAGAATCCGTTGCCCGGTGAAGGGGAGCCAGCACAGTGAGCGACGCGGCGCGGAACGGTGCACTGGGTCAGATCGGCACTCTCGACCGACTGATTCACGAACCCGCCAGGCTGCTGATTTGCGCGCTACTGTATCCGCTGGAGGAGGCGGATTTCCTGTATCTGCTGACGCAATCTGAACTGAGCAAAGGCAACCTGTCGAGTCATCTAGCCAAACTGGAAGAGTCCGGTTACGTCAGCATCGAGAAACGCTTCAAGGGCAAACTGCCGCAGACGCTCTGCCGCCTCACCGATCGAGGCCGGGAGGCGTTTGAGAGCTACAGGAAAAGCCTGAAAGCACTGGCCAAGGCCCTGCCTTAACGGCCGAATGTAGAAGTACCAAACCGTCAGAAGTTACGCTTTCGTACCGGTTTAGGACTTGGATTCAATCACTTACGAATCGCGTATCGCGGACTTCTGCTGTTCTTGGGGCTCGCCCACTCCGGGATAGGGCGGTTTTGGCCCGGTTCATGCTCGCGTTCGCTAGCTATTCTCATCTGCGTAGCCGGGCGGGTGACCTGGGAGGCGTGGGCCCACCCGGCTTGATTGAATCTGTGCTTCGCCTCTTCCGCTGGAATCCGGTCCAGTGCCGGGTTGGCGAGCCTCGGCGCTTCTCGGCATGCCGTATTCTGAAGCGCAGTCAGAATGACTTAAACTGCTCGTCCAGAGTGTCGGTTTCTTCGAGCGCTGCGCGGGTGTAGTGGGTCGCATGGATCAACGCCGCACTATTGGACTTGCGCGGCGTTTTCGCGCGACCGGCGCTGAACAGTCGCCGAGCCGGACGGGCAATTCCAGACGAAGATCCGCTGCGGCCCACCATACGGGTTAGTCGCTCAACAATGTCTCTTAAAGTATCGGATTGCGCGTTCAGTTCCTCGGCCGCAGAGGCGGTTTCCTCGGCATTCGCCGCGGTACTCTGCGTGACCTTTTCCATCTGAACGATCGCCTTTCCGACCTGCTCGATTCCGCGCGCCTGTTCCTGGCTACCCAGGCTGACTTCGTCTACTAGGGTCTTCACCTTTACAGACTCCCCGGTGATGGCGCGAATCGCTGCGGCCACCTGGTCCACTTTCGATTTTCCGTCGTTGGACTTGGCGATCGACTCCTCAATCAAAGAAGCGGTATCCTTAGCCGCTTGAGCGGAGCGCTGAGCCAGACTGCGCACTTCGTCAGCGACCACCGCAAAGCCCATGCCCGCCTCGCCGGCCCGTGCTGCTTCAACGGCAGCATTCAGCGCCAGGATGTTGGTCTGAAAGGCGATTTCGTCGATAACCTTGATGATCTTCGCGATCTTGCCGCTCTGCGCGTTGATCTCGCCCATGGCGACGACCATCTGGTCTAGTGAGTGGTTCGTCTCAACAAATCTCTGCTGCGATTGCTTCACCAAGTTCGCCGCATCGCGTGAGTTCTCACTGTTTTTGCTGGCCATTGAGTTGATTTCCTCCGTCGAGGCGGAAGTTTCTTCGAGCGACGCCGCCTGTTCGGAGGACCCCTGAGCCAACGACTGGCTGGAACTGGATACCTGCGACGCAGCGCTGGCTACTTGTTCGGCGCCTTCTGAGAGCTCGCCGATGGCTTGTGTCAACCCACGATTGGTGCCACGCACGATGACAAACGAGAGGCCCACTCCCAGAATCAACACGATGCCCAAGAACATCCAAGTCGTCTTGCGTGCGGCATCCACTGTTGCCTGGGCGGAAGCTGACGTCTTGGCTCCGAAGTCGCTGTTCCATTTCGTCATTACCTGCAACTGGGCCCGCAGCGCTGTGTACACGGGATCGGCTTCTGCCATGTACTTCAGGTGAGCCTCCTCCTTTTTCCCGGCACGGCTCAACGGAAGGACGCTCTCCCAGGCCTGGTAATAGCGTTCCACTAGCGGTCGCAACCGGTCGAAGTTGGCACGGTCCTGGTCCTGGTTGACTGAACTTTCGTAGTCATGTTGCCGCTGCTGGAGTTCTTGCTTGAGTTCGCCCATCCTCTTCTCGATCGCGGCCATTTGGGCCGGGTCGGAGGATGCCATGTGCTTCCAGAAATTGCCGCGCAACCGGAACACGCCGACGGCGATGTCACCGCTGTATTCCAGGCCGGGCATCGCATCCGTCGTGAGCGACGTAATGCCGCTGCCGACTCGGGACAAACTGGTCAGCGAAAGCGCCCCGAGGATGAGCGCCAATGCCATCAAGCTGGTCGCCAGCAACGTGATCTTCTTTCCAATCGTCATTTGCCATTTCATAGAGCACCGCCTTCCGTGTGTCCATCCGCCACCTGTGGCGGCGTCCGAGCGAGACTAACTTTGGTATCGGCGCAAACACACACGCACAATAGGGGAAGAGTCGTCGAAAGTGACCGTTCACCGCGAATTGGCCCAGGATCGCGGAGCTGCCGGTTGCACTGCGCGGAGTTGGCTTACCGCCTTGCGCACTCCACAGCACCCTTGACGGCTTCACCCGAGAGGCGCGAGGCAAGGCTGACTGCGATGGGGTAACCGACCACGAACGGCGCGCATCTTGCCTTTACGAATGGCATTCCCCCTAATGACGGACCTTGCAGTTCCCCAGAAGGCCATATTCACCCGCCGGACGCTGCTGTGCGGCATGTTCCCACTGGCCGGTCTGCTGAACGCCCAACAGAACCCCACGTATTCATCCGATGTCAGCGTGGTCAACGTCCTGGCGAGCGTCCGCGACAAGCAGGGCAAACTAATCAGCGATCTCAAGCAGGACGACTTCCGTCTGGAAGACGAAGGACGGCCGCAGGTGATCCGCTACTTCGCGCGTGAAACGGCACTGCCGCTGACGCTGGGCCTGCTGGTCGACACCAGCATGAGCCAGCGGCGCGTGCTGGCGCAGGAGCGTTCGGCGAGCTATCGCTTTCTTGATCGGGTTCTGAGGCCCGAAAAGGACCGGGCTTGCATCCTGCATTTCGACCGTGAAGCGGAGCTGTTGGCGGATCTCACTTCGTCGCGCAGTAAACTGCAGAGCGCCTTGGGCCAGTTGGAGTTACC
>Ga0118677_10001810_pt1 | contig 44393 bp, 41 predicted proteins | sample AliMusrvi5mmetaG_FD_86154 | JGI IMG/M metagenome (GOLD analysis project Ga0118677, IMG submission 86154) | reverse complement strand
GGCTCAAAAAAAAGTCAGGGATCAACCTGCCATGATCCGTCACGGCTGGATTGGCGTGCATGCCGATGTAACGCAAACACGCCAGTGCGTGCTGGCTGGCGTGTCGCGCACGACTGTCTACGTCAAGCGCAAACCGGTGGTGTTCGTCGAGGTCGATGAGGTGCTCAAGCGCCTGATCGATGAGGAGTACACCCGCCATCCGTTTTATGGCAGCCGTAAGATGGTCGTGCACCTGTTTCGTTGTGGCCACCGTGTCAACCGCAAGCGAGTACAGCGCCTCATGCGCTCAATGTACCTGGCTGGGATGGCCCCAGGACCGAACACGAGCGCGGCGCACCCACAGCACAAGGTGTACCCCTATTTGCTGCGTGGCGTGCCTGTAGTGCGGTCGAATCAAGTCTGGAGTACCGATATCACCTATGTAAGGCTGGAACGCGGCTTTGCCTACCTGGTGGCCGTGATCGATTGGTACTCCCGGCGTGTGCTGAGTTGGCGCATCAGCAACAGCATGGAGGCGGCGTTCTGCGTGGACTGCCTGGAAGACGCCTTGCGCGAGCATGGCAAGCCCGAGGTGTTCAACACGGATCAGGGCAGCCAATTCACCAGCGATGACTTCACGGGCGTTCTCAAGCGCGAGGACATCACCATCAGCATGGATGGACGGGGCCGGGCCTATGACAACATTTTTGTCGAGCGGCTTTGGAGGAGCGTCAAACACGAAGATGTTTATCTCAACGGCTACGCGACGATGGGCGAGCTGCTGATTGGGCTGACGAAATACTTTGCCCTCTACAACACAGAGCGCCCGCACCAGTCCTTGGGAAATAAAACCCCGCAGGAAGTCCACAAGACATCAAGCGGCGGGGGTGCGATGATCGTGGATAAATATCAGACCAAAGAAAGACTCCCAGTTACGCTTCGCTCCAGCGGGACTGAGTTCGAGGAAGTCAGGATTGAGAGTGAGCCAGCAATACCAATTGCAAAAACCGGGGCAGCGCCGTCCAGCTGCGAGAAGTCGAGTGCAACTTAAACTACCTTCAAGTCTGTCCGGACTCTGGGGTCCACTTCACTCGGACAAGTGATCGTCGTTGAAACCGAAGCCCGACACGATGAGGCAGGTATTGGGCTCGCGCAATGCCGAGAAATACTGGGAGATCAGCTCCAGGTGAGGCTGAACGTAAGATTGTTGATACTTGCCCTTGGCGGGGTAGATCAGGCAGGCGGTTTCAGGTGTTGGATCTGACTTGATCTCAATGTCGCCCGACGTTGATTGATCCCAGTTGACCGATCCATGGAGCTTGTAGAGATGGAACACGCCCTCGAGGGGGTTGCCGACTTCGTCGCCAGTCGAGGGTCGACGCACGATGTCATACAGAAAGAACCGGGGGTCGAATTGTCTAGGCTGAGTAAACGAAAAGCCGTCGAGCACGACCAACCCTTGTTTGCCAGCGGCCCGCTCGAAACAAAGGTCGTAGTTCGTCGTGAACAATTTCATACGGGAGTCGCGGACACGGCGACGGGAAAGCCGGTGCAGGAACGTTCGATGGCTCGCTAGTTTTGAGTCGTCGGCACCGTCGAGGAAAGCTGAGCATTTTTTCAAAATCACCGCCTTCGAAGCGGACACGAACTTTTCAACGGTGACGCTCTTCTTGATTTGAAGGTAGGCGTCGCACCGTGACAGAAGAGCTTCGATGTTTTCCTTCTCGACGGCAATCTCATAGCCGATCTCGGCGATGATGGACTGTGCTTGCGTGGTTGGCGTTCGCTTTTGGTCCCCAGTGTCAGGATTTGAGTTCACGCAGTGGTCCCAAAGTGTCCACATAGACGGTCCGCCGATTGAACCAAGGGATGTCCCGCTTCCCGCCAGCGCGACGACATGTTGCATTTGGAGTGATGAAAGCAAGACTGATTTCAACTCGTCGCGCGCCGCCGCCGCAGCTGACAGGGTTTGTTGCCTTTTGGCCTCGTCGGGCTCGCCGGAGACATCTGGCTTAAGTGCCTTCCAGGCGCCAGTCTCCGGACTGAAAAACAGCTGTTGACCGGCAGTCAACAGTGGTGTGCGAGCGGTTTTTGTTGACATGTTGCCCCCTGTATTGAATAGGAGCCTTTCTCGCGGGACCCCTTTATAGTTTGTATTACTTAGCCAAGCGGTATCACAGCGTTTAAATTATTTGCCTATGAAGCGTTGTCAAATCGATTGACGAACCGCAGCATTTTTATCAACCTAATTCATTGCCAATCTCTATCGAGCCGATCGTGCAATTAGTGAGAAAAGTTGCATCTATTTCGGGATTCGACACAGATTCAAACGTCGATATTGCCGGCCCGCAGCGCGTTGGCCTCGATGAATTCGCGGCGTGGCTCGACCTCGTCACCCATCAGCATGGTGAAGACACGGTCGGCCTCGATGGTGTCGTCGAGCTGCACCCTGAGCAGGCGGCGCACGGTTGGATCCATGGTGGTTTCCCATAGCTGTGCCGGGTTCATCTCGCCCAGGCCTTTGTAGCGCTGGCGCGAGGTGGCGTGTTCCGCCTGGGCGATCAGCCAGGCCATGGCTTCGCGGAAGTCGTTGACCTTCTCTTCCTTCTGGCGTTCGCCTTCGCCGCGCATGACCTTGGCGCCTTCGCTGAGCAGTCCCTTGAAGGTGTTGGCGGCTTCGGCCAGTGCGGCGTAATCGGAGCCATGCACAAAGTCCTGCGTGAGCACGCTGCTCTTGACGTTGCCATGGTGGCGCCGGCTGATGCGCAGAATGGGCTTGTCGGTGCGCGCGTCGAACTCGCCGGCCACCTCGGCATCGGGCAGTTTGGCCTGTAAGGCGGCGGCGGACAGCTCGGCGTCGGCCACGGTGTCCAGGTTGAGCGCGACACCGTCGGCCACGGAGCGCAGGGCTTCGGCGTCCATGAAGTTGCGCAGGCGTTCGATCACGCCTTGCGCCACCTGGTGCTTGCGCGCCAAGGCGGCCAGGGTCTCGCCGCTGAGCACGGTGCCGGTATCGCCGCCGGTGTGCACGGACGCATTGACCAGTGCAATGCGCAGCAGGAAGCTGTCGAGCGCGGTGCTGTCCTTCAGGTAAAGCTCTTCCTTGCCGGCCTTGACCTTGTACAGTGGCGGCTGCGCGATGTAGATGTGGCCGCGCTCCACCAGCTCGGGCATCTGGCGGTAGAAAAAGGTCAGCAGCAGCGTGCGGATGTGGGCGCCGTCAACGTCGGCATCAGTCATGATGATGATGCGGTGGTAGCGCAGCTTGGCGACGTTGAAGTCGTCATTGCCGGTGGTGCCGCCGGCCTTGCCGATGCCGGTGCCCAAGGCGGTGATGAGGGTCAGGATTTCGTTGCTGGTCAGGAGCTTTTCGTAGCGTGCCTTTTCCACGTTCAGGATCTTGCCGCGCAGCGGCAGAATCGCCTGGAACTTGCGGTCGCGGCCCTGCTTGGCCGAGCCGCCGGCGGAGTCGCCCTCGACGATGTATATCTCGCACAGGGCCGGGTCCTTCTCCTGGCAATCCGCCAATTTGCCGGGCAGGCCCATGCCGTCGAGCACGCCCTTGCGCCGCGTCATGTCGCGCGCCTTGCGCGCCGCTTCGCGGGCACGCGCGGCTTCGATGATCTTGCCGACGATGATCTTGGCATCGGCCGGCCGCTCCTGCAGGTAGTCGTAGAGCAGCTTGCTCACGATGTCTTCGACCGGGCCGCGCACTTCGGAGCTCACCAGTTTGTCCTTGGTCTGGCTGCTGAACTTGGGCTCGGGCACTTTCACCGACAGCACGCAGGTCAGGCCTTCACGCATGTCGTCGCCCGTGACCTCAACCTTGGCCTTTTTGGCAATCTCGGTGTCGTCGATGTATTTGTTGATGACGCGCGTCATGGCGGCGCGCAGGCCGGTCAGGTGGGTGCCGCCATCACGCTGCGGGATGTTGTTGGTGAAGCACAGCACCTGCTCGTTGTAGCCGCTGTTCCACTGCATCGCAACCTCGACGCCGATATTGGTGTTCTGGTCGCTCTGGCGGTCGCCCATGGCGTGGAAGATGTTGGGGTTGAGGACGGTCTTGCCTTTGTTGATGAAGTTGACAAAGCCGCGCACGCCGCCGGCGCCGGAGAAGTCGTCTTCCTTGCCCGTGCGCTCGTCCTTGAGCCGGATGCGCACGCCGTTATTGAGAAAACTCAGCTCGCGCAGGCGCTTGCTCAGGATTTCGTAATGGAAGTCGTTGTTCTGCTGGAAGATGTCGGTGTCGGGCAGGAAGTGGACTTCGGTGCCGCGCTTTTCGGTCTCGCCGATGACCTTCATGGGCGAGACTTCAACGCCGTTCACGGTCTCGATGATGCGGTTTTGCACAAAGCCCTTGCTGAACTCCATCACGTGCACTTTGCCGTCACGCCGGATCGTCAGGCGCAGCATCTTGGACAGTGCGTTGACGCAGCTCACGCCGACGCCGTGCAGGCCGCCCGAGACCTTGTAGCTGTTCTGGTTGAACTTGCCGCCGGCGTGCAGTTCGGTCAGGGAGATTTCGGCCGCCGAGCGCTTAGGCTCGTGCTTGTCGTCCATCTTGATGCCGGTCGGAATGCCGCGCCCGTTGTCGACCACGCTGACCGAGTTGTCAGAGTGGATGGTGACGAGGATGTCATCGCAGTGGCCCGCGAGCGACTCATCAATCGAGTTGTCCACCACTTCAAAGACGAGGTGGTGCAGACCGGTGCCGTCCGAGGTGTCGCCGATGTACATGCCGGGGCGCTTGCGCACGGCCTCTAGGCCTTCAAGAATCTGGATCGAGTCTTCGCCATACGCCTCGGATGCACCGGCCTGATTGGCGTCGATGGTGGGCTGGAAATTGGAACTGTCGGCACTGCCCTCGCCTGTGTGCACTACGTCTTCGGTGCTTGCGGCGGCTTGGGCTGGCTTGTTTTCTTCGGTCATGACTAACTTCTAATCGGTTGGGGGCAAAGCGTCGCTGCGCTTCGGTCTGCCCCGCAAGTTTTCAATATTTCTCAAACTCTTGAAGGACCAAACCCGCAATGAACTTCGTGTCCATCGCGGGTTCGGGCTTTGTATTGCTACAAATCTTTGGGTGTCAAATGCGCATCGGCATCACCACGTACTTGAAAGTTGCGTTGTCGGGAATCGTGAAAAGGGCGGAGCTGTTGCCATCGGACAATTCCAGCTTCACCATTTCCTGCGTCATATTGCTCAGCGCATCGATCAGATAGGTCACATTGAAGCCAATCTCGATGCTGTCACCGCCATAGTCGATATCGAGCTCGTCGACGGCCTCTTCCTGCTCGGCATTGTTGGATGCCACGCGCAAGGTGCCGGGGTCGATGTTCAGGCGCACGCCCTTGAATTTTTCGCTGGTCAGGATGGCGGTGCGTTGCAGCGTGCCAAGCAGGGGTACCCGGCCCAGGGTGATGCTGTTCTTGTGATTCTTCGGAATGACGCGGTTGTAGTCCGGGAACTTGCCCTCCACCAGTTTGGTGACGAACTCCATGCCGTCGAAGCTGAACTTGGCCTGGTTGTTGGCGAACTGCATCTCGATGGCGCCGTCCGCGTCGGACAGCAGGCGCTGCAACTCGATGACGGTCTTGCGCGGCAGGATGACTTCCTGCTTTGGCACGTCCACATCCAGCGTGGCGGAGGCAAACGCGAGCCGATGGCCATCGGTTGCCACCAGGCTCAATTTCTTGCCCTCGGCGACAAACAGGATGCCATTGAGGTAATAGCGGATGTCATGCACGGCCATGGCGAACGAGACCTGCCCGAGCAGATCCTTCAAGGTCTTTTGCGGCACGCTGAAGACCGGGCCGAAACTGGCGGCTTCCTGCACCAGCGGAAAGTCCTCCGCCGCCAGGGTCTGCAGCGTGAACTTGCTTTTCCCGCCTTTCAGAATGAGCTTGCTCGCGCTTGATTCCAGCGACACGGTCTGATCGGCCGGCATGGTGCGCAGGATGTCGATCAGCTTGCGTGCGCCAACGGTTGTCGTGAAGTCGCCGGCATCGCCATCAAGCTCGGCGCTGGTGCGGATCTGAATTTCGAGGTCGCTGGTGGTGAACTGCAATGATGAGCCCGTCTTGCGGATCAGCACGTTGGCCAGAATAGGCAAGGTGTGCCGACGCTCGACGATGCCTGCTACCGATTGCAAAACCGCTAAAACCTTGTCTTGTGTGGCTTTCAGGACAATCATGTCAACCCCTTTTTTAATATCTGCAATTCAAACCAATGACGAACGGGAAAGGAATTTCCTGCAAAAGCAGCCATTTTCCCCTTTTTTCATGCCTCTGATCAGCCCTTGAGCGTCTGTTCCAGCACATGCAGTTGCTGGTTCAGTTCGGTCACCTGTTGACGCTCGCCGCCAATCTTGCGCACGGCGTGCAAGACGGTCGTGTGATCGCGACCGCCAAACAGTTCGCCAATTTCCGGAAGACTCTTCTGCGTCAGTTCCTTGGCCAAGTACATGGCAATCTGGCGCGGTCGGGCAATACTGGCCGGCCGCTTCTTGGAATACATGTCCGCGATCTTGATCTTGTAGTAATCGGCGACCGTTTTCTGGATATTTTCAACCGAGATTTGGCGATTCTGGATGGACAGCAGATCGCGCAGCGCCTCGCGCGCGAGCAGGATCGAGATCTCCTTCTGGTTGAACCGTGAGTAGGCCAGGATCTTGCGCAATGCACCTTCGAGTTCGCGGACGTTGGACCGGACGTTCTTGGCCACAAAGAAGGCGACTTCTTCGGGCATGTCGATGCCTTCTACCCGCGCCTTGTTGATCAGGATGGCGACGCGCATCTCGAGCTCAGGCGGTTCAATGGCCACCGTCAACCCGGAATCAAAACGCGACACCAGCCGTTCGTGTATGTCCGTCAGACCCTTCGGGTAGGTGTCGCTGGTCATCACGATGTGCGACTTCTTGGCCAGCAGAGCCTCAAAGGCGTTGAAGAACTCCTCCTGGGTGCGCTCCTTGTTGGCAAAGAACTGGACGTCATCGATCAGCAACAGATCGAGTGAGTGGTAGCGTTCCTTGAACTCGTCAAAAGTCTTGCGCTGATAGGCCTTGACCACATCCGAAACAAATTGCTCGGCGTGGATGTAGAGAACTTTGGCGCCCGGCTTGTCGACTAGCAACCGGTTGCCGATGGCGTGCATCAAGTGGGTTTTCCCCAGGCCGACCCCGCCGTAGATGAAAAGCGGGTTGTACAAGTGGCCTGGCATGCCTGCCACGTGCATGGCTGCTGCGCGTGCCATCCGATTGGCAGTGCCTTCAACCAGCGTATCGAACGTCAGTGAACTGTTCAGGCGATTCTTGAGTTCGCTCGGGGTTCTCTGTTCGCCGATTTCATTCGACTCTTCCACCAAACTCGGTTCTACCGAATTATGTGCGGATTGGCTTTTTACAACGATTTCCCGAGGAGCAAGCGCTAACTCAATTTGAACGGTTTGACCGGAAAGTCTCCCCAGCAGGCCGGCAATCCGGTTGCCGTACTGGGCTCTGACCCAATCGAGTTTGAAGCGGTTGGCAACGAATACGGTGACTTTCGACAGGTCATCCGACACCTGTGCCGACAACGGCTTGATCCAGGTGTTGAATTGTTGCTCAGGTAGTTCCTGCGCCAGTTGGTCGATGCAGCTTTGCCACAGGCTTTGCCCGGCCTCATGGCTGGCCGAGCCAGACTTGCTGGCGTATTGTCCCTCTGTCATTGTTCTTGCCGACTTCTGTGGATAGATTTCAATTAATGCGCTCGAAATTGTAATTTATCAAGATTTTATCCACAACATGGAAATGATGGCCGATGCTTTCGGTTTCACGTCATATACATCCTTCAAGGTCTTGCCGGCGTTGATAAAATTTGCGATAATCGCCGGTTCTTCTGCCCATGTCGGGCGAAACAAGACGGTAACTTGCCCCATTTTTTGGCTGGCTGGTTCTCATCGAGCCCTTTAGGATTTTCAAAAATGAAACGCACTTACCAACCCTCCAAGATTCGCCGCGCCCGCACTCACGGCTTCCTGGTTCGCATGAAGACCCGTGGTGGCCGCGCTGTGATCAATGCTCGCCGCGCCAAAGGCCGCAAGCGCCTGGCTGTCTGATTCCGGTTGTCGTATAGCGCGAAGCTGACCAGCAGTTTTGCGGCCACTTTCAAGTGCAACGACTGAAAACGCGAAGCCAGTTTCAGGCCGTCCTCGCTGGCGGAACTGTGGCGCGCACGACGCATTTCGCCTTGCACCGCGCGGGTCTCGATGCGACGCTTGTCGAGCCACCCACGAGTGAACCGGTGAGATCGGCCACGGTTGTGCTTTTTCCGACCCGAGCCGTCTGGATCGGTGCACTGGTGCCCAAGCGTTGGGCCAGGCGAGCCGTCACGCGCAACGCCATCAAGCGCCAGATCTACAGTGTCAGCGCCGATTTTGAATCAGCGTTTGACGTAGCCGCCCACCTCGTGCGCTTGCGCACGGCGTTTGACCGCAAGCATTTCACAAGTGCCACGTCCGACCTACTCAAAGGGGCCGTTCGCAGCGAGTTGCAGCAATTGTTCGCCAGAGCGGCTGCGCACCGGTCTTCCCAGGCAGTTGCAGCCGGATCGCCATGATCAAGAAACTGTTGATCGGCTTGGTCAGAGGCTATCGCTTGCTGCTTAGTCCATGGCTGGGTTCATCCTGCCGTTTCGAGCCAACCTGTTCTGCCTATTCGATACAGGCGCTGCAGTTGCACGGTGCGGCCGTCGGGTCCTATCTGACGGTGAAGCGACTGGCGCGTTGTCATCCCTGGTGCGACGGTGGCGCCGATCCGGTGCCACCCGAAAAATACCGGCTCTTTACCAAGCTGATTCCCCCTTTCACTGAAAAGAAGTCTTCATGAACGATATTCGCCGCACCATTTTGTGGGTGATTTTTGGCTTTTCCATGGTTTTGCTCTGGGACCAATGGCAGGTTTACAACGGGAACAAGGCCACCTTCTTTCCCGGCTCCAACAAGGCGGCTGTGACAGCCGGTGCACCGGCTTCATCGCCGGGCGTCCCAACTGGTGCGGCGCCTTCGGGTGTCTCCGTCGGTGGCGCACCGATAGCTGCGGTGACCGCGCCCGCTGCTTCTGGCGATGCGCCCACTGCACCGCGCGAGCGACTGGTCGTGACAAGCGATGTGCTCAAGCTGACTTTTGACACGCAGGGAGGCTCGCTGGTGCGAACCGAGTTCCTGCAGCATGTCGACATGGCCGACAAAAGCAAGAAAGTAGTCCTGCTTGACGACAGCAAGGATCCGAACTACACGGCGCAAACCGGCCTCATCGCCGGTACCGCAGGCGGTGTCTTCCCGACACACAAGACGGTGATGACGGTGGTGCCGGGCGAGCGCGTCCTCAAGGACGGCAGCAAGGAGCTGGTCGTCCGTTTTGAGTCGCCCGAGGTGGGTGGCGTCAAACTGGTGAAGACATTCACGCTCACACGTGGTGTCTACGCGATTGCGGTCAAGCACGAGGTCATCAACGTTGGCACCTCCCCGGTATCGCCGCAGCTCTACCTGCAGCTTGTACGTGACGGAAACATACCGGTTTCGAACATACCGGCACCCAAGCTCTTGCAGTTGTTCGGGATTCAGAACATGCCGTCGTTCAGTTCAACCTTCACGGGCGCTGCGGTCTATACCGAGGCCAAGAAATACCAGAAGGTCGAATTCAAGACGATCGAAAGCGGCAAGGTTGATATTGAAAAGAGCGCGGAAAACGGTTATGTCGCCATGGTGCAGCATTACTTTGCCAGCGCCTGGTTGCTGGGCGACGGTATCAAGCGCGACTTGTTCATGCGCAAAGTCGACACAAATCTGTACTCGGTGGGCATGATCACGCCGATGGACAATATTGCGCCTGGCGCCAGCAAGACCGTCGAGGCCAGGTTCTTTGCCGGACCCCAGGAAGAAAAGATGCTGGAGTCATTGACGCCCGGGCTGGAACTGGTGAAGGACTATGGCTGGCTCACCATTCTCGCCAAGCCCTTGTATTGGTTGCTTGACAAGCTTCAGAGTTTCATCGGCAACTGGGGCTGGTCCATCATCGCCCTGGTGCTGCTGCTGAAGGCGGCCTTCTACTGGCTCAATGCCAAAGCCTATGCCAGCATGGCCAAGATGAAAGCCATCAATCCGAAAGTGACGGAGATGCGCGAGCGCCTGAAGGACAACCCGCAACAGATGCAACAGGAGATGATGCGCATCTACCGGGAAGAAAAAGTCAACCCGATGGGCGGTTGCTTCCCGATCATGATCCAGATCCCGGTGTTTATTGCGCTCTACAACGTCTTGCTCTCCAGCGTCGAGATGCGCAATGCACCCTGGGCCATGTGGATCACTGATCTGTCCTCGCTCGATCCTTACTTCATCCTGCCTTTGGTCATGACATTGACGACCATATTGCAGACAGCCTTGAATCCGGCGCCGCCAGATCCGATGCAGGCCAAGATGATGTGGTTCATGCCGCTGGCCTTCAGCGTGATGTTCTTCTTCTTCCCGGCCGGGCTGGTGTTGTACTGGATCACGAACAATGTGTTGTCAATTGTTCAGCAGTGGATCATCAATACCCGCATGGGTGTGCCACCGCAGTTCAACCTGCCCAAGTTCAAGTAAGTGAGGGCCGCGCAAGCGGCCCTTCTGCCCTGCAGCTCCATGCTTGCCAGTCAAAACCAGGCCATTGCAGCGATTGCCACGGCACCCGGGCGTGGCGCGGTTGGTATTGTGCGGGTGTCTGGTCGACAACTCATACCGTTGGCCGAGGCCTTGTGTGGTCGGGCATTGAAGCCGCGTGAAGCCAGCTATCTGCCGTTTCGTGCGCAGGATGGCACCATCATCGATCAGGGTTTGGCCATTTTCTTCCCGGCGCCGCATTCGTTCACGGGTGAGGATGTCCTAGAGTTGCAAGCCCATGGTGGTCCGGTGGTGTTGCAGCTCTTGCTCGCGCGCTGTCTTGAAGCGGCAACCGAGATTGACATTCACACGGGTCTGCCTCGTCTCGCCGGCTTGCGGGTGGCTGAGCCGGGCGAGTTTTCGCAGCGCGCCTTTCTCAACGACAAGATCGATCTGGCGCAGGCCGAGGCGATCGCCGACCTGATTGACGCCAGCACCGAAGCTGCGGCACGAAGTGCCAGCCGGTCCTTGTCAGGCGCATTCTCGGCGGAAATCCACCTGTTGCGAGATGCCTTGATTCGTTTGCGCATGCTGGTCGAGGCCACGCTGGACTTTCCCGAAGAGGAGGTCGACTTCTTGCGCCAGGCTGATGCCTCCGGACAATTGTCGAACTTGCAACAAATCCTGGGCACCGTGCTGCAACGGGCGCGCCAGGGAGCGCTCTTGCGCGACGGCATCAGGGTTGTGATTGCGGGACAACCCAATGCGGGCAAGTCGTCATTGCTCAACGGGCTGGCCGGGGCCGAGTTGGCCATCGTGACGCCGATTGCCGGTACGACCCGCGACAAGGTGCAACAAACGATCCAGATCGAAGGTATTCCTGTGCATGTCATCGACACAGCTGGTTTGCGCGACAGCGATGACGAGGTGGAGAAGATCGGAATTGCCCATGCCTGGGATGCGATCGAGGCCGCCGACGCCGTCTTGTTCCTGCACGATCTGACCCGCATGCATTTGACCGATTACGTTGCGGCTGACGCCGTGATTGCAGGCACGCTGCACCACAAGCTGTCATCGCGCGTGCCGGTCATTGATATCTGGAACAAGCTCGACGCCAGCACCGCTGTCCCTTTGACGAGCGGGCTGGCCCTGTCGGCGAAAACCGGCGCCGGCTTGCCGGCCCTGCGCCACAAACTGCTGGAGTTGGCAGGTTGGCAATCAAATGCGGAGGGCGTCTACCTGGCCCGGGCGCGTCACGTGGAGGCTTTGCGACGCGTGGATGGCCACTTGGTGGCGGCAACGGCCCATCTGGCTGCCCAGGCGCAGTCGCTGGATTTGTTGGCGGAAGAACTTCGCATGGCGCAAGACGCTCTGAGTGAGATTACTGGCGAGTTCACGTCCGATGACTTGCTGGGCGTTATCTTTTCCCGGTTCTGCATCGGGAAATAGTCCGTCGTCGGGTTGCCTCGTGACGCGTTTCGCGCCTCGAGTGCCGAAAGTCAGAGTAGCCGGCCTCAGTGTCCGGAAAAATCGATCAGCGTGAACAACGGCAGACCCGCTGCGCGCAGTTTGTCTGAACCGCCCAGTTCGGGCAAATCGACAATGGCAGCACCTTCCATCACTTGGGCGCCGAGTTTTTCCAACAACTTCTTGCCGGCCATCATCGTGCCCCCCGTTGCGATCAGGTCGTCGATTAGCAGCACGCGGTCACCTGGATTGACCGCATCCGTGTGCAGTTCGACGGTCGCGCTGCCGTATTCCAGTTCATAGGTTTCCTCGACGGTCGTGAATGGCAGCTTGCCCTTCTTGCGAATCGGTACGAAGCCCACATTCAGTTCGTAAGCCACTACCGCGCCCAGGATGAAACCGCGTGCATCCAGTCCTGCCACCACCGCAGGGCGCATGGCAGGGTCCATGTAGCGATGGACAAATGCGTCGATCAGAACCCGGAACACCTTGGCCTCCTGCAACAACGGTGTGATGTCACGGAACTGAACGCCCGGTGCGGGCCAATCAGGCACGGTGCGAATGTGGTCTCGGAGGTACTGGTTGACGCTGAGGTTTTGCATGACGCATCGAGTAAGGGCTTGGATCCCTATTGTGCATCGGGCCTTGTGACGATCGCGTTCAGCCGGCAAGCAATTTCTGTTCGGCCAGCGCCAGCGCTTCAATCTGTCCTGAGAGCACCAAGGTGTCTCCGTCTTCAACCAGCGGGTCTTGCGTGATCGACAAGACCTTGCCATCGCGGCGTCGCAGGCTGACGATGCGAACATCCACGCCGGGCAGGGTCAACTGGCTGATGCGCTGGCCGATGCACCGGGCATCCGGCGGCAGGGTTAGCGATGACAGGCGCTCTTGGTGAAGTTCATCGATTGTGTCGTCGTCGGCGCCATGAAAATAGCCGCGCAGCAGGTTGTAACGTGCATCGCGCTGTCCCTGCACGATGCGCAGCACGCGTCGCATCGGCACCCCAACCAGAGCCAGGGCATGACTGGCCAGCATCAACGAACCTTCAATCGCCTCCGGCACCACTTCAGTGGCACCGGCCTGGCGCAGCGCTGCCAGATCATGGTCATCCTGGGTGCGCACGATAACCGGCACCTGCGGTGCGTGAGTGCGCGTATGGGCCAGGACTTTCAAGGCGCCCGGCACCTCAAGGTAGGTGATGACGACGGCACTGGCGCGTGCCAGTCCGGCCGCCATCAGGGCCTGCAGGCGCGCGGCATCGCCGAAGACCACCGAGTCACCGGCGGCGGCGGCCTGTCGCACACGGTCCGGGTCCAGGTCCAGCGCCATGTAGGGAATGCCTTCGAGTTCGAGCATGCGGGCCAGGTTCTGTCCGCAGCGGCCAAAGCCGCAAATGATCACGTGCTTGTTGACGCCGATCGACTTGCGCGCGATGGTGGTCATTTGCAGCGACTGCTGCAGCCATTCGCTGCTGACGAGTTTCATAACCAGTCGGTTGCTGTGCAGAATGATGAAGGGTGTGGCCAGCATCGACAGCACCATGCTGGCAAGAATCGGGTTCAGAAGCGCGGGCGGCACCAACCTGCTTTCCTGGGCCAGCGTCAGCAACACGAACCCGAACTCACCCGCTTGCGCGAGGTAAAGTCCGGTGCGCAGGGAGACGCCATCCGTGGCGCCGAGGGCGCGTGCCAGCACGGCGACGATGACCGCCTTGAACAACACCGGCAGCGTCACCAGCAGCAATACCAGCGGCCAGCGCTCCAGCACCAGTCGCCAGTCGAGCATCATCCCGATGCTGATGAAGAACAGGCCCAGCAAGACATCGTGGAACGGCCGTATATCGGTTTCCACCTGCTGCTTGTACTGGGTCTCGGAGATCAGCATGCCGGCAATAAAGGCGCCAAGCGCAAGGCTCAGGCCGGTCAATTCAGTCAACCAGGCGAGCCCCAGGGTGATCAGCAACAAGTTGAGCACAAACAGCTCTTCGCTTTTCCGCCGGGCCACCAGCGTCAGCCAGAACCGCATCACGCGAGGGCCGCCGACCAGCAACAAGGTGATCAGGACCGTCGCCTTGACGGTGGCGACGAGCAGCGTTTCAAACAACTGTTCGCCCGAAGCCCCCAAGGCCGGAATCAACACCAGCAGCGGGACGACGGCCAGATCCTGAAACAGCAATACGCCCATGACGCGCTTGCCGTGCTCGGACTCCATTTCGAGTCGTTCGGTCATCAACTTGACCACAATGGCGGTGCTGCTCATGGCCAGTGCAGCCGACAGGGCCAAGGCGGTCTGCCATCCCATACCCCACAGCGACGGGACCATTCGTGCCAAGGCAAGTGCGGCTGCAGTGGCCGCGAGCATGGTCAGCAGAACCTGAAAGAAACCCAATCCGAACACGTGACGGCGCATAGCGCGCAGCTTGGGCAGATTGAACTCCAGCCCGATGACAAACATCAGGAAGACAACACCGTATTCACCCACATGCTGCACGCCTTGTGCATTCTTTGCCAGCGCCAGTGCGTTCGGCCCGATCAGTACGCCCACCGTAAGATAGCCCAGCATGGGTGGGAGTTTCAGGTAGCGACAAACGACGACCCCGAGCACGGCGGCGAGCAAGTAAAGCAGTGTGAGTTCAAGCGGGCTCATGCCTACATACTAGCAAGTGGCCCATCCACCGATAAAATCAATACATGACACCTCAATCCAAGCGGCTCCCTGCCTTTCAGGCTGAGCAGGCAATTCAACTGGCCCGGGAAACTCTGGACATCGAGGCCGCAGCGGTATTGGGTTTGAAGCAGCACCTTGGACATTCATTTGCCGATGCGGTGCAGATGATGCTGGGTGTGAGCGGTCGAGTGGTAGTGATGGGGATGGGAAAAAGCGGCCATATCGGGCGCAAGATCACTGCCACGCTGGCGTCAACCGGCACACCTGCCATGTTCGTCCATCCCGCCGAGGCCAGCCACGGCGACCTTGGCATGATCAAGTCCGATGACTTGGTGCTGGCCATTTCAAACAGTGGCGAGTCAGAGGAGTTGACGGCCATCTTGCCGGTGCTCAAGCGCATGGGGACGCCGCTGATTGCCATGACTGGCAAGGCCGAATCAACACTGGCACGGCACGCCGCAGTGTTTCTGGATTGTGCTGTCGAGAAAGAAGCTTGTCCGTTGAATCTGGCACCCACCGCCAGCACCACGGCGCAGCTTGCCCTCGGCGATGCGCTGGCGGTGGCCCTGCTCGATGCGCGCGGTTTCAAGGCAGAGGATTTTGCGCGTTCCCATCCGGGTGGCGCGCTCGGCCGCAAGCTGCTCACGCATGTCAGCGATGTGATGCGTTCGGGCGATGCGGTGCCGAAGGTCGACCCGCAGGCCAGCTTCAGCGATCTGATGCGGGAGATGAGCGGCAAGGGCCTGGGAGCGGCGGCGATCGTGGATGACGAGGGACAGTTGCTGGGGATATTCACTGATGGCGATTTGCGTCGGCTGGTCGAGAAGGGTATTGACTTGCGCGGTGTCAGCGCGCAGCAGGTCATGCACCCCAGGCCAAGCACCATTACCAGCGATGCGCTGGCGGTGGAGGCGGCCGAGTTGATGGAACTGCGATGTATCACCAGTGTGCTGGTGCTCGACGCGGAGGGGCGGTTGTGTGGCGCCCTCAACAGCAACGATTTGATGCGGGCGAAAGTGATATGAGTACCATGCCTGCAACTTCATCTGCTGCACCGGTTCCGGCGCTCAATTTTGCGCCGGAACTGCTGCTCAAGGCGCAAGGTATTCAGGTGATTTTCTTCGATGTTGACGGCGTCTTGACCGATGGCAGTTTGTACTTTACCGAGACCGGAGAGAGCATCAAACGCTTTCATACGCTCGACGGCCACGGATTGAAACTGCTGCAACGGGCAGGCATCGTTCCGGCAGTCATCACCGGGCGTGATTCAAAGCCCTTGCGCGTGCGGCTCGCCGCCCTGGGTGTTGATCATGTGCACTATGGTACGGAGGATAAACGTCCTGCGGCTGAGCAAACGCTCAAGACATTGGGCTTGGCTTGGTCCCAGGCGGCGGTGATGGGGGATGACTGGCCGGATCTCGCACTGATGCGTCATTGCGCGCTGGTTTGCGCACCACCGAATGCCCATCCAGAAGTCCGAGCGATCGCACACCACGTGACCAGCGCTCGTGGTGGCGACGGTGCTGCCAGGGAGGTGTGCGATCTCCTGCTGATTGCAAGTGGCCGCTATGCCGGTTTGTTGGCGGAGACCACACAGTGATCAAGCTGTTGCGTGCCAGTTGGGCGTATTTGTCGCTTTACTTGCCGGTTGTGTTGATGGGTGTGCTGGCGCTTGGTACGTATTGGTTGGTTCGAAGCACTCCGCAGTTACTCGCAAGCGCGCCCGCCTCGCCGCTTCGGCATGAGGCGGATTACTTCATGCACAAGTTCTCGGTGAAATTGTTCGATGAAGTGGGACGCTTGAAAAGCGAGGTCGTGGGTACCGATGCGCGACACTACCCGGATAGCGATACGCTGGAAATTGATTCTGTGCGCATCCGTTCCATTGATGAAGCCAATCGTTTGACCACTGCGTCGGCAAGGCGGGCGGTGACCAATGGCGATGCCACGGAAGTTCAGTTGTTTGGCGACGCTCGGGTGGTGCGCGAACCGGGGGCAGACAAGGGTGGTCCGCCTGAGACGCGCAGCGAATTTCGCGGCGAGTTCCTGCATGCATTCTTGAATACCGGGCGCATCACGTCACACCTACCAGTGGAATTGATCCGCGGGAAAGATCGAATTAGGGCCGATACGCTGGACTTCGATGATCATGAGCACGTGCTGCAACTCAAAGGTCGCGTCAGAGGAACCCTGAGCCCAGGGGTAACTCAATAGTCGGATGAAAAGGGCGATGTCAAAACTTGCCTTCATCACTGGTGCATCAAGCGGGATCGGGCAGGCCTTGGCTTGGCGTTTTTATCAGGCGGGATATTCCCTTGCGCTGGTGGCGCGTCGCACGAACGAAGTCGAAGCCTGGATTTGGGAACGCCAGATTGATGTAGACCGGTGTCGGATATACAGGGCCGATGTCGCGGTCATCGACAGTATCGTAGCGGCAGGTCAAACCTGCCTGCAGCAGCAGGGTCTGCCGGATGTGGTGATTGCCTGTGCCGGCATCAGTGTCGGTGTGGACACGGCATATCGTGCCGACCTTGAAGTGATTGCCAAGACTTTTGCTACCAACAACACCGGCACGGCAGCCAGCTTCCATCCGTTTCTGGATGCAATGGTGAAGCGCGGCTCGGGCGCTTTGGTCGGTATTGCCAGTGTCAACGGTATCAGGGGTCTGCCAGGTCATGGCGCAAACTGCCCGAGTAAGGCCGCGATGATCAGCTATTGCGAATGCCTCAGAGGGGAGCTGCGCGGCAGCGGTGTCAAAGTCGTGACGCTGTGCCCTGGCTATGTTGCAACGCCCCTGACGCGCAGGAACGCTTATTCCATGCCGTTTTTGATGGGCCCGGAGGATTTTGCCGAGCGCGCTTTCAGGGCGATAGAGGCCGGCCTCAGTTACCGAGTGATTCCATGGCAGATGGGGGTGGTTGCAAAGGTGTTGCGCCTGTTGCCAAATGGTCTGTTTGACAAGATATTCGCCGGTCGACCGCGCAAACCACGCAACCCCGAAGGCTGAGTTGTCCTGATTACTTGCAAGTGGCGAGTTGTCGACACATGAAAAAAAGGGCCCCATGGGCCCTTCTTGTTGATTGGCCTGAGGCCAGTCAAGTGCTTAGTAGCTGCTACGGCCACCGCCGTAACCGCCGCCGCCGCCGCCGCCACTACGGCTGCCGCCAGCGCCACCGCCGTAACCGCCGCCGCCGCCGCCAGCGCCGCCGCCGTAACCGCCGCCACCGCTACGGCCACCGCCAGCGCCGCCACCGAAACCGCCACCACCGGTACGGGGTGGGCGAGCTTCCATCGGACGGGCTTCGTTCACGACGAGACCACGACCACCGTATTGTTGACCGTTCATGCCGCTGATAGCTGCCTGAGCTTCAGCGTCGCTGCCCATTTCCACAAAGCCGAAGCCTTTGGAGCGGCCAGTATCACGTTCCATCATGACTTTGGCGCTGGTGACGGTGCCGTGTGCCGAAAATGCCTGCAGCAGGTCTTCGTCACGGAATGTATAGGGCAGGTTGCCCACGTATAGTTTGTTGCCCACGAAAGGACTCCTCAAAATGACTCAAAACGCGATGGAGTCCAAAACCGCAATTAACCCGCTATCAACAAACAATGAAGACTTAAAGCAGACGCGAAACTGACTAAACACCGCAAACTTGTACGACCGATTTTCGGCAATACTGCTGCATTATGCGTCAAGTTTAAATTTTCCACAAATATTTCGACATTTGATGGCAAATGATGCTAGACGGCGATTTCAGACGGACGCATCAAACTGGTTCGGTTCAATTACCAATTCGCCTCACGCTCTGGCGTCGCACTGATCATGTGGATTGACAGGTCTGCACCGTCAAATTCTTCTTCCTGGCTCAGGCGCAAGCCCATGGTCACTTTGAGCACACCGTAAACTACGACTCCGCCCAACAAGGCCCAGGCCACGCCAAGTGCGGTGCCTATGACTTGTCCGCTCACGCTTATGCCGCCCAATCCGCCCAGGGCTTTGCTGCCAAAAATGCCGGCGGCCAATCCGCCCCATGTCCCGCACAGCCCGTGAAGCGGCCATACGCCCAGGACGTCGTCGATCTTCCATTTGTTTTGCGTCAGCGTAAACATCACGACAAAGATGCTGCCCGCCACGGCGCCGACCACAAGTGCGCCCAATGGATGCATCAGGTCCGAGCCGGCGCAGACGGCAACCAAGCCGGCCAGTGGCCCATTGTGAACAAAACCTGGGTCATTCTTGCCCATGACCAGTGCGGCCAGAGTGCCACCGACCATGGCCATCAGCGAATTCACCGCAACCAGACCTGAAATTTTGTCCAGTGCTTGGGCGCTCATAACGTTGAAGCCAAACCAGCCGACAGTGAGTATCCAGGCGCCCAATGCCAGAAATGGAATGCTTGAAGGCGGGTGGGCTGAAATCGCGCCGTCCTTGCGGTAACGGTTGCTCCGGGCGCCTAACAGGATGACGGCCGGCAAGGCAATCCAGCCACCGAGGGCATGTACGACGACGCTGCCTGCAAAGTCATGGAACTCCGCGCCGGTCAGTTCTTTGATCCAGGCCTGAACGCCCAAATGCTGATTCCAGACGACGCCTTCGAAGAATGGGTAGATGATGCCAACTATTACTGCGGTGGCGATTAGTTGCGGCCAGAATTTCGCGCGTTCGGCAATGCCACCCGAAATGATGGCGGGAATGGCAGCCGCAAAAGTGAGCAAGAAGAAGAACCGGATCAACTCATATCCATTCTTCGCTGCCAGCTGTTCTGCCCCTGTAAAGAAGCTGGTGCCATAGGCAACGCTATAACCGACCAGAAAATAGACGACAGTCGAGACTGAGAAGTCCACCAGAATCTTGACTAGTGCATTGACTTGGTTCTTGCGGCGTACCGTGCCGAGTTCCAGAAAGGCAAAACCGGCATGCATGGCGAGCACCATGACCGCGCCCAAAAGAAGGAACAGGGCGTCTAGGCCCTGTTTTAGTGCTTCCATGAAGACCTCTTTGCTTAAAATGAGTGTGATTGGTGCGTTTATCTTAGAAAATTCAGGCGCGCACCAACAGTAAGCAAAAAACGGGCCAATTCGGGACAATTGGTGCCATGCTTGTGCCAAGTCGGATTTGACTCTGCACTCCTAACCAAGCCTGCGCTGGTTGGCTGCCTGATGGGTTTGTGTGGTGCCCCCCATGCTCGCCGGTTGTCGTCACGCTTTGTTGTTCTGCCAGTTTGGGGTTGATATACTTCAACCGCGCCGATTTGCCACAGCTTGCGGGCGCTTAACAAGTTCAGCTAAAGACGCCACCTAACCCGGTCTTGCCTTTAGCGATGCCGGGTTTTTTGTTTTTTGACCAAGCGCTCCCTCATTGATCAAGATGTTCGTCACGCCTCAGTCCATGCACTTTGCCGACAGTCTGCCACTGCAGAGTGGTGCCAGTTTGCGTGATTATTCATTGAGCTTCGAGACGTATGGCAGGCTCAACGCCGATCGTTCCAATGCGGTTCTGATCTGTCACGCGCTCAATGCTTCGCACCACGTGGCCGGCGTTTATGCCGGAGAGGACAAATCAGAGGGCTGGTGGGACAACATGATTGGCCCGGGCAAGGCGCTCGATACGGAGCAGTTTTTTGTGATCGGGGTTAATAACCTGGGTTCCTGTTTCGGCTCAACCGGGCCGATGCATGCCAACCCCGATACCGGACGGGTCTATGGTGCCGATTTTCCAGTCATGACCGTTGAGGATTGGGTCAACGCGCAGGCCCGGCTGCTCGATGTCCTGGGTATACAGACGCTGGCCGCGGTGATGGGCGGTTCACTTGGCGGCATGCAGGCCTTGTCCTGGACATTGCAATACCCGAGCCGCGTACGTCACGCCGTGGTGGTGGCCAGTGCGCCCAATCTCACCGCCGAGAACATTGCCTTTAATGAAGTGGCGCGCCGCGCCATCGTGACCGATCCCGATTTCCATGGCGGTCATTTTTACCAGTACGGCGTGGTGCCCAAGCGCGGCCTGCGCATCGCGCGCATGATCGGGCACATCACGTATCTCAGTGACGATGTGATGAATGAGAAATTCGGGCGCCAGCTGCGCGAAGGCATAGACCTGCGCTATTCCACGCAAGACGTGGAGTTTCAGATTGAGAGCTACTTGCGCCACCAAGGCGACAAGTTTGCCGAGTACTTCGACGCCAACACCTATCTGCTGATTACTCGGGCGCTCGACTACTTCGACCCGGCGCGCAGCTACGGGGGTGATTTGAGCCAGGCGCTGGCGCGTGCAAGTTGCAAGTTCTTGCTGGTGAGCTTCAGCACGGACTGGCGTTTTGCACCGAAGCGCAGTCGCGAAATCGTCAAGGCCCTGCTCGACAACCGGCGCGACGTCAGCTACGCCGAGATCGATGCACCGCACGGTCATGATGCTTTTCTGCTCGACGATCCGCGCTACCTGGGTGTGGTACGCGCCTACTTTGACACTGTCGCCGGAGAAGTGGCCTCGGCAAGCGTGGGGGCACAACACCGATGAGCGATATCGCCACCATGAAGATCATGGCCGGACTGGTGCCGGTAGGCTCGCGGGTTCTCGACCTCGGTTGCGGCGATGGCGCCATGCTGGCCTATCTGCAGCAGGTTCGCGGTTGCAGCGGCTATGGCATCGAGATTGCCGACGCCAACGTGCTGGCCTGCGTCAAGCGCGGCGTCAATGTGATCCAGCTCAATCTGGATGAAGGCCTGTCGCTGTTTGATGACGCCTCGTTCGATGTCGTGCTGCAAATTGATACGTTGCAACACCTGCGCAACGCCGAGGTGATGCTGCGTGAAACGGCGCGGGTCGGTCGCATCGGCATCGTTGCCTTCCCGAATTTTGCGCACTGGCCGAATCGTTTGAGCGTGCTGCGCGGGCGCATGCCGGTGACGCGCCGCCTGCCCTACCAGTGGTACGACACGCCCAATATTCGCGTCGGCACTCACGCTGATCTGGCCGTGCTGGCGCGGCGCAGCGGTCTGACAGTTCTCGACAGCTTTGGTATTCAGGACGGTGTGACCGTGCGTTTTGCTCCGAACCTTCGGGCCGGTACCTCGGTTTACACCCTGTCGCGCTGAGCTTTCAAGCCTGCTGTTGGCTGGGGTTTGCCCCGGTCATGAATCGAGGGAATTGCAGTACGCTGCGTCATTGATTGACTGAACGAGACCAAGCCATGAATGCCCTTAGCCCAACCGATTCGGCTTTCCTTTGGATGGAAACTCGCAACCAGCCGATGCATGTGGCGGGCCTCAATATCTTCACGCCCCCGCCGGGTGCAGGACCGCATTTCATTGCCGAACTGCTGGCCGACTGGGGCAAGTACCTCGTGGCCCGGCCACCCTTCAACCAGCGCCCCGTATTGCGCATGGGACTTTGGTACTGGGAGGATGACGAGCACTTCGAACTCGACTACCACCTGCGCCACGTTGCGCTGCCCCAGCCCGGGCGCATCCGCGAATTGCTGGCCATGGTGTCACGCCTGCATGGCAACCTGATGGACCGCAACCGGCCGCTGTGGGAGATCTATGTGATCGAGGGCTTGCCCGGCGGGCGATTTGCGACCTACTCGAAAACGCACCATGCCTTGGTCGATGGCGTTAGCGGGGCCAGGATGGTGGCCCAGGGCTTGTCGCGTACCGCCGATGAATACAAGCCGCCATTGTGGGCGCAGACATTTCCACAACATCCTGCTGCCAAGCGCTCAGGTCCGCCACCAGGCTTGATCGCACAACTGACCAGTGTGGCGCGCGCCGGACGCGAGATCCTGCCCGGCATTGGCAGCGGGCTGTGGGACATGCTGCGCAGCATGGACGACGGCGCGCCGGCATTGCCCTTTCAGGCGCCACCGACCCCGTTCAATGTCGAGATATCGGGCTCGCGTCGCTTTGCCTCACAGTCCTATTCACTGGCCCGCTTCAAGCGCATCGGTGAGGCCACGGGTGCCACCGTCAACGACGTCACGCTGGCCATTTGTGCCGGTGCTCTGCGCAAGTACCTTGAAGTCCAGAAGGCCCTGCCCAAGAAACCCCTGATCGCCATGGTTCCGGTGTCGCTACACGGCGAGACCGACGCCGGCGGCAATCAGGTGTCGCTGTTGCTGGCCAATCTGGCAACCCATGTGCGCGATCCGCTCAAGCGCTTGCAGCGCATCGTGCAGTCGACCCAGGAAGCCAAGGATCGGCTCAAGACCATGCCGCGCCTGCAGAAGCTGGCGCATGGCATTACCTCGATCTCGCCGATGGGCCCGGCCATGGTCACAGGCAGCGCGCGAAATCATCCCTTGTTCAACGTCATCATTTCCAACGTACCGGGCCCGCGCCACACCCTGTATTGCAATGGTGCCCGGCTCGACGAGATCTACCCTGTGTCAATCCCGACCCAGTACCTGGCCCTGAACATCACGATCAGTGGCTACTGCGACAACCTGGGTTTTGGCTACACCGCCTGCCGGCGATCGGTGCCGGCTCTGCAGCGCATGCTTGATTACACCGACCAGTCAATTTTGGAGCTGGAGCAGGCCTTGGTGCCCAAGGCTACTAAAGTGCGGGCCAAAGCGGCAACCAAGCCGACCACCAAGCCGGCGACCAAACGCAAGGTTCAGCGCGTCACGTAGCCCATCGTCTGAGGCAGCCACAAGACGATCTGCGGAAACAGCGTCATCAGGAGCAGTGCCAACACCAGCAAGGCGATGAAGGCCCAGCCTTCGCGCACCATGTCCTTGAGCGGGATGCCGGTCAGCGCATTGGTCACGAACAACAACATCCCAAAGGGCGGCGTCACCAGTCCGATCATCATGTTGACAACCACCACTACGCCAAAGTGAACCAGGTCCACACCCAACAGCTTTGCGGTGGGGATCAGCATCGGCACAAACACCAGCAGCATCACCGAGACGTCGAGAAAGCAGCCCAGCACCAGAAAGACCGCGTTTACCAGCAGCAGGAACTGCAACTGGCCGAGTTGCAGGCTGCTGACCCATATGGCCAATTGATTCGGAATTCCTTCAGCGGCAAAGGCATAGTTCAGCAGGTAGGCCGAGGCGATGATCATGGTGATGACAGCGCTTGAGCGCAACGATGCCAGCATCACCGCGTACAGGGTCCTGGGTGAAAAAGCGCGGTACACGCCAGCGGCCAGAACCAGTGCGTGCAACGCCGCCACGGCCGCTGCTTCAGTCGGCGTAAAGGCGCCGCTGTAGATGCCGGTGAGCAGCACCAGCGGCAGGGTCAGCGGCAGCAGGCCACGCCACACCATCCCGGGGATATCGGCGACCGCGATGGGGTCATCCTTCGGCATGTTTCGCTGCTTCGCAATGACGTGAATGCCCAGCATCAGCAGCGCGGCCATCAGCAGGCCTGGAACAATACCGCCCAGGAACAAAGCGCCAACGGACGTGCCGGAGACCAGGGCGTAGATCACCATCGGAATCGACGGCGGGATGATGGGGCCAATCGTGGCACCAGCCACGACCACCGCAGCCGCGAAGCCAGGTGTGTACTCGGGCTTTGTCAACATCTGGCGGATCGATACCAGGCCCGGCCCGGCGGCGTCCGCAATGGCGCTGCCGCTCATGCCGGAGAAGATCACGCTGACCAGAATATTGACCTGCGCCAGTCCGCCGCGCATTCGACCGACCACGACACGCGAGAGCTGGAACAGCCGCTCGCTGATGCTGCCGGCATTCATCAGGTTGGCGGCAAGAACAAACAGCGGCACGGCCAGCAGCACGTAGCCGTTGTAGAGGCCGTTGAGGATTTGCTCGGCGGCCAGTCCGATGTCCTGCCCCTTCACCACCAGGTAGGCGATGCCGCTGGCCAGCATGGCAAAAGCGATCGGCGTGCGCAACAGCATGCCGGCCACCAGCACGCCCAGCAAAGTGCCCAGTGCGGCGCTCACAGGTGCTGCCGCCAGTCGCGGCCGAGCAGGCGGAAGATGCGCCACAGATAGCGCAGGGTCAGCGCGATCAGCAACAGCCCAAACGGCGCAAAGACCCATTCGAATGACAGGCCCAAGACCGGCGTACTTTCGCGTCGCATGAAGTGGATGTAGTCGAGCGAACCGGGCAACGCCCATGCTGCCAGCACGCCGATCAGCGCACACCCGGTGATCGCCATGATGCGTTGCAGGGTCGGGCCGGCTTTCTGGTAGAGCAGGTCAAAGGCGACGTTTTCACGGTCTTCGCAGACCAGTGCGGCACCCCACAGAATGGCCCACAAGTACAGGATGACCGCCATTTCATCCGTCCACGCGAGCGGCTTATTGAATGCGAAACGTGCTGCCACCTGCACGACGAACACGAGGAACAACAGCGCAAACAGCAACACGCCAAAGGCATTGGCGGCATTGCGTAAACGTTGCAGCATCGTGGACCTCATTTGGTCGCGTTGATGCGTTCAAGCAGCCCCTTGGGCCAGACTTTCGCGTACTCGGAGTTCAGGTAGGCGGCCTGAACCGATTTGCGGAAGGCATCCACGTCGGGGGTCGTCACACTCAGGCCCTGGCTCTTGAAATAATCGACCAGTTGTTTCTCATCGGCGATCCGATTCTCGTTGTTGTAACGGGCCGCAGACTGCGCCGCGCCCTTCAGTCTGGCTTGCTGCTCGGGGCTGAGGTGGTTCCAGAACTTGTTGGCGACGCCGATGAACAGCACGTCCACCAGATGACTGGTCAGCGTGATCTGCTGGGTCACCTCGTAGAACTTGGCGCTTTTCACAGTGGGAAGCGGATTATCCTGGGCATCGATGGTGCCGGTTCGCAGGCCCAGATAAACCTCGCCGAAAGCCAGTGGTGTGGGCGTGGCTCCCAGGGCCTCGCCGAGAAACAGCCACTCGCGGCTGCCGGGCATGCGCAGCTTGACGCTCTTGAGGTCGGCTGGTGTTCTGACGTTGCGGCGGTCGCGCAGATTGAGCTGGCGCGTGCCGTAGTAGATCGGCGCCAGCACGGTGATATCCATCTTTTCTGCCACCCGCTTGAACAGTTCTTGGCCGATCGGGCCATTGAATACCTGCATCAAATGGGCCGGGTCCCGGATCACATACCCCGCCGTGAAGATGGAAAACTCAGGCACCAGTTTGGCAATATCGAAGGCCGACAGCGTCGCCATCTCCAGATTGCCGCGCGCCATGGCGACCGGTTCTGCGCCCTGCTTGAAAAGCGAGGCATTCAGATTGATCTGCACATCGAATTGTCCTGGCGCAGTCTGCTCAAGCTGGTCCTTGAGAACTGTCCACATCCGCGCGTGCCAGTCGTCCGACACGGCGGGGGTGGAAATGCGCAACAGCTTTCGCGTCTGGGCATGTACCCCTTGTGACGCCAGAGTCCAGGCCACCGCGAGGGTCAGGCAACTACGGCGACGGATCACACCGGGGCTGCCGGTCGGGGTGGGCATCGGGGTCATTGGCTGGTTCCTGTGCTGATTCGCAAATGGCTATTTAACATGGCATGATAGCCGCCACGATGGAGGCAGCCACATGACGCATCCCGAAAGCACACTCATGACTTTTGTCGCCGGTGATGGTGACAACCTCGCCATTCAGGAATGGCCGCTCGACGAAGGCATGGCCCTGCGCGGTGTCGTGCTGCTCGTGCACGGACTGGGCGAGCATGCGGGTCGCTACAACCGTGTGGCGCGTCAGCTCAATGACTGGGGTTTTGCCGTGCGCGGTTATGACCAGCATGGCCATGGAGAGTCGGGCGGCGCGCGAGGCGGACTGCCCACAGACACCCGTCTGCTCGACGATCTGGCCGACATTGTCGAGAGCACCCGCGCCCGGATGCCGCGCAAAACACCACTGATCCTGATGGGGCACAGCCTGGGCGGACTTGTGGCAGCCCGCTTCGTATCGCTGGCGCTACGCCCTGTCGATGCGTTGGTCCTTTCTTCGCCCGCGCTTGACCCGGGGCTGACGGGACTGCAAAAGATCCTGGTGGCCGTGTTACCAAAGATTGCGCCCAATCTGAGGGTTGGCAACGGACTGGATCCGACGTTTCTTTCCCATGATCCCGAGGTGGTTGCCGCCTATCTTGCCGACAGATCGGTGCATGACCGGATTTCAGGCCGCTTGGCGCGTTTCATCGCAGAAGCGGGGCCAGCTACCGTGGCATTGGCCCCGCGCTGGCAAGTCCCCACCCTGCTGCTCTATGCCGGCGATGACAAGCTGGTCAATCCGGCTGGCAGTCGGGCTTTTGCCGCCGCAGCGCCGAAACAATTGGTGCGTTCGTACTGCTTTGAGACCCTGTACCACGAGATCTTCAATGAACTCGAAGCCGAGCCGGTTTTCGCCGAGCTCAAGCAATGGATGGACGAGCGTTTTCCGAGAGCAGACTAGAGTTTTTCCGTTTCTCCGGAGCGCGGTTGCCACTTCATCAGGCGCTTTTCAATTTGCCCGACCATTTCGTCGAGTACCAGAGCAAAGGCGGTCAGCACCAGGATGCCAGCCATCACGGTGTTGATGTCAAAACTCCCTTCGGCCTGCAAGATCAGGTAGCCCACACCCTGGCTGGAGCCCAGGTATTCGCCGACCACGGCGCCGACAAAGGCAAGACCGACGGAAGTGTGCAGCGAACTGAAGACCCAACTCGTCGCGCTGGGCAGGTAGACATGGCGCAGCAATTCGCGTTGGCTCGCACCCAGCATGCGCGCGCTGGCCAGCACCACCGGGCTGACTTCCTTGACGCCCTGGTAGACGTTGAAGAACACGATGAAGAACACCAGGGTCACACCCAGTGCCACTTTGGAACCCATGCCCAGACCGAACCAGACGGCAAAGATCGGCGCCAGGATGATGCGCGGCATGGCGTTGAACGCCTTGATGTAGGGCTCCAAAAGAGCCGATGCCAGCGGCGCCAGCGCCAACCACAGGCCACCGGCCAGTCCCAGCGCCGAGCCAATGGCAAAGGCCAGCAGCGTTTCGGTCAGCGTCACACCCAGATGCTGGTAAATGTCGGCATCCCGCACAAACCAGGCCCAAACGCGGACAAAGATCTTGAGCGGCTCGCCAAAGAAAAAGGCGGCTTGGCGCTCGTCGGCAAACAGGATCGGCGGTATCAGCCCGGGCACGGTCATCACGTGCCAGAACGCAAATAACAGCGCCAGCAAACTGAGTTGCCAGAGCCACAGCGTTTGGGCGCGCGGTTTGATCAATTTCCACATGGCAGTCGGACGCGCTCAGGGCGCCTGCAGTTGTTGTTGATAGCCCTTCAAGACTTCGTCGCGAAGAACTGACCAGATGGCCTGGTGCAATTCGATGAAGCGCGAGGTGATCTTCACTTCCGCGACATCGCGCGGGCGCGGGATGTCGATGACGAATTCGCCAATCGGGTGGCTGCCAGGCCCGGCGCTCAGCACTACAACCCGGTCGCTCATGGCAATCGCTTCGTCCAGATCGTGCGTGATGAAGAGCACAGCCTTCTTCTTGGCTGCCCACAAGGTCAGCAACTCGTTTTCCATCAGCTGGCGTGTCTGGATGTCGAGCGCCGAGAAAGGCTCATCCATCAGGATGATGTCGGGGTCCAGCACCAGGGTTTGCGCCAGACTCACGCGCTTGCGCATGCCGCCGGACATCTGGTGCGGGTAGCGGTCGCCAAAGCCGCCCAGACCGACCCGGCGCAGCCAGTCTTCGGCGCGTGCGCGCGATTGAGTTGCCGGCAGGCCCTGAAATTCAAGGCCGGCCATCACGTTGCCCAGTGCCGTGCGCCAAGGCATCAGGCTCTCGGCCTGGAACATGTAGCCGGCTCGGCGGTTGATGCCAACGAGCGGCTGGCCAAAGACGGATACCGATCCTGTGCTCGGTTCAAGCAAGCCGGCGCCGACGTTGAGCAAGGTGCTCTTGCCGCAGCCGGTCGGACCGACCACGCTGACGAACTCGCCCGCGCCAACCGTCAGGCCGACGTCCTGCACAGCGGTGTAGCGCTGGTTCGGGTCGTGCCGGCTGACGAAGGTGCAGGCGACCCCTTTCAAGTCAAGTGCGGCTGTCATCCCCTGGGATATTTGGCGTTTGCTTTCTTGACAAAATCGTTGGTGTAGACCGCGTTGAGATCGAGCTTGGCCGCAGCCAGTTGCTCGTCCACGCTGGCCAGGGCCTTGAAGGCGGTCTGCGCACCTCGCTCAGGGATCATGCCGTCGGGCGACAAGGCGCCTTTGGCTGCCAGAAAGGCGTCGATATAGACAGCGCGATCGCCCATCAGGAAACTTTCAGGCACGGCCTTGATGATGTCGGCGGCGCCGGCATTGCGAATCCACTTGTCGGCCCGCACGATGGCATTGGTCAGCGCCTGCGTTGTGTTCGGGTGGCTGTTGATAAAGGACTGCATGGCATACAGGCATGCGGCTGGCATCGGTCCGCCGAACACTTTCTCGGACTCGGCTACGACGCGCGTGTCCGAAATGATCTTGAGATCGCCCGAACGTTGCAGCAGCGTGATGACCGGGTCCAGATTGCTGATCGCGTCGATCTGCCCGGAACGCATGGCGGCGACGGCGCCATTGCCGGCGCCAACGCCGATGACGCTGACATCGCTCGGCTTCAGGCCGGCCTTGGCCAGTACGAAGTTGAGCATCACGTTGGTCGAACTGCCCGGCGCCGTGACGCCGATTTTCTTGCCTTTGAGGTCGGCCAGTGCCTTGTAGCCGGCCATTGTTTTCGGATTGATACCGAGCACGATCTGCGGCGCCGCACCCTGCAACACAAAGGCGCGCATGCGCTGCCCCTTGAACTGCATGTTGACGGTGTGTTCGAAAGCGCCCGACACCACGTCGGCACTGCCACCCACCACCGCCTGCAGGGCGCGCGAGCCGCCAGCAAAATCAACAATGGTGACATCGAGCCCCTCGGCCTTGAAGTAGCCCAACTGCTCGGCCACTGTGAGCGGCAGGTAATAGAGCAGGTTCTTGCCACCTACGGCCACCGTCAGCTTGGGTTTTTCCAGCGCCTGGGCCAGCGCCCAGTGCGGCAGTGCGCCTGCCAGCAGGCCGCTGGCGAGCAGATGTCGTCTTTGCATGATTTTGTCTCCTGAAGGGTTCGAGCACGCGCAGCGTTCGTGGCCGCCCGTCGTCACGGCATCATACTGCGCGCTGCTGGCGGATTGCGAGCCACAGCAGCGCCGACGCGATCAGCGCTAGGGGCAGCAGGGAGCCGTAGTTGAGCAAGCGCCAACCGCTGGTGGTGACCAGCACGCCCGAGGAGAACGAGCTCAAGGCCAGTGTTGCAAATACAAAGAAGTTCAGTGCACCCTGCACCTTGTCCTTTTCTTCCGGGCGGAAGGTTTGAAGTGACAGCGTCGTGCTGCCGGTGAACAGGAAATTCCAGCCGACACCCAGCAGGAACAGGGCGAGTAGAAACTGCTGTCGATCGACGCCGGAGAGTGCGACAGCAATGCACAGGCTGTTGAGCAGCAGCCCCAGACTCATGATGGTCAGAGTGCCAAAGCGCTTGATCAGGTGGCCGGTGAAGAAGCCGGGTGCAAACATGCCGATCACATGCCACTGCAGCACCAGCGCCGCATCGGAAAACGCGAAATTGTGCTGCTGCATCGCCAGCGGTGTGGCGGCCATCAGCAGGTTCATGGTGCCGTAGCCCAGGGCGCTGGTGAGCGCTGCAATGATGAAGGTCGGCTGCTTCATGATCTGACCCAGCGGGCGACCGGCGCCGGCCGATTTCTTTGTGGTCAACGGCGGAAAATCGATGAACGCCAGCAGCACCATGGCCAGCACGGCGACCAGGCTCAACGTGATATAGGCGCCGGCAAAAGGCACGCTCATGAGGGAGCGCGTCTGCTGCGCCAGATTGGGTCCGATCACGGCGCCAATCAGGCCGCCGGCCAGCACCAGGGAGACGGCTTTTTCACGCCAGGCTGGCGCGGCCAGTTCGGCCGCAGCAAAGCGGTACAGGTTGGCGTTGGCGTTGTAGTAACCGGCTACCAGCGTGGCGCTGCACAGCAGCCAGAAATTTTGGGTGACAGCCGCGTAGGCGCACAACAGGCAGGCCAGCAGCACCACAAGCAGGCCAAGCTGAAATGAGGCTTTGCGGCCGAAGCGGGCCTGCGTTTTGGCCACCAGCCCGGTGGAGAGCGCGCCACCGACCACATAGGCCATGACTGGCAGGGTCGCCATCCAGCCCAGCGGCGCCATGCTCAGGCCGACCAAGCCGTTGATGGCAATGAAGGTGACGTTGTTGGTCAGGAACAAGCCCTGACACAGCGTCAGTAGCCAGAGGTGTCGGTTCATGAGGGGTGCCGCAGCCGAATTGGAAAGCAGCTTCCATTCTCGCCATTTCGGCCTTGACTATAAAGGTATTTATAATGCATCTTTAAGGCATTTCACGCGCAATGCTCCGCACCCGCTTCGGCTTTGGACTCGGACACCTGATTGAGGGGGCTTTGCTGGTCTGCGTTTGCCGGGATAACTCGGAACAAGTTGACTTATGTCATGGGAGTTGAGTATGCGCTCTGATACCGTCCTTACCTTGCGCTTTGCCTGCCAGTTGGGGCAGGCAGCGACACACCTGCCAAGGTGGCTCACGCCATTAGCGATATGAATTCCAATAACGATCATTCCCCCGCGCCCCTGGAACTGGTTTGTCCCGCGGGCAGTCTGCCTGCGCTCAAAGCCGCCATTGACAACGGTGCAGACTGTGTCTATCTCGGCTTCCGGGATGCCACCAACGCGCGTAATTTCGCCGGCCTCAACTTTGACGAGGCTGCCATCACCAATGGCATCCGCTACGCGCATGATCGGGGGCGCAAGGTATTTGTTGCCCTCAACACCTACCCGCAGGCCGCCAATCCGCAGGCCTGGTGTCTGGCCATCGATCGCGCCGCGCAGAGCGGCGTTGACGCGGTGATTCTGGCCGATCCTGGCATGATGGCCTACGCCGCAAAACGCTATCCGGAATTGCGCCTGCACCTGTCGGTGCAGGGCTCGGCCACTAATTACGAAGCCCTCAATTTCTATCACGAGCACTTCGGCATCGTGCGTGCCGTGCTGCCGCGCGTGCTGTCGCTGACGCAGGTCGAGCAGGTTCTGGAGAAGACGCCGATCGAGATCGAGGTGTTCGGCTTCGGCAGCCTGTGCGTCATGGTGGAAGGTCGCTGTGCACTGTCCAGCTACGTCACGGGCGAAGCCCCCAACACCAACGGCGTGTGCTCACCGCCGAAGGCGGTACGCTGGCAGGAGACACCGCAGGGGCGCGAGTCGCGCCTGAACGGCGTCCTGATCGACCGTTACGCGGCCGGCGAGAACGCGGGTTATCCGACGCTTTGCAAAGGCCGCTTCGATGTTGGCGATGAAGAAAATTACTACGCGATCGAAGAGCCGACCAGCCTCAACACGCTGGCGTTGCTGCCGCAATTGATGAAGATGGGTGTGCGAGCCATCAAGATCGAAGGCCGCCAGCGCAGCCCGGCCTATGTGGCGCAGGTGACCAAGGTCTGGCGCGAAGCCATCGACAACTGCCGCGACAACCCGCACCGCTACTCGGCCAAGCCGGTCTGGATGACCGATCTGGACAAGGTCGCCGAAGGACAACAACACACGCTGGGGGCCTATCACAGGCCATGGAAATGAAGCTCTCTCTCGGACCTCTGCTTTACTACTGGCCGCGCGATGCGGTGCTGCGCTTTTACGAGGCGATCGCGAAGACGCCGGTCGATACCGTGTACCTCGGCGAAACCGTTTGTTCGCGCCGTCGTGAGCTGCGACTGGCCGACTGGCTCAACGTTGCCGCGACGTTGAAGGAGGCGGGCAAGGAGGTCGTGCTGTCGACCCAGGTTCTGATCGAATCGGGTTCGGACGTCACCACATTGCACAAGATTGCCGAGATGTCTGTTCATGGCGACTTCATGGTCGAGGCCAATGACATGGGTGCGGTGCATTGCCTGGAAGGCAAGGTGCCTTTTGTGGCAGGCCCGCACCTGAACATCTACAACCTGCCGACGCTGCAGTGGATGGCGGCCCTGGGCATCAAGCGCTGGGTCATTCCGATGGAGATGGGTCGCGACGATCTCAAGTTGCTGCAGGCTGGAAGACCCGTCGGACTTGAAACCGAAGTATTCGCCTATGGCCGCATGCCGCTGGCGTTTTCGGCGCGTTGCTTCACCGCACGCCACTACAACCTGCCCAAGGACGATTGCCAGTTTCGCTGCATTGATCACGCCGACGGCCTGCAAATGCGCACGCGGGAGGGCGAGGAATTTCTGGTTCTCAACGGCATACAGACGCAATCGGCGCGCGTCTACAACCTGTTGCTGGAAATCGATGCCATGTGCGAGATCGGTGTCGATGTGGTGCGCATCAGCCCGCAGTCGCAGCACACGCCCGAGATCATCGATCTGTTCCACGACGTGATGACCCAAAAGACCAGCGCTGATGCTGCGATGCAGGCGCTGACACCTTTGATGCCGGAGCAGGCCTGCAACGGCTATTGGTACGGCAAGCCGGGTCTGGAGTTGTGCGGGGACGCTGCATTGCAGCGTGCCGCGCAAACGCAGTAAGCTCTGTCTTGTTCAAGAACTCATCATCATGCACGCCACACCCTACACCCTGCCCAAACCGGTTGGCAATTTCCTGGCCTTGCTGCCGGCCTATCCCGGATCCTTCTTCTTTGTGACGGGGTTGAATCTGGCACTGGCGAAGAACCTGGCGCCCGATGTGCGTGAAATGTTGAGGGGCAAGAAATTGCGCCTGCGCGTCACCGATGCCCAACTGGTGTTCGACTTCGAATGGCAGGGCGAGCGTTTCTCAGCTTGCCAGAACAAGGCTGAAGCTGATTTGACGATCAGCGCCAGTGCCCACGATTTTGTCCTGCTGGCACGACGCCAGGAAGACCCGGATACGCTGTTCTTCAGCCGGCGTCTGGCCATGGAAGGCGATACCGAACTCGGCTTGCTGGTCAAGAACACGATTGACGCGATCGAGTTGCCGGTGTTCAACCTCGAGCAGCTCAAGCCGGCCAAGGTACTGGCGCGCTTGAAGGCACGGATGGCGTCGCACTGAGTCACCCGGTCTGCCGGACCCGCACTATTTATGCACCTGGTTGCCTCCTCTGTGCAAAAGCGGATTGTTGTAGCGATCTCAGGCGCGAGCGGCGCCATCTATGGCGTTCGTTTGCTGCAGGTGCTGCGCGAACTGGGCCATGTACAAACCCATTTGACAGTGTCGGATGCGGGTTTTCTGAACCTGCAGCAGGAACTCGACATGGACCGTTTGCAGGTCGAGACGCTGGCCGATGTGGTGCACGCGGCGCGCGATGTCGGAGCGGCCATTGCCAGTGGCTCATTCCAGTGTGACGGTATGGTCGTGGCGCCGTGCTCCATGCGCACGCTGGCGGCAGTGGCGCATGGGCTGTCCGACAACCTGATCACGCGTGCTGCCGATGTCATGCTCAAGGAACGCCGGCGGCTGGTCCTGATGGTGCGCGAGACGCCGCTGAATCTGGCTCATCTGCGCAACATGACGAACGTGACTGAAATGGGCGGCATCATCTTTCCGCCCCTGCCTGGCTTTTATCACCGTCCCCAGACCATTGCTGAATTGGTGGACCATACCGTGAGCCGGGTGGTCGATCTGCTCGGACTGCCGCAACCGCAGGCGCCGCGCTGGGGCGGAATCAAAACCGCTGTGCCGAACGATCCGGCTGCCTGACTGAAACACCATGGCCTATCTTGACTTGCGGGACTTCATTGCCCAACTGGAGCGCGTCGGCGAGCTCAAGCGCGTGACCGCGCCGGTCTCGCCCTATCTGGAAATGACGGCCCTGTGCGACCGCAGTCTGCGCGCGGGTGGTCCGGCCCTGCTGTTCGAGAATCCGGTGGGTCATAGCATCCCCGTTCTCGGCAACCTGTTTGGCACGACGCGCCGCGTTGCGATGGGTATGGGCGTTGATGATGTCAGCGAATTGCGTCAGTTCGGGCATGTGCTGGCCACGCTCAAGGAACCCGAGGCGCCCAAGGGCTTCAAGGAACTGGTGGGTCTGAGTTCACTTGTCAAGACGCTCTGGAACATGGCACCCAAGGAACATCGCAGCGCCGCCTGCCAGGACGTGGTGTGGGAAGGTGCGGATGTCGATCTGGCGCGCCTGCCGGTCCAGCATTGCTGGCCTGACGATGTGGCGCCGCTCATCACCTGGGGTCTGGTGATTACCAAGGGCCCGCACAAGGTGCGGCAAAACCTGGGCATTTACCGCCAGCAGGTGCTGGGGCGCAACAAGGTCATCATGCGCTGGTTGGCGCAGCGTGGTGGCGCACTCGATTTCCGTGAGCATTGCGCCCAGAATCCGGGTCAGCCCTATCCGGTGTGCGTCGCGCTCGGTGCCGATCCGGCCACCATCCTGGGTGCTGTCACACCGGTGCCTGACAGTCTGTCGGAATACCAGTTTGCCGGTCTGCTGCGCGGCAGCCGCACGGATTTGGTCAAGGCACTCGGCAGTGAATTGCGCGTGCCGGCGTCGGCTGAAATCGTGCTTGAAGGCCATATCTATCCGGATGCCAACCATGCCAGCGGCTTCGAGCACGCCCTGGAAGGTCCGTACGGCGACCACACCGGTTACTACAACGAGCGCGACTGGTTTCCGGTCTTCACGATCGACCGCATCACGCAAAGGCGCGAGCCGATCTACCACTCCACCTACACCGGCAAGCCGCCCGACGAGCCGGCCATGCTGGCGTTGGCGCTCAACGAGTTGTTCGTGCCCTTATTGCAGCGCCAGTATCCGGAGATCACGGATTTCTACCTGCCGCCGGAGGGTTGCAGCTACCGCATGGCGGTGGTGCAGATCAAGAAGTCCTACCCCGGCCACGCCCGGCGTGTGATGTTTGGCATCTGGAGCTTCCTGCGCCAGTTCATGTACACCAAGTTCATCGTGGTGGTGGACGAGGATGTTAACGCGCGCGACTGGAAGGACGTGATCTGGGCCATCACGACCCGCGTCGACCCGACGCGCGACACCTTGCTGGTGGACAGCACTCCGATCGATTACCTTGACTTTGCTTCGCCTGTGAGCGGATTGGGCAGCAAGATGGGGATCGACGCCACTAACAAGTGGCCGGGCGAGAGCAGCCGCGAATGGGGCCGCACGATGAAGATGCATCCCGAAGTCACGGCCAGGATGGAGCAGGTCTGGCAGACCCTGGGTTTGTGAGCCAACGGCAGCGTTCGGTCGTATGAATGCCACGCTTGATATTCCGGCACGCCCTGTCGACACAGAAGGCGACAGCTACCGGGCTTTTCAGCGGAAATTCCTCAATGCCGTCCTGATCGGCGTCACTGCCATTACCGCAACGTTTGTGGCAGCGGATTGGCTTGAACTCAATCATCTTGGCGACGTGCAACTGCGCGCCACTGAAATCTATTGCCTGTTCAACCTCGCCTTGCTGGCGCTCAATCGCGATCAGCGCATGTATTTTCCCGTCACGGTTTCTCTGGTCTTGATCAGCTTTTCCCTGGTCACATCAGCGTTGTTGTTTGTTCCAGGCGACGAACTGCGCGTCGTTTGGTACTTCATGGCGATCGGCGGCGTCTACATCATGCTGGGAAGAGTGCCAGGTTTTCTGTTCACAGTGGCGACCGTAGCCACCATCATTGTGGTCAATCCGGGCCTGCCCCTGCCGTACACAGCGCTTGCCGTGATGACAATCACCTTGTCCCTGCTTTCGAGCAGTTTGTTCTTTTTCGTTTACACGACCTATGCGCATTCGCTGTACCGGCGTCTGGAGCAGAGCAACGCGCATTTGACGGAGTTGTCCATGCACGATCCCCTCACGCGGCTGCCCAATCGTCGTCTGCTGGTCGAGCGCCTGCAGCGCGCCGTGATCGAAGGTCGGCGCAATAGCCGCCTGGGGGCACTGATGTTTCTGGATATGGACCGATTCAAAGAGGTCAACGACACCCTGGGTCACGATATCGGCGATTTGCTGCTGATCGAGGTCAGCCATCGCCTGCAATCCTGCGTACGCGAGATGGACACAGTTGCTCGCATGGGTGGTGATGAATTCATCGTTCTATTGCCATCGATCACGACCGACCTCGATGCCACGTTACGTGCGGCCAAGAAAGTCAGCGCCAAAATTCTTGACGCCCTGAACGAACCGTATCAACTTGGAGCGCACACCTTTCTGAGCACACCGAGCATCGGGCTGACGGTGTTTTCTGGTGAATCGAACGACCCGGAGACGATTTTCAAGCGCGCGGATGCCGCCATGTACCAAGCCAAGGCGGCTGGTCGCAACTGTGTTCAAACGCGCCTTTCCGTGCCTTGAAACGCCGCGCGAGACGGCCCCTAGGTGACAGTCAAATCGCCCTAACTTTGACAAACTCCGCATTATTCCGGGCGATAACCGCCCCGCCAGAAAGGCCAGCATGGATTTCGATTACTCGCCGCAGGTTCAGGCCCGGCGTCAGCGGCTGGAAGAATTCATCGACCGCTATGTGTTGCCGTACAACGGCGCCTGGCATCGCTCCGTGGCGCAAGGCGTTTTCCCGCCACCCTTCATGGAGGATCTCAAGGCCTTGGCCAAGGCCGAAGGCTTGTGGAATCTTTTCCTGCCCGGTTTGCAGGGCGATGAACCGGGCGAGCGCCTGAGCAACCTCGAATACGCGCCGCTGGCTGAGGTCATGGGGCGACTGCCGTGGGCTTCGGAGGTGTTCAACTGCAGCGCCCCCGACACCGGCAACATGGAGTTGCTGCATTTGTTTGCCACACCGGAACAGAATCGGCAATGGTTGCGGCCTCTGCTTGACGGCGAAATCCGCAGCGCCTTTGCCATGTCCGAACCCGATGTTGCTTCGTCGGATCCGACCACGCTGCAGACCCGTATGCGCCATGACGGGGACGAACTGGTCCTCAATGGCCGCAAATGGTTCATCACGGGTGCCGCACACCCGAACTGCAAGTTGCTGATCGTGATGTGCCGCAGTGGGACTGAAGACGCCGCCAAGCATGCGCAGCACAGCATGCTGCTGGTGCCGATCAACACGCCCGGTGTCACGATCGAGCGCAATATCGCCATCATGCAGCACCACACGCCCGAGGGGCATTGCGAAATCATTTTCCGCGACGTGCGCGTGCCTACGAGCAATCTACTGGGCCAGGAAGGAGCCGGCTTTGCCATGGCCCAGGCGCGCCTCGGACCGGGGCGCATTCACCACTGCATGCGCACCATAGGCCAGTGCGAACTGGCGCTTGCCATGATGTGTGACCGCACTTTGGAGCGTCATGCGTTTGGCAAGTACCTTGCCGATTTCGCTAATGTGCAGGAGTGGATCGCCGAATCACGCCTGGAAATTGACCAGGCCCGTTTGCTGGTGTTGCGCGCGGCCTGGCGACTCGATCAGGGCCAGCGTGACCAGGCCCGCGCCGATGTGGCAGCGATCAAGGTCGTGGCGGCGCGTCTGCAGACGCGGGTCGTGAACCGCGCCATGCAGGTGTTTGGCGCGATGGGCCTGTCGCCGGACACGCCGCTTGCGTACTTCTGGACCTGGGGTCGCGCCCTGCAATTGCTCGATGGTCCGGATGAAGTGCATTTGCGCAGCGTGGCCCGCCACGAACTGGCGCAGGCGCGGGACCATCGCGGTGCCACTGCTGCCTATTTCACGTTGCCTGAGCAATTGCTGGCAGAACCGCGTATCCGTTGATCCGCTTGCATCGGCGCGCGAACCGGTTAAGCTTGCACGGCTTCTTGCGTCGGGAGGTGTGTCTTGAATGGCAGGCCAGTCCCCAACTTTCAGTCTGAGTGAGGAAACTGCAATGACACGCGTCCTGCGTCGGGTGGGCCTGTTGATGACGAGTTGGTTCGCCCGCGCTTCGGTATTGCTCGGCCTGTTGGCGGTTCCTGTCGCCGGCTTGACGCAATCGCAACCGGAATCGTTGTCATTTGGTATCGTGCCGCAGCAGTCTGCGAGCCGGCTGGCGCAGGATTGGGGCCCCTTGCTGGAGGAAGTCAGCCGTCGCTCGGGTGTCAGACTGATTTTCCGGACGGCGCCCAGCATTCCCGTCTTTGAAGAGCGGCTGGCCAAAGGGGACTACGACTTGGCTTATATGAATCCTTATCACTATGTTGTGTTCCACAAGGCCAACGGCTATCTCGCCTTCGCCAAGGAGCAGGATCGCAAGATCAAGGGGATTCTGGTGGTCAGGAAAGACAGCGCATTTCGCACGTTGGCGGATCTGGCGGGCAAGACGGTGGTATTCCCGGCGCCGGCGGCCTTTGCCGCAAGTATCCTGCCGCAAGCCGAGTTCGGTCGTCGAAAGATTGCGATTGAGGCCCGTTTTGTTGCCTCACACGATTCTGTCTACCGTTCAGTGGCAGCGGGTCTGCAAGAGGCGGGTGGCGGCATCCAGCGAACCTACGAGGCGATGCCCGTCGAAATACGCGAGCTGCTGCGCGTGCTGTCCGAAACACCGGCCTACACTCCGCATGCATTCGGGGCCCATCCGCGCGTGCAGCCAGCTGCTGTCGCCCGTGTGCTCAGGGCCATGGTGTCGTTGAGCGGCGATGCAACCGGACGGCGCCTGTTAGAACCGCTGGCGTTCAAGGGCATTGTGGCGGCACAGGACCAGGAGTGGAACGACATCCGCGCGCTTGACATCGACTTACTCGCGCACTACGGCCGACAATGAGCGCCTTTGATTCTGTCGTGAAGTTTTAGCGCATGCGCTTTCGCACCAAGACCATTGTCGGCGTCGCTCTGATTGAGATCGCCTTGCTCGGTCTTCTGGTCGGTAGCACCCTGTCGGTGCTGCGCGAGTCAAACGAAACCGAATTGATGCGGCGGGTGCAAATCGGCGCCAAACTGCTGGTCGTCGCGGCCAAGGACGCGGTGATCTCGCAGGACTTGGCGACCCTGGATGGCCTGGTGGCAGAAGTCATGGCGTCCGGTCAGGTCGAATATGTGCGCGTGCTGGATGCTGCCGGTATCGTGTTGGCGCAGCGCGGTGACCCGACGGTTCTTATGCGCCCCTTCCATCAGGAAGACGCGATTGACCAAGTGCACGACGGCATTCTGGAACAGGCACAACCGGTGCTGGTGGGGGGGATTCGCCATGGCGAAGTGCAGATTGGCGTGTCGATCAAGCCGCTTCAGGTGCTATTGGCTTCGGCGTGGCGATGGGCCGCGGGTATTGCCGGCCTGGAAATCCTGCTGGTCGCCTTGTTCTCCTGGCTGCTGGGAAGCTATCTTGTGCGCCAGCTCGGCAGCCTGCGTCAGGCCAGCGACCGCTTTGCCGCAGGTGACTTCACTTATCGGGTCAGTGTCAAGGGAAACGACGAGCTGGCGCAGACGGCGCTGGCCTTCAACCACATGGCCGAACAAATGGATGACAGCCGGGCCCTGCTGCGCGCCGAGAGTCAAAAAAGTCTGGCTGCACAGCAAGATGTTGAACGATCTGAAAATCTCTTGCGCGAAGCGGTGAACAGCATCGCGCTGGGTTTCACGATCTTCGACGAACACGATCGCCTGGTGCAATGCAATGAGGCCTACCGGAACCTTTACGAAAGCAGCCGCGACCTGATAATGCCCGGTGCGACCTTCGAAGAGATGGTTCGTCGCGGGGCAGAGCGCGGTCAATACAGCCAGGCCGCTGGCAATGTTGAGGCGTGGGTCAGACAGCGCGTGGCCCAGCACCAGCAGGCCAATGGCGAGTTGATTGAGCAACAGCTCGATGATGGCCGCTGGCTGTTGATCATTGAACATCGCACACCGAGCGGTTACATCGTCGGCAATCGCATTGATATCACTGAACGCAAGCGCATGGAGCAGAGCCTCCGGGCAAGCGAGGAGCGTTGGGAGCTAGCCGTGACGGGCGCCAACGACGGCATATGGGATTGGAATCTGCAGAACAACACCATCTTCTTTTCGGAACGCTGGAAAACAATGCTCGGGTATTGCAATGACGAAATCGGGACGACGACTCAGGAATGGTCATCGCGCGTGCATCCCGACGACCTTGAATCGACGATGGCCGAATTGCAAGGTCATTTGCGCGGTGAAACAGATTTTTACCAGACCGAGCATCGGCTGCGTTGCAAGAATGGCGAGTTCAAATGGATTCTTGATCGCGGCCGCGCGTCATTCGGTGCCAACGGCCAGCCACTGCGCATGCTGGGGTCGCACAGCGACGTCACCGAGCGGCATGCAATGGAAGTACGCGAGCGCGAATACGCCGACCAGTTGAAAGCGATCTTTGATCTGAGCCCGGACGGTTTTGTCTCATTCGACGGGGCGCACCGGGTCAAATACGTCAGCCCCGCTTTCACACGCATGACAGGGCTGCAGGATGCCGCCGTGATCGGTCTCCACGAGGACGAGTTCTCAGCGCAGTTGGCGTTGGCTTGTGCGCCTGAGGCCAGGTTTCCCGGTATGGCGGTCCTGCGCGCCAAGCCAGAGGCCGGCCTACTGCCGGTGCCGCCCGCTGGCCGTGAGCGGCAGTTGAAGATCGAATTGGCCGGCGCCGGCAAACGCGTTGTGGAAGTCAGTTTGCGCGAGAAGAATGCACAGGATGTGACACAGATTTTGTATTTGCACGACATTACCCATGAAACGGAAGTCGACAGATTAAAGAGCGAATTTTTTTCCACGGCCGCGCATGAGCTGCGCACGCCGATGACCAGCATTTATGGCTTTACGGAGCTCCTGCTGTCGCAGAAGTTTGATGAAGCCGATTGGCGAGATTTGTTGCGCATAATTTTCAAGCAGACCGAGCTGATGGTGTCCATCATCAATGAACTGCTTGATCTGGCACGGATCGAGGCGACACATGGCGCAGACTTCAAGATGCGCAAGGTTGATGTTGCCGATCTGTTGCAGGAAGTTGTTGACGGCTTCAAGACCCAGGACGGTCGTGCCGCGCCATCTGCACCTCGGCCGGAGCGACCGATCTGGGTTTTGGTCGACCGCATGAAACTGACCCAAGCCGTGTTGAACGTGCTTTCGAATGCTTACAAATACTCACCGCAGGGTGGCGCGGTCAGCCTGGAAATAGTGGCCCCGACAACCGCTCGGGGCATCGACCCGGGTAACGCGCTTGCGATGGTTGGCATACGCGTCATCGACCATGGCATCGGTATGACAGCGTCGCAACTGTTGCATGTCTTCGATCGGTTCTACCGCGCCGATACTTCAGGCAAGATTCCTGGCACCGGCCTGGGCATGAGCATCGTGCATGAAATCATCACGCTGCACGGTGGCCATGTGGAAGTCGACAGCACTGCCGGCGCCGGCACCACGGTAACGATTTGGTTGCCAGAGGCCGATGCACCGGCCTTGCCCGAGCAAAGCCCAGTTGATGGCGTGGCTACAGGGTTCCCGTCTGCCTGAACTGTTCGGTGGCTGCTACCAGCGCGGTGGCGATGCCAGTTTCAAATCCGGAGTGGCCGGCACCTTCGATCATGTGGAAGCTTGACTTCGGCCAGGCCTGATGCAGGCGCCAGGCCGAGCGCGGGGGGCACACCACGTCATAGCGGCCCTGGATGATGGTGGCGGGCAAATGGCGTATGCGTGACATGTCGCGGATAAGTTGGTCGTCAGCGAGAAACGCGTCGTTTCGAAAATAGTGCGCTTCCAGCCGTCCCACACCCAAGGCGACTGCATCGACTTCAAATTCGTCGGCGGCCTCGGGCCGCGGTAGAAGGTGCACACAACTGCCCTCGTAGCGGCTCCAGCGGCGTGCAGCCCGCAGGTTTTCCGCCGGGTTCGCGCTGAACAGACGTTTGCAGTAGGCTTGTAGAACATCACCGCGTTCGAACTCTTCAAGCGGCTCCACAAAGCGCGCGTGAGTCTCTGGGAAGAACCACTCGATGCCATTGAGGAACCAGTCGATCTCGGGTCGGGTTGCCAGAAAGATGCCACGCAGGATGAAGCCGGCGCAGCACTCCGGATGCGCCTGGCCGTAGGCCAGTGCCAGGGTCGAACCCCAGGAGCCGCCAAAGATCAACCATTGCGCAATGCCAAGCAGATTGCGCAACTTTTCGATGTCTTCGATCAGCAGTTGGGTCGTGTTGTTTCTGTGTTCGCCCAGCGGCGTTGACTGACCGGCACCGCGCTGGTCAAACAGCACGATGCGGTAATGCAGGGGATCAAAAAACTGCCGGTGCTTGGGTGAAAGGCCGGCACCCGGCCCGCCATGCAGGAACAGGACCGGCAGGCCGTCCGGATTGCCGCATTCCTCCCAATACAGGGTGTGCAGATCATCAACCCGCAGGCGCCCATTGCGATAAGGCGCGATGGCCGGGAACAGGGCGCTGGCGATCGGTGAATCGGTCATGATACGGCGCTGATTTGGATCATCGGTCTGGCGCAAATCTGTCTACAGCAGCGCATCGTGCAAGGCCACAAATTCGTGCGTGAGCTTGTGCTGCGGGTCCATGAAGATCATGGGTACGGCCTGCTGATGTGATTCGCGAACCTTGACCGAGGCGCTGAGGTACGGTTGTAGCACGGGCAGTCCTTCATCAATCAGCTCCTGCACCAGACGCTGTGGCAGATTGGCGCGAGGCTGGAACTGGTTGACGATGATGCCTTCGACCCGCAGGTCGGCATTGTGATCGGCCCTGATTTCGTCGACGCTCTCGAGCAGGGTGTAGAGCGCGCGACGCGAGAAATCGTCGCAGTCAAACGGAATCAGGCAGCCTTGAGCGGCGATCAAAGCGCTGCGCGTATAGAAATTCAACGCTGGGGGGGTGTCGATGTAGACCTGATCGTAGTCATCTGCCAACTGGATCAGGGCATCGCGCAGTTTGTAGATCTTGTGGCGCGATTCGAGCTTGCCATGCAATTCATCGAGCAGCGGGTGCGAGGGCAGGAGGTCGAGTCCCTCCCAACGCGTGTTGACGATGTATTCCTTGGCTGCCTTGTCGCGGATGGTGAACTTCAGGCTCTGCTCGAAGAACTCGGCCACATTGGGCATATCGTCCGGCAGATCCGACCCGAGCAGGTAGCGCGTTGAATTGCCCTGCGAATCGAGGTCAATGACCAGCGTGCGCAAGCCCTGCCAGTTGCTGATCGCTGCAAGATTGCAGGTGATAGTTGATTTGCCAACGCCACCTTTTTGATTGAACACGACATGTTGCATGAGGGCTGTCTCTGGAAGGTCAATGGCCGAAATCGATTGATGCCAGCCGAAAAAAAGGGGCCAACAGGCCCCTTTTTGATCGATCGAACGAATTACGGCTTCTTGGCCGCATCGGTTTCGCCGGCCTTGTTGGCGGCCTTGGCTTCAGCCTTGACGTCGGCGCGGGCCTTGGTCGATTTGGCCTTGGCAGCAGGCTTTTCGGCATCGGTCGGCTTGGCTTCACCAGCCTTGTTGGCGGCCTTGGCTTCAGCCTTGACATCAGCCTTGGCCTTGGTCGACTTGGCCTTGGCAGCAGGCTTTTCGGCATCGGTCGGCTTGGCTTCACCAGCTTTGTTGGCGGCCTTGGCGTCGGCCTTGACTTCGGCGCGGCTTGCAGCGGCAGCGGGCTTGGCTGCTTCTTGGGCTTGGGCCATCATCGAAAAACCGGCGATAAGTGCAAGGGCAACTAATTTGAGTTTCATTTGGTATCCTTCATCAGTAGTGTCCGGTTTATTTAATGTCCAATGGCTCGCAAGCCAATAACGACGCGGGTTTCAAGAGATTCATGGGTGTCCACGATTTGAATTTGAAATTGCACATCTGCGATGCTTTCGGGT
>Ga0118677_10001808_pt1 | contig 44431 bp, 39 predicted proteins | sample AliMusrvi5mmetaG_FD_86154 | JGI IMG/M metagenome (GOLD analysis project Ga0118677, IMG submission 86154) | reverse complement strand
GCTACGCGGACATTTGGAGCATCGATTTTGCCAGCGGCGTGCTCCAGCGCATCGTCAAATACCCCGGCACCAACAGCGGCGCGGCTTTCTCCCCGGACGGCAGCGAGATCGCCTGCACCATGAGCCGCGACGGGAATCCCGAGCTCTACATCGTCAACGCCAGCGGCGGCGGCGCGCGGCGGCTCACGCACACCCCGGGTGTGGAATCCTCCCCCTCGTGGTCCCCGGACGGCCAGGAGCTCGTCTATTCCTCGGATGACACCGGTTCCCCGCAGCTTTTCCGCATCATGGCCGGTGGCGGCGGCGCACGGCGCATCCCCACGGGCCACACTTATTGCACCAAGCCCAGCTGGTCCCCGGATGGGCGCAAAATCGCCTTCAACATCCGCGAGGGCGGCTCGTTCCAGGTGGCCGTGCTCGATCTGGCCAGCAACGCCGTGCGCGTGGTGAGCGGGGGCGGCGAGGCGCGTGACCCGGTCTGGGGGCCGGATTCGCGGCATCTGCTTTTCACCCGCGGGGAGGACCTGATCCTGCTTGACGTGCAAACCTCCCGGACTATCAATCTTCTCAGCAGCCTCGGCATTTCCGAGCCGACATGGACGCGCTGATTCCCCACACCCTTTCCACCCTACAAGAACCTCTCCCATGAAAAAAATCCACCTCCTCACCCGCATCGCCCTCTGTGGCGTCCTCCTCGTTTCCCTCAACGCCTGCGCCCTCTTCAGGAAAAAGCCCAAATATACCGGCATGTCTGACAGCGACATGGTCAACGGCGCTCCGCTGCCGGACCGCAACGAGGCCGTCTCCTTCATGGGGAACAACGTCGAGAAAGGCCGCTTCGCCCCCGTGCATTTCGGCTACGACAGCTACGTCGTCTCGCCTTCGGAAACCGGCAAGCTCACCGAAGTGGCAAGCTTCATGAAAGGCTCCGACAAACAGCTCATCATCGCCGGCTTCACCGACGAACGCGGCACGGCAGAATACAACCGCGGCCTCGGCGAGCGCCGGGCGCAGGCGGTCCGCAGCTTCCTGCTGCAACGCGGCGCGGATGACGCGCGCATCCAGACCACCAGCTTCGGCAGCGAAATGCCCGCCGACCCCGCCCACAACGACGCCGCCTGGGCCAAGAACCGCCGCGCCGAGTTCGGTGTGACAAAGTAATTCCATTCCCTTTCCCCAACCCCGACGACCCCAGAAATTTTATGGCCAAGACCGACGCTCCCGCCGAAGACAAACAGAACGCCGCCCGCAACAAGAACCTCGACCTCGCCATCCAGCAGATCGAGAAAGACTACGGCACGGGGGCCATCATGCGCCTGGGCTCCAAAACCTCCATGGAGGTGGAGGTCATCCCCTCGGGCAACATCCTCATCGACCGCGCCCTGGGCGTCGGCGGATTCCCCCGCGGCCGCGTCATCGAGGTTTTCGGGCCGGAATCTTCCGGTAAAACAACCCTCACGCTCACCGTCGTGGCCCAGGCGCAGAAGCGCGGCGGGCTCGCGGCGTTCATCGACGTCGAGCACGCGCTCGATCCCCAATACGCCCGCAAGCTCGGGGTGAACATCGACGACCTGCTCGTCTCCCAGCCCAGCTCCGGCGAGGAAGCCCTGCGCATTTGCGAGACGCTCGTGCGCTCCAACGCGCTGGATGTCATCGTCATCGACTCCGTGGCCGCGCTCGTCACCAAGCAGGAACTCGAAGGCGAGATCGGCGATTCCACCGTGGGCGCCCAAGCCCGCCTCATGAGCGCCGCGTTGCGCAAGCTCACCTCGCTCATCTCCAAGGCCCGCACCACCTGCATCTTCACCAACCAGATCCGCGAAAAAATCGGCGTCATGTTCGGCAATCCCGAGACCACCCCCGGCGGCAAGGCCCTCAAATTCTACTCCAGCGTCCGCTGTGACATCCGGCGCATCGGAGCCATCAAGGTCGGCGACGGCACCGTCACCGGCAACCGCACCAAGCTCAAGATCGTCAAAAACAAAGTCGCCCCGCCCTTCACCGAATGCGAGTTTGACATCATGTACAACGAGGGGATTTCCCACACGGGCTCCCTGCTCGACCTCGCCTTGGAGAAGGGGATCATCGAGAAGCGCGGCTCCTGGCTGAGCTACAAGGGCAACCAGCTCGCCCAAGGCCGCGACGCCGCCAAGGAAGTCCTGAAAGCCGACGCCGCGCTCTACTCGGAAATCGAGGAGGCGGTGAAAGCCAAGATGGACGAAGTCGCGTAGGCCGCGTGTTACGCCGTCGGGATCCGCACGGCCCGCGTCTTGTCGAGCTTGAGCTCGCCGCCTTTCGCAAAGGCCGGGGTCGCTTTGGGATCGGTGATTTTTTCGCCGCCCCATTGCACGCTGCCTTGTTCGATCAGGCGCCGGGCGTCCCCGCGCGATTTGGTGATCTGGAACGCCTGTGCGTAGGCGGCGACGACCACGGAAACGATGTCCCCTCCGATGCCCGCGAGGCAAACCTCCGGCAGATCGGCGCTGGCGAGGTCTTTTTTGGAGAAACGGGTGTTGAAATCCTCCAGCGCAGCCTGGGCGCACTCCTTGGAGTGATAACGTTCGACGATGCGAAAGGCGAGGTGGTTCGCCAGTTCAGATTTTGTAGAGAAGTCCGGCCCATGAAAAAATGCAGCGCAACACACGGCGGATCGTTTTTTCACCCGCCCTCAGAGCGTTGTCGGTTCCATTTCCGAGCCGAACCGCCGGAATTCGAGCCGGGTGGAGACTTTTCCGAGCGAGTTGCGAAGTTCCTGGGGCAGATCCACAAAAGCGAGCGTGGTCTGGTATTCTTTTTCTCCCGTGGCGAGGCATTCCACCACCAACCCTTCGGCCTCGATGCGGCACGCCCCGCCGTCGTCAAACGCAAACGCGATATGGAGCACCGCGCCGAGCGCGAATTGCCAATGGGAGCGGAAACGCATCCCGCGCTCGCAGATTTCGCACGCGGCGTCCTCCCCCGCCACGGCATCCGCTCCGTAATCCAAAAAGAGCAAAGGCCGGAGATTGTTTGGGGCGGACATGGGAGGGGATGCGGCGCAGGCTGGGGTGATAATCTTTTCCTTGCCCGCTTTGCATCATCTTATCATCGAACCGCCCGGTGTCAAAGGACGGGGGGGAAGTTTTTCTATTCTGCCTGCTGCCCGCCGGGAAGAACGTCGGCTTCGTCCCGGGGCGTCGGATACTGCGCGTCCGCTTCGACCTCGGCCAGCAGGCGCAGCGCCAGCCGGCCCAAGGCGGTGGTGACCACGATGGTCAACAGGAGCCCGCCCAGCCAGACGACGTATTCCAAGGGGGCGGGATGCGTTTTTCCCCGGGCAAGATTGATGCCGTACTGCGCCAGGGTGCCCAGGTAGGCGTAGAGGAACAAGCCCGGGAGCTGCCCTGCGGCGATCCAGAACATGCACGGCCAGAAGCGGATGCTCGTGATGCCGTAAAGGTAGTTCAAGAGGCTGGTGGGAAAGAGCGGGTGGATTTGGCTCAGGAGGATGATTTTCCAGCCCTGCCGCTCAATGGCCGCGTCAAGGACGCGCCAGCGGCGGCTCCCGCTGAATTTCCGTTCCAGCCAGGCACGGCCCAGCCTGCGGCTGACGGTGAAGGCGACCGCCGCAGCAATCACATTGCCCGTCAAAACCAGAAAAGTGCCCCACCACAGCCCGAAAAACAGCCCCCCTCCCATGGCGACGACGCCCCCCGGCAGCAGCAGGATGTTGCACGCGGCGAAGAGAAACGAATACGCCACGGCTCCCCACACCTGCATGGCCACGATGCGGTGTTGCAAAGCGCCGATCCACTCCACCACTGGCAGCAGGCGGGTCAGGCCGATGACGCAGAGTCCAAAGAGCGTGAGCCCGGCGAGCTGGGTGGCGATGGCTCGGGAAAACTTCGTCATGGTGCGTATTACAATACCGAGGAGAAACGAATCAGGAAGCCAGGAAACCAGGAGAAAGGCGGGAGAATTTCAAAATATTCCTGGCTTCCTGCTTCCTCCATCCGTCGTGCTATGGCTCCCTTGAGACGCCCTCGCTGTGAGGCACTACTTCACAAATTCCAGCTCCACGGGCGCGGGAATGAGCCCGGCGTCGGAGGCGCGTTTGAGGAAAAGCGCAATGGCGCGGCGGCCGCTGTCGCCGTAGTCCAGCGTGTAATCGTTGACGTACATCCCGATGAACTCGTCGGCCAGCGTGGTATTCATGTCCCGGGCCAGCGGCATGGCGTGGGCCACCCCGGCGGCGCGGTGTTCCAGGCCGTAGCGGATGCTGGCTTCCAAAATATCCGCGAGCTCCTTGCGCACCGCAGGCGGGATGTCCTTGCGAACGACATTGCCGCCGAGCGGGAGCGGCAGGCCGGTGGATTCCTTCCACCATTCACCGAAGTCGCGAATCTTCAGGAAGCCGTCCCGCGCGTAGGTGAGCTGCCCTTCGTGGATGATGAGGCCCACGGGGCTTTCGCCGCGGCGGACGTGGTCAAAGATTTCGTCAAACGGGACCACGACGGTCTCGCACTCGCCCAAATAGAGCTGCAAGGCGAGGTAGGCGCTGGTCATTTTTCCGGGAACGGCGATGCGTTTGCCGCGCAGCCACGCCTTGATCTCGTCGTCGGTGGCGTTTTCGGCCAGCCCCTCGCGCGAGGTGGCGATGAGCATCGGCCCGTAGCCGTCGCCCATGCTCGCGCCGCTGGGCAGCAGCGCGTATTTGTCGAGCACGTAGGCGTAGGCGTGGATGGAGATGGCGGTGATGTGGAGCTCGCCGCGGGTGGCGCGCTCGTTGAGCGTCTGGATGTCCTGGAGGATGTGCTCGAACTTGTAGCCGTGGGTGTCGATCTTGCCCTCCGCCATGGCGTAGAACATGAAAGCGTCATCAGGATCAGGCGAATGGCCGAGCGTAAAGGTCTCCGGTATGGACATAGGAGAGAAGGTCTAATGGAACAGAGGGGCGCTGACAATTCTCGATTCGGGTTTTGTTGACCCCGATAGGATTTGCTGGAACCGCCGCCCGGGTGCTATCCTGCGCCCACTTTCCCATGCTGCCCGAACTTCACACCCCCGTTCCCGGTCCGCGTTCGCTTGCGGCGGCGGCAAAGCTGCGCCGGTTTGAGTCGCGCAATGTGACCTACATGGACGCAGAGTTCCCCATCTTCTGGGAGCGCGCTGCGGGCGTGAATGTGTGGGACGTGGACGGCAACCGCTTTCTGGACTGGACCAGCGCGTTCGGCGTCGCGGGGCTCGGCCACACGAATCCGGCGGTGCGCGACGCGCTCATCGCCCAGGCGAGCTCGCTCCTTCACGCGATGGGCGATGTCCATCCCACCTCCCTCAAGGTCGCGCTCTGCGAGCAGCTCAGCGCGCTCACCTTTGAACGCTGGGGCGCGGGCCACGGCAAGACCATCCTTGGCAACTCCGGGTTCGAGGCGGTGGAGGCCGCCCTCAAGACCGCCCTGCTTCACAGCGGCAAACCGGGAGTGATCGCCTTCCACGGCGCTTACCACGGGCTCGGTTACGGCGCGCTGGAGGTGGCCGGCACCCCGTATTTTCGCGAGCCGTTCCGCGCCCAACTCAAGGAATTTGCCACGCTGCTGCCTTACCCGTCCCTGCTCGGGAGCCCTGACGGCTGGCGGGAGAAACTCCGGGCGCAAATCGAGCAAACCCTCGCCAGTCAAGCCATCGGCGCGATCCTCGTGGAGCCGATCCAGGGCCGGGGAGGCGAGATCGTCCCGCCGCCCGATTTCCTGCCGCTGTTGAGAAAGCTTTGCGACGCCCACGGTATCCTGCTCATCGTGGATGAAATCTACACCGGCTTCAACCGCACCGGGGCGCTCTTTGCGTGCGAACACTCGGGGGTCGTGCCGGACCTGATCTGCCTGGGCAAGGGGCTCACCTCCGGCTTCCCACTCTCCGCGTGCGTGGGGCGCGCCGCCGTCATGGATGCCTGGCCGGAGTCCACCGGCGAGGCGCTGCACACCAGCACGTTTTTGGGGAATCCGCTCGGGTGCGCCATGGCGCTGGCCGCGCTCGAACAGCACGCCGCCCCGGGGTTGGCTTCGCACGTGAGCGAACGCGGGGAGCGCGTGATCCGAGCGCTGCGGGCAATCCGTTCTCCGCTGGTGACCGAAGTGCGCGGCATGGGATTGCTGGTCGGCATGGAACTCGCCCTCGATGGGACTGCCGTCAACGGATTGGTGAAGCAGGCGCTTCGGGATGGGCTGATCCTGCTGCAAAGCGGCCCGGAGGGCAACGTGCTGGCGTTCACGCCGCCTTTCGAGATCAGCGACGAGGAGACCGCGTTTACAGTGGAGCGGATGGAGTCCTATCTTGCGGGGCACTGACGCAGCGCGAGGCTTACCGCAGATTCACCTTGAGCCAGTCGATGCTGGTCGCCCACTTTTCCAGCGACGGCTCGCTCTTTATGCTGGCGCCTTTGGGCAAAAGGTGTTGCTGGGCGAAATAGCTCGCCACCATGTCCGCTGCAATCTCGTTGGGATGGTAGGTTTCATCCAGGGTGGGGAATGCTCCGGCATACGCGGGGAGTTCGGCGTTGGGGTGGAAATCGGGTTTCCCGTCCGGCAATGTCTTCGCCTGAAAGCCTTTTGCGGTTTCCTCGACGTTCACCGCCACGAGCTGAAAATCCTGAGGCATCCGCGTCGCGCTGCCTCCCGGCCCGTTGAGGATCAAGATCGGCCAGATCCATTGCACTTTGCCCGCAGTTCGCACGGGGTAAACCCAGCAGGTGTCCGCCCCGTCGGGGTTGACCACGTTCCGAGCGACCAGCCACGGGTGGTTTTCGATCTGGTCCGAGCGCCGGAACCCCCACACCTTTGTGTAGAGCGGCGCGAACACCTCCGGGTGCAATCGCTGGACCACATGCATTTGCTCGTGGAGAATGAGCTTGCAGAGAAAATAACGCAGGAAGGGTTTTTGTTCGGAAGTATAATACCCGAGCATATTCTGCAAAAATGGCCCGGCCAGCACGATGCAAGCTCCCCGGGTATGGGGCAGCCCGCCCTCCAGCTTGCCGCTCACTTTGAGAAATCGCCACGGGGTGTGCGCCACCAGCGGAAACGTCGCTTCCAGCGGGACTTGCAGTTCCTTTGCCGCCCAGGAAAGCATCTCCTGCTCTGCGGGGGTGAACTCCAACACCTCCGACGCATACGTTTTGCGCGCCTCACCTTGGAGCGCCTCCAGCCCTTTGCCGGAATCCTTCACCAGACATTTCACGCCGATCTCCAACGGCTGCAACCGCGAAAAATACGGGTCGCCGCGATCATCCACAATCGCCGCGGCAGCCTCTTTTTGACTCAGGAAAACCGCTGCTGCTTCAGCGCGAAGGATGCAGGGCAGCAGAAAGGCGACAAAGCAGGTGAAGAGCAGGCGTTTCATTGGTGTTCAGGGAAGAGGGCGAGGATGCTTTCCTCGGTGGCGGCGCAGATGCCGCGCTCGGTGATGAGCCCCGTGACGAGACGGGCCGGGGTGATGTCAAAACCGTAGTTGGCGGCGGGGCTGCCTGCCGGGGCGACGAGCACTTCGGCGTGCGCGCCGTTGAGCCAGCCGTCGGCGTATTTCACCTCCTCGGAACCGCGCTCTTCGATGGGGATTTCCGCCACGCCGTCGCGCATCTGCCAGTCGAAGGAGGAGGAAGGGAGCGCCACGTAAAACGGCACGCCGTTGTCCTTCGCCGCGAGCCCCTTTAAATAAGTGCCGATTTTGTTGGCCACGTCCCCCGTGCGGGTGGTCCGGTCCGTGCCGACGATCACCAGGTCCACCATCCCGTGCTGCATCAGGTGGCCCCCGGTGTTGTCGGCGATGAGCGTGTGCGGCACGCCGTGCTGGCCGAGTTCCCATGCCGTGAGCTTGGCTCCCTGGCTGCGCGGGCGCGTTTCATCCACCCAGACGTGGACGGCGATCCCCCGGTCGTGCGCGGCGTAGATGGGCGCGGTCGCCGACCCGTAATCCACAAACGCCAGCCACCCGGCGTTGCAATGGGTGAGCACGTTCACAGGCGCACCGCCCTTGGCGCGGCTGATCTGCTCGATCAGCGTGACCCCGTGTTCGCCGAGCCTGCGGCAGTAGGCGGCGTCCTCGTCGGCGATCTCCTTTGCCGTGGCGAACGCAATCGCCACCTTTTCTTCAGGCGTCCCCCCGGGGGCGATGGCCGCCAGTTGCCGGTCCACCGCCCACGCGAGATTCACCGCCGTGGGGCGCGTGGCCTTGAGTTGGCAGGCCGCCGCTTGCAGGGAATCCTCGAACGAAGCCGCCTCGCAGGCCTCCAGCGCCGCCAGATACATGCCGAACCCGGCGGTCGCCCCGATCAATCCCGCCCCGCGGATGTGCATTTCCTGGATCGCCACCGCCACCTCTTCCACCGTCGTCAAATCCTCAATGACAAAGCGGTGCGGCAGGGCGCGCTGATCAATGATCTGCACGATGCGCTCGTCGTCCCGCTTGACCCAGAGAGTGCGGTAGTGTTGGCCTTGGATGTTCATGGGAAATGCAGGCGGAACCCGGCTATTGCGGCAAACCCTGCGGTTTACCGCGCCGGTTCCAATTTTTCACAAGCTCTTAACCGATGGGGCGGCAGCGCGTGCGCGCGCTGTTACTTCAGCACGGCGTTCCACTGGGCAATGCGCTCGGCCTTGGCGGCGAAGAGCTCGTCCACGGGATCGAGGATTTCGATGCCGGTGATCTTGTCGCCCTGGGCGATGGCGTTCACCACGTCCTGGCCCTTGGTGACGGCGCCGAAGATGGTGTGCTTGCCGTTGAGGTGAGGGGTCGGCACGTGGGTGATGAAGAACTGGGAGCCATTGGTGGCGGGGCCCGCGTTGGCCATGGCGAGCAGGCCGGCCTTGTCAAAGCGCAGCTCCGGAACGCACTCGTCCTCAAACTTATAGCCGCGATCGCCGCGCCCGGTGCCGGTCGGGTCGCCGCCCTGGATCATGAAATTCGCGATGACGCGATGGAAGACGACGCCGTCGTATTTGCCTTGCTTGGCGAGGTTCAGGAAGCTGGCGCAGGTGACGGGCGCTTTTGCGGGGAACAACGTCAGTTCGATGTTGCCCTTGCCGGTTTTCATGACGATGCGGATGTCTTTCATTTTGGATGTGTCTGGTTTGGTTGATGCCGCGTTTTCTTGCGCCACTCCCGCAAGAGGGAGAGCGAGGCCGAGCAGCACTGCGGCGAGATGGACGAATTTCCGGAGGATCATAGAAATATCAAAAGTAGAACCGTTCGCGCCGGTTGTCGAGTGCATCTGCAAATTCACCGACCTCCCCCGCAAAAAAACGGTTTCGCGCAAGCTAAATCCGGTTTTCAGGCGAAAATTTTTCCGTGATTTTTGAGGCAAAAAAGTTGTCCCCTCCGATTGGTTTTACGCTATTTTAGTTCACCGATGGCAACTGCCCCCTCCAAAGTAATACTCGCGCTCGTGCAAACGAGTTGCTCGTCGTGCCCGGACGAGAACCTGGCCAAAGCGCTCGTGAAGATCGGCGAAGCGGCGCGCCTGGGCGCGAACATCGTCTGCCTGCAGGAGCTCTTCGCGTCGGTTTACTTCTGCCAGGCGGAAGACCACGATTGCTTCCGGCTCGCGGAGCCGATTCCCGGCCCTTCCACGGACGCCCTTTGTGCGGCGGCCCGGGAGCACGGGGTGGTCATCGTCGCCTCCCTTTTTGAAAAGCGCGCGCCGGGTCTCTATCACAACACCGCCGCGGTGATCGACGCGGACGGGACGTATCTTGGCAAATACCGGAAGATGCACATCCCGGATGACCCGCTCTTTTTGGAGAAATTTTATTTTACGCCGGGCGACCTTGGCTTCCGCGCCTGGGAAACGCGGTTCGGAAAGATCGGCGTCTGCATCTGCTGGGATCAATGGTACCCCGAGGCGGCGCGCCTCACGGCATTGCAGGGGGCGCAGATACTTTTCTATCCCACGGCCATCGGCTGGCATCCGGCGGAGAAAGCACAGTATGGCGCGCGCCAGCATGATTCCTGGGAAACCATCCAGCGCTCCCACGCCATCGCCAACGGCTGTTACGTGGCGGCGGTCAACCGCGTGGGCCACGAAGCGCCCAGCGGCGGCCCCGGCATCGAGTTTTGGGGGCAGAGCTTCGTGGCAGACCCGAGCGGCCAAATCCTGGCAAAAGCCAGCGTGGACCGGGAGGAAATCCTCCTTGCCGAAGTGGACCTGACCGCCATCGATCAACAACGCGTCCACTGGCCGTTCCTGCGTGACCGGCGCGTGGATGCCTATGAGCAAATCACCCAGCGTTTTCTCGACTAGCCACCTCACGACTAGCCTCTTATGACCCCGTCCGACCTCTCAACCTCTGAGTCTCCCGCCGCTGCGCCGACGCCTGCCCAACTCGGCTACCGGCTGCCCGCCGAATGGGAGCCGCACGAGGCGACCTGGCTTTCCTGGCCCCGCCGCGACGGCATCAGCTTCCCCGGCGCCTTTGACACCATCCCTCCCGTGCTCGCGAAAATGGTGGACGCCCTGGCTGACTCCGAGCATGTCTGCATCAATGTTTCCGGCCCCGATCATGAGCGCGAAGTGCGCGAAGCGCTCCGCCGCAACCGCGCGCGCGTCGGGCACGTCCGTTTTTTCCACATCCCCACCAACGAACCGTGGTGCCGCGACCACGGCCCGATGTTCCTGACGCGCGAGGGCGATCCCAAGCCGGCCATCGTCGATTGGGATTACAACGCGTGGGGCTGGAAATATCCCCCGTTTGATTTCGACGACGTGGTGCCGACGGAAATCGGAAAGGCGCTTGGCCTCCAAGTGTTTCACCCCGGCATCGTCATGGAGGGCGGCTCTCTGGACGTGAACGGCTCGGGTTCGCTCCTGACCACAAGCTCCTGCCTGCTCAACCCGAACCGCAACCCGGACCTGAGCAAGGCGGAGATTGAGCAGAAACTGCGCGATTATTTGGGAATATCAAATATTCTTTGGCTGGGCGATGGCATCGAAGGCGACGACACCGACGGGCATGTGGACGACTTGACGCGCTTCGTGAGCCGCACTTCCGTGGTGACGTGCGTGGAGGATCAGCAGGACGATCCGAATTACGAGCCGCTCCAGGAGAACCTGTCAGCGTTGCGCTCGATGGACGCCGAAGACGGCACTCCGCTGGAGGTGCATGTGCTGCCGATGCCCGGCAAGATCGTGCGCGACGGCCAGCGTTTGCCTGCCAGCTACGCGAATTTTTACATCGCCAACAAGGTGGTGCTGCTCCCGACCTTTGGCGACAACGCGGACGGCTGGGCGTCCTCCGTGCTGCAAACGGTGTTCCCGACGCGCAAAGTGATCGGCATCGACTGCCGCGATCTCATCTGGGGCCTAGGGGCGTTCCATTGCCTCACCGCGCAACAGCCGCGCGTGGGAGGATGATGGGGCAGAATGGGACGAGTGGGACGTAGGAGACCAATACGTTCCATGAGTCTCATAATACCGACTCTTGAAAATAAGTGGACTATTGGGGCGCCTGTTTCCGCGCCAAGGGTGCGGTGCATACCAGCCCAACGGGCTGGGTATGGTTTGTGGAACGGAAAAGGGCTGAAAACCCGGCGCATTCTTGCTGAGTTTTCTTGCTTCGGGCTTTCCGCCCTTGCGCCAATGCTTGCCGATACCTTGGGCCGTTGCCCAAGGCTGGTATGCGGTCGCGCCTTTGGCGCTCAAGAGTCGGGTTGTTTCAAAGAGTTGGTATTACTGCCACGACTTGGCACGGTAGAACTTCTTTGTGCCGGGATTTGTGTCCGTAAAAGAGCTTTGCAGGCTCGTGGCGGTTTGACCGCTGGCACCGTTCGCCGGAGTCCAGCTTTTCAAATCCGATGAAGTCTCCACTGCATACGGAACACCTGGGAGCGTCAGGTAGTCGAACGCGAAGCTGGTGCCCACGCTGCGAAGTGAAAGAGCAGACGGGGTTTCCAGAAGGGGCCCGGAGGCGGGCGAGGCACTGTAACGCAAGACAAGCACGGTGGCCGCGTCATTGAGAGCGTTGCCGGTGTTTGTGTTTGTGGAACTGCAATTGGCGTAGATGACGACGATGAAATCGAGCGCGGGTGCCACCCATACCTGGGTATCCTCTCCAAAGATGTCGCCGCCATGGGCTAGAGCCTGTCCTGGAAGCGCCCAACTACGATTGTAAGTGATGATGCCTCGGCCATAACCTTCAGTGCCAGCACCTGTGTAAGCCTGCTGAAGTCGCGTCCCCGTGGCCGAGGAGAGGTAGTCGCTGAGGCTGCTGGTGGCTTGGATATGGACGAATTTTGCCCAGTCTCGCAATGTGCAGGCCACGTAACCGGCGGGACCGGCGGACGCTTTGTAGTGATATTCCGCGTTATTGGCCATCCGAAGGCGCGGAGTGAGGGTTGTCCCGGAGGTGAGATCGTGACCGACCGGCGCTTTGGGTGGCAGCACGTTGTCGAAGACCTGCCCCAGCGTCGCTGTGCGCATGCGGATCGGCGTGAAGACCTCGTCTTGAATCAATGTTTCCCAATCTTTACCGCTGGCGATTTCCAGCATCGTGGCGGCGACGATGTAGCCCTGGTTGGAATAGAGGTACGTACCCGGCGTTACCTCCGGTGCATCGGTCAGCACGGTGTTGGCCACCCAGCGCCGAAGTTGTGGGACGGGGGTGGTGCCGCTCAGCACCATGAACGCGCTCCAGTGGTTGGTGTCGAACGTGGTTTCCTGTTGGACGCCCGCCCGGTGGCAGAGGAGTTGATCCAAGGTCGCATCCTGAAAGGAGGAGTTGAATGTCTGATAATTGTCAAAGAGGTCGCGCACGCGCGTGCTCCATCCGATGACACCCCGGTCCACCAAGCGCCCGGCGATGGTGGCGGTCATCCACTTTGTGCAGGAGCCGAGATTAATGGGATCTGTGACGAGGAGCGGCGTGCTGGAGCCCACTCTGCGGACACCGGTCGCCCCTTGCGCCATGATGCGGCCATTCTTGATGACCATGGCCGAGAGCCCTGGCATGTTGCGGTTGGCGCGGATCGTTTCGAGGTCACTGCTGACATCCACCTGCCCCCAAGCAGGCGCGCCGCAAAGGAAAAGAGCGGCGACGAGGAGCATGTAAGTGAAGTGAAATGGCAGTGATTGGGAAATTTTCCTCATTGAGCCTCGTTTCTATGGGGGCCAGCGCATCAACCGATATCAAACTTGCTGTCATCTTGAAATGAGCAGGTTGAGTGCCTAAGTATCTGCTTTACACTGTCTTTTAGCGTGAAACGAAGGGATTTCTCCGGATTGTCCGATCCAGCAGCGCTATCGGTTTTCGGGTTGAAAACAAGTTGGCACTTCTACAAGAAACAACGCAGGCCGGATCGCGTGGGCGATCCGGCCTGTGGAATGATTTGCTGGTTAGCTTGGGAACCTCTTACGAGAGGCGGGAAGCGAGCAGTTCGCGCTCAAAGATGAGTTCCTTGGGCAGCGTTTTGTAGAGCTTGAGGAAGAATTCGTTCTGCAGGAGCAGTTCGTTTTTCCACTCTTCCTTGTCGATCTTCTGGCACTCGGCGAAGGTCTCTGACGTGAAGTCCTTGAGACCTTCGATGTCAAACTCAGCGGCAATGGGCATGCGGCCCACGGCGGTTTCCACTGCCTTGGCGGTGCCGTTGCAGCGGTCCACGATCCACTTGAGCACGCGCATGTTGTCGCCGAAGCCCGGCCACATGAAGTTGCCGTCCTTGTCTTTGCGGAACCAGTTCACGTTGAAGATCATCGGCGGGTTGGCGATGGATTTGCCCATCTCCAGCCAGTGCGCGAAGTATTCGCCCATGTCGTAGCCGGCAAAGGGGAGCATGGCCATCGGGTCACGCCGGACCTGACCCATTCCGCCCACGGCGGCGGCGGTCATTTCAGAGCCCATGCTGGCGCCGATGTAAACGCCGTGGCTCCAGTTGAAGGCTTCCATGATGAGCGGCATGGTGGTGGCGCGGCGGCCGCCGAAGATGATGGCGCTGATCGGCACGCCCGTGGCCAGGTTGGCTTCGGGAGCGAGCACCGGGTTGTTGGACATCGGTGCGGTGAAGCGGCTGTTCGGGTGTGCGGCTTTTTCCTTCGAGTCCGGCGTCCACGGGTTGCCCTTCCAGTCGGTGAGATTGGCAGGCACTTCGCCGTCTTTGCCTTCCCACCAGACGTCGAGGTCAGGGGTGAGGGCGACGTTCGTGTAGATGGTGTCCTTGGAAGCGCTCTTGAGGGCGTTCGGGTTGCTCTTCATGTTCGTGCCGGGAGCCACGCCGAAGTAGCCCGCTTCCGGGTTGATCGCATAGAGGCGGCCGTCCGGGCCGGGGCGCATCCAGGCGATGTCGTCGCCGATGGTGGTGATCTTCCAGCCCTTTTGCGCGTATTTGGCGGGCGGGATGAGCATGGCGAAGTTCGTCTTGCCGCAGGCGCTCGGGAAGGCGGCGGCGACGTAATTCTTTTTGCCCTCGGGGGATTCCACGCACAAGAGGAGCATGTGCTCGGCCATCCAGCCTTCGTTGCGGCCCAGGTAGGAGCCGATGCGCAGGGCCAGGCACTTCTTGCCCAGCAGCACGTTGCCGCCGTAGTTGGAACCGACGGAGATGATGGCGTTATCCTGCGGGAAGTGAGCGATGTAGCGGCGCTCGGGGTTAACGTCGAGCATCGCGTGGGTGCCGCGGTTGAAATCGTTGCTCGCGCCGAGGTGCTGGTAGGCGACTGCGCCGATGCGGGCCATGATGCGCATGTTGAGGACAACCATGATGGAGTCTGTCACTTCCACCCCCACTTTGGTCAGCGGGGAACCCGCAGGGCCCATGAGGTAGGGGATGACATACATCGTGTGGCCTTTCATGCATCCGGAGAGCAGGCCGTTGAGCTTGGCATACATTTCCGCGGGAGCCGCCCAGTTGTTGGTGGGGCCGACTTCGTCTTTGCGCGGGGTGCAGATGAAGGTGAGGTTTTCGACGCGGGCGACGTCGTTCGGGTTGGAGCGTCCGTAGTAGCAGCCAGGGAGCTTTTCCTGGTTGAGCTTGAGGAGGACGCCGTCCTTGACCGCGAGGTCGTAGAGGTAATCTTTTTCCGCCTCGGAGCCGTCGATCCAGAAAATCTGGTCGGGCTGGGTCAGTTCCGCCGTGGTGCGGACAAAGTCGAGGACGGCTTGGTTGGTGGGCTGTGTGGTGCCAAATTTAGACATGGTTTCTTTGTTTTCTTGGGATTTTGCGCGGGAGACTCTGGTTGGCGAGGCTGCTTGCGGGCTATGCGCATTTTGCCATCCTCTCACCGCAGATTGTTAAAATGACCGGCGATTTGCGATTTGGCCAGCCCATTTTCAGGGTGGTTCTTGTTGTTGTTGAGGAAGGGCGGCCTTATGCTCCAGCCAATGATGAGTGAAGGCCCTTCAAATACGAATGTCCCGGCCCCTTCGCAACAGCCCGTCTCCCCCCCGGAAGCGCGGTATGACCCCAACTACGTCACCGCCATGTCGCATTTTTACCGGGGCGAACTGTCGCGGATCATCGCGTGGCGCGCCCGGCTCGATACGACGACCACCTGGGCCATCACCAGCACGACGACCATTTTCACCATCGCCTTTTCTTTTCGCGAAGTTCCCCACATCATTTTCTTTTTCAACGCCTGCATCGTCACCATCATGCTCTGGATCGAGGGACGCCGGTACCGGTTTTATGACGCCTTCCGCGCCCGTGTCCGGATGCTGGAGGCGCATTTCCTGGTGCCCATGGTGATGCAACACGCGCACATGCTCAGTGGCGACTGGCGGGAACTCGTCGCCGAAGACCTGCTGCTGCCTTCCTTCAAGATCAGTCGGCTCGAAGCGGTGGGCCGCCGCCTCAAGCGCAACTACATCTTTATCTACCTGGTGATCCTGGCGGCATGGATCACCAAAATCTTCCTTCACTCCAAGCAGCCCATCGACAGCGCCAGCGCTTTTTACGCCGCGCTGGCCGTCAAGGGGCTCCCCAGTTGGGCCGTTGCCACGCTCTTCGTGCTCTCCTACGGCTGCATCATCGGCATCACCGCCTACGTCGCCCGCCGCGCCTCCGGCGAAGTCTCCGAGTTTGGCATGCACCGCGAGGCGTGGAAGCTTTGAGGAAATCCAGGGACAGCAGGATTTTGTTTTTCAGGTTTCCTGGCTTCCCACATTATTTATTCTTTACCCATGACCACACCCATTGAAGAACTTCGCGCCATTGTGACCCGGCTCCGCGCTCCGGACGGCTGCCCGTGGGACCGCGAGCAGACGCACGCCACCCTGCGGGGGAGCGTGATCGAGGAGGCCTACGAAACCGTGGAGGCGATTAACGAGGCGGACGACGCCCATTTGTGCGAGGAACTCGGCGATCTGCTGCTCCAGGTGGTCATGCACAGCCAGTTGGCGGCGGAGACCGGGCGCTTCACCTTCGACGACGTGGCAAAGGGCATCGCCACCAAGCTGGTGCGCCGCCATCCCCATGTCTTCGGCGACGCCGTGGCTGCTGACGCCGCGGCGGTGATTACCCGATGGGAGGAGATCAAGCGTGCGGAAAAAGGAAACACCCACACCTCCCTGCTCGACGGCGTCTCCGGCGCGCTCCCGGCGCTCCTGCACGCGGAAAAGATCACCAAGCGCGCGGCGCGGGTCGGGTTCGACTGGGAGTCGCCCGTGCATGTCGTCGGGAAAATCCGCGAGGAACTCGCCGAGACCGAGGAGGCGTTGGCCGAGGGGGATGCGGCGAAAATCGAGGAGGAACTTGGCGACCTGCTGTTCGCCACCGTCAACCTCGCACGCAAAATCAAGGTGGAACCCGAGGTGGCCCTGCGTCGCGCCACCGGGAAGTTCGCCAAACGCTTCCAGCAACTCGAAGCCGCCCTGTGCGAGCAGGGGCGCAAGCCGGAGGACTGCACGCTGGCCGAGATGGACGCGGTTTGGGACGAGATCAAGCAGCGGGAGCGCGAAAAAGGCGCCGATTCCGTTTAAGCGCAAAGAGGCTCAAAATGCGCAAAAGAGAGACCATTCACTCACCCGGTTGCGGCAGCGCCCTCTTTTTCTAAGCCATTGACCTTTAGCCGTCAGTCATTCCCATGAACCTTTTCGAGATTGCGGCCCAGACGCCGCCGGTCGCCGCCAAACTGCGTGCGCTCGGCAAGGGACGCGTTGTCTTTGCCCATGTGGCCGAGGCGGCACACGCGTTTGTGGCGGGGGTGGTGGCGGCCAGGGCGAAGGGGGCGGGGAAAAAGACGCGCCGGGCGGGGGGGGGCGCGCCGACCATCCGTGCCCAGGAAGCGCTCCACAACGAACTGCTCAACTGGCACCCGGAGGCGATTTTCCTGCCGGAGGTGGAAATTGTGCTGACGGAAAATGCGCTGCCCGATCCCGAGATTGCCGCCGACCGGCTCCAGGCACTCGAACAAGTGCGGGCTTCGGAGGGTGCCCTCGTCGTGCTCACTGCGGCGGCGCTCAACGACGCGGTTCCCTCGGCGGAGGGGATGCGGCGGCTCACGCTGGAGCTTGCGAGGGGTCAGGCGCTGGCACTGGAGGCGCTGGTTTCCAAACTGGCGCAGGCTGGGTATGAGCGCGTGCCGCAGGTGGCGTTGCGCGGGCAGTTCGCTGTGCGCGGCGGCATCGTCGATCTCTTTTCCTGGCAGCACACCATCCCGGTGCGCGTGGAGTTTTTCGGCGACGAAATCGAGTCCCTCCGGTTCTTCGAACTCGATGTGCAAACCTCGGTGCAGCCGGTGGAATCCGTGGGCGTGCTTCTGGGCGAGGCGGCGGAGGCGCGCCAATGCACGCTGCGGGATTATATCAAGACGGGTGATCTCGTCCTGGACGTGCAGGCGGGCGTCGATTGGGCGGGCGTGGCAATCACCTCGGAGGCCGCTCCCGGCGAGGAGGTGGAGGATTTCTCGGGCGCGTTTTTCGATCACGGGCTGGGGGAGTTCGAGGCTGGGGATCTGGTGGTGGCGGCGGGCAAGCGCGAGCAGTTTCTCCGGCAACTGGACGAATGGCTGGGCCAGGGTTGGCAGGTGACGATCCACTGCAACAACGAGGGCGAGGTGGAACGCTTCCGCGATCTGCTGCCTGAGCCGCTCCTGACGCATCGCGGGCTGGAGTTGGTCATTGGCGCGATCGCCCGCGGGTTCACCTTTCCGGCGGGGAGGCTCGCGGTGCTCTCGGACGCCGAGCTTTTCGGGCGCTACCGCAATACCCGGACGCGCCGCCTGGCATTGCGGCGTGCGCGCGAGCAGGCCAACCGCGCGCAGATTGATTTCTCCGAACTCAACGAGGGCGACTATGTGGTGCACCTCGAACACGGCATCGCGCGGTTTTGCGGCCTGGAGAAATTTGCGAAGGCAGATGGCACGGAAGAAGAGGTGCTGCTGCTGGAGTTTGCCAATGAAGCCAAGCTCTACGCGCCGTTGGAGCAGTCCTACCTCGTCTCCCGCTACGTGGGCGTGGGCAAGCGCAACCCACAGTTGAGCGAGCTCGGCGACGCGCGTTGGGCGAAAGCCAAGGCGCAGGCGCAAAAGGCCGTGTTCGACTATGCCGCCAAGCTCCTTTCCGTCCATGCCGAGCGCGAGAGCGCCGTCGGCTTCGCGTTTCCCGAGGACAACAAATGGCAGAACGAATTTGAGCGTTCCTTTGTGTATAAAGAGACGCCCGACCAGATCACCGCCATCGCCGATACCAAGGCCGACATGGAGGGCGAGCAGCCAATGGACCGGCTCATCTGCGGGGACGTCGGGTTCGGCAAGACGGAGGTGGCCATCCGCGCGGCGTTCAAGGCGGTGATGGGCGGCAAGCAGGTCGCCATCCTGGTGCCCACGACGGTGCTCGCCCAGCAGCACTACCAGAACTTCCGGGAGCGCATGAGCGATTACCCGGTCCGCGTCGAGTGCCTGAGCCGGTTCCGCACGCAGGCGGAGCAGCGCAAGGTGGTCGAGGGGCTCCAGGACGGTTCGGTGGACATCGTGATCGGCACGCACCGGCTCATCTCCAAGGATGTGCGCTTCAAGAATCTCGGCCTGGCCGTGGTGGACGAGGAGCAGCGCTTCGGCGTGCTGCACAAGGAAAAATTCAAGGAGATGTTCAAGCTCGTGGACGTGCTCACCCTTTCCGCCACGCCCATCCCGCGCACGCTCTATCTCTCGCTCATGGGCGCACGGGATATGTCGATTTTGGAAACCCCGCCGCAAAACCGCATCCCCACGGAGACGTTCATCTGCGGCTATGATGAGCGGATCATCCGGGATGCGATCACGCGCGAGATGGCCCGCCAGGGGCAGGTCTATTTCCTGCACAATCGCGTGGGGACCATCGAGACGATGGCCGCCAAGCTCAAAAAGCTGATCCCCAAGGCGCGCATCCTCGTCGGTCACGGCCAGATGCATGAGCACGAGCTGGAGGAGGTGATGCGGGCGTTCGTGGAGGGCGAGGCGGACGTGTTGCTTTCCACCACGATCATCGAGAGCGGGCTGGATATCCCCAACGCCAACACCATCATCATCGACCGGGCCGACCGCTTCGGCCTCGCCGATCTCTACCAGCTCCGGGGCCGCGTGGGCCGCGCCCAGCACAAGGCGTATGCTTACTTGATGATCCCGCGCGATCTCATGCAGGGCGAGGCGCGCAAGCGCATCAACGCCATCAAACAGTATTCCTCGCTCGGGGCCGGATTCAAAATCGCCATGCGCGACCTGGAAATCCGGGGTGCGGGGAACATCCTCGGCACCCAGCAGAGCGGGCACATTGTCGCCATCGGCTTCGACCTCTACTGCCAGCTTCTCAAGCAGGCCGTGGCCAAGCTCAAGGGCGAGAAGGTGCAGCCGCGCGTGGAGCTCCCCGTGAGCCTGGACTTCGTCGCCACCAACGAGGCAGAGTGGTTCAAGGCCCCGGAAGCGGCGGCCCCCGCGTTCCTGCCCACCAGCTACATTTCCGAATCGCAAACGCGCATCCAGGCCTACCGGGCACTGGCGGAGGTGACCACTCAGGAGCAGCTCGACCGGCTGCGGGGTGTCTGGCGGGACCGCTTCGGGCGGCTACCCGAGGCCGTGGAAAATCTGCTCATACTCGGGGCGGTGAGGCTCGTGGCCGCCGCCCGCAGGCTGACGCGCGTGGAGGTGCGTGAGCGCAAACTGATGCTGACGCGCGGTGGCGACTACATCCTCATCGGCGGCAAATTCCCGCGTCTCACCTCAACCGCGCCCGCGGAACGCCTGCGGGAAATGCTCGCGCTGCTGCGGAAATTCCAGTGAGGAGGGGCAGGGGCGGGGGAAAAATTCTTGTCGCAAGAGAATGGCTGTGAGAGCGTCCCAAGCAAAACCTATGTTCTGCAATCAATGCGGCCAGAAACTCAACGCCGGAGCCCGATTCTGCGAATCCTGCGGCACCGCAGTGACCGGAACGGAAAATCCCATCGCGCAGGCGGATTCGGGGAAACCGATCCTCGTTCTGCGTCCTGTTTTCATCGGATGGGTTACGGCCCTGTCCATCATCCCCATTCAGTTGTTTATGACCGTGTGGGGTGCCGGGTTCTGCGGCGGGTTTGGAATGTTGGCCGTGAAAACCCTCGGGCTGCCATTGCCCACGTGGTTCACCTTCGTTTTCTTTGGCTGCCTGTTCTTCTTCGGCATTCCGATCTGGACCTATTTCGGCAAAAAACGGGCCTACGCAAAAACCGAATACCGGTTCTATCTCGATCGCATCGAGTTCATGCAGGGTTTCTGGACGTTTGAAACAAAGATCGTCCGCTACGACCAGATTATGGAAACCACGCTGCGCCGCGGGTTCGTCCAAAGGAGACACAACCTCGGCACTCTCTTTCTCGCCACACCCGCTACTGGATTCACCGCCGGGAAGGCGGCCAGCGGCGTGGCCATTGCGGATGTCGAGCAGCCAGAGGAAGTTTACAAGGCCGTTTTGCACCTCATCAACCGCAGGGGTTGATGCCCGGCGAAAAAGATCAGAGCAACACCGCGGCGAGCAGTGCCGCGACTCTTTCGTGTTTGCCCCGTCCCCGTTTCCTTCTTAGGCTGGCTAGTGCGATGCAAAAACAGAAACCCTCCCTGCCCCGTTTGATTGTCGCCGTGAGCGAGACCGATCCCGACCTGCTCTACGCCACGCGGTTCTTTGCGCCGGACGCCTTCGTCTATCTGGAAAAGGCGGGCCGCACGTTGGTGATGCTCAACGATTTGGAGATCGACCGGGGCCGCGCCCAGGCGCGTGTCGATGAGGTCGTCGCCTTCAGCGATGTGGCCCGGCGCGCCGGAAAAGAGCCCTCGTTTGCGGCGGTGCTCGTCCGGTTGCTCAAGGAACAGCGCGTGCGCAAGGCGCGCGTGCCCGCCACGTTCCCGCTCGGGCTGGCTGTGGAACTCGCAAATGCTGGCATCACCCTGGAACCCGTCAGCGGGCTCTTTTTCCCGGAACGCGAATGCAAAACCGCGGAGGAACTGCGCAAGCTCCGGCAGGCGCTGGTGATCACCGAGACCGGCATGACCCGGGGGATGGAGGTGCTTTCCGCCTCGGAGATCGGGCCGGAAAATCAGCTCCACTGGGGCGGGCGCGTGCTCACGAGCGAACGCCTGCGCGCGGAGATCGATTCCGCCATCCTCCACGCCGGGGGCACCCCCGCCAATACCATCGTGGCGGGAGGCGCGCAGGCGTGCGATCCCCATGAGCGTGGCCACGGCCCGCTCAAGGCGCACACCTTGATCATCCTGGATATTTTTCCGCGCGACGCCCGCACCGGGTACTTCGGCGACATGACGCGCACGGTGGTGCGCGGGAGGGCCAGTGACGCCCAGCGGCGACTCTGGGAGACGGTGCTCGAGGGCCAGCGCCTCGCGCTTGCCTCCATGAAACCGGGCGTGGACGGCAAAGAGGTCCATGAAGCCGTGCAGGCGCTTTTCACCGAACGGGGCTACCCGACCGGGCAGGTCAAGGGCCGCTGGACCGGCTTTTTCCACGGCACCGGCCACGGTCTGGGCCTGGAGATTCACGAGGAGCCGCGCTTCGGGCGCACCCGCTTCAAGCCGGGGCAGGTGTTGACCGTCGAACCCGGGCTCTATTACTCCGGGCTGGGCGGCGTGCGGATCGAGGATGTCGTGACCGTCACCGCGCGCGGCATCAAGCTGCTGAGCCGGTTTGAAAAGCGGCTGGAGGTGTGATCGGCTGATCGGGGATTCCTCCAACGAGGGAGGGTGCCCGCCTGCGGCGCTTCTTTTTACACGATTGTCACACCTTCGCCATGTGATCGTAACAATGCCATGGCAGACTCCGCTTTGTCGCGTCCTTCTGGAAAAACCGCCCAGCCTGTTTTGGGATACGGGATTGAAGAAAGGGATTCAATCCCCTCTCGGAACAGGGAAAGGGGGGTGTTTTTTGAAATTGTCACACGATTGTAACATTATCGTCACAGAATTGTCATGAACCACTGGTCATCTTTGCCCCGATCACTTCGACCGAGCTTTCCCTGAGACAAGCACTCAGTCGGCCCGGCGGGGACAAAAACCATTAAAACAACCCATTCCATGACAAAATCCACAATCACGATGCTGGCGCTGGTCACTGCCCTTGCCTTTGGCGGGGTGGCAGCAGCTCAAGCCCAGGACAGCGGAGCGCTCCTTGATGCCTTGGTTCGTAAAAAAGTCCTCTCTTCCCAGGAAGCCGAGGATGTGCGGGCGGACTTGATCCGCGAGAACGCAAGCACCAATGCTGGAAAGATCCAGCTTTCCAACTCGGTCACCAGCCTCAAACTTTATGGGGATTTGCGCCTGCGCTACCAATACGACAACAAGGATCCGCAAATCGAAGTGGCCCCGGCATTGAGCGATCTGGAAACCCAGACGATCCTCGACCCGGTGACGGGCAAAACCTCCACGGGCTACGTCCCGGGAGACACCAAGGTGGTGAACCCGGCCACCGGCAAGGTGGTTAAAGGGCAGTTGAAGCAAGGTTCGACCGGCTTGGGCAGCCCGCAGAACGGCGTCCAGCGGAACCGGGAGCGCATCCGCCTGCGCCTCAACGCCGACTTTGAACTCGCCGGGGGTTTCTTCGGCGGCGTCCAGCTCCAGACCACACAGAACGCCGACAGCGCCAACCAGACCATGGGCGATTCGGCGACCGGCGCGAGCGGCTTTGGCAATTACAACATCTACATCAGCCGCGCCTTCGTCGGCTGGCACGCCACCGATTGGCTGACCCTCATCGGCGGCAAGCAGGCCAACCCGTTCTACTCCACCGATCTGGTGTGGGATCCAGACATCAACCCGGACGGCTTTTCTGAAAAAGTTGATCTTCTCGGGCTCTTCACTGGCAAGACGGAAAGTGGCTTGCGCCCGGAAAGCCGCTATGAGTTGAGCCTGGTCGCCGGCCAGTTTGTTTTCGCTGACAACAACGAAGATCTTGTCGGGTCGGATTACAAGACCGACGTCTGGCTCTTTAACACCCAGCTCATCGGGGCCGTAAAAATCACCCCGGATGTCAAGCTCACCCTGGCTCCCGGCTACATGACCTACACTGCCGGCAACGTCGCCGATCTCAACAACGAAACCTCGTTCATGACCACCAAGAACGGCACGCTGGTGGCGACCAACTACCGGTATTCGGCGGCCTCGCTGCGTTCCACGGCCCATGCACAGGGCGCCACGCGGGATCTCTCGATCATCACCGCTCCCGGCGACATTTCCTTCAAGCTCTTTGGTCGCAAGGCCAAGTTCCTGTGGGACTTCGCCTACAACACCGAGAGCGCCAAGCGCGTGGAGGAAATCTACGGCCTGCAGGACATTCAAATTCCGGTGTATAACAAGTCAGGCGCCATCACGGGCTACAAGAACACAAAGGGGGCGGTGGGGGACAAAACCTTGGTCAACCCGACGCGTGTCTCGGGCCACTCGAGCCAGGACGACATCGCGTGGCTGGCCGGCCTCCAGTTGGGCGAAAACAAAAAAGCGGGCGACTGGTCCGTCATGGCGAACTTCCGCCAGACCGGGCTCGGCGCGGTGGACCCGAACCTGAACGACTCGGACTTCGCGCTCGGTCAGCTCAACATGCAGGGGATCAAAACCGGCGTGTCCTATAGCTTCACCGACTTCTGCGTGGGCTCGGTCACTTACTTCAACGCGTGGAACCTGCGCAAAGACCTCATGGGGGGCCAGGCCACCTCCGGGCAGAAAATCGCCAGCATGAACGCCGTCGAAATCCTTCAGATTGACCTCAGCGTGAAATTCTAAAACCCATCTCTTCTGCAGGAGCCCGGCATCCACCCAAGCACATGCCGGGCTCCTCCTGAAAACAAGCCAATCCATCGCACCCACCTCACTATTATGAAAAAACTGACCATCCTCGTGGCGGCCCTCGCGGTCTCCGCAGCGTTTGCCAACGCAGAACAACTCGTGATCAAAGGCTCCGACACCCTCGGCGCCAAACTCGTTCCTCAGCTAGCGGAAGCCTACAAGGCGGAACACCCCGAGGTTTCCTTCAACATCGCCGCAGAGGGCTCCTCCACCGGCTTCGCCGCGTTGGTCGATCAGACGGCCAACATCGGCATGTCCAGCCGCCGCGCCAAACCCACGGAAGTCTCCTCCGCAACAGCCAAGGGACTCGACCTCAAGGCGACCATCGTGGCGTGGGACGGCATCGCCATCGTCATCAACGCCAACAACCCCGTCAAGGGGCTCACCAAAAAGCAAGTGGAGCAGATCTTCACCGGCGACATCACCGACTGGTCCAGTGTCGGCGGCAAGCCCGGCAAGATTTCCATCTATACCCGCAACACGGCATCGGGCACCTACGCCGATTTCAAGGAGCTCGCCATGAGCAAGCGAGATTACGCCAGTTCCGCGCAGAAGATGGCGGGCAATGAACAGATCGTCTCCGAAGTGGGCAAGAACGCCAACGGCATCGGTTACGTCGGCCTCGCCTACATCAAAGCCCAAGGCGTGAAAATGGCGCCAGTGGACGGCAAAGTGCCCAACCAACAGGACGTGCGCGATAAGAGCTACCCTTATTCCCGCCCCACGTTCTATTACACCGCAGGCACGCCCACTGGCGTGACCAAGAGCTTCGTCGATTTCACCCTCTCTGCCAAGGGCCAGAAAATCGTTGAGGAAGTCGGCTTCGTCCCGATCGAGAAATAAATACACGCTTGGTTTCGCAGCCCGTTGGTTGACCCCAGCGGGCTGTTTTGCTTAACTCGCGCCGCCTCCATCCCCGACATGAAAAACCCAAACCGCTTTGACCTCAAAAGGCTGCGCCTTGACCACGTCATCCAGCGGTTTTTTGGCGCCAACGCCTTGATCGCCATCGTCGTGCTCGGGCTCATTACCTATTTCCTCTTCCAGGAAGGGTCCGGTTTCTTCCCGCAAAACCTCAAAAACCTGCAAGTCTACCGGCTCGCCGGCCTGGAGTATGTGGGATTCATGCGCGACCAGGTCGAGGGGCACACCGTCTTGAACCGCAGCCTGCTGGACTTGCGACTGCGCCAGTCCAACGCGCTTCTCAAGAGCGGAAAAACTCCCGAGGCCGTTACGTCCGCCCTCGCAAAATTTGACCGCTTCGCTGAGGACTTTGACAATTCCGTGGGCGATCTGCGCGGTGTGGTCTCGGATTTGACCGAGTCGGTCAGCGCCATCAAAGAGAAGGCGAAGATTCGGGAAGATGCTTTGGAACAGCGCGCGTTTCTGCTCAAGGCAGGCAAGCAGACTCAGGCCGACGCAGTGAAAGTGGCCCAGATAGACTTCGCCAGGGAATTAGCTCCCGTCAAAGCCGCATTCCCCCTCTATCAGAAGACCTCGCTGGAGTTCCGGGGCAAAGTCGAAACCCTTCTTCTGCAACCCCCGACCCTGCCTGTCCGGGAGATGCAACCCCGCTTTGATCAATTCCAAAAAGCGGCCCGCGCCTATCTTGGCGCCTTCCCGGCCACGGAGCGCAAACTCAAGGAGTGGAACCAATTGGAGCCGGTTCCGTGGTATCGCGCTCTCACCTCTTTCCTTTTTGGCACGGAGTGGATCACCAACAGTTTCTGGCAGGATTGGTATGGCGTTTTGCCGCTGCTCACCGGCTCGCTGATGGTGGCCGCCATCGCCCTTGTCATCGCCGTGCCGTTTGGCGTTTGCGCCGCCATCTACGTGAGCGAGCTGGCGCACCCTCTTGAGCAGCGCATCATCAAGCCCTACATCGAATTCATTTCCGCCATCCCCTCGGTCGTGCTCGGCTTCTTCGGCATCGCCGTGCTCGGCCAATCCCTGCGCGAAGCCTCCACGGGAAGCTTGCACTGGATTCCCTTCATCCCGTGGGATGCCGCGCCGTTCAGGGCGCTTGAGCACGCCTTCGCGTGGGGGGTGTCGTTCATTCCCGGTCTGCCCATGACGGAACGGCTCAATGCGTTCACCGCTGGTTGCCTGCTCGCCTTGATGTCCATCCCCACCATCTTTTCCCTCTCCGAGGATGCCATCAACAGCGTGCCCCGCGCCTTCAAGGAGGCGAGCTACGCGCTCGGCGCCACGCGTCTCCAGACGCTCTTCCGCATCCTGGTGCCGGCTTCTCTTTCCGGCATCATCTCCGCAGTCCTGCTCGGGTTTGGCCGGGTGATGGGCGAAACCATGGTGGTGCTGCTTTGCGCGGGCAACCGCATCTCCATCCCCGACTTCAGCCAGGGTTTGAGCACCCTTTTCCAACCCGTCCACACCATGACCGGCATCGTGGCGCAGGAACTCGGCGAGGTGTCCAACGGAACCATCCACTACCGGGCGCTCTTCATGGTCGGTCTGCTGCTCTTCCTGCTCTCCCTTCTCATCAACTGGCTTGCCCAGGCGATCGTGCGCCGCTTCAAAATCTCCATCGGCTAGCTCCTTTTCCCATGCAGACGCTCGCAAACCCCTTTCAGCACAGGAAAACGGCCAACCAGCACTTTGAGTCGGTGATCCACTGGGCCATCCGCCTGGCCACCTACTCCATTTTGCTCGCCGGCGCCTGCATCTTTCTCACCATCGGCTACAAAGGGGCGCAGACCGTCTTCACTTCCCAGTGGCCCTTCGTCAACACCGCGTTTTTCACCGAAAAACCGTCCACCCTCTACGTGTTTGAGTGGCAGGGGCAGAAGATGGAAATGAGCGACGCCGCGTTCCGGGCTTTCCAGGCGGCGAACAAATCTGCGGAGGTCCACGCGGAAACCTACGCCCACTCCGCCGGGGGCATTCTCCCGTGCATCGTCGGCACGGTGCTCCTCGTGCTCGGCTCGATGACCATCGCCCTCTTCCTGGGGATATGCAGCGCGATCTACCTGAGCGAGTACAGCCGCCAGGGATACGTGATCCGCCTGATCCGGCTGGCCATCATGAATCTCGCCGGCGTGCCCTCGATCGTTTTTGGTCTCTTCGGCGCGGCGTTGTTTGTGTATTATTTCAAGTGGAACATTTCGTTGATGGCCGGCTGGTTCACCCTCGCCTTCATGGTGCTGCCCGTCATCATCACCTCCTCGGAGGAAGCCCTCAAGGCCGTGCCCCAGGGGTTCCGGGAGGGTTCCCTTGCCCTGGGTGCCACCAAGTGGCAGGCCATCCGCACCAACGTCCTGCCTTATGCCATTCCGGGCATCCTCACCTCGTCCATCCTTGGCATCGCCCGCGTGGCGGGGGAGACGGCGCCCATCATGTTCACCGCCGCCTACGTGGTGGGAGACAAATACCCGTGGGAAGATCTCTCCAAATGGACCGACTTTTTCTTCCGGCCCGTCCAGGCGCTCCCTTACCACATCTACGTCGTCAGCTCCAAGATTCCGCAAAACGAATACACCGAACGGGTCCAGTACGGCACGGCGTTTGTTTTTCTCGTCGTCGTCATGATGATCGCCCTCGGCTCCGTGCTCCTGCGCCTGCGCCTTCGCAACAAGAATAAATGGTAATGCCTCCCACAATGAACACCCTTTCCATGGAAGAAACAACGACCGCGGCTTTGCCGGTGACGGATGCGACCACCGCCGCCATCGATGTCAAGGAACTCGACTTTTACTACGGCGACCACCAGGCCCTCCACGGCGTCAGCCTGCAAATCCCCGCCCACAAAGTCACCGCCTTCATTGGCCCCTCGGGCTGCGGCAAAAGCACCCTGCTGCGCTGCTTCAACCGGATGAACGACCTCATCCCTGCGGCCCGGATCAGCCAAGGGGAGATTCGCATTCATGGCACCGATATTTACGGCCCGAATGTCGATCCCATCGAACTGCGCAAACGCGTGGGCATGGTGTTCCAGAAATCCAACCCCTTCCCGAAATCCATTTACGAAAACGTCATCTACGGGTTGCGGATTCAAGGGCGGGCCAGGCGCAGCGAACTCGACGTGGTGGTGGAACGCTCCCTGCGGCAGGCGGCCCTGTGGGATGAGGTGAAGGATCGCTTGGACGAAAGCGGCTTGAGCCTTTCCGGCGGCCAGCAACAGCGGCTTTGCATCGCCCGCGCCATCGCCGTGGAACCGGAAATCATCCTCATGGACGAGCCGTGCTCCGCGCTCGACCCGATCGCCACCTCCAAAGTCGAGGAGCTCATCTTCGACCTCAAAAAGCACTACACCATCGTCATCGTCACCCACAACATGCAGCAGGCAGGCCGCTGCTCGGATTTGACGGCCTTCTACTACCTCGGGCGGCTGATCGAAATGGACCGAACGGAGAAAATCTTCACCAACCCGGGGGAAAAACAGACCGAGGACTACATCACCGGACGATTCGGCTAACAGCAAATACGAGAATACCTAATCCTATCCAACCCCGGCTTTAGCACCTTCCAGCGCCCTGCACCCTTGTCCTTATGCCTCATCCTTTTGAATCCCAGCTCGCCAACATCCGCGAGACCTTGCTGTTGATGTCCACGCTCACGGATCGCAGCCTGGCCATGGCCGTCAAAGCCGTGATCGAACGCGACGATATTCTGGCCGAAATGGTGGAGGTCTCCGACACCGAGATCGACCGCCTGGAGGTGGTCATGGACGATCTGATCGTCACCTACATGTCCACTCACGGCCCGATCGCGCGCGATTCCCGCTTCATGCTCATCGCCTCGAAAATCTCGAGCAATCTGGAGCGGATCGCCGACCAGGCGACGACCATCGCCCGCCGGGCCCGCCTCCTCAACCGCGCCCCCCAGTTGGTCGAGGTGACAAACATCCCTGTCATGGCGGCCCTGACCCAGGAATTATTGCACGAGGCCATCTCTTCTTTCGTGGAAGGCAAATTTGAGCTCGCCCAATCCCTCATTCCCCGGGACAAGGAAATCGACAAGCTCAACCGTGAAATCGCCGCGAAACTCATCGCCCTGATGATTGAGAGCCCCGACAACGTCACGCGCGCCGTGGATTTGATGACGATCGCCAAGGCGATCGAGCGGGCGGCCGACCACGTCCAGAACATCGCCGAGGAAGTGTTCTACCTCTACAAGGGCCGCGACATCCGCCACGAACAGGCCCTGTAGCCCGCTTTTTCTCCCTGCCTTACTGCTCCGCGGCTTCCTCCTGCATCTGGCGGCGAGCCTCCGCCACCGCAGCTGTGCGGCTTTCGACATTGAACTTAGCGAAAATGTGTTCGATGTGCTTGGCCACCGTCCGCGGGGAACTCTCCAAAATCGTGGCGATATCGCTGTTGGATTTGCCTTGGGCGACCCAGATCATCACCTCCGCTTCGCGCTTGGTAAGCCCCAGGACGGAGAGCCGTTCCTGTGTCAACGCTCCGCCATCCCCCTTGTCCAGCTGCGCCGCTTCAAGCGCCCCGCTCAATTCGGTGATCTTCTTGTGCGCCACGCTATGCATCTGGTGCTGGCAGAGCGCCACGGCAATGGCCGACTTGAGCTGCGGCGCGCTGAAGGGCTTGATCAGGAAGGCTTGGATGTTGAGATCGCGTGTGCTTTCCAGCGCCTCCGCATCCGTCCTGCCTGTGCTGATAATGACAGGGATGCTTTGGGTTTCGAGGATCCTGCGCGCCGCAGTCGCCCCGTTGATCCCCGGCAAATCGATGTCCATGATGACCAGGTCCGGTTGCATGTCTTCGGCCATTCGCACGGCTTGGTAGCCATCCGTCGCGACCGCCACGACCTTGTGGCCCAACCCCTTTAAGACGGTGGTTAGATAGCGGGCGACATCCACGTCGTCTTCTGTGAGCAAAATGGAAAGTTCAGATAGCGAGGATTTCACGGATTTTATGGGTCAAAAGGCGGTTGGAAAGAGGCTTGGAAAAAAAGGCGTCAAATGGGGAGTCAGGGGCATCAGGGTTTGGCGGATCACAGGGGTAACCCGAAATCAAGACCAGCTTGATCCCGGGGGTCTGCTGACGAATTTTCCTCGCCAGCTCAAGCCCCCCCATTATTGGCATGAAAAGATCGGAAATGACGAGACGAATTTCACGGTCCCTCTTAATAATGCGCAAAGCTTCCTCGCCGTTGGAGGCGCAAACCGCCGCATAGCCCGCGTGGCGAAGCATGACCTCCAGGGCTTTGCAGGTGGGGGCATCGTCCTCGACAATCAAAAGCTTTTCCCCGTTCGCCGCCGGGACCGCACCTTGCCCGCTCGCGGTTTCCCGCGCCATCTCCTGCTCCGGCGGGCGTGCCTGCGGAAGAAAAACTTGGAAGACGCTCCCTTTGCCGGGAGTGCTCTCGACGGTCATCCGTCCGCCGTTCTGCTTCACAATGGCCGAGCAGGTTGCGAGCCCCAAACCCATTTCGCTCCCCGGTTTTGTGGTGAAATGCGGATCCAAAATCCGCCCCAAAAGCGCTGCGTCCATCCCCGCGCCGGTGTCACTCACGGTGAGCCGGACGTAGGAACCAGGCTCGCACCCCTCCTGCACCCGCGGGTCTTTGCGTCCGACCTCGCACAGGGCCAACTCCACGCCCAGACGCCCGCCCCCGCTCATCGCGGCGCACGCGTTCACCACAAGATTGATCAGGACGGCCTCCATCTGGCGCGCATCCGCCAAAACCCAGCAGGGTTCCTCACCTATCCCGGTGACCAGTTCGATGTTTTCCCCAACGAGCCGCCGCAGCATCCTGTGCATATCCAGAAACACCGAATCCAGCCGGATCACCCGCGTCGAACTCGTTTTATTGCGGCAAAAATTCAACAATGACGTGTTGAGCCGCTTCGCCCGCCCTACCGCATGCGTGATCTCATCGATATACTCCCGCCGGGGATCCTCCGGCTCCATCTCCTCGTGGAGCATCTCGGTATAGCCATGAAAAATTGTCAGCAGGTTGTTGAAGTCATGCGCGATGCCTCCCGCCAAGTCCCCGAAGGCGTGCGTTTTTTGCAGATGCTGGTGCTGCATCCATATCTCCCGCTGCTCCGTGACGTCCTGCAACGCACCGACCCAAAAAACACCCTTGCTCGCCTCGTCCTTAACGCCGCACACCGTATCGCGGAGCCAGATTTTCACCCCGTCCTTGCGGAGAAAACGGTATTCCCCGCAGCGGGCCTTGCCGGCCACGGGCGCAACCCCGGTATCGGGGCAACCCGGCATATCCTCCGGCTCTATCCGCTGTCGCCAGCGCTCCGGGCACCCCCTCAACTCCGCTTCCGTAAACCCCAAAAGCCGCTCCACCTCCCCGTAATACTTCCTTTCGCCGGTGGCGGGGTCGCATTCATAAAAAACCTGCCCCGTCGCGCTAAAAATCGCCTCCCACAGCAGGGGCGCTGGCGCATTCCGCTTGCCTTCGGAACGGACCGAAAGACGCGGTTTACGGCTTTTTTTAACAGGGAAAATCATGGAGGGAACCACCGGGCAGAGAGCAGGAACTGGACCGATAATATAAATGAATCGCACATTCCACGGGGTAGGGGAAAGCCTGATCTTTAAAAAAACGCGTATAAATGCGTATTTTTATTCCCCCCGGCTCGATACGCGGCTCAAAGCGCGGCGATCCCGGCCTGGATGGCGGCCCGTTGGGCGCAGAGCAACTCGCGGACGCCTTTGCGTCCCAGCGCGAGCAGGGCGGCCAGTTCGGCGTCGCTGAAGACCGCTTCCTCTCCGGAGCCCTGGAGTTCCACGAAGGCGAGCTCCTCGGTCATGACGAGGTTCATGTCCACGGTGGCCGCTTTGTCCTCCTCGTAGTTGAGGTCGAGCATCGGAACCCCGTCCACCACGCCCATGCTCACGGCGGCGACGAGGGTTTTGAGCGGGGACCTGGCGAGCTTCCCGGCGCGCACCATTTTTTCAAAGGCGAGCGCGCTGGCCACGCATGCCCCGGTGATGGAGGCCGTGCGCGTGCCGCCGTCGGCCTGGAGCACATCGCAGTCCACCCAGAGCGTGTTGAGGCCAAGCGCCCGCAGATCCACCGCCGCGCGCAACGCCCGCCCGATGAGACGCTGGATTTCCGAGGAACGCCCGTCGAGCTTGCCCTTGGAGATGTCGCGCGGTTTACGGTCGAGCGTCGAGTAAGGGAGCATGGAATACTCCGCCGTGAGCCAGCCGCCCGGCACTTTTTGTTCCTTCATCCAGCGGGGCACCTCCGGCTGGATGGTGGCCGAGCAGATAACGCGCGTGTTGCCGGCGGCCACCAATACGGAGCCGGTGGCGTGGGGGGCGAAGTGCGGGGTGAACGCGATGGGCCGGAGCTGGTCGGGCTGGCGGGTGTCGTTGCGGAGCGCGGCGAAGGGGCTGGATGGAGTGGTCATGCGGGGGGAAGGATGAAACAGGCGCGCTCGGGGTGCAAGCCGATTGCCGCTGATGACGTGGCTTCCCTGTTCTTTATAGCAGAATTCTCAGGATAATTCCTCGTCCTCTGATTTTTCCGCTTTTCCCGGAGGCAATGCCGCTTTAACTTCCCTCCCACAATGCGTGCAATTTTGGCTTTAGAAGATGGTCGTTTTTTCGAGGGGGAAGCGTTTGGGGCAGCCGCCACGAGCGTGGGCGAAGTCGTTTTCAACACCTCGATGACGGGCTACCAGGAAGTGGTGACCGATCCCTCCTACCGGGGGCAGATGGTCGCCATGACTTATCCCTTGATCGGCAACTACGGCGTGAACCAGAGCGACCGGGAGAGCGCCCAGCCGCACGTGCGCGGCTTTATCATTGAGGAACTCAGCCCGCTGGCCAGCAACTGGCGTTCGCAGATGAGCTTGGGTGATTATCTTACCCACTGGGAAATCCCCGGCATTCAGGGGATCGACACCCGCGCATTAACCAAGCACCTGCGCGAACGCGGCGCGATGAAATGCTGCCTTTCGAGCGATCCCGCCCTCACCGTCGCGGACGTGGTGGCGCTGGCCAAGGGCGGCAGCGGGGTCACGGGGATGGATTTCGTGAAGGAGGTCACCACCGCGGCACCCTATGCCTGGGACCCGGAGGACAAGTTTTCCCGCAAGTGGACCATCGTAAAAGGGGACGGCAGCGGGGCGGTGCGCAGCGAGGACGGCGAGATTTACGAAGTGCTCCCGCCGGTGTGTCACCGGGTGGTGGCCTATGATTTCGGGATCAAGCTCAACATCCTGCGCCAACTCCGGCAGGCGGGGTTTGCGGTCACGGTGGTGCCCGCCGCGACTCCGGCCCAGGAGGTGCTGGCGCTCAACCCCGACGGCATTTTCCTTTCCAACGGCCCCGGCGACCCCGCCGCGCTCGATTACATCCACACCATCGTCAAGGATTTGATGGGCAAAAAGCCGATCTTCGGCATCTGCCTCGGCCACCAGCTTCTGAGCTACGCCTTCGGCGGCAAGACCTACAAACTCAAGTTCGGCCACCACGGCGGCAATCAACCCGTGAAAGACCTGGAAACCGGGCGCGTGGCCATCACCTCGCAGAACCACAATTTCGCGACGGACCCCGATTCGCTCCCGTCCAACGTCAAAGTGACCCATATCAACCTCAACGACGGCACCGTCGAGGGAATGCGCCACACGGAAATGCCCATTTTCAGCGTCCAATACCATCCGGAAGCGGCTCCCGGACCGCATGACGCGGATTACTTTTTCGGCGAGTTTCGCAAACTCATTGAATCAAACCGCAATAGCTGATAGTTTGTAATCCCTCCATGTCCAAGCTAGTCATTTTCCTCCCAGATGTCGGCGAAGTCGCTCACGAGTTAACCGAAGCCAAAATCACCGTCGGCCGCGTTGAAGAAAACGCCATTCAAATCAACGATCCCAGCGTCTCCGTGCACCATGCGGAGTTTGTCTTGAGCGGCGGCGACTACGTGCTCAGGGACCTCGGTTCCACCAATGGAATCCGGGTCAACAACTTGCGCACCGGCGAAGCCAAGCTTTGCCCCGGGGACCGGGTCCGTTTTGGCAGCGTGGAAGGGGTGTATGAGCCGGACGCCAAAGGCAAGGCGCAGCCCCTGCCGCCCCATCAGGAGCTCCTGCCCGTCATGCCCGCCGGCCAGAGCCAGCGGCCCGAAAGCTTCGGCAACGCCTCGCCCTTCGCCCGCAAGGCAACCAAGGCAGACAGCGTGAAAAAGAGCGCCTTGATCCTTGCGGGGATCGCCCTCGCCGTTTCTCTGGTGGCGGCCTTCTGCATCTTCACCCTCGCGGCTCCGCAACTCTAGTTTTTGGGGGATTCACAACGCGGGGAGTGTCACTGGATGTTTGCCTCTCCTGCTGATCTGCCGGTCCTGCGGTGTCCCAAGCGCCCTCTCGGGGCGGTACTGGCCGATCCGGCGCTTGCCCCGTGGCCGCAATTGGCGGCAGTGGCGTTGCGCGAAACCGTTTCCGGCAAGCCGCCCGGCCAGGCGACGTGGATCAAGGCCGCCTGGAGCGAACACGAACTCCGCGTCCTGTTTTGGGTGGAAGACACGCAGGTATGGGCGACGCTGACCGAACACAACGCCCCGCTCTATGAGGAGGAGGTGGTCGAGGTGTTTCTGGACCCCGCCGGAGATTCGGAAAAGTATTTCGAGATCGAGGTGAACCCGCTCAACACCGTGCTGGAGGTCGCGCTCCTGCGGGAAGGCAGCGGCGGCTGGCGCAAAGATTTTCAGTGGCGCTGCGCAGGCTTGCGCACGGCTGTGCAACGCCACCCGGCGGGGTGGTGCGCGGAATTCTCCCTGCCCTTTGCCGGCTTAAGAGTGGCGACGCCGACCGGGAAACGCTGGCGGGCAAATTTTTACCGCATCGACCGCCCGCCGGGAGCGCCCCGGGAATTGAGCGCGTGGTCACCCACAGGCGAACCCAACTTCCACGTTCCCGCGCGGTTCGGGGACTTGGAGTTCGTGCCGTAGGCCCAAGCTCACGCCCGGCATCCAACTGAAAACAGAAACACTCAGCGCGCTTCGTAGGACCAGACCCAGTCGCCGTCTTTGAGGTCGACGCTGCTCCCGTTCGGCTGGACCACGGTTTTTCCTCCGTCGTCGGTTTCGTTCCAGCCGATGGAATAGATCAGGTAGCGCCCGTCGGCGGTGCGGCGGTAGCGCAACGGCTTGCCGTCGATCACGTCATGCGGCACTTGGGCGATCCAGCCGGGGACCAGCTCGGAAAGCGCGTCGGGATACGTCCCTTTTTCGAGATAATAACGCTCCAGCGCGCACGCGAGGGCCGCCTCATCAGTGGCGGTGTGGGTGAACGCCGTTCTGCCGACGATTCCTGAAATCGACCACCCCATCGCGTGCAAGATGACGGCATCGAAATGGAATATCTCGTTATGACGTCTGATCTCCTTGTCGCCGTCCTCCGCCTTTCGAGGAAAAACACGGTCCGCTTTGATATCCATCGAGGGCCAGACATAGGTTTCGTAAAAGTGATACAATGTCACGCCGTTCCGATAAAACAGGCTCTCCCCTAGCACCAGTTCGCTCGCGGACTGGATCGGCGCAAGGGGCCTGTTGCCATAAATGCTTCTGAAGAAACCGGCGGAGTTACGTCCGGATGCGTAGTCATCGATCAGGTCGTGAAAAACTACCTGCTCACTTCGGAGGGCTTTTTCTCCCGCTTCCAGCACCGTCTTTTTTTCCAAGGTTTTTTGCAGCAGGAGAAGCTGGGTGGCTGACCACTGGCGTGCCTCCAATCCGCTCCAAACAACCTGCACCGCTTGACTCCATATACTGATGCGCACCAAGTGGAGAATCAGCAGGGGATTCTCCTTCAGGGTATCCGCCAGCCGGAAGAGGACCTGCGCATCCTCCAGCGCCTTGTCGCTCTGCCCACCCGCCAGTTCCGCCTGCGCCCGCAGGGCATAAAGTTTTCCCAGATTCATCATCGGCGACCCCATGGGAATCGGCATGGCGATGTTCTTCTCATACTGGAGCGGGAACCGGGAATGCGGGAGGCGGCTCGCCTGCGCGATCTCCGCCAACTCCGGCTCGAACGGTTTCAATGCCGTGAGCACGTCAGGCCGGCCGAGGTATTCCGCCCATTTTGCCAGGTCCTCCCCCTTGCGCCCAAGCTGCCAGTTCGCCAGGCGCGGCGGCGTCCCCTTGCCGTCTTTGCCGGGATTGAGCTTCAGCCGCTCGCTGAGTTGGAATTGGTACGCATCGCCTCCCGGCTCGAAAAGCGGCTTGAGCAGCGGGGTCATGGCGAAGTTCTCTTCCTCCGGCACGGGCGGCGGCACCATTTCCATAAGGGACCACTTTTCGCCCCGCGCCAGCGCCTCTTTTTTGCACGCCTCCCATTCCCGTCGGGCGCTCCATTTGGGCAGCTCGAGCATCAGCGCCAGCAACAGCGGCACGACGAGAAACGCCACGGTAATAAGCCACTGCGTGCGCCGGGTCATGCGGGGTTCGCGTCTCCCTGCTTGCAAATCAACCCCTGGTACATCTCCGCCGTCTGCCGGGCGATGCTGTGCCAGCTAAAGATTTCCTCGGCGCGTTTGCGGCCCGCCTTGCCCATCTTCTCGCGCAGGGCGGGGTTGGCCATGAGCTCGTTGACGCGCGCGGCGAGGTCGCGGGCGTATTGCTCCGGGTTGAGCGCCTCGAAGGGGCTCTCGCTCATCTGCTCCAGTGGCACGAGGTAGCCGGTCTCCCCATGCACGACGACCTCCTTGATGCCGCCCACGGCGCTGGCGACCACGGCCGTCTCGCACGCCATCGCTTCCAGATTGATGATCCCGAACGGCTCGTAGATGGACGGGCAGCAGAAGACCGCCGCGTGCGAGTAGAGCTCGTAGGCCGTGGATTTATGCACCATCTCCTGAATCCAGATGACGCCGGGACGTTGCACTGCGTCCACAGCGGCTTTCATCTCGGCGGCGATTTCCGGCGTGTCGGGAGCCCCCGCGCAGAGCACGACCTGATATTCCGGGTTCATGTGTTGGATGGCGTTGACGAGATGGACGATCCCCTTCTGCCGGGTGATGCGCCCGACGAAGAGGACGTAGGGCACGGCGGGGTCGATCCCGTAGCGCACCAGCGCGTCCGTGGTGGTGACTTTCTGGTATTCGTCCAGGTCGATGCCGTTGTAGATGATGTGGATTTTCCGCTCGTCCACGTTGAAGAGCCGCAGGATGTCGCGCTTTGTCTCCTGCGAGACGGCGACAATGGCGTCCGCCATTTCCAGCGCCGTCTTTTCCACCCAGAGCGAGAAATCGTAGCCGCCGGCAAGCTGCTCGCGTTTCCAAGGCCGGAGCGGTTCGAGCGAGTGGACGGTGATGACCAGCGGGATGCCGTAGTTGAGCTTCGCCAGGATGCCGCCGAAATGGGTGTACCAGGTGTGGCAGTGGACGAGGTCCGCGTCGATGGCCGCGGCGTTGAACTGCGTGCAGCGGTCGATGGCGCCGAAGACGGATTGCAGCGGCTTGGGCGCGGTATGTTTTGCCGGGTCGATGCCAAAGCCGCGCACGCGCAGGTGTTCGAGGGCTTCGTCCTGGGCTCCGAAGGCGCGCACCTCCACGTCCATGAGCCGGGCCAGCTCGCGGCTCATGTAGTCCACATGGACTCCGGCGCCGCCGTAAACGTTGGGGGGATACTCGTTGGTGAGCAAAAGGGCTTTCATGGGATGCGTTGCAGATGGGGTTGGGGTCCTTGCGTCGAACGGGGAAATTCAAACGCCGCGAGGCGGGTGGAAGCAAGGCCGGAATTGAATCGGACGGGATTTTACAACCGGCCCCCTTCGCTTTTTCGTTTTGGAGATGAACAAACCGGGCATTTCCAAGGAGCCGCGAAGGAAAACAGTGGGCCCAAACCAATGCCAAAATTCATCGAAAGGAATTCGAAACATGGACTACGAAACGCTGCAAGACCTCTATTTTCACGAACTCAAAGACCTCTATAGCGCGGAAAAGCAAATTCTGCGGGCTCTGCCGAAGGTCATCAAACACTGCGCGTCATCGGCCTTGCGCGACGGCCTGGAGCAGCACCGGGAGGAGACCCGCGTGCACATGGAACGCCTGGAACTCATCTTTGAGCGCCACAGCAAATCCACCCGCGGCTCCAAATGCAAAGGGACTGAGGGCATTCTGGAAGAGACCGAGGACTGGCTCATGGAGGAGGCCCAGCCGGAAGTCATGGACGCCGGCATCATCGCCATGCTGCAGCGGGTCGAGCACTACGAGATCGCCGGCTACGGCTGTGCGCGCACCTACGCCAACCTGCTGGGTCTGCACGACGACGAAGCCCTGCTCGCCCAGACTCTGCATGAGGAATCCGAGGTGAACAACAAGTTCACCCACGTCGCCGAGCGCATCAACTCCGCTGCGAAAATGCCCGCGCACGCGCATCAACCCGCGTAACGGGAAAAGCCATGCGGCTTAGAAGCTGTCTAAAATTTGGGAGTGGGGTGCGTTGGTAGTGGCCAAGGCGGAGCGGAGGGAGCATATCTTTGGATCTGTGACCGACGCACAACGCAGGCCAACGCCAAAAGATGCTGCAACCCTTCGAGCAAGAGGGTGTAAACGGGCTCTGACGGCGTTACTCGCTCGTCGCCTATCCACCGATAGGCTCCTCGCTCACGCCTTGTCATACCCCATTTTCCCCTCTTGCGCACCCCCTCCGAATTTTTAGACAGCTTCTTAGGCCCCCTTTTTTCACAGGCCCGTGGAGCTTGTGAAAAAAAGGGGGCTCGGCGCGTTCATCGTCCGGGAAGGGTGTAGCGGTGGGCCACTTCCCCGTCCTTGTGCTGGTCCGTCACGTCTTTGGGCAGCCAGGAGCGGACGTATTCCACGGTCACCTTGTCCGGGGCGACACTCACACGAACACGCCCGCTATTCGGCAGCGCATCCCCCGTGCGGTAGGCCTGCTGGTTATAGAGGGCGTAGTTGGGGTCTGCCGGTTCGGGCAGTTCCTGATAGACGACTCCGTCGAGTTGCTGGCGGACATAGACGTGGTCGTGCCCTTGGAAAAAGATCGTCACGCCATTCTTCGCCATCAATGGGTGGATAGGCAGCTCCCAACCGGGGCGTCTCTGCGCGAACTCCCAGCCGCCCCGCTGGTTGTAGCCACCCCATTCAAAGAGCCCCGCATTTTCGATCCCTCCCCTGCCCGTGCCGAGCACGTGATGCGCAAAGACAAATTTGTATTTTGCCTTGCTCCCCTGCAGCGTCCGCTTGAACCACTGGTATTGGGCTTCGCCGAGCGTGACGCCCCACAAGTCGCGTGCTTTTTTGCCGCCGCCGAGGTCATTATCGACGGACTGCGGCGAATGCCAGTAGGGGTCGATAACGACAAACAGCGCGTCGCCCCACGTCCACGCGTAGTAGTCCCGGAGCGGCCCGATGAACTCCACGGGCTGCGCGTCACCGGTGTAAAAACCGTCCGGCGCGGGTTGCGGAAAGTAGCGGTTGCGGGCGTTCTGCGCCCAGACGGCCACATTGTTTGGCGTGCCGTCGAGATTGCAAGCGGCGGCCTGCTCGTGGTTGCCGTTGACGAGGAACAGCGGAGCGGAGCGACCTACCAGCGCCAGAAAGGGGCGCTGGCGGGTGTAGCGCTGGGTCACTGTGTCAACATTGAGCGTTTCAAGAGTGTCCACGCTGAAATCATCCCCGATGGTCATGTAAAAATCCGGACGGTCCGCCGCAGCGGCGCGCAAGGTCTGGGCATAAAGCGCGGGATCGTGCTGGTGGGGACGCTCGGGGTGGGAGTCCCCTTGAATCTCAAACGTGAACGCGCTGCCGGGAGCACGCTGCGTGTGAAAGAAGTTCTCCTCACCTTGCACGAATGCGGGTTCCCCCGGTTTCCGATAGCAAAGTCGGTAACCGCATTGATTGTCGGGCAGAAGCTGGTCGAGCACCGTTTCCACCGGTTTCCCAGGAGGCAGGCGAAACAGGGCGGTTTTACGCGGTGCGCCATTGGGTATGTTCCTGTATCCGATGTAGCCCTCCAGTTCCCCGGCGGATAGCGCGCTCACCGTCACGGATTTATCGGTGGGCCGCCCCAGCACCAGCGACAGTTGCGCGAGGGTCGCGACTTCCGCGGGGAGCGCCTCGGGAGGGACATCGCCTCTGGGCTTTCTTTTGCCCCCTGCTTTTTGCGCGCGGTGTTCCTCCCTCGAAGACGGGTCGAGAGATGATGGGGCAGGTTTTCCGCTTCCAGCGTTGTTGTTCTTGGTCTGGCTGGCCTCTGCACCGACGGGGTTTTGGGCAAAAACACACCCCGTAGAGAAAGCGAGGGCGACGGCGATACTGAGAGCGAAGCGGTTCATGGTTTGGCCAGGGCGGGAAGCGTGTAGGAGGCGGCCAGGGAACGATCGGGCCGGACGTATTCCACCGTCGCTTTGTCAGCGGAAACCGCAACCCGCAAATAGCCGGAACTGCCGAGGAGAGTGCCGCTCTTGTAGCCGTATTCCGCCGCGCTGCGGGTGCTGCCTTGGGGATCACCCGGCTGAGGCACCTCTTGGTACACGATGCCGTCAAGCTCCTGCCGGGCGTAGAGATGGTCGTGGCCGTGAAAAACGATGTTGACGCGGTTCTGGAGGAGCAACTGGTGAATGGGCGCGTACCAACCGGGCCTCTTGGCCTTGAAAACATCGGTCCCGTCCGGGTTCCTGCCGCCCCATTCGAAAAACGGAACGACTTCCACGCCCCCCCTGGACTGCCTGTCCAGTCCGCCGACGAGATGGTGAATGAAGACGAACTTGAACCGCGCCTGGCTGCCTTCGAGCGTGCGTTTGAGCCACTGGTACTGCTCGGAGCCAAGCGTGCGCGTCCAGTTGTCGTCACCGCGGCGCTGGCGTGGCGTATACCAGAACGGATCGAGCACAATGAATAACGCGTTGCCGTGCTCCCACGCGTAGTAGTTGCGCGTGCCGTCGGCGAGGGGTTCCGGGAAGTAGCGCCGGTGCATCGCGTTGGACCAGAGCGCGAGATTGTTGGGGGTGCCGTCGAGGTAACGCCCGCTCTCGCCATCGTGATTGCCCTGGACGAGATGGACCGGGACGCCCAACAGGTTGAAGTAGCGGCGCTGGTCGGCATACTGCTTCTCCTTTTCGGCATCGGAGAGGCTGGCATGCTTCTCCGTCATGAACGTGTCGCCGAGGTCAATGTGGAACACCGGCTTGTCCGCGGCGGCGTTGGTTAACGTGCGCTGGTACAACGCGAGATCGGTGCGCTCGTCGAGGTGCGAGTCGGCGGTGATAGTGAAGGTGAAGAAACGCTCCGGAGCTTCTCCCAACGCCGCACCCGTCACGAAAAACAGAAGCACGATGGCCAGTCGCGAACCAGACAGAAGAGGGAAGCGCAAAAGATGTTTCATGGCGCCTGTCCCTTTCCTGTCACTCCAAACAGGAAATCGGTGCCGGGAATCTCCGGCAGGGCGATGTGCTCGGAATACACATAGGCGCCGGTGCAGGGGAAGTCATCGAGATCGCGGAGTTTCATCAATTTTGCTTTCTGTTCGGCGGTCAGCGTCTTGTTCACTTCGGCGAAGCGGGTGGCGTAGTAATACGACATCTCTCCATCGAGTTCACCATAGCGCCTGGACAACTTCAAGATCAGGGCTTTGTCCGCTGCGTCCCCCTTCATGAACTTCCGCAACTCAAGGGCGATGGAGCGGCGCGTCCCGACGATCTCCGCCAGGTCCTTGCGTTGAAGCGCCGGGAGGCTGGTGATGCGTTCGCGCTGCAGGGCGGTCAGCGTCGACAGAAAGCCTTCCCCGCCGTCTCCGGTCCGTGAGGTGCTGATGGAGTAATCCCGTTTGCCCATCGCAGGAGCGTCCTTCATGTAGAATGAGCCGAAATAGGTGCCGTGCCGCTCCGGGCAGAAATACACGTCCGCCTCCACCGAACCGGCATACCAACTGAACATCTCGCTCGCATACGTCATCACCGCGACATGCACGTCGTGTGAGAGGCTCCGCTTGTCGAAGGGCTCGGGGATTTCCGGCCACGTGCTTGAATCGCCAAATTTCAACCTGGCAAGCTGTGCCTTCTGCTTTTCGTCCAGCGAGCGGATAACCGCGCCGACGACCTGGGCGCGACGATACGCCAGAAGGCCGTCGAGTTCCCACATCCCAGCGGAGTAACCCATCACCGCCGTGCGATCCAGCCCTTTGCTGCCCGGCGGGATGTCGCCCTCCAACTGCCGGTGAAATGCCTTGATGAGCGGGAACCGCTTGAGGGCCAGCTCGCGAATCTGCGGCGCCTGTTCCCGGCCGAGCGCGATCAACTGCGCCTTTTGCGCCTCCGTGAGCGTGGCAATCGTGTTGTAAGCGATGCGCGTGAGAAACGAAGTGTTGTGCCCCTTCTCGCCAGCATCAATGTCGCGCATATACTGGAAGCCGAAGTAGTCCGAGACTTTTCCCGGCGGCAGGAAGGTGCAACTGCCCAAGTTGCCGGTCAGAAACGCCAACCCGTCAAAAGCGATGGTGTTGAGTTGGGCGCGCTCGGACACCGCTTGTTCAATGGAGTAATGCCTCTGCTGTTCCCGTTTCGGCGGGCGCTGTTCCTGCGCCGTTGCGCCGAGCGCTGCCAACATCAGCATGGACGTCAAAAGTGAAATGCGTTTCATGATTTTTCCTTTGGAGCCCCCCTCCACAGGCTGGCATCAAAGGATGCCGCCGTGGAGGGGAGAGTTAATGGGTGGTTGCCTTGCGTGTGCGCTATTCGTTGGAGGGGCATGGCGGTCTGGGCGCGCCTTTGCCGCCACCGGACTGCGGTCCGGCCTGGCCTGCACCCTTGTCGTCCGGACCATGCCCCTCGGGACCACCAGATCCCGGAGGCGGTCCTGGAGGATGCGGCGGCCGCATCTTTTTCAACTGCTCTAGTTGCTCGGGCGTCAGGATTTTCTCGATCTTCGCCTTCACTTCAGCCTCTAGGTCCGAGATTTGTTTCTGCTGATCGGCCGTCAGGCTCAGTTGTTCCTGTGCGCGGGGAGGCAGCACGTGAAACCCGCCGGGAGGACGTTTCCCTTCCGGGGGTGGATTGCCGTCTTGTGCCGTAAGGAGGCACGTCGAAGCGCCGAGAGCCAGCGCGAGGATGATGACTTTTGTTTTCATGTTCTGTGTTTGTATTGTGGTTTTTCTTTGTCTGTCTTTCACTCCAACCGCCTGCGTTGAATCCCCGGCGCTTTGCACCGGGCGCAGGCTGCCAGGAAAGACGTTCTCGTTTATCACGACACCAGATTACGCGAACGAACCTTAAGAGATCGTGAAGAGCGCAAAATATTTCGCTGAATTTTCCACGCCTTTCTTCATCTTGTCTTAAGGTTGATCCTGTTAGTTTTGCGAGCTGCAGCCTGTCCAAAACCGCCATCATGTTGTAGAGTGCCTATTCACAAGCCATGAGAGTCCTGGTCATCGAAGACGAAGCCGACCTCCTCGCAAGCCTTGCCAAGGCCTTGCGCGAGGAGGGTTACGCCGTGGATACCGCGACAGACGGCGAGGAGGGCCTGTACAAAGCGCAAAGCGCTGACTATGACGCGATCGTTCTGGATGTGATGCTTCCGCGGCTTGACGGATGGGAAATCCTCCAGCGGTTGCGCCAGTCCAGAAAGACGGCCGTGCTCATGCTCACCGCCCGCGACGCCGCACGCGACCGGGTGCGCGGCCTTGATACCGGCGCCGATGATTACATGGTGAAGCCGTTTGACCTTGATGAGTTGTTCGCCCGGTTGCGTGCGCTCATCCGTCGCTCCGCCGGGCAGACGCGCAACCTCATTGAGATCGGCAGCGTGGTCGTCCATACCGCCGCGCGCCACGTCACCCTCTGCGGGAATCCCGTCGCGCTTACCGCGCGAGAGTATGCCTTGCTGGAATTTCTCGCCCTGCACCGCAGTGAAACAGTCACCCGCAACGCCCTTTACGAGCATCTCTTTGACGAGGATGATGACACGCTCTCCAACCTGCTCGACGTGCATGTATCCAACCTCCGCAAGAAACTCGGCGCGGGGATCATCGCCACGCGTCGAGGCCACGGCTATTGCATCGAATGAGATTCCTTCACTCCATCCGCTGGCGGTTGCAGCTCTGGCACGGGCTGCTGCTCGTGCTGGTGCTGGCGGGATTCGGCATCACCGCCTGGCAACTGCAACAGACAAACCAGTTGAACCGCGTTGACCGTGAACTGGAGCAGCGCATGGGGGGCATCGCCGGGATGCTGCGACCGCCGAACAACCCGCCGCCGAATAACCCGCCGCCCGGACGCCCGCATCC
>Ga0118677_10001806_pt1 | contig 44439 bp, 40 predicted proteins | sample AliMusrvi5mmetaG_FD_86154 | JGI IMG/M metagenome (GOLD analysis project Ga0118677, IMG submission 86154) | reverse complement strand
TTCCAATACACGTGGGTGCAGCTCACCTGCATGCGCGACTGCTTTACCGTTGACTTGAATTTCAGCGCAACGACCTGGGTGCCATGGGGCTAAATCAGATTGAACCACCTTGCCTGTATTGCCAGTTGCTTCGATAATTTCTAGAGCTTGTGTTGTTGCATCTGACCAATCAAATTTACGTCCTTTACCCCACCAACCAGCGCGATCAAGCTGTCCGGCGACTACAGCACCAACAAAAAGAGGTTGGGCGGGCACCGTTGCAAATACGCTCTCAATTTCTGACTGTGATGGTCTTTTTGACGTAGCTAAAATCTTTGGCGTGGAAAGTTTAGTGACATCGCGGAAGACCGATCCAATTTCAAAGATTGCAACATCCTTCGCTCCGCGGGAAAGATTTCGCTTTGCAGCTTCAAGTAGACCTGGAAGTAAATGGGTTCTCAGGAGTGGTGCCTGGTCTGACATTGGATTAGCTAGTTTAAATGAAGCAGCTCTTGGTCCTGTAAAGCCCAAAAGATCAACCATCTCTTGGTTAACAAATGGATAGTTATAAACCTCTGAATAACCTTTATCTGCAAGCAGAAGCCCAACAGAGCGTCGTCGAAGTTGAAGGGGGTTAAGTGTTGCCCCAGACTTTCCAGTGGGAAGCGTGGATGGAATTTGGTCGTAGCCAACTAAGCGGGCTACCTCTTCTGTCAGATCAGCCGGTGTCAGTAAATCTGCTCGCCATGAAGGTGGGGTGATCGACCATTTTTTATCAGCTTTCTTATCAACTGCGCAACCAACGACTTCGAGTTTGCTAGCAATTGTTTCAGGTGAAATTTCAATACCAAGTAATTGGGAGACAAAACTAGGATCTAGAGTGATCGATGAGATTTTAGGTATAGAACCGTCTGTTGAACTGCCAACATACTCTGCGCGCCCCAATTCAATAAGCAGATCTGCGGCTCTAGCTGATGCAATCTCTGAAAGCACGGGATCAACCGCTCTCTCTAATCGACGTGATGCTTCCGTGGAAAGTTTATGACGCCTTGAGTTTTTAGCAACGGCAAGTGGCTCAAACCTGGCAGCTTCAATTGCAAGCCCAGTAGTTTGCTCTGTCACTTCTGAATCCAGACCACCCATAGTCCCGGCAAGAGCAAGTGCCTTTTTGTTATCGGCCACTACAAGATCTATATCTGAAACATTTCTAACCACATTATCAAGAGTCGTAAATGTCTTCTCTTTATTGGCTCGGCGGATATGAAGGGATCCTTCAATCTTTGCAGAATCAAAGGCATGCAGAGGTTGGCCTAACTCCAGCATCACATAGTTAGTGATATCTACAGCGAGTGAAATTGAACGCATGCCGCATTTTTCAATCCTTCTGCGCATCCACATTGGCGATTGCGCTGAGGAATCAAACCCGCTTAGCGTGCGAATATAAATAACATTTGCACCTGTTGGATCATCAATAGAAACCTGAACCCCGTCTTTGTTGATAGCAAATTTCTTTGCGTTGACTTCATCGCTCGGGTCTTTATATGCAACACCCAAGGATGAAGCAATCTCTCTTGCAAGGCCGCGAATGGAAAGGGCATAACCACGATCAGGATTAATTGCAATATCAAAAATTGTGTCCCGTGCTTCCAAAAGAGTTAAGGCATCATCGCCAGGCTTGCCTTCTGACAAAACAATAATCCCAGCATGGTCTTCGCTAATGCCTAGTTCCTTGGCACTGCAAATCATTCCATCGCTTGTATGTCCATACGTTTGCCTCGCTGCAATGGCAAAATCACCAGGTAACAATGCGCCAGGCAAGGCCACGACAACAAGGTCTCCCTCGTTAAAGTTTGTTGCACCGCAAATGACAAAGCGGGTTTTCTTCTCACCACAATCTAGTCCGACATACCTAATTGGCTTCTTCTGGCCTTCAACTGCTTCGATGCTGAGAACTTTTCCAACTACTAATGGCCCTTTAATGTCGGCCCCTTGCTCCTCAATTCCTTCCACCTCAAACCCAACGTTAACAAAGGCATCTTCAATTTCTTTTACACTCGTTTTCTTATTTATTGAGGCATACTCACTCAACCAAGAAAGTGGGACCTTCATTTAACACCAGTACCAAAAGCTTGAGTAAAACGGATGTCACCTTCGACGATGTCATGCATGTCAGTAATTCCATGTCTTACCATCAAGGTTCTTTCAAGACCCATTCCAAAAGCGAAGCCACTATATTCATCAGGATCAATTCCACATGCAACGAGAACCTTTGGGTTCACCATTCCGCAGCCGCCCCATTCAATCCAACGACCGTTAAAATAAAAATCAACTTCGGCACTTGGCTCAGTGAAGGGAAAGAACGATGGCCGAAGACGAGTTTTTACATCTGGTCCAAAAACAGCTCTAGCAAAATAATCAAGAGTTCCTTTTAGGTCTGCCATTGTGATGCCTTTATCAATAACTAAACCCTCTACCTGAGAAAAAACTGGCGTATGCGTGGCATCCAACTCATCAGCCCTATAAGTTCTTCCTGGACATATGACATATATAGGTGGATCCTGCGTCAACATTGTTCGTGCTTGAACAGGCGAGGTGTGAGTGCGAAGAACAAGATGTGAATCAAGTGGCTCGATAAAGAACGTATCTTGCATCGTTCTGGCTGGGTGGTCGGCTGGAATATTTAATACATCAAAGTTAAGCCATTCCGCTTCAAGCTCTGGTCCTTCGGCTACGCGATATCCAAGACCAAGAAATAGATCACAAATTTCATTAGTAAGAACGGTCAGCGGATGTAAGCCTCCTTTAGGTGTGCGCCTGGCTGCAATTGAAACGTCCACACGCTCTTCGATAAGCACCTTCGCATCGCGTTCCTTTTCAAGTACACGCTGTCTTTCATCAAAGGCCTCAGCAACAATCGTTTTGGCTTGCCCAATGACTTTGCCAAACTCGGCTCTATCTTGCGGCTCCATCTTTCCAAGCGCTTGATTTGCTTTTGCTAATTCAGATCTATCACCGATGTGCTCAATCTTGACTTCTTTGAGGGCGTCTAACGATGAAGCTTTACCAATCGCGTCAACGGCCGCTATTTTGGCCCGCGCAATCTGGTCAGCTGAAAGTGAATCCCCAGTGGAGGTCATAATGGCTAAGACTACTAAGAAAGAGCCCCTGTTGAGATGGAATACATGGCAATGGCGGCGGCACTTGCCACATTAAAGCTCTCGGCATGACCCCTCATAGGGATTTTCACACTCTGAAAACTTGTTGGCAATTGCGGCAACCCCCTCGCCTCATTTCCAAAGACCAATGCGGCAGGTGCTCTCTGATCAATATCCTCTAGCGTTTTTTCCCCTTCGCCATCAAGGGCATAAATTTGAATCTGATTGCTCTTCGCAAACTCTTCGAATACTTCCAAGGTGATGTCAATTGCGATTGGGATGTGCCACATAGAGCCAGCAGTTGATCTGATGACCTTTGGGCTATATGCATCTACGCAATTTGGGCTAAAAAGAACAAGATCAAAACCACATGCATCTGCGGTGCGAATCGCAGTGCCAGCATTGCCAGGATCTTGAATCTCCCAAAAATATACAACCTTGTTTATCCCTGTGCCATTAAACTTCGACAAGTCACTTGGTAGGTACTTACAGAGCGCGAGGATGCCTTGTGGGGACTCAGTTTCTGCCATTGCATTCATTACTTGGTCGCTGACCATGATCACTTCATATTGGTCAAGGATCTCTTGGGCAAACTCTGCTCTGATTTTCCCCTGTCCTGTTTCAGTGAGATAAAGTTTTTCAATTATCGGGGCGGTGGAAATCTTAGGTATGAGTGCGCTTCGCAGGCTCTGCAGTCCATCAGCTATAAATACATGCTCTGTATTGCGGATCTTTTTTCCACGAGAACCCAAAAGAGCCTTCACTCGCTCCACGTGGGGCGAATGAAGGCTCGTAATCGTTGTATTGGGTTCCACGAGTTTGCTAATTAAGCATTAACAACGTGCTGGCGAGCAACTTCAACCAGTGCTGCAAATGCAGCAGGGTCATTTGTCGCAAGCTCAGATAGAACGCGGCGATCTACTTCAATCCCAGCGCTCTTCAAACCTTGGATGAAGCGGTTATAAGTAAGACCGTGTGCACGTGAACCAGCATTAATTCTCTGAATCCAAAGCTGACGGAAGTCACCCTTCTTGTCTTTGCGGTGATCGAAGGCGTAAACAAGTGAGTGAGTTACTTGCTCTTTTGCCTTGGTAAAAAGGCGTGAACGTTGTCCGCGATAACCCGCAGCACGCTCAAGGGTTGTACGACGCTTCTTTGCAGCGTGGACGCCGCGCTTTACTCTTGCCATTTTCCTTTACCCCTTACTTCAAACCGAGCATGCGCTTAGCTGTGACCGATACGGTCTTCTTAGCTGTTGCATCATTGCTCAAACGACGTGTGACGCGAGATGACTTACGTTCTAGAAGGTGGCGCTTTCCTGCCCGTTCGTGCATGACTTTGCCGGTGCCAGTAAGACGGAACGTCTTCTTAGCCCCACTGTGGGTTTTCATCTTTGGCATTGCATCCTCCTGGTTACTCGGGTTGAAACTAGTTCTGAACTTCTTCTACTAAATCTTCTTGTGGTGCGGCCTTTGCAGCGGGCTTCTTGCTACCTTGGCTCTTTTTAAGAACCGGTCCAAGTACCATCGTCATGCTCTTGCCCTCCTTCTTAGGAGCGAACTCAACAAAACCAAATTCTGTGATTTCTTCCGCCAGCTTCATCAGAAGGCGATATCCCATCTCAGGTCTTGTCTGCTCTCTTCCCTTAAATTGAACAGTTACCTTAACTTTGTCCCCGCCTTTGAGAAAGCGCTCGATGTGAGCCTTCTTTGTCTCATAGTCATGAGGTTCAATCTTCAATCCAAAACGAATTTCTTTGACCACAATATGGGTCTGGTTCTGTCTGGCTTCCCGTGCCTTCTGTGCAATTTCGTACTTATATTTTCCGAAATCCATGATCTTGCAAACAGGTGGTTTTGCATCTGGAGAAATTTCAACAAGATCCAGTCCAATTTCTTCCGCCATTGCAAGTGCGGCTTGAGTTTGAACTATGCCAATTTGTTCTCCGGAAAAACCAATCAGACGAACTTCCGAAACTCGGATGCGATCGTTGACTCTTTGCTCGTCGCTGATAACTATTCCTCTCTGCATTTGCAAGGAGAATTGGCCGCACAAAAAGCAACCCATATTTTGGGCTATTTCTTGACCAACCAGCCGAAGCCAGTGAGGTGGGAGCGACTAACTCCACTTGATGGATCAGATACTACAGGCTTACTTTCAAGAGGTGAAATCGAGGGAAAATCAGGCTTACTAGCCGCCTATTGCGTGAACACCACCATCGACGTGAATGATTTCGCCAGTTGTTTTTGGGAACCAATCAGATAAAAGCGCTATTGCTCCTCTGGCCGCTGGCTCTGGATCTGAAATATCCCAATGAAGTGGAGAACGCGCATTCCATACACTTTCAAACTCTTGAAATCCTGGGATTGATTTTGCTGCCATCGTCCCAATCGGACCTGCTGCAATTAAATTCACTCTAACATTATCTTTACCTAGGTCGCGTGCTAAATATCTAGAAGCTGATTCAAGTCCGGCTTTCGCAACACCCATCCAGTCATATTTTGGCCAAGCAACGGTGGCATCAAATGTGAGGCCAACAATACTTGCCCCGCTTTCTGGGAAAAGATCTCGAGTCGCCGTAGCTAATGATTTAAAGGAAAAAGTAGACGTGTGCACCGCAATCGCAACATCTTCCCACGCAGTATTGAGAAAATTTCCTCCAAGCGCCGCCTGAGGAGCGAAGCCGATCGAGTGAACAACTCCGTCAAGATGCGGAACATGCTTTTTTATCTCAGTGGAGAGATTGGCAAGGTGGTCAGTATTTGTCACATCTAATTCGATAACCGGGGCTTGCTCTGGCAATCTGGCTGAGATGCGAGTTGTCAGACTTAACCCTTTACCAAACCCAGTTAGGACAACATTGGCGCCCTGTTCTTGAGCAAGTTTAGCAATGTGAAAAGCAATAGAAGAATCGGTCAAGACTCCAGTAACCAAAATATTCTTACCTTTAAGCAGCGACATCAGTGCCCCATTCCTAATCCACCATCAACTGGGATTACGGCTCCAGTTATATAACCGGCTTCTGGTGAAGCAATGAAATGAACAGCCGAAGCAACTTCCTCAGGTGAGCAGAATCTTGCAAGTGGGATCTGGCCTATATATTTTTCTCGCAGTGCATCGCTTAAACCAGATGTCATATCCGTTTCGACAAACCCAGGCGCAATGACGTTAAAGGTTAGACCGCGTGATCCGTATTCACGTGCCAAAGAACGCGCCATGCCGACTAGCCCACTTTTGGTTGCTGCATAATTTGCTTGGCCAGCAGAACCAAGAAGTGCAACAACTGAGCCAATAAAAATTACCCTCCCCGAACGCTTTTTCATCATTGCATTCGATGCCTTTTGGGCCGTTCTAAATGCACCGGTCAGGTTTGTATTAACTACCTCTTGGAAATCTGATTCTGACATCCGCATTGTTAAGCCATCTTTAGTGATACCTGCGTTTGCCACTAAAATGTCAACGCTGCCGTACTTTGATTCAATCTCTGCAAATGCGGCGTCCACACTCTCTTGACTCGTGACATCCATCATCACGCCATGTAATCCTTCAGGCGCTGGGCCAGATCGATAGGAAACAATTACCGTATCCCCTGTTGCCTCAAAGGAACGAGCTATAGCCAATCCGATTCCTCGATTGCCTCCAGTGACAAATACAACCCGAGATGATGCTGGCGTGGTCTGTGTCATAGATGCAGATTATCTGTTACTCACCCGTACCCAAAAGAGGCGCGAGATGTCCACGGGTCATAGGCTTACTCCATGGCCCACAAACCAAATAAACAGGTGCATGCCATCACTAGCGCCCAAGAAGGCCTAACGGTCGATCAAAGATCTCGACAACGTAGATATTTCACGTCAATGATGATTCGTACAGGATGCTTTATTGCTGCAGTCTTCTTGCCGAATCCATACCGGTGGATAGCTATGGCAGGTGCCGTGACGCTGCCATATATTGCAGTAGTTGTTGCAAATGCAGGCCGCGAAACAATCCTTGGAAAAAATGCAATTATTCGAGAAACCCGCAAAGGTATCTCAGGAAATCAAAAAGACTAAATAGTTCCTGTACTCAAAACTTGACGCTGATATAGATCAAAGTACAGGCCACCTTGGGCAACCAAAGCATCGTGCTTACCTGATTCAACAAGGTAGCCATTTTCCAAAACTAGAATCTGATCTGCCTTTTGAACTGTTGAAAGTCTATGAGCGATAACAATGCTTGTACGTCCAACCAGTGCCTTTTCAAGCGCAGCCTGTACAAGGGCCTCGTTTTCAGAATCTAAGTGAGCTGTAGCTTCATCCAAAATAACAATACTAGGGGCTTTAAGTAAGAGTCTGGCTATAGCTAAGCGTTGTTTTTCTCCGCCAGATAGCCGGTGCCCTCTCTCTCCAACTATTGTTTCCAAACCATTTGGCAGGGAAGTAATAAATTCCCACATCTGAGCTGCTTCACAAGCAGACTGAATTTGTGCCAGGGTTGCGTCAGGATTGGCATAACGAAGATTCGCTTCAATAGTGTCATGAAACATATGGGAGTCTTGGGTAACAACGCCTATTTCATTACGAAGTGAGTCGAGAGTGATGTCCTTGATGTCTATTCCATCTATAGAAATGCTTCCTTTAGTTACATCATAAAGACGAGGAATCAATCCAGAGATAGTACTTTTACCTGCACCAGATGGCCCAACAATTGCCGTAAGTGTTCCAGGGGCGCATGTGAAACTTAAATCTTTAATTACTACCCCAGAATCTACAATCTCTTTTTTCGCAACCATTTCAAGTGAAGCAAGTGAAATCTCATCCGCTGTTGGATATCTAAACTCAACATGATTAAAGACCACTGAGGGCTTTGATGCTTTGATCTGCCTGGCTCCAGGATTATCTTTGACCATTGGTTCTAGATCTAATACTTCGAAAACTCGTTCAAATGAAACCAGTGCAGTCATGACATCTACTCGGACATTAGTCAAAGAAGTAATAGGTCCATAAAGCCGCGCAAGAAGTGTGGTTATGGCAAGTAATGAACCAACAGTAATGGCACCTGAGATTGCGAGGTGTCCACCTACTCCATATGCAATTGCTGTAGCGATAGAGGCAACAGAGAGAATTGAGACAAAGAAAATTCGATTGAGTAGAGCGATTTCAATTCCGATATCAGCTACTCGTCTTGCTCTTCTATTAAAACCAAGGCTTTCTGCTCCTCTCTTCCCATATAGAAGAACAAGGAGTGCTCCCGAGACATTGAAGCGTTCAGTCATCATGGAAGACATCTCCGCATTTGTGTTAAACGATTCGCGAGTTAGATTTTGTATCTTTCTTCCTACCCATTTTGTTGGATAAATAAATGCCGGCAAAAGCAGGAGTGAAAGAACAGTAATTTGCCAAGAGAGTGTGAACATCGCTCCTGCTACGAGAGTCAGCGTCAGCACGTTACTGACAACACCGGAAAGAGTGTCAGTAAACGCGTTTTGCGCTCCAATAACATCTGAGTTAATGCGCGAGATGAGCGCTCCTGTTTGGGTCCTTGTAAAGAAGGCAATGGACTGTGTTTGGATATGAGCAAATACCTTGGTACGCATTTCATAGATGAGGCCTTCACCAATTCGAGCTGAAAACCAACGCCCCACGAGGTTTGTTGCGCTATCTGCAATTGCTAAAACGCCAACTAGAATCGCAAGCACAGTAACTACGTGATATTTCTTGGGAATAACACCTTGGTCAATGAGATTTCGGAGAATTAAAGGTGTCGATACGGTGAGCAGTGCATCTAAAACAATAGTGATCAGGAAGCAAAAAAGATAGAACTTAAATGGACGAGCAAACTCCCAGATGCGAGTCAGTGTTCCCTTTTTAAGTTTTGTATTTTTGACTGATGAATCTCGTGTTAAAGAGCGCATAGCCATATGCGCGTTCATGCCACCACCACGCATAGACATTAATTAAGCCCCTTTAAGAAATTAAAAATTAAACTGTAAAACCAATAGCGCGAAGCTGTTCACGGCCTTCATCTGTAATCTTATTTGGACCCCAAGGCGGCATCCACACCCAATTGATTTTTACATCAGAGGTGAGGTCCGCTAGAACTTGGCGGGCTTGATCTTCAATAACATCTTGTAATGGGCATGCTGCCGAGGTAAGTGTCATATCCAGTACTGCAATGTTGCCCTCATCGACCTTCATGTCATAAACCAAGCCAAGATCAACAACGTTGATCCCTAGTTCAGGGTCAATGACATCTTTCATTGCCTCAGTAATTTCATCGAGTGTTGCTAATTTTTCAGACATTTACTCCCCCTGCTTGTATCGCTGCATCTTTGAAAGCCATCCAACCTAACAGTGCGCACTTTACCCGTGCTGGGAACTTTGAAACTCCAGCAAGTGCAATTGCGTCTTCCAGCACTTCCTCATCCCCCGTAAGAGTTCCTTTGCTTTGCATGAGCGTCGTGAAATGCTCCATGACGGCAAAAGCCTCTTCTGCGCTCTTACCGATAACAAGATCGCTCATAATTGACGAGCTTGCCTGGGAAATTGAACATCCCACTCCATCCCAGACCAAATCTGTGACTTTCCCATCAGTGAGAATGAGTGAGAGAGTTATTTCATCCCCACAACTTGGATTTACGTGATGCACTGAGGTGGAAGAGTTTGGTAAACCTTTATGGTGTGGGCTTTTATAGTGATCTAAAATCACTTGCTGATAGAGGGAGTCAAGTTCCATTAACGTTTCCTAAAGTAGTCACGCGCTGCTTCGACAGACTCTATGAGTACTTCCACATCATTCATGTCGTTGTATAGATAGAAAGATGCACGCGTTGTTCCTTGCAGTCCAAGTTTGCGAATGAGTGGCCAAGCACAGTGGTGGCCGGTTCTCACAGCAACGCCATATTGATCAAGCACTTGACCAACATCGTGTGGATGAATTTCATCAACTGTAAATGAAATCACTCCCCCACGATTTTCAACACCTTGTGGGCCAATAACTTTAACACCTTCAATACTTGCCAATCCTTGAAGGGCAGATTTTGTTAATTCCATTTCCCAAGCGTGAATTTTATCTAGCCCAATATTTTGCAGATAATCTAGCCCTGCAGCCATTCCCACTGCTTGAGCCATATTCGGCACTCCAGCTTCAAATTTCTTAGGAGCATCTGCCCAAGTTGAATCAGTCATTGTGACTGTCTCAATCATTGACCCACCAAATAGGGCTGGTTCCATGTGAGCGAGTAAATCAGACTTGCCCCACAAAACTCCGATACCTGTTGGACCAAGTGACTTGTGACCTGAAAAAACTAGAAAATCAACATTTAATTCATTTGGATGAACAATTTGGTGAGGAACGGTTTGGCAGGCATCCAAAACAAAAACTGCAGATACAGCATGTGCGGCAGCGATGATCGGAGCAAGATTAGGTGTTGTACCTAATACGTTTGACTGATGTGTAAGCGCAACAACTTTTGTCCGCTTCGTAATTAATTCATCGATTTTAGAAAAATCAAGTGAGCCATCTGGATTCATTTCAAACCACTTCAGAGTGGCCCCTGTGCGCTTTGCCAATTGCTGCCAAGGAATTAAATTCGCATGATGTTCTAGCTCTGAGACGACAATTTCATCACCTTTTTTAACTTGTAGTTGTCCACTACTCGCGCCAAATGAGTAGGCAAGAACATTGATACCTTCTGTAGCGCTTTTGGTGAAAATCACTTCATCTTGTGAAACTTGAAGGAACTCGGCAACCTTTGCTCTTGCTCCTTCATATGCCTCACTCGCTTTTTCTGCAAGTAAATAACTTCCACGGTGAACGGCAGCATTGCTTGTAAAGTAAAAATTCTTCTCGGCTTCGATCACTGACCGCGGTTTCTGGCTTGTTGCTCCAGAATCAAGAAAAACCAGACGCTTTCCGTTGCGCATCTTCTCTGAAAAGATTGGAAAGTCAGCTTTTATTGCCGCAACATCTAGTGTCATAATATTTAGTAATTACGCAGGTAAATATTCTGCGTAGCCACTCTCCTCGAGCTTGGCAGCAAGTTCAGGTCCACCTTCTTCAACAATCTTTCCCCCAGCAAATACATGCACAAAATCAGGCTTGATGTAACGCAAAATACGGGTGTAGTGAGTGATTAGCATAATTCCAAGATCTTGATTCTCTTTTACTCGATTCACGCCTTCTGAAACAGTACGTAGAGCGTCAACATCTAATCCAGAATCAGTCTCATCTAAAATTGCAATCTTTGGCTTAAGAAGTTCCATCTGCAAAATTTCATGACGCTTCTTTTCCCCACCGGAGAAACCTTCATTTACACTTCGCTCAGAAAATTCTGGGTCCATATGTAGGGCAGTCATTGCTTCCTTGACTTCACCAACCCATGTACGAATCTTCGGAGCTTCTCCTCTTATCGCAGTAACTGCTGTTCTTAGAAAGTTTGATACAGAAACTCCAGGTACTTCAACCGGATACTGCATAGCTAGAAATAGACCAGCCTTTGCCCGCTCATCCACTGTCATTTCTAAAACATCTTCTCCGTCAAGTGTTACCAACCCTGAGGTAATTGTGTATTTAGGGTGACCAGCAATGGAGTAAGCAAGTGTTGATTTACCTGAACCATTTGGGCCCATGATGGCATGTGTCTCACCGCTATTGATTGTTAAATCAACTCCTCGAAGGATCTCTTTCATGCCCTCGTCTGTTGAAACGCTTACATGTAGGTCTTTGATGATCAATGTACTCATTATTTTTCACTTTCTTGGTTGGGTGCTGAAATGCTTACAACATTTTCATCTCGTGAAACTTTGTAGGTTTTAACTGGGGCAACTGCGGGCAGAGTGATTGCTTCGCCAGTTCTTAGATCGAACTCAGCACCATGGAGCCAGCATTCGATGACATAACCCTTATATTCACCTTCGGAAAGATTGGCTTCAGCGTGTGAGCAGATATCTGAAATAGCAAAAACTTCATCTCCGACTCGAGCGACACAAACTTTCACTCCCTCAACATCTACCTGAACTGGCTTTCCTTCAACTAGAGAATCAAAATTTAGAGTTGTCATTATTTTGCCTCCTCTAGTTCGGCATCAATACGATTCATAATGCGCTCTTCTATGCTTTGAATCTTAAGTTTTGCAACAATCTCAGCAAAGAAGCCTCTGATAACTAAGCGACGTGCTTCCTCTGCAGGTATTCCGCGAGACTGTAAATAGAAAAGTTGCTCGTCATCAAAGCGACCAGTTGTGCTTGCATGTCCTGCGCCCACAATCTCGCCTGTTTCGATTTCAAGATTAGGAACAGAATCTGCGCGCGCACCATCTGAAAGCAGCAAATTGCGGTTGAGTTCATAGGTGTCAGTGCCTTCGGCAGTGGCCTTAATAAATACATCACCAATCCAGACTGTTCGGGCTGATTGTCCAGAAAGGGCGCCCTTGTAGTTCACACGTGATTTAGCGTTAGGAATTTTGTGTTCAACATGAATGCGATGTTCAAGATGCTGATTGTCTGTTGCAAAATAAAGTCCATATAAGTCAGCGCTTGACCCAGGACCTGAATATTCAACAGTAGGTAGGATGCGAACTACTGAACCGCCGACAGTGATGACATATGATGTAAATGTTGCATCTTTACCAACAATTGCATGATGTCTGCCGATATGGACAGCGTTGTTATCCCACTCTTGAAGAGTTACAAACCGAAGATTCGCGCCAGGTTCTAGATTGATTTCAATCTCCTCGGCTAATACTGCCGACCCAACATTTTCAACCACGACAGTCGCGTGAGAATGAGCACCGGCTTGAATTTGAACACGAGAGGCTTCTGGAGCTTGTCCCTCACTTTTGCGAAGAAGGAAAATTGGTTCGGCTATTTCGGCGTTCTTTTCAATGGTTAATACCAAGACTTGCTGAGCAACATCACGGACTCTCTCGATGACAATGTCATCTGTTGTAGAAAGTGATGGTGCTTCCTCACCTGATTTGATTTCAAGACGTGCTCCAGCGGGTACTCCCCGTGCGGAAAGAGAGATTCGATCTGCTAATTCAACGCTTGAATCATGAAGACCCGCAAGGCGACTAAGTGGTGTGAAGCGCCATGCCTCTTCGCGTCCGGTGGGTGTTAAGTAATTTGTTGTTGCAAGTGACATTACCCAACAGCACCTTCCATTTGAAGTTCAATCAAACGGTTAAGTTCAAGTGCGTATTCCATAGGAAGTTCACGGGCAATTGGTTCAATGAAACCACGGACAATCATTGCCATAGCTTCATCTTCACTTAGACCTCGTGACATGAGATAGAAGAGTTGATCATCACTGATCTTTGAAACTGTTGCTTCATGGCCCATCGAAACATCATCTTCACGGATATCGACATATGGGTATGTGTCAGAACGTGAAATTGTGTCTACCAAAAGCGCGTCACACTTCACTGTTGACTTTGAGTGATGGGCTCCTGGCTGAACTTGCACTAGACCGCGATAAGAAGTTCTGCCTCCCCCGCGAGCAACTGATTTAGAAATAATTGTTGACGATGTGTAAGGAGCGGCGTGCACCATCTTTGCTCCAGCATCCTGGTGTTGGCCTTCGCCAGCAAATGCAATCGACAGCGTCTCCCCCTTTGCGTGCTCTCCCATAAGGAAAACGGCTGGGTACTTCATGGTTACCTTTGAGCCGATGTTTCCATCAATCCATTCCATGGTTGCGCCTTCAGCACATGTTGCACGCTTTGTTACCAAGTTATAAACGTTATTAGACCAGTTTTGAATGGTTGTGTAACGAACTCGAGCATTCTTCTTCACAATAATCTCAACGACCGCTGAGTGAAGTGAATCAGAAGAATAAATAGGCGCTGTGCAGCCTTCAACATAGTGAATATATGAACCTTCATCGGCAATGATCAGTGTACGTTCGAATTGACCCATGTTCTCAGTGTTAATACGGAAATATGCCTGCAAAGGAATATCAACGTGAACACCCTTGGGAACATAGATGAAAGAACCACCGGACCATACTGAAGTATTCAGTGCGGCAAATTTGTTATCACCAACTGGAATTACAGTTCCAAAATACTCTTTGAATAACTCTTCATGCTTTTTAAGTGCTGTATCGGTATCAACAAAGATAACGCCGAGCTTCTCTAAATCTTCACGGATTGAGTGATAAACCACTTCAGATTCGTACTGCGCAGCAACGCCTGAAACCAAGCGGTTTTTCTCTGCTTCAGGAATACCAAGGCGGTCATATGTGTTGCGAATATCTTCTGGGAGTTCTTCCCACGTAGTTGCTTGCTTTTCAGTAGAACGAACAAAATATTTGATTGTGTCAAAGAAGATACCTGATAGGTCTGATCCCCAACTTGGCATTGGCTTCTTTTCAAAGAGCGCCAAACCTTTAAGCCGTAGATCAAGCATCCATTGTGGCTCACTCTTTTTTGATGAAATGTCACGGACAACATCCTCATCTAGCCCACGCTTAACGTTGCTGCCTGCATCGACTTTATCCGACCAGCCATATTCATAATTTCCGATTCCATCAAGTTCTGGATGTAGGGATGTCTGGCTCATGCGTCGACTCTCTTTCTTGGAGGTATCGCTCCTGTTGGAATAAATGTGGTGCAGACACCATCACCATGGGCAATAGTGGCAAGTCTTTGAACGTGTGTTCCGAGTAATTCTGAAAAGGCATTAGTTTCAGCTTCACAAAGCTCTGGAAATTGGGCAGCAACATGAGCAATTGGACAATGATGCTGACATAACTCAACACCTGCTGAATTCTGTTTTTGCGTGGCGGCATAACCTTCGGCAGATAGAAAAGTTACCAACTCATCAATCTTCTTCTCACGAGTTCTTAGAGTAGAGAATTTTTTGATGAGTCGCCTTTTTATATCTTCACTTCTTGTCGCTGCAAATTCTTTAACAAGATTTGGACTAACTGCAGATGCCATAAACCTAAGTGCTGAAACAGCGAGGTCATCGTATGCACTCTCAAATTTTTCGCGTCCTAAATCAGTTACTGCAAATACTTTAGAAGGGCGGCCACGTCCTCGTGCTGAATCAAGTGTTCTGTAGGGCTCTTTAGATGAGAGAAGACTCTCCTCAATAAGTGAATCCAGATGACGTCTAATTCCAGCAGGTGTCAGGCCAAGCTTCTGCGCTAAATCCGCTGCTGTCAGAGGTCCATTTTCAAGGATGGTGCGAGCCACCTGATCCCTGGTCTTGTCCTCATTCTTTTTCACAACAGAAGTGTTGCGTAATTCGGCAGTTTTCGCCACTCCTAGACCCTAGGCTAAGGCTGTGAGCCTCATCCTGACCCTCTTGGTAGCGCTTCAATCCCTCATCGTCGTCACTGGCGGTGCTGTTCGCCTCACGGGTTCTGGTCTTGGATGCCCAACATGGCCTGATTGTGTCTCAGGGTCCATCGCTCCTGTAGCCCATCAAGCACAAGGAACGCTTCATTCATGGATTGAATTTGGCAACCGCCTGCTCACAGTTGCACTTTTTATAGCAATTATCGCAAGTGTCATTGTTGCTTTTAGAAAAGGGCGCTCGCGCTCGGATTGGCCAGTAATTAGAAATCTTGCTCTGCTTCAAATAGCTGGCATCATTGCCCAGATAGTCCTTGGCGGAATAACAGTTCTTACCAAACTCAATCCTTTTACAGTCTCTGCTCATTTCCTACTCTCTATTGTTCTAATCGCAGGCACGCTATCTCTGCGTCAAAGATTGCTCTCAGTAAAGCGCACTGAGGTTTTGCCTACAACACAATCAATGATTCGTGGGCTTATAGTTCTTTCAGCGGTCGTTATCACTTTAGGAACGATTGTGACAGGTAGCGGACCACATGCAGGAGATATCCAAGCAAAGCGGTATCACATCGGCGCTCGCACGATTTCATGGCTGCATGCTGACTCCGTGATCGCCCTCATAGCGTTGACTTTTGGGCTCTATCTCATTATTCGAGTTTCTGAATCTGTTGATAACCGCCGCTATGTCGGTGGAAAGGTTTTGCTCTTTATCTTTATATGCTTAGGCCAAGGCTTGATTGGATATATCCAATATTTCACCAAATTGCCTGAAGCGTTAGTAGCCGCTCATCTTCTCGGCGCCACATTGGTGTGGCTTGGAATCTGGAACGTAGGCTTTAGCGCACATGCTCTGACTTCATCTTCAAAGAAAAGTATAAGTAAGTAACCATTTAGCTAAGTACGTAACGACACAGAGAGATACACATGAATCGCACACAGTGGAATACGCAAGATGACCAAGCCGTAGTTATAAGCCGCGCACTGGCTATGGACGCAGTACAAAAAGCGGGCCATGGCCATCCTGGAACTGCAATGTCACTTGCTCCTGCTTCCTACACACTCTTCCAGCGATTCTTGCGTCACGACCCAACAGATCCTCAGTGGCTCGGTCGTGATCGATTCGTCCTTTCATGTGGTCACTCCTCTTTAACGCTATACATTCAACTTTTCTTATCTGGCTATGGCCTCACACTTGATGACATCAAAGCATTTCGTACACATAACTCTTTGACGCCTGGGCACCCAGAATTTGGTCACACTGTTGGCGTTGAAACAACAACTGGGCCACTCGGTGCTGGTATTTCTATTGCAGTGGGTATGGCAATGGCTCAGCGCTTTGAAAAGGGACTTTTTGACCCACAATCAAAGACAACACTTTTTGATCACAATGTGTGGGTTATTTGCTCTGATGGAGATCTTCAAGAAGGGGTGAGTGGTGAGGCTTCTTCTCTTGCCGGAACCCAATCACTCGGTAACTTGAAAATGATTTATGACGATAATCGAATTTCTATCGAAGGTGACACACATGTCGCATTCACCGAGGATGTATCAGCACGCTACCGTGCATATGGTTGGAAAGTTATCGAAGTAGCAGCACTTTCTGATGGCAATGTTGACCGCGAAAAACTAGAGCTGGCAATGCTCGAAGCAGAGCAAACGCATGATGTTCCGATTCTAATTCGCATGCACAGCACTATCGCTTGGCCTGCTCCCCACGCAAAAGGCACTGCAGAAGCGCACGGCTCAGCACTTGGGGCAGATGAAATCGCAGCAACCAAGACACTACTTGGACTAGATCCAAATGAAAGTTTTATTCTGCCTGATCAAACTCTTGCTCACGCTCGTGAAGTAATTGTAAGAGGCAAGGCGGCGCATGCAGAGTGGGATGAAAGGTTTAAAGCTTGGCAAGAAGCTAATCCTGAGCAAGCTGGACTACTCAAGCGTTTGCGTTCTCATGAACTTCCTGCTGATTGGGAAAAAGTGCTTCCAGAATTTCCTGCTGGTAAAGATGTAGCCACCCGCGCTGCGTCAGGAAAAGTAATCAATGCGATTGCGACAGTGCTTCCAGAATTTTGGGGTGGCTCTGCTGACTTAGCTGGAAGTAACAACACAACGATAGATGGATCACAATCATTTTTGCCAACAAGTAGCGATATGAAAAATGTTGACCCATATGGTCGTCTTATTCACTTCGGTATCCGTGAGCATGCAATGGGTGGAATACTTAATGGAATTGCACTACACGGATTGACGAAGCCATTCGGTGGAACATTCTTAGTATTCAGTGACTATATGCGAGGTGCTGTTCGTCTTGCTGCCCTCATGAACATTCCAGCAACATTTGTATGGACACATGATTCCATCGGCTTGGGCGAAGATGGTCCAACTCATCAACCTGTTGAGCATGTTGCTTCATTGCGCCTGATTCCAAACTTTTCAATGATCAGGCCTGCTGATGCAAATGAAACAACAATTGCATGGCGCGAAATTATTAGGCGGGCTAAGCCAGCAGGCTTCGCTCTGTCAAGACAAAATATTCCGGTCTTTGATCGAAGTGTCTTTGCAAGCGCCGAGGGCGTAGCAAAGGGCGCATATGTTCTCTCGGACTGCCAAGGAACACCTGATGTACTTTTAATTGCAACTGGATCAGAAGTTCAGCTTGCTGTTGGAGCTCAAGAAATTTTGAAAGCAGAAGGCATTAATGCACGGGTTATTAGCGCTCCATGTCTTGAGTGGTTCGCCGAAACTGATGATTCATACAAAGAGTCAGTGCTGCCATCAATTGTAAAAGCACGTGTGAGTGTTGAAGCAGGGGTTGGACAAGGATGGCGCGACTTTGTTGGCGATGCTGGTGAAATTATCAGCCTGCAACACTTTGGTGCATCAGCAAGTGCAGGCACACTCTTTAAAGAGTATGGCTTTACCAAGGAAGCAGTGGTTGAAGCTGCAAGGAAATCGATCAAGAAGGCTAGAAAGTAATGCCTAATAATCTTCAAAATCTTTCACACGCAGGTGTCTCGATTTGGCTTGATGACCTCTCACGTGATCGTCTGCAAAGTGGATCCCTGGCAAAATTGATTCAAGGCTCAAGTGTTGTGGGAGTAACGACTAACCCAAGTATTTTCTCTGCAGCAATTAAAGGCTCTGCCCTTTATAAGGATGACATTCTTGCTTTTAGGGCGGTAGGTAAGAACACAGAGGCGATTGTCACTGAGTTAACAACCCAAGATGTAAAAAATGCTTGTGATCTTTTCTTGCCTGTGTTTAAGAGCACTTCTGGAGTTGATGGTCGGGTCAGTATTGAGGTAGATCCATTTTTTGCTCATGAAACACAGAAGACAATTACCCAAGGAAAAGAACTATGGAATATTGTTAACAGACCGAATCTGTTAATTAAAGTTCCTGCTACTTTGGAAGGTTTGCCAGCTATAGAAGAGTTGACCGCTCACGGCATAAGCGTGAATGTCACTCTCATATTCTCAGTAGAGAGATATGAGAAAGTTATGGATGCCTACCTACGAGGACTTGAACGACGAGTTGCTGCAGGTGAACAAATTAGTGAGATTCACTCAGTTGCATCATTCTTTGTTAGCAGAATTGACGGGGAAATTGACAAGCGTTTAGACGCAAAGGGGCCTAACTCTCCACTTCGAGGCAAAATAGCTGTTGCAAATGCCCATCTAGCCTATGAAGCATTCCTCAAGGTGATTGGCTCTGATCGTTGGAAGAAATTATCTACAGTTGGGGCAAAATTACAACGCCCACTCTGGGCATCAACTGGTGTCAAAGATAAAGCGTATGAAAGCACTCGCTACGTCATCGAGCTAGTTGCCAAAGATTGTGTCAATACGATGCCAGAAGGAACTCTCAATGAGGTTCGAGAGCATGGTGTTGTTCGTGGTGACACAGTCTCCTCTAACTTTAAAGTAGCAGCTGATTTATTTGCTGCGCTATCTGCAGCAGGTATTGACTTTGATGATGTAGTCTCATTTCTTGAAAAAGACGGGGTCAAGAAATTTGCTGATGCATGGCAGGAATTACTTGATAACGTAAGTGCGGTTTCATAACTGTGATTGAAATTTCATTTAAGAAACAAATTGCTCAAGAACAAACGCTTACTTCACTTAATGCGATAACTCAGGAACTAGCCGAAAAGGATTCATCCCTTTGGGGAGAAGTTGCTGAGGCAGAGGCACGGATTAGGCTCAACTGGATTGATCTACCTCAAAATTCGCGTGAGCTGCTCCCCCTGTTAGATTCCCTCACTGCCTGGTCAAAGCAGTCTGGCCATAAGAACGTCATTCTCGCTGGAATGGGTGGCTCCTCGTTGGCTCCAGAAGTTATTGCTAAGACTTATAAGAAATCATTAACAGTTTTAGACACAACGGATCCTGATCAGATCAGAGCGGCAATCCCATCTGATCTGGCAAGTTCTGTAATAGTTATTGGCTCAAAATCAGGCTCAACAATTGAGACTGCATCTCACAAGGCGCTATTTACTAAACTCATAATCGATGCAGGCCTTAACCCTGCTAATCATTTAGTTATCGTTACTGACCCCAGTTCCCCTCTTGATAAGTCATCTCGCGAGGATCATCTTAAAGTCATTAATGCTGATCCTAATGTTGGTGGTCGCTATAGCGCACTGAGTGCATTTGGCCTTGTTCCTGCAGCTCTTATCGGTGTTGATGTCTCAGTTCTCATAGATGATGCCTACGCTGCAAGTAAGAAATTCACAGAAACTAACTCACCAGCAGTACAAATTGCTGCTGCACTTTTTGATGCAGGAGAACAGAATGTTGCATTTTTTGATTCTGGCTCACAAGTACCTGGGCTATCAGATTGGATCGAGCAACTTATTGCTGAATCAACAGGAAAGAACCAAACCGGCCGTTTACCTATAGTCATCGAATCTGCAGATGCAAAGATCGGTGGATCAGGGTTAAAAGTTGGATTCGCTGATTCAAGTTTTGCAGATATTGTTGTGCATGCAACTTTAGGAGAGCAATTTATTCTTTGGGAGTGGGTTACAGCCCTACTTAGTTACGCACTCAAGGTAGATCCCTTCAATCAACCAAATGTCACAGAAGCAAAAGAACGTACTGGCACCCTTCTTGCCCAGTGGGAAGATGGGAAAGTCCCCACATTGCAGGCTTCATATGAGGATGACGTTCTGGCTATTTACGCAGTGGCGCAAGGTATATCAGCTCAAGAAATCATCAAAAACTTTATTTCTACACATTCTCATTACGTGGCAATCATGGCTTATCTGGCCCGTGGAATAGATGATGATGTTACAAAAATTCGCTCACTACTGGCTGAGAAGATGAACCGCGGAGTTACATTCGGTTGGGGCCCACGATTTCTCCACTCCACTGGTCAATTTCATAAAGGTGGCCAACACAATGGAGCTTTCTTACAAATTACTGGTGAAAATACACAAGACCTTGAAATACCAGGACAGAATTTCTCTTTTCACACACTTCTCATGGCACAGGCACTCGGAGATGGACAGGCTCTTGGAAGTAGAGATTTCCCAGTATTAAGAGTTCACTTAAAGAACAGAAAAAAGGGAATTGCTCAGCTCGTTGAGCTAATCAGTAAGGCTTAGTCTTCCCCACGTAGCTTTGACAAGGCATCGGCAAGAATCTTTGAAGCTTCTGCTTCGCTGCGACGCTCCTTCACATATGCAAGGTGAGTTTTGTATGGCTCATTCTTCAAAGGCATTGGTGGCTTATCTTTATCTAAACCAGCTGGGTAACCACAACGTGGGCAATCCCACTCATTAGGAATGGCTACGGTGCCATCTTCGGCAAATGAAGGACGTGTTTCGTGTCCATTTGCGCACCAGTAACTAACACGGAAGCGAGCAATTGCTTCTCCGCGCTCTGCCTCACCCATTGGTCCCGCACCGACGCGACTTCCACGGATTGCACTACCGGCCATCTTTACTCCTATGTTCGCTACTACTCATGGATAGAACAAAACCTATAAAACTTTTACTTAAGATATAAACCAAGTGCTACTACGCCTGCAAACCACAGACCTCCGACAACAATTGTGATTCGATCAAGGTTCTTCTCAACAACTGATGAACCTCCATAGTTGGAAGAAATTCCGCCTCCGAAAAGGTCAGATAGACCGCTTCCTTTGCCCTTGTGAAGCAAAACCAACAAGATCATCAAGATACTTGTTATGACCAAGAGGATAGAAAGTGCTAAAGCCACGTTAAAACTCCTTCATGAAATCTAGACGCTAAGGATAGCGGGTCAAATGGGGTTAAGAAGCCTTCACTACACGGTGGAACTTGGCGATTCGAGCGAACTCTTCAGGGTCCAAGCTGGCTCCCCCAACAAGGGCTCCATCGATATCTGCTTCATTCATAATCTCCAGAATATTGGCAGATTTCACTGAACCTCCGTAGAGGACACGAGCTTCCTCGGCAATTTCATTTCCTGCGATGGTCGCAAGCGCTGAACGAATTGCAGAACAAACTTCCTGAGCATCAGCAGGCGTTGCAGTCTTGCCTGTTCCAATTGCCCACACAGGTTCATATGCAAAGACAATTTTCTTCAAATCTGGCTTATGAAATCCTGAGAGTGCCGCTTGGACTTGGGCAACCACATGAGCAACGTGAGTACCTGCCTCGCGGATAGAAAGATCCTCGCCGATACACAAAATTGGAATTAACTCGTTCGCTAACGCTGCTTTTATTTTGCTAGCAACTAGTGCGTCACCTTCATTATGAATAGTTCTGCGCTCTGAATGACCGATCAGCACATAGGAACATCCAAGTTTATTGAGCATAGAGCCAGAGATATCTCCAGTAAATGCCCCTGATGCATCAGGGGATAAATCTTGTGCACCATATTGAAGCTTAAGTCGATCTCCATCGATCAAAGTTTGTACTGAGCGAATATCTGTAAAGGGTGGGAATATGACCACTTCAACAGCTTCATAGTCACGCTCTTCTAGTGAGTAAGAGAGTTTTTGTGTAACTGCTATTGCTTCAAGATGATTTAAATTCATCTTCCAGTTGCCCGCAATTATTGGCTTACGCATTTTCCAGGACCTCAATTCCGGGTAGGGATTTTCCTTCTAGATATTCAAGTGACGCACCGCCACCAGTAGAAATATAACCGAATTGGCTATCGTTAAAACCAAGTTTTCTTACAGCAGCAGCTGAATCTCCCCCACCAACTACGGAAATACCAGAAACTTCTGTTAGCGCCTGCGCAACAGTTTTTGTCCCATGTGCGAAGTTTGGAAATTCAAAGACGCCCATAGGTCCATTCCAGAAAACTGTTTTGCATTGGACAAGTGCGGCTGCGAATGCGGCCGCGCTCTCTGGCCCGATATCTAGACCCATTTGATCAGCAGGAATTGCATCTGCCTGTACAAGAGTTGGAGTCGCATCGATTGCAAAAGTAGGTGCCACGACGATATCGCTAGGTAACAAAATTTGAACTCCTAACTTCTTTGCTTCCTCTAAAAGCTTTTTTACGTCATCAATAAGATCTTTCTCAACAAGAGACTTACCAATCTCATGACCTTGGGCAGCAAGGAATGTGAAAAGCATTCCCCCGCCAATAGCTAATACATTGACTTTGCTAAGGAGATTCTTAATGACACCGATTTTGTCTGAGACTTTTGAACCACCTAGGGCAACTCCATACGGACGCTCAGGATTCACGGTCAGTTTACGCAACACATCAATTTCAGCGGCTACAAGAAAACCAGCGGCATGTGGAAGAATTTTTGCAACTTCATAGACGGATGCATGTTTGCGGTGGACTGCGCCAAATCCATCACTTACAAAATAATCCATAGTTCTAGTGAGTTTTTCGGCCAGATCCTTACGGTCGCCATCATCCTTACTTGTTTCAGATGCTTCAAAGCGCACGTTTTCTAAAAGCAGGACTTCTCCTGATTTAAGAGCAGCTTTCTTGGCATCTGTTTCACTGCCTATCACCTGTGATGAAAATACGACTGGAGTTCCAAGGAGATCGCCAAGTCGGTGAGCAACTGGAGCTAGAGAAAACTCTGGTGCCGGGCCATTTTTCGGACGGCCAAGGTGGGCCATGATCACAACTGAAGCACCGTTTTCGATTAAATACTTAATCGTTGGAAGTGAAGCTTTAATACGTCCGTCATCACCTATTACGCCATCTTTAATGGGTACATTCAGATCACAGCGCAACAACACTCTCTTGCCAGAAACTTTAAGATCGGTAAGGACCGTAAAACTCATTAGAGAGATTTACCAACAAATCCAACGAGGTCAACTAAACGATTTGAATAACCCCATTCATTGTCATACCAACCGAGCACCTTAACTGTTGATCCCATTGCCTTTGTTAAACCTGCATCGAAAATACAGGAGCTTGGATCAGTCACGATATCTGCAGAAACAATTGGATCTTCCGTGTAAGTGAGATAGCCCTTGAGCGGACCGTTAGCAGCCTTCTTCATTGCTGCGTTAATTTCTTCAGCAGTAACCTCACGGGCTAACTCAACAGAAAGATCTGTTGCTGAACCAGTTGGGACTGGAACGCGAAGAGCGTAGCCATCAAGCTTGCCTTTAAGATTTGGAAGGACAAGGCTAATTGCCTTAGCTGCTCCAGTAGAAGTAGGAATAATGGAGATAGCAGCTGCGCGCGCGCGGCGTAGATCCTTATGTGGTTGATCTTGAAGTGCTTGATCATTTGTATAAGCGTGAACTGTGGTCATGAGACCACGGAGAATTCCAAACTCTTCATCCAGGACCTTTGCCATTGGAGCAAGACAGTTTGTTGTGCAAGAAGCATTTGAAATGACGTGATGCTTACTTGCCTCATATTTATCGTGGTTAACGCCCATAACTATGGTGATATCTTCATCGGTTGCTGGAGCAGAAATAATGACCTTCTTAGCTCCTGCTGTGATGTGCTTCTTAGCATCTGCAGCCTTAGTGAAGAAGCCTGTCGATTCAATAACGATGTCAGCTTTTAGATCGCCCCAAGGCAAGTTTGCAGGATCACGCTCTTCAAATACTTTAATGGTCTTTCCACCAACTGTGATGGAATCTGATGTGTATGTAACTGGAAGATCTAGGCGGCCAAGTATGGAGTCATACTTTAAAAGGTGTGCCAAGGTTGCATTGTCTGTGAGGTCGTTGATTCCAACTATTTCAAAATCTGCACCAGAAGCTAAAGAAGCTCTGAAGAAGTTACGTCCAATACGACCAAAACCATTAATTCCAACACGGATCACGATATTCCTACCTTCTAGTTATGCCTGCATTATTGCCAGATCAATTTATGCTCAATATCAAATATCGCTATTTGAGAGCCCACAACGCTGTGATGCCCCAACCCTATCAGGCTAGTTATTCAGCCAATAAATCTGGGCTCAGCCCTGCTTCAGTATCGGGGATTCCAAGGTCATGGGCGCGCTTATCGGCCATCGCAAGCAGTCTTCTGATCCGGCCTGCGATCGCATCTTTGGTCATTGGAGGGCTCGCAAGAGAACCTAACTCTTCAAGACTTGCTTGCCCATGTTTAATACGCAGATCCCCTGCCTCTTTTAGATGATCGGGAATTTCAGGTCCAAGAATTTCTAGCGCACGTGAGACTCTGGCAGAAGCTGCAACGGCAGCTCTAGCTGATCTGCGTAAATTTGCATCATCAAAGTTTGCTAAACGATTTGCAGTTGCACGAACCTCGCGGCGCATCCGACGCTCTTCCCAAGCAAGAACACTTTCATGCGCGCCAAGGCGCGTCAGTAGCGCGCCAATTGCATCACCGTCTCTAATAACAACACGATCAACGTTTCTTACTTCCCTTGCTTTCGCTGTAATGCCAAGTCGTCTAGCAGCTCCAACAAGTGCAAGCGCCGCTTCAGGCCCTGGGCAAGTAATCTCAAGTGCAGATGAGCGGCCCGGCTCAGTAAGTGAACCATGGGCAAGAAATGCCCCACGCCATGCTGCTTCTGCATCGCAAATTCCAGCTGAAACAACTTGTGGTGGCAATCCTCTAATTGGACGTGCATTTGAATCAACAAGACCAGCTTGACGCGCTAGTGCGTCTCCATCTGCAACAACACGAACAACATACCTACTTCCTTTGCGTAACCCACTCGGCGAGAGAACTGACAACTCGCTTTCGTGACCGTAAATCTCTGAAATATCTTTACGTAAACGTCTTGCAGTTTGAGCTGCATCTAATTCAACTTCAATAACTATTTTTGCAGCTGCAATATGAAGCCCGCCGGCAAAACGTAGCAGCGCCGAGACTTCAGATTTACGGCAACATGGTTTAGAGACAGACAGACGACTGAGCTCATCTTTAACTGCTGCAGTCATTGCCATGCGGCAATTTAAGCAGGGTTCACGCCATAATGTGGCTGAAAACTGAGGTCAATTTTTCTGGATCATGATGGAAACTTCCAGGAGTTTCAGCAACATCAGATATAACTAATTGCCCTCCTAAACCCTCAACCATTCCTTGAAGCTTGGAATTGACTGACATTGAGCTTGGGTCAACAATCGCATAATCAATTTTTAAATCAGGAACATGGCGAAGAATAAATTCCAAATGATCTTCGGGTGATGAGCCAGCAAATTCATCTGCGCTCTCAGGTTCTGGAAGATTAAACACAATAACTTTCTTAGCACCTGATATACGAACAGCTTCTGCTTGTTCAGGTAGCAAGAAGTGAGGCATCACACTAGAAAACCAAGATCCTGGGCCAAATGTGATCCAATCAGCGTTAGTGATGGCAGTAATCGCTTCTTTAGTTGCCTTGGGTGAATTTGGGATCAATTGTAGAGACTCTACTTTTCCTATTGCTGTCGCTACTTGAACCTGACCTCGAACGATATGCCTTCCTGTAGAACTTATAAATGTTCCCTCAATATCAAGTGGATCAAGTGACATTGGCAGTACATCGCCCACAATTCGCAGTAGATTTCCCACCTGACGAATTCCATGGACAGGATCTCCATTTTTATCCCAGAGTGCCATCAGTAATAAATTCCCGACAGGATGGCCATCTAAAGGTCCATCACTTGTAAATCTGTACTGGAGTATGTCCGCCCAACCACGACCCCATTCATCATCGCTGCATAGCGCAGCCAGTGCCATGCGCAAATCCCCTGGTGGCAAAAAACCAAACTCATCACGCAATCGCCCACTTGAACCACCGTTATCCGCAACGGTGACAACAGCGGTTAGATTCTGACTAATCGATCTAAGCGCGCGCAAAGTAACTGATAAACCATGACCACCGCCTAGTGAAACAATCTTAAGATTCTTCATAGCTCCCTGCCCAAATCGCGGTGGACAGATGCTGCAACTATTTTCTTTTCACCCGCTACAGGACTCGCATTGAGTCTGCGGGCAAGTTCTTCAGCAACTGCAACAGAGCGATGCTTGCCGCCAGTACAGCCCACTGCCAAGGTTAGATATTTTCTTCCCTCTTGGAAGAATCCTTTTGCCATTGTTTCAAATAACGACTGATACTTCTCTAAAAAATCTTGAACATTTACACTATCTAATACTTTTAATGAAACTGGCTTATCTAAACCTGTCAGCGGCCTGAGCTCTGGAATCCAGTGAGGGTTGGCAATAAAACGGCAATCCATAACTAGATCAGCATCAATGGGTATCCCATACTTATATCCAAAAGAAAGAATATTTACTCGAAGGTCTGCATCCTCTCCCGATTCAAAAAGGGAAGCAATCTTCTGCTCAAGTTGATGAATATTAAGTGATGAGGAATCAATAACAACATCTGCAACTGAGCGAACCTCTCGGAGGCGATCTCGCTCTTTAGCAATGCCATCGAGGATACGTTCGGAGCCTTGCAAAGGATGAGGCCTGCGAGTGGACTCAAAGCGTCTGACTAGAACGTCATCAGCTGCATCAACAAAAAGAACGCGACGTGAGATCCCACGCTCGGCAATTTCACTTAAAGCACCATTGAGTGCGTCAAAGAATTCGCGTCCTCTAACGTCAATCACTACTGCAATTTTGGGAGTCGTAGCACCTGCCATATCGCACAGATTAGAAAGCAATGATGGTGGCAAGTTGTCAACGACATACCAACCCAGATCTTCCATTGCATGCGCAACTGTTGATCGGCCGGCACCACTCATACCGGTGATAACAACTACTTCACTCGACATAGGGATGAGTCTACTCGCGAATTTCTCCAGTACTCATGTCAATGCTCTCAGATTTTGGCAGTACATCGTGAATCATTTGAGCAATCTTTTCACCGATCCCTGGAATAGATGCAATTTGTGCGATATCTGCTTTTCGAATAGCCCCCACCGAACCAAAGTGATCAAGTAGCGCCTTCCGCCGGACTTCTCCAAGTAATGGCACATCATCTAGCAAAGATTCCAACATGACTGCAGAGCGCTTAGATCTATGGAAATTGATAGCAAAGCGGTGAGCTTCATCTCTGACTCGCTGTAATAAGTAAAGTCCTTCACTATGGCGAGGGAAAATAATCGGATCTGGATTATTTGGTAGCCAAACTTCTTCTAATCTCTTTGCAAGACCAACTAATGGAATATATTCAAGACCAAGTGAAACTAGCGCTTGGTAGGCAGCATTTACTTGTGGCGCACCACCATCAACGACTATGAGTTTGGGTGGATAGGCAAACTTAGGGTTAGCTCCCCCTTGGACTTTAATCTCTTGGGGATCAATCTCACGCTCGGCAAGATATCTTTTCATCCTTCGAGTAATCACATGGTTCATTGCTCGAGTGTCATCAAAGCCTGCATCATCATCAATTGAAAATCTTCTATAGTCACTTTTCTTTGGCTGCCCATCTTCAAAAACAACCATAGACGCAACCATATGTTTACCTTGAATATTCGAAACGTCGAAGCACTCTATACGAAGGGGTAATTCAGCGAGTGAGAGCTCATCAGAAAGCTCTTCCAAGGCTTTGCCTATAACTGCACTGTCGTTAGATCTCTTACTCAAATATTGGATGAGTGATTGCTGTGCATTGCGTTGAACTACTCTCATCATGTCGAATTTCTCCCCACGTTGGGGAACAGAGATCTTCACATTGTGCTCGCTCAGGGTCTCAAGCCAGGCTTGAACCAAAGAAGCGTCCTGTAAATCTCTGTCAATTAAGATCTCACTGGGGATCTTATTCTCGACATAAATCTTTGCTAGTGCAGATTCAATAACATCCTCATCTTCAAGGACGTCAGCTAGGTCGATGATCCAAGCTCGTGAGGCAATAATCCTTCCTTCTCTAATGGAAAATAAGGATGCCGCCGCATGTGTGATCTCCTGATGAATACCTACTAAGTCAGCTGAGAAATTATTATTGAGCGATACCTCGGTCAATTCGGTTGTCGAACGCAGCGCAGCAAGTTGATCACGCAGTTTTGCCGCTAACTCAAACTCTTCATTCTCGGCTGCCCGCTGCATATCGCGTGTTACTGTTTCACTAATATCGGTTGGGTTTTGATCCAGGTAAGCCACAAGATTCTTAGCTACTGCATTGTGGTCTTCCTTACTGATCCATTCAACACATGGAGCAGCACACTTACCGATATCTCCAAGTAAGCATTGCCGTTTCGTTGCTACAGCGCGGTTAAAATTCGATTGGCTACATGCGCGTATAGGAAATATTTTCTGCAATACATCAACCGTTCCTCGAAGTGCCCATGTATGAGTGAATGGGCCAAAATAACGATTACCTTTTGTATGCTTTGAACGAGTCACATAAAGCCGAGGAAAATCTTCAGAAAGGGAGACCGCTAGGTACGGGTAGGTTTTATCGTCTTTAAATTGAACATTAAATTGAGGACTTTCTGACTTAATCCATGTGAACTCAAGTGCAAGTGCCTCAATTTCGCTCCCAACAATTGTCCAATCAACACGGACAGCTGTACGCACCATGCGATAAGTCTTTGTAGCTAGGTTACTTCCAAAATATGAAGAGAGGCGATTCTTTAAATTTTTTGCTTTCCCGACATAGATTACTTTGTCATTCTTATCAAAGAAGCGATAGACCCCAGGATCTGATGGGATATTTGAGGGGCGATAATCAGCTGGATTGCTCATTGCTTTTTAACTACTTCAACACTTCTGCCAAGAATTTTCCTGTATAACTCTTTGCATCTTTAGCAACAACTTCTGGCGTGCCTTCTGCAATGACTGTTCCTCCGCCGGCGCCACCTTCTGGACCCATATCGATAACCCAGTCAGCAGACTTGATAACATCTAAATTATGCTCAATGACAATAACCGAGTTCCCAGTATCGACCAATCGGTTGAGCACAAGAAGCAGCTTTCTCACATCTTCAAAGTGAAGGCCAGTAGTTGGTTCATCTAATACATAGATTGTCCGGCCTGTTGATCTACGTTGAAGTTCTGTTGCTAACTTCACACGTTGTGCTTCACCTCCAGAGAGAGTTGGAGCTGACTGGCCTAACCTCACATATCCAAGTCCAACATCGTTGAGGGTTGTCAGATAACGAGCAATAGCTGGTACTGATTCAAAAAACTTAGATGCTTCTTCAATCGGCATATCAAGAACTTCTGAGATTGTCTTTGCTTTGTAACGAACTTCAAGTGTTTCACGGTTATAGCGTGCACCATGGCAGACCTCACATGGAACATAAACATCTGGGAGGAAGTTCATTTCAATAGTAATTGTTCCATCCCCAGAACAATTCTCGCAGCGCCCACCTTTAACATTAAAGGAGAAACGACCTTGTTGGTATCCCCTGATTTTTGCTTCTGCAGTTTCTGCAAAAAGGGCACGTACCTTGTCAAAAACTCCTGTGTATGTTGCAGGATTAGAACGTGGGGTCCTTCCAATCGGTGATTGATCGACATGTACGACTTTATCGAGTTGATCAATTCCTGAGATAGTTCTATGACGACCTGGAACGATTCGAGCACCATTGAGTTTATTTGCTAATACTGAATACAAGATGTCATTTACGAGAGTGGACTTTCCTGAACCACTCACTCCGGTAACTGCAGTAAATACTCCGAGAGGAAAGGAGACGTCAATATTTTTAAGGTTATTCTCTTTTGCTTCCTTAATAACAAGCACTTTCTTAGCATCAGAGGTACGACGTTTTTTAGGAATAGGGATTGATTTGCGTCCTGAGAGGTAATCTCCCGTAATCGATTCGGGGGCACTGATAAGCGCTGCATAATCACCAGAGGAGACAACTTTTCCTCCATGTTCCCCTGCTCCAGGACCGATATCTACAATCCAATCTGCCACACGAATAGTGTCTTCGTCATGCTCAACAACGATAAGAGTGTTACCTAAATCCCGAAGACGCATGAGGGTATCAATTAACCTACGGTTATCGCGCTGATGTAGCCCAATGCTTGGTTCATCTAATACGTAGAGAACACCAGTAAGCCCTGATCCAATCTGTGTTGCAAGGCGAATGCGCTGTGCTTCTCCCCCAGACAAAGTTGCCGCTGGTCGCTCCAGCGACAGGTAATCAAGACCTACATCGAGTAAAAATCCAAGGCGTGCATGCACCTCTTTAAGAACACGATCAGCAATCTTTTTCTCACGGGCATTGAGAGAGATCTTCTTTAGAAAAACCGCACAATCAGCGATTGAAAGTTCACATATCTGCCAAATATTTTTCCCACCAAGAGTTACTGCAAGAACTTCTGGTTTTAGCCTGGCTCCCTTACATACAGGGCAAGGAGTTTCGCGCATATAAGCTTCGTACTTTTCACGACTAAAGTCTGAGTCAGTTTCAGAATGCTTGCGCTGAATAAAACCTATGACACCTTCAAAGCCTGTTGAGTAATTACGGACTCGGCCGTAACGATTCTTATATTTCACGTGTACTTCATAATCTGAACCATGTAGTACTGCTTGCTTTGCCTTAACTGAAAGTTTTTTCCATGGTACATTCATAGAAAATTTCATATCTTCTGCAAGCCCAACAAGCAGGCGGTTGAAGTACTCGGCGGAGTGCCCGCCAGACCAAGGGGCAATCGCGCCATCATCTAGTGAAAGTGAATCATCTGGAACAACTAGCTCTTCATCAACTTCAAGCCTTGTTCCGATACCTGTGCAATCTGGGCAAGCTCCAAAGGGTGAGTTAAAAGAAAATGAGCGGGGCTCCATCTCTTCAAATGAAAGACCGCAGTCATGACAGGCCATATGCTCAGAAAATACTTTCTCCTTCAAAGGATCTGCAGGTTTTAAATCAACAAAGTCCAACACAACAAGGCCATTTGCTAACTTCAGCGCAGTTTCAATTGAGTCAGTTATGCGCGACTTTGACTCTTTCTTTACAGCAAGGCGGTCAACAACAACTTCAATTGAATGTTTCTCTTGCTTCTTAAGCTTTGGCACTTCATTAAGGGCGTATACAACTCCATCTACTCGAGCCCTAGAGAAGCCCTGGGTTGTGAAATCGGTAAAGAGATCAACGAACTCACCTTTTCTCTCTCGAACAACCGGAGCTAGTACTTGAAAGCGAGAGCCCTCGTCTAATTCAAGAATTTGATCAACAATATTTTGCGGTGTCTGTCTTGCAATTGGCTTCCCACAACTAGGACAGTGCGGCCTTCCTGCGCGAGCAAAAAGAAGACGTAAATAGTCATAAACTTCTGTGATCGTTCCTACAGTTGAGCGAGGATTTCGATTTGTTGATTTCTGGTCGATAGAAACGGCAGGGGATAATCCTTCTATAAAATCAACATCAGGTTTATCCATCTGACCAAGAAATTGCCGTGCATAAGCTGAGAGTGACTCAACGTACCGGCGTTGGCCTTCAGCAAAAATTGTGTCGAATGCAAGTGATGATTTTCCAGAGCCGGACAGTCCAGTAAAGACGATGAGTGCATTGCGAGGAAGATCTAAAGAAACATCTTTGAGGTTGTGTTCGCGGGCTCCACGAATAATGAGGCGATCTGTGCTCACGTTCCAGCCTCCTCCATCCCTCTTAGCTCTTTCTTAAGTTCCCTGAGTTCATCACGAAGTCTGGCTGCTAACTCGAAATGTAATTCAGAAGCTGACATCTTCATCTGCTCGGTGAGAGATTCTATGAGTGCAAGCAGCTCTTGTCTTGGCAAAGAGACTTTCTTGTCCTTTCGAACGCCTAGTGCAGGGGCTCCACCCGACTTATTCTTACTATGTTTACTCTGTGCGCTAAGGGTTTCGGTGTCCAAAGCCTCTTTTGTAATGAGATCTGTGATGTCAGCAATTTTCTTGCGCAGCGGCTGGGGATCAATCCCTCTCTCCTTGTTATAAGCAATCTGCTTGTTGCGGCGCCTATTGGTCTCATCTATTGCTTGAGTCATCGCCTTTGTCATGTTGTCGGCATACATGTGCACTTCACCGGAAACATTTCGAGCCGCGCGTCCGATTGTTTGAATCAAAGATGTTGCTGAACGCAAGAAGCCTTCCTTATCAGCATCCAAAATTGCTACGAGTGAGACCTCTGGAAGATCTAGCCCTTCTCTGAGAAGATTGATTCCAATTAGGACGTCATACTCACCCGAGCGAAGTTCGCGCAAAAGTTCAACGCGGCGCAAAGTGTCTACTTCTGAGTGTAGGTAACGGACCCTAATACCGAGTCCAAGAAGATAATCTGTAAGGTCTTCAGACATTTTCTTTGTCAGAGTTGTTACTAAGACTCTTTCATTTCTCTCAGCTCGAATACGAATTTCCCCAACCAGATCATCGATCTGCCCCTTGACTGGTTTAACGATAATCGCAGGATCAATCAGACCTGTCGGGCGAATAACCTGTTCAACTACGTCACCCTGAACTTTCTCCATTTCATACTTGCCAGGAGTCGCAGAGAGATAAACAGTTTGTCCCTTGCGAGTAAGGAACTCATCAAATCGAAGTGGTCTATTATCTAGTGCACTAGGAAGTCTAAAACCATGCTCAACTAGAGTTCTCTTTCGTGAAGCATCTCCCTCATGCATCGCTCCAATTTGAGGAACGCTCACATGTGATTCATCAATTACTACGAGGAAGTCTTCTGGGAAATAATCAAGAAGGCAATTGGGTGCCGATCCTGCTGTCCGCCCATCTATATGACGGGAATAGTTTTCAATTCCAGAACAAAATCCGAGTTGTTGCATCATCTCAATATCAAATGTAGTACGCATGCGAAGTCGCTGCGCTTCTAATAGTTTGCCAGCGCGCTCAAAGGCAGAGACAGACTCTTCCATCTCTGCTTGAATAGCAACAATCGCCCTATTCATTGTTTCTTGCCCAGCCGAATAGTGGCTTGCAGGGAAGATATACATTTCACTTTCTTCATTAACAATTTCACCTGTAAGAGGATGCAGTGTCATGATTTTTTCAATTTCATCGCCAAACATCTCGATGCGGATTGCTAACTCTTCATACATTGGGATGATCTCAATGGTGTCGCCACGAACTCTAAATGTCCCCCGCTCAAAAGCCATGTCATTGCGCTTGTACTGAATGTCAACAAATTTACGTAAAAGTTGATTGCGCTCAATAGATTCACCCACTCGAAGACGGATCATCCGATCAACATATTCTTGTGGGGTTCCAAGTCCGTAAATACAGGAAACCGTAGCAACAACAATGACATCTCGCCTCGTGAGTAGAGAATTGGTGGCAGAGTGACGGAGTCGTTCAACCTCATCATTGACTGAGCTGTCTTTCTCTATAAAGGTATCTGACTGTGGCACATATGCCTCAGGCTGGTAATAGTCGTAATACGAAACAAAGTACTCAACAGCATTATTCGGCAGTAGCTCTTTAAACTCATTAGCAAGTTGTGCCGCGAGTGTCTTATTAGGGGCAAGCACGAGTGTTGGGCGCTGCAGCTTCTCAATTAACCATGCTGTAGTGGCAGATTTACCTGTTCCAGTTGCGCCAAGAAGTACAACATCTTGTTCACCTGCCTCAATTCGTTTAACGAGGTCTGCAATTGCAGTGGGCTGGTCACCAGATGGCACATAATCACTAATTACTTCAAAGGGATTAACTTTGCGCTGAAGGTCTGTTACTGGGCGCATTATTCGGAAGATTTCCCAAATCTCATTGGGTAAAGCCGGTCTTCATATAAGTTCTCAACCTGCCGGAGTAGATGGTCTTTATCTCCAGTGTTATGAATAATCGCATCAGCGATTGCCTCTCGCTTCTCATCACTTACTTGAACTTCTAACCTCTTAGTAATTTGAAAATCCTTCATGCCTCGTTCCAACAAGCGTGTTCTACGTAGCGCCTCAGGAGCGCTTACTGTGATCACAAATTCAAATGGGTATTCATTTTTGGACTCAACCAAAAGAGGTATCTGGCTAATGAGAATTGAGCCACTCTCTAGTTCGCTCACTGTAGTATCAAATTCTTCGCGAATTTTTGGGTGCACAATAGCTTCTAAATCTAGGCGAGCATCGGGATTGCTAAAAACAATGTCCCCCAACTTTCTGCGATCAATATTGCCTTGGGAGAGAATTTCATCTCCAAAGCGCGCAATAACTTCATCAAAACCTTCAGAACCCCGCTCAATTACATCACGAGCAATCTGGTCAAAATCTAAAACTTGCGCACCAAGTTCAGCAAAATACTCGGCTGCTAGGGATTTTCCTGAGCCAATTCCACCAGTCAATGCAACGAGTAACACACACATAAGCCTACCTAGTTGCTGGAAGTATTCGCAGTTGAGCGTATTGCGGGGAGAAATGGAAAAGGCCCCGACCGAAGTCAGGGCCTTTAACTCTAGGTTTTAGGCTTCGGTTAAAGTTTCGACTGGAGCGTCTGCTGGTGTAGCGGCAGCATCTGCAGCTTTCGCTTCTGACTTTTGCTTCTTGTGAGCCATGAATCGTGACTGAGCTTCTGCGTATTGACGCTCCCACTCTTCACGTTGGGATTCATATCCAGGACGCCATTCTTGGGTATCTGAGTCGAATCCTTCTGGATAAATGAAGTTACCTTGTGCATCATAACGAGCAGGCATTCCATATTGAGTTGGATCGAATGCTTCGATTTCAACTTCATGACCTTCGTTAGCTTGCTTAAGTGAAAGAGAAATGCGGCGTCGCTCAAGATCAATATCAATAATCTTTACAAACAACTCATCGCCGACTTGAACAACTTGCTCTGGGATTTCAACATGACGTTCAGCCAACTCTGAAATGTGAACCAAGCCTTCAATTCCTTCAAAGACGCGAATAAATGCGCCAAATGGGACAAGCTTTGTTACTTCACCTGGAACAACTTGATTAATTGTGTGTGTGCGAGCAAATGCCTGCCAAGGATCTTCTTGTGTCGCCTTAAGTGAGAGCGAGACGCGTTCACGCTCAAAATCAACTTCAAGAACTTCAACAGTTACTTCATCTCCTACTTCAACTACCTCACTTGGGTGATCAATATGCTTCCAAGAAAGTTCAGAGACGTGAACGAGCCCGTCTACGCCACCAAGATCAACGAAAGCACCAAAGTTAACGATTGATGAAACGACACCAGAACGTACTTGGCCCTTAGTGAGCTGGTTGAGGAATGTTGTACGGGATGCAGACTGAGTCTGCTCTAGGTAAGCACGGCGTGAGAGAACAACGTTGTTACGATTCTTGTCTAATTCAATAATTCGGCATTCAACTTCTTGGCCAATATAAGGAGTGAGATCGCGAACTCGGCGCATCTCAACCAAAGAGGCTGGCAAGAAACCGCGGAGGCCAATATCTACGATCAAGCCACCCTTAACAACTTCAATAACCATACCTGTGACAACTTCGTCGCGCTCTTTTTTGCCTTCAATATCTCCCCATGCACGTTCGTACTGCGCGCGCTTCTTAGAGAGAATCAGTCGACCTTCTTTATCTTCCTTCTGCATCACAAGGGCTTCAATGCGATCGCCAACCTTGACGAGCTCTGAAGGATCTATATCGTGGCGAATAGAAAGCTCACGGGAAGGAATAACACCCTCGGTTTTATATCCGATATCGAGCAAAACTTCTTCTCGGTCTATCTGAACAACAATTCCAGAGACCAGATCTCCATCGTTGAAATTTTTAATTGTGCCTTCAATTGCGGCAAGGAAATCTTCTGCTGAACCAATATCGTTAATTGCGTGTTGAGTACTCAAGGGGCTCCGTAGGGATAGAAAGTAGTAGGGACAGGGACGTGTTGAAGGGCTAAATGTACTTAACCTCTTATTGAGGGTCAAACTCGCTGCTAGAGTCCACATCATGCGCGCTTATTTGGATGTGCTCCGCAACAAGAGGGCTCGTCACATGATTATGGCCGCTTTCCCAGCTCGTCTGGCCTATGGGATGGTCGGTCTGGATCTCTATTTCAAAGTTCATGACGACACCCACTCAATTGCATTAGCTGGAATAGCTGCCGGTGTAAATGGAATCTTCGCATCGGTCAGCACAGGAATACGCGCCTCAGTAATTGAACGCATCGGAAATATGAGAGCTCTTCGTTTTTTTGTACCAGGCTATGCCGTGATGCTATTAGCTGTAGATATGTGCCATGGAGCGACACTTCTCATTATTGCCGCTGGGGTGCTGGGGCTAACTGCTCCACCGATAAATTTGTCAGTTCGCCCAATGTGGAAAACTGCTGTGCCGGAAGAGCAATACAGAGCAACGGTAGCAATCGATACAGCATCACTAAATATAGGTGTAATTCTTGGACCTGTATTTGCGACAACTCTTTCCCTATCTAGCCATCCATCTTCAGCACTTATTGCAACTTCTTTTTTCTGTTTATCAGGAGGGATTTCACTCTCTCTGTTGGAATTTACAAAGAAATGGAAACCAGATAAAAAGGAAGAAGGCTCGCCTAGTATTTTCCGCTCCCCTGGAATGCAATTACTTATTGCTGAAGCAGTCCTTATTGGATTTGGAACCGGCACAAACCAAATTGGTATTCCTGCGATTTCTTCCCTTCATAATATGCCTCGCTTTGCAGGGCTGGCATTTGGAATTGGTGCAACACTTTCCATTCTTGGAAGTTTGATGGCAGGGGTATTTGGGAAGCACGTTCTTCCTGTCAAAGGCTTTAGAGTCATCTATCTTTTCTGGTTCTTAACAACCATTCCATTTATATTTTCTAACCCTGGCTGGTCGCTTTTATTGGCCTCTTCATTATTTGGATTTATTAGCGGAGCAGAACAAGTCTTTTATCTTGAAATGCTCGAGTTCATTAGACCTCCAGGAAGCGCTGTAACCGCCTTAGGTTGGATATGGACTATTGAGGGGAGCTTTACTGCGATTGGACAATCTTTCGGCGGCTATGTTTCAGAGCGACAATCACCACATACAGCTTTTTTTATTACAACCGTAATGTTTGGGTTAGGGCTTGCTGTGATTCATCTGGGTCGCAGCCGACTAAAGCCAGGCTATTCCTCAGTGAGCAGCTAAATCCCAACTCTCACCAATACCAACATTGACCGCTAGTGGAAGTGAGAGTTCAACGGCACCCTCCATCTCTTTACAAACTAAAGACTCTAATTGCTTCTCTTCACCTGGATAAATTTCAAATATCAATTCATCGTGAACTTGTAGTAGCAATCTTGACTTAAGGCCTTCTGACTTAATTCCTTGCGCTACTTTAAGCATCGCGACCTTAATAATATCTGCAGCAGAACCCTGGATTGGTGCATTAAGAGCCATGCGTTCAGCAACTTCACGTCGTTGCCTATTATCGCTATTTAAATCTGGAAGGTACCTACGTCTTCCAAGAATGGTTTCGGTATAGCCCTTTTCTCTTGCTTCAATGACGACGCTCTTTAAATAATCTTGGATACCACCAAAACGTTCGAAGTATTGATACATCAGCGCCTGTGCTTCACCAGGAGAAAGATTGAGTTGCTGCGCGAGTCCATATGCAGAAAGTCCGTACGCAAGGCCATACGACATGGCTTTGATTTGCCTGCGCATCTCTGGGTCAACTTTGCTTGCATCCACACCAAATACTTGCGCGGCAACAGTGCTGTGAAGATCTTCCCCACTTTTAAATGCAGCAGTAAGACCTACGTCTTTTGAAAGATGGGCCATAATGCGCATTTCAATCTGGCTGTAGTCAGCGGTGAGCAATTGCTTATATGGATCTTGGGCGACAAAACAATCACGAATCCTGCGTCCTTCCTCTGTGCGAACAGGAATATTCTGAAGATTTGGATCCGTGGACGAAAGTCTTCCCGTAGCCGTGATGGTCTGCTGGAAGGTTGTATGAATGCGCCCGTCTGAAGCAACTGCCGAAAGGAGGCCCTCTACCGTTGTAAGTAACTTACTTGTCTCGCGTATTCGCAGCAGATTATTAAGTAGTGGGTGGGCGGTCTTTTCAAAGAGCGCCTGCAAGCTTTCAGCATCCGTAGTGAACCCGGTCTTTATCTTCTTTGTCTTAGGTAGTTTTAACTCATCAAAGAGAACAACTTGCAACTGCTTGGGAGATGCCACATTAAACTCATGACCTGCAGCTTTATGAGCGGCCTTAGTTTCATTTTCTACCTCTGTTTGAAAGAGGGATTTAAGCGATTTAAGCTTCGTCTCATCTACTGCAATTCCTACTCTTTCCAAATCTGCCAACTCAAACATGGTCGGCATTTCAAGCTCAACTAAGAGTTTGCCCAATTCGCGCTCATTTATTTGTTCTTTCAAAACTGGAACTAGCCTCATAATTACACCGGCAAGTGAAGCATTGAAGGTTGAAAATAGATCATCACTTGCTGCGCCAACTGAAACACCCAGGAAACGCTCTGAAAGATCGGTAAGTTCCAGGTTCCTGCCACCTGGGTTAATGAGGTATGCAGCAAGCTCGGTATCAAATGCGATGGAGCTTATTAGATTCTTCCAAAGCAGTTCTTTGCCACCATGTACCCATTTTGGAATTGGAGAATCCAGTAGCCACTTCTCCGCGGGATCCGATGATAAATATATCTCTTCTGACGTAAGGGCTACCGACCACTCCTGCGCACCAAAACCACTCTCGGTATAAAGAGCAATCGGATCAGCCCGACCTTCGAGTTTCTTTTTAAGTTCATTATTACTAATTATTGAAACATCTATAGATTGTATAGAAGAAGGCTCACTCTTCTCCTTTGGAGCTTCCCCAACAAGGCCGTGAATTTTAGTTTTGAGCGCTTTAATCTCAAGTTCATCAAGAAGTGAGTCAACTTCTTTCATATCTGGACCATCCCAGATGAGATCACTCATCGAAGCATCTAGATGAACATCATGCTTGAGTTGTGTCAGTTCACGATTAAGAATGATGGCATCAATATGTGATCGCAAAGACTCACCAACTTTGCCAGGGATTTGCCCTGCTCCATCAATGAGTTTTTGTAAGGAACCAAAATCTTGAATCCACTTTGTTGCTGTCTTCTCCCCCACGCCTGGGACAGATGGAAGGTTGTCACTAGGGTCACCTCGTAGCGCGGCAAAATCTGGATACTGCTTGGGGGTAAGTCCATACTTCTCTTCAACAGCAGAGGGTGTCATTCTGTTCATTTCAGTGACACCTTTTTTTGGATAAAGGACTGTGATGTTTTTAGTGACTAATTGGAATGAATCACGATCACCACTGCAGATCAAAACTTCAAAGCCTTCTTTTTCAGCCTCTGTAGAAAGTGTTGCCAAAATATCATCAGCTTCAAAGCCTTCAATCGCAAAGCGCTGGATTTTCATAGCAGTTACTAATTCATAGAGGTAGCTCATTTGGGAGCGAAATTCATCTGGGGTTGCAGATCGTGTTGCTTTGTATTCAGGAAAAAGTTCACTTCTAAATGTCTTGCGAGAAACGTCGAATGCCACAGCAATGTGTGTCGGTGCCTCTGAAGCAATCAAATTAACAATCATCGAGGCAAAGCCATAAATTGCATTTGTGGGTTGGCCTTTACTGCTTTGAAAATTCTCAACAGGCAGCGCATGAAATGCCCGATATGCCATCGAGTGGCCATCAATGAGCAATATGCGTTTCATCGAGGTGATTCTATGGTGAGGGGCACCTTCCAAGGTTAAGATCTGGGTATGACTGATTACATGAAATTACTCCAAGAGCGTGGTTTAGGTGCCCTAGATAAGAAGATGGGTATCGAGATACTAGAAGCAACCCCGGAGCGAATTGTGGGCACGATGCCCGTTGAAGGTAATACTCAAGCATTTGGAAGACTCCATGGCGGCGCTAACTGCGTATTGGCTGAATTACTTGGATCAATCGGTGCATGGCTCCATGCAGGACCTGGAAGGCTCACAGTTGGTGTTGATATAAATGTGACACATCATAAAGCTGCACTAAGTGGAAAAATCACCGGCGTAGCAACACCAGTTTCATTAGGTCGAACACTTGCCACTTATGACATCGTAATAACAAACGAAAAAGGCCAGCGCTCGTGCAGTGCACGAATCACCAGCCTAATTCTTGAAGATAAGTAACTTAGTGGGCGTCAGCGCCTGTTCCAAGATATGCAGCGCGAACAGCAGGGTCATTGAGCAAGTCACTTGCTTTTGCTTCTTTAACAACTTTTCCAGTCTCTAGAACATATGCGCGGTTAGCGCGCTGAAGTGCTTGCTGGGCATTTTGTTCTACAAGAAGAATTGTTGTTCCTGTTTTGTTGATTTCAGTAATGATGTTAAAGATATTTTGAATCATCATTGGGGCAAGTCCCATTGAAGGCTCATCTAGTAAGAGGACCTTGGGGCGAGCCATCAGCGCACGACCGATTGCAAGCATCTGTTGCTCTCCACCAGAAAGCGTTCCTCCGGCTTGCTTCAATCGTTCCTTAAGACGAGGAAAAAGATGGAAAACTTTTTCCAAATCTTCATTCATCTCAGCTTCACGCGTTTTACGAAAATATTTTCCAATCTCCAGATTCTCACCCACGGTCATACCCGGAAAAATTCCTCGTCCTTCAGGTGCCTGCGAGATGCCAATTTGTACGCGCTCATGGGGAGACATTTGTGAGATATCTTGACCATCAAAAATAATTTGACCAGATGTGACTGGACGTAGTCCTGAAATAGTTTTCAGCGTTGTGGTCTTACCTGCGCCATTGGCACCAATGAGTGTGACAATTTCGCCCTGGTTAACTACGACACTGATGCCCTTAATTGCTTCAATCTTTCCGTAAAATACATGTAGATCTTTAATTTCAAGACGCATCTGTGGGCACTCCTAAATATGCTTCAATAACCTTAGGATCATTTTGAACGACTGACGGAAGATCATCTGCAATCTTTACTCCGAAGTCCAGTACGGCAACTCGATCTGAGATACCCATAATCAAGGACATATCATGTTCGATGAGCAGGACTGTATAGCCCGCATCACGGATCTTCTTAATGGTGTTGGCGAGTTCAACCTTTTCGGCAGGATTAAAGCCAGCCGCAGGCTCATCTAGTAGTAAGAGTTCAGCTCCAGTGCCCATTGCTCTGGCAATCTCTAGTCTACGTTGAACTCCGTATGGCAAATTCTTTGCGAGCCTGTCCCCATATTCATCAATCCCAATGAACGCAAGAATTTCATGCGCCTTTTCGCGTGCTGCCTTTTCGGTCTTTCTAGAGCGTATGGAGCCAAAAAGCGAACCGACTAAACCAACCTTGCTATGCACATCCGTTGCGGTAAGAATATTTTCTACTGCGGTCATGTCGCCCCAGAGCCGGATGTTTTGAAATGTGCGTGCGACTCCCCCTTGGGTAATCTCAAAGCGCTTCTTTCCCACAATTGATTTACCATTAAAAGTTATCTCTCCAGAAGTTGGTTGATAAACCCCCGTAATCATGTTGAATACCGTTGTCTTACCCGCTCCATTCGGACCAAGTAATCCAACTATTTCTCCCTGCTCAACCTCAATAGATACCTTATCAACAACGGTTCTGCTTCGATACTTTTTTACTAGATTTTCGGTATATAGTTTCATCTGTAATTCTATGAATTTACAGTTTCGGTTTTAGAGGAATCATCATTCATGAAAGCATCTCTGTCGCTCTGTTTTTTTTTCACAACCCCAGCCGAAATAAAGATACTAACTTCGTAAAGGAGAAGCAACGGAATGGCAACCAGTGTCTGTGAAAAGACGTCAGGTGGAGTTATTATTGCAGCAATAATAAATATCAGAACAATTGCATGTTTTCTGTACTTTCTCATAAACGTCGGAGTAATCAGTCCGATTTTGGTAAGAAAAAATGCTATTATTGGCAGTTCAAAGACCACTCCTGTTGCAAGGCAGACCGAAGTTAGAGTACCTATATAGGATCGTACATTAATCTGGTTGACAACATCCGCGCTTATTTCGTACGAGCTTAGAAAATGAAGTGAAAGTGGCGCCAGCATGTAGTAACCGAAGAGCACCCCGAAGAAAAAGAGTAACGAAGCTGCCATAACCGCTCCTTTTGCATACTTTGCTTCATTTGCGCGAAGGGCAGGTCTGAAGAATTGCCAGAATTCCCAGAGAACAACAGGAAAAGCAAGAATTAAGCCGGCAACCATGGCAACTGTAAAATGTGTCATGAGCTGCCCCGACATATTTATATTTATCAGATTCAGTGGTTTAGTATTTATACAAAGTGCGTTTGAAGTTGAATTGAATTTTCTCATAAGATAATCCCCAAACTCACATAATACTCTGTTTGTAAAGAAATCGGCTCTTCTCGGAGCAAGAATTATATGATCAAAAATGAAGGTATTAATGGCATTGGCCAGCTGCTAACCTGGCTTAAAACAAGATCGGGCATAGAAACTATGCCTGTCTTTAAATGGCTCGGACGGCTCTATCGATTTTTGACTGGCATCAGCTTCAGCATCAGGACCAAAATTCTGTTTACGCTGGGGGTGGTGATTGTGATCATGGGATCCACCAATGTGCTGCTGGTGGTGCAGGTTTTGGATTACAGCCGCCAATATGACGGGATTATCACTAACATCACCACCGCCAACAGCATCAGCGGCGCGGTTAAACCGATTATTGATACAGAGATGTACAAGGTGGTGTCTGGAAAAATCGATTTTAAAAACGGCATCCAGTATCAGACCATTGACGATATCAATGCCAAAATAAAAGCGATGATGAATAACACTGATTCGCCCAGGGCCAGGATCAAACTAATCGGAATACAGCGGGCGATGCAGTCGCTTGCTCAATCTGTGGATCAGATGGGCGTGCAAATAGCGGAAAAACGGAAAGCGGCTGATAATGAAGTTCTGCTCGATAACATTCGTTTTTCCTCCTCGGTGGTTGAAGAGGTGGTGCAGGATTACGCCCTGTTTGAAGTCAGCCGCACCGAGGAACAGTACCAGACGATGCGCCAGGGGTTTATCAATTGGGAAACAATGACCATTGCGTTGATGGCGGGTACGATCATTTTTTCAGTCATGGCTGCGTGGAACCTATCGAGCAGCATTTACACTCCCATTAAAAAGCTGCATGATGTAACCAAAACCATCACCCAAAATGACCTGCAGGTGCTGGTGACCAGCGAGAATATTGATGAAATTACCGAACTGGGGATGAGTTTTAATATCATGATCGGCAAAATCAGAGAACTGCTTGATTCCAAAATCAGGGAGCAGGAAAACTTGAAGAAGGCCGAGCTGCGCACGCTGCAGGCGCAAATTAACCCCCATTTTTTGTACAACACCCTGGATACCATTATCTGGATGGCGGAAGCGAAAAAGGTTGCCGAGGTGAAAGAAATCGTGCAGGCGTTGTCGAATTTCTTCCGCATCAGTTTGAGCAAAGGACGAGACTGGATTACGATTGGCGAGGAAGTTGAACGCACCAAAAATTACCTGATCATTCAAAAGATGCGCTACCATGATATTCTCGATTTCAAAATCGATATAGAAGCAAGCGTGGAAAATTACGCCATCTTAAAATTAATCCTGCAGCCACTGGTGGAAAATGCGCTGTATCACGGCATTAAGAACAAACGCAGCGGCGGCGTGATTGTGGTGCGTGGCAGGCAAAAGAATGAAAGTGAAATTCTGTTGGAAGTTGAAGATAACGGCATTGGTTTCACCCCGCAAAAATTGGCCCTGCTGCAGACGGAACTAAACGACGAATCAGATGAAATTAGAATGGAAAGC
>Ga0118677_10001805_pt1 | contig 44443 bp, 43 predicted proteins | sample AliMusrvi5mmetaG_FD_86154 | JGI IMG/M metagenome (GOLD analysis project Ga0118677, IMG submission 86154) | reverse complement strand
CGCTGCCGTAAGCTACCTATGTGACGAGCTCACCCAAACGGAAACAACCTTTCCCGGCACGAATTTGCGGTTGGTATACAAACTTGGGTCAACCCAAATTCCATGAGATCAGGAGTTCGGAGATTCGTCTCGACGTTTTGTTTTCAACACCGCGCCAGACCTCGACAAGAATGTCGAGGCGGCACGCAAAATGCGTGCGCTACGAAATTGCGAAAACTTTGCGGCATTAGGCGAAACCGCCTGTCCCACCACCGGAAATCTCGTGCTTTCAATGGTGGAACAGGCGGTTTCGCTTGTTCTTCTTCACACGCGGTCCGGATCATGCTTTCTCAAAGCCGGGCAGCTCGAATTGCGCAGTACCGGACTAGAGAGTCTTCGCGAGCCGAAGCGCCTCCCTTATGTCCCCTGCCACGCCTACAGCGCCGAGTTCCTTGTACAGGGCCGGATTGGCACTGAAGGCACGCCCTCCCAGGATGATCTTCACCTCACGATCTCCAATCGCCCTCACTGCCTCAATCAGCTTCCTCACGCCCGGAAGGCTCGACAGCATCGTGGCCGAGATGCCCAGCACGTCCGCGTTGTGATCCTTCATTGCCTGGGCTACGCTTGCCGTTGGCACATTGGCTCCCAGAAATCTCACATCCCAACCGGCCGATTCCAGTACATCCGCAACCATGTTCGGACCTACCTGGTGATGCTCACCCTCCACTCCCGTGATCACCATCCGTCCCCTAGCCGGTTGGGCGGATTCGACAAGCGGATAGAGGTGCGCGATCACGTGCTGCGTAATCGCCGTGGCCATATGTTCGGTCGCCACAGTGATGCGGTTGGTCACCCACAGCCGCCCGACCTCGTACAGCGATTCCTGCAAAACGTCGGCGTATATGTCCACAACACTTTGCCCCTGCCGGACCGCTTCAACAGCGATGCTAACCGCAGCCTGCCGCTGGCCATGGAGAATCGCCTGCAGGTAAAGCCCCTGAATCCGGCCCAACTCACTTTCTTTCGAGACGGCTTTCAGGTCCTCTGCTCCGCCGGTCAGAGCCGCGCTCATCGCTGCCTTGACGAACTCCGCCAGGTCCTCCGCCATTGGACCGGAGAGCCGAAACGCCAGCTCCTCCGCAATCTGGTCTACATTTTCGTGCAGGAAGCGCGGTTCGATTCCCCGGGATTCCAGGACCACAGACGCCCAGCGCAAATAATCGGCATAGGCCTGGGGTTCGCCGGTTTCAATCGCGGCTGCGAGGAAATCCTGATGAAAGTTCGCATCCTCCACTCCGCGCAGCCTTGCCCGTTCCCCATAACGCGTTACCCAGCCGGGATAATGGCGAAGGAACTCTTCGGTTACCCTCTCGGCGATCTGCCCGCGAAATCCCCGTAGTTGCTCGGCCAGGCTCACACGTTCGCAAAGGGGCCTGTCTTTCAACATAGGCTACTCGCCTCCATACATTTTAGGAAGACAAGCCGGGCAGCATCCGTGGCTGAGAAACAGGCTGTTATTCTTCAGGTAATCCACAACACTCTGCCATTGTTCCTCGCCTGTTTTCACCTGGCCGCAGTACATGCAGATGGGAAGCGTCTCCTGGATCCTGCGGAGATGCCAATGCGACTGGTCGAGGTCGGCCAGGGCCTTTTCCAATTCCGCTTTTGCCTGCTTGAGCGCTTTCACGTTCCTCCCGTTCTCGCGAACAAGTAAGGACCATTGGTTGTTCAGTTCCAGGAGCTCCATCGAGAGGGCTTGATTCTGATCCACAAGGGGCTCTCCCCTCAAGTGGAACACTTCAGAATGTCTTTCTATATAACACTCGAGGGTGTGAGGGTGTTGTTTTCGATCGAGGAAGTTCAGCAGTATCGGCGTCTCCTCCTCCGGGGCGCCGGATTTCAGGATTACCCTGACGGTTTCACTGTCCGGTTGCGTCAGTCTTCCCCAAATGGGCTGTCCGGCCAGACTTCCGGCGGGCTCCTGAAATAGCAGTTCGAATGCAGGGTTGGCCTCGATTATCAGGCCCTCGCCGGAGACGGCCAGCCAGTGAATGGACCGGCTTCGGAAGATGTGCCGGGGACAAGCAGTGCTAGGCGGGGCTTTCTGCTCTTCGTTACCGGGGAGCACCTCGAGTACTTGAATGACGGTGTGGGATGCATCCAGCTTGAGGCCTTTTGGAATGCCGATATGAGAAGCCTTGTGGAGCGGTCCGGAATGCCAGGCTTCGAACGACGCTTTGTCTGTCCAGCGGGTCAACAGGTGAAAGATGGAGTTGTCGGAATGAGTCGAAAGCACCTCCATCCCGAGGAACCCGGTGACGGTGTCAACGAGATGCGGCCTGTTTAGGAACGCCTCCCGGACTTCCGCCTCCATACCATTTGCCACCTTGAAGGTAGATAGCACCAGAATCAGATAGCTCCCTCCTGCGGAATTATTCTCTCGAATCAACTCTACCATGCGACTGATCCTGGAATAGCATCTGGATCTATCTTGACTGTTACCGATTGCGCTTATCGGAAATCTGGAAGGGCGTCGCGTAAACCGAGGGTTTCGACATGGCACGGGACGGCGCCTGAAAATGAAAGCTGCTCCAAGCATCATCGCAACCCGCATGTCTACGCCTGCCGGGCAGGCGATCGGCAAGAAAAGAAATCCTCAATCCCACTCCTGCAAACTGTACGAACTCTGACGTAGACCCCTCCGAGAGGCCTGTTTCCGGCCATTCGGGCGCTTTGATAATCCTCCGGAGCGGGGTATGCGCCGAAACGGGCGTCTGGCGTCAATGTCCCATCATGGGCAGGTTTCGGGCTTGCTGCGGCATGTCATGGGGGACAGGTCCTCCCAAATTCCAGTATTGTGGAATATGAAGGAGCACGGGCATTGGAAATTCAATTTACCCCCGAGCAGCAGGCCCAATTGGCTCAGCTTGCCAGCCGGTCCGGAACCTCCACCGAGCGGTTTGTGACGAATGTTGTTGCGCGTTATCTCGACGAAGCGGCGCGCTTTCTGGCGGATGTGGAAAAAGGAATTGCTGCCGCTTATCGCGGACATTCCGGCCCTCGATAAGTCGTTTTTGAAAAAGGCGACGACCGTCTGGCCACCTGTGAAAAACAATTGACGATTCGTTTGGACGAGGATGTGTTGACCTGGCTAAGAGGCCACGGAAAAGGGTATCAGACGCGGATCAATCGCATCCTGCGCGTTGTCATGGAGAGCCAAACAGTGCGGCACCCGTAATTCGCAGCCTTTGAGCTTTTAGTGAAAGTGGCTGAAAAATCGAGAATTCCAGGCAAGCCATCTGGCTTATTCAGCAGAATGTTTTGAGCTGGGTTCTGCTCTATTCGTTTGAGCGCAGCGAACTTTTCCGTACACCCAGACTTCGACAACCGCGCCATCGATCTTGACCTCGTTGGCTGGAGCAACGCCTTCCACGCATTCGTACGTGTGCACCACCCTCTCCGGCTTGAATCCCAGCATCCGCAATACAGCCCTCGCGCACGAATTTCCGATCTTTACCGTGGTCGATTTGGGGACGATCTGGGCATTGACAGCGACAAAGTGGTAAGTCATGTCAAGCTTCGCATGGCCATTGAGGGCGTCGAATGTCTGAGCGTTGCCAGTGGCCAGTGGAGCAAGTAGCGGATGACCGGATACGAGTTCGATACTGCCGGCACTGACACTGATGCGGACATCTCCTTGAATTCCAGCCCATTCAGCAAGAGGAGGGTAGCGCGTCTTTGCAATTCTCGATCGCAGGCTGTCTTCCGTTTGTGCGCTAGTTGTACTGGCAAGAAGGCACCCGATCAAAAAAGTTTTGGCGCACGTCATTTGAGATCTCATCAGTCAACGCCTCAGGTCCCGGCCGCATCGCCAGGTCAACCGCTCCTGCAAGTCGACCAGCCTAACCGCCCCCCACAAACTGTACGATCTCTAACGTAGACCCCTCCGAAAGCCCTATTTTCGGCCATTCGGGCGCTTTGATAATCCTTCGGTCCAACTCCACAGCCACCCGCGCCGGGTCCAGCGCGAGCTGATTCAAGAGCGCCAGGACCGAAATTCCGGGCTCCACTTTGACGGTTTCTCCGTTGACGATGACTTGCATAGTTGGTGTGGGGCGTTTGACACTACATCCCGGCTCTCATTATAGTCAATTGAGGGCCTTTGAAACCCTTCTCAGCTTTTCATGCCACAAACCTACACAGAACTGTATTTCCCTGTCCTGCTACAGGCCGTCATTGCTGCCGGTCTGGCCGCAACCCTGCTTCTGGTTTCGTCGCTGCTCGGCAAGCGCCTGAAGAACAAAGTGAAGGACACGGCCTACGAATGCGGCATCAACCCCACGGGCACCGCGCGCGAACGTTTCAGCGTGAAGTTCTACCTGGTGGCGATGCTGTTCATCCTGTTCGATATTGAAGCCGTTTTCCTCTATCCGTGGGCGGTGGTCTATCGCGACATCAACACAGGCGCCATGCGCTGGTTCGGTTTTATCGAAATGTTGCTGTTCGTGATCCTCGTTCTGGCCGGCTTTTTCTACATCTACAAGAAGGGCGTCCTCTCCTGGGTGGAGCCGGAAAAAGCAGAGTTGAATCCGAAGAAAGTGAAACATGCTGCCTGAACAACTGAATGCCGTTCCTGAGGCGGTTGCGCTCGAAGCGCATGATCCCTCGGCGCTCCTCGGTGGAAACCTGGATCGCGGTGAAGTCACGCTCCTGATTGACGCGGCGAAGATCGAAGCGGTCTGCCGCCTCCTCAAAGATAAGCACGATTACATCCGCCTCTGCACCGTCACGGCGCTGGACCATTACCCGATGGAGCCGCGCTTCATGGTGGTCTATCAGCTGCATTCGCTCGCCGCCAACCGCTACCTGCGCTTAAAATGCGCGCTCGCCGAAGGCGCCAGCATCCAATCGGTAACCAGCGTGTGGCGCGGCGCCAACTGGTATGAGCGCGAAACCTTCGACCTGTTCGGCATCACCTTCGAAGGCCATCCGAATCTGATCCGCATCCTCATGCCGGAAGGCTGGGTGGGGCATCCGCTCCGCAAAGACTTCCCCACGCACGGACACAAGTACAGCTATCAGCACGAGTAAATCAAACCAATGAGCGAGACTGCGATTCCAACAGAAGCAACCGCAAGCGCCGGGTCCAGCACCCGGAAGCTGACCCTCAATCTGGGTCCGCAGCATCCCTCGACGCACGGCGTGCTGAGGGTGCTGATTGAACTCGATGGCGAGACCATCACCAAGGCCACGCCCGATATCGGGTTTCTCCACACCGGCATTGAAAAACAGTGTGAGGCGCTGAACTATCAGCAGGTGGTGACGCTCACCGATCGCGTCGATTACCTGGCCAACCTGTCGAACAACCTGGCCTATGTGCTCGGCGTGGAAAAGCTGCTGGGCATGGAAATTCCCGAGCGCGCGCAGTGGATGCGCGTCATGCTCACCGAATTCACCCGCCTCAACAGCCACCTGGTGTGGCTCGGCACGCACGCAATCGATATCGGCGCCATGAGCGTCTTCCTCTACTGCTTCCGCGAGCGCGAAGAGATCCTGCGAATCTTCGAACTGTTCTCCGGCCAGCGCATGATGACCAGCTACTTCCGTGTGGGTGGCATCGCGCTCGATGCGCCGCGCGGCTGGCAGCACGCGGTCAAGAAGTTCGTCGACATGTTCCCTTCGAAGATCGACGAATACGAAAACCTGCTCACCAACAACCCCATCTGGACGCGCCGGACCAAGAACATCGGCCACCTGCCGATCGAAGAGATGCTCGATATGGGCATCACCGGCCCCATGATCCGCGGCGCCGGCCTCAAGTGGGATATCCGCAAGGATCAGCCCTACTCCAGTTACGAAAAGTTCGATTTCGAAGTGCCTGTCCAGACCGCGAACGACGTGTTCTCGCGCTACCAGGTGCGTGTGGAAGAGATGCGGCAGTCAACGCGCATCATCAAGCAGGCGCTCGAAGGCATGCCTGGCGGCGCATACCAGGCCGACGCGCCGAAGATTGTTCTGCCCGAACGTGAAAAAATGAAGACCCAGATGGAAGCGTTGATCTTCCATTTCAAGATCGTCACCGACGGCTTCACCGTACCCCCCGGCGAAGTCTACGTTCCGATCGAGGCGCCGCGCGGCGAACTGGGCTACTACATCGTCAGCGACGGCACGTCGAAGCCGTTCCGTGTGCACATGCGCACGCCCAGCTTCGGCACCCTGCAGGCGCTGCCGAATCTGATTGAAGGCCGCATGATCGCCGATTCCATCGCCATCATGGGCAGTATTGATTTTGTGTTAGGGGACGTGGACCGGTAAACCATGACTTTTTCTCCCGAGCTGGAAGCAAGGTTCGAAAAACTGCTCAACAGTTATCCGCCCGGACGCACGCGTTCGGCGGTTATTCCGATGCTGATGTATGGTCAGGACGAGGTCGGCGCGGTCACCCGCGAACTGATCGAAGAGGTGGCGAAGCGTTGCAAAGTGACGCCGCTACAGGTGGACGAAGTAGTCGGCTACTACTCCATGATGCACCGCCAGCCGCAAGGCAAGTATCACGTGCAGGTCTGCACCAACATCAGCTGCATGCTGGTGGGCGGCGCTGAACTGTACGAGCACGCCTGCAAGAAGCTGGGCCTGGGCCACAAGCAGACGTCGGCCGATGGCAACGTCTCGCTTGAAGAGGTTGAGTGCATGGGCGCCTGTTCGTGGGCTCCCGCCGTGCAGGTCAACTACGACTTCCATCATCACGTCACCACCGAGCAGTTCGACAAATTGATTGAGGGCCTCAAGAATGCTGTATAACGCACCCCATCCGCTCGAAGTCAAAATTCTTACGCGGCGCTTCCACCTGGAAAACTCCGCCTCGCTCGATACCTATCTCGCCAGCGACGGTTTCGTGGCCTTCAAGAAGGCCTACGAGATGACGCCGGAGCAGATCATCGACGAATTGAAGGTCTCCAATCTGCGCGGCCGCGGCGGCGCAGGCTTCCCCACCGGCATGAAGTGGAGCTTTGTTCCGCGCACTTCGCCCAAACCGAAATACATTGTCGTCAACGCCGATGAGAGCGAACCCGGCACCTGCAAAGATCGCGTTCTCATGGAGAACGATCCGAACCAGCTGATTGAAGGCATCCTCATCGCCGGCCTCGCGGTCGACGCGCACGCCGGCTACATCTACATCCGCGGCGAATATCGCTACCTGATCGAGGTCATGGAAAAAGCCATCGCCGAAGCCTACAAACGCGGCTACCTCGGCAAGAACATCGCCGGTACAAACTTCAACTTCGATCTGTACGTCCAGACGGGTGGCGGCGCCTACGAATGCGGCGAAGAGTCCGCGCTGCTCGAATCGCTGGAAGGCAAGCGCGGCATTCCGCGCATCCGTCCTCCGTTTCCGGCCGTTGCCGGTGCATTCCAATGCCCCACTGTTCTCAATAACGTCGAAACGTTCTGTTCTGTTCCCGCAATTATTCGCGATGGCGGCGCGGCTTATGCAGCGCTCGGCACGCCCCGCAATGGCGGCACCAAGATGGTCTGCCTCTCCGGCCACCTCAACAAACCGGGTGTGTACGAACTGCCGTTGGGCTTCAACCTGCTGACCATGATCAATGAAGTGGGCGGCGGAATCCCCGGCGGCCGCAAACTGAAAGCGGTTGTCCCGGGCGGCTCCTCCTGCCCGATCCTCAAAGCCGAAGAGTGCGATGTGGCGATGGATTACGATAGCGTCGCAAAGCTGAAGAGCATGTTGGGCTCGGGCGGCGTGGTGATCATGGATGAAACCACAGACATTGTGAAAGTTGCTCTCCGCGTGATGCGCTTCTATGCGCATGAAAGCTGCGGCTGGTGCATTCCGTGCCGCGAAGGTACGACGTGGCTGCGCAAGATGCTGCAGCGCATCGTCGATGGCCATGGCGTCCCGAGCGACGTGAACATGGTGAACGAACTTGCCAAGAATATGCTGGGCCGCACGTTCTGCCCGCTTGGCGATGCCGCCGCAATGCCGACCATCTCTTACGTCGAGAAGTTCCGCGACGAGTTCGAAGCGTATGTCAGGAAAAACCCGATTGTGAGCTCCGAGCTCGTATCGGTTGGATAAATAATCGAACCCATGGCTGATCTAGTAAATCTAACGATCGACGGTAGGGCTATCCAAGCCGCTCCTGGAAGTCTGGTGATCGATGTCGCCAAAAAGGCAGGCATTGAGATCCCGGCGTTTTGCTATATGGAAGGCTTCTCGCTGCAGGCCGCCTGCCGCATGTGCCTGGTGGAAGTCGAGAAGGCTCCCAAACTCCTAACGTCCTGCACGCTGCCCGTGGCCGAGGGGATGGTCGTCAAGACCGACTCTCCGGTGGTCCAGTCCGCGCGCAAAACCATGCTCGAGTTCCTGCTCAGCAATCACCCGCTCGATTGTCCTGTGTGCGACAAGGGCGGCGAGTGCGAACTGCAGGATATGGTGTTCCGCTACGGCGCAGGCGAAAGCCGCTTCACGGAAGTGAAGCAGCACGTGTCGGAAAAACAGTGGTCCCCGGTTGTGTTCTACGATGGCCCGCGCTGCATCCTCTGCTACCGTTGCGTTCGCGTCTGCAATGAAGGCATGGGCGTCGGCGCACTGGGCATCGGCTACCGCGGCGTCAGTGCGGAGATCGTTCCCAACGGAGTCGATCACCTGAACTGCGACGAATGCGGAGCCTGCATTGATGTCTGCCCCGTCGGCGCGCTCACCAGCGGCACCTACCGCTACAAGACCCGCCCATGGGAAATGGAACATGTCGGCACCATCTGCACGCATTGCGGCGATGGCTGCAAGACGACCCTCGGTGTCCGTAACGGCGAAATCGAACGCGGCAACAATCGCGACCGCTCCGGCATCAACGGCGAATTCCTCTGCATGAAGGGCCGCTACGCTTTTGACTTCACCACCAATCCGGAACGGCTGCAATCGCCGCTGCTGCGGATCGATGGCAAGCTGGAGCCGGTGAGTTGGTCGAAAGCCCTCGCCGCCGTTGGCATGAAGTTTAACGAAGTGAAGGCCGCCGGTGGCAAGTTTGGCGTCATCGGGTCCGTGCATAACAGCAACGAAGAGAACTTCCTGCTGCAGAAGTTCGCACGCACCTCGCTCGGCACCGCCAATATCGATCATCATCGCTCCGGCGATATCGTCACGCTGCTTGATTCGTTGAGCGGCAAGGCGTCCGGCCTCGCCACCGCGGGTGATCTTTACACCGCTAAATCCGTGCTCGTCATCGGAGCCGACCTCGCGCAGCAACATCCGTTGCTGTCGTACCAAATCCGTGCCAACTACCGGCACCATGCGGCGAAGGTCTATGCCGTGACGCCCGGTCCGGTGCGGGAAGTGAAGTACGCAGCCGCCAGTATCAAGAACTACGAGGGCGGGGAACTGGCAGCTCTCGAAGAGCTTCGTTCGCAGCTCAGTGCCAACGCTGATCTCGTCATCCTCTTCGGAGACTCAATCAAAGGCGAAGATGTTCGCAAGCTGGTGGCCTTCGGTGATTCGCTCGGCATTCCAGTGAAGTACATCTGCCTGATGGATTATTCGAACTCGCGCGGTGCGGTCGATATGGGCCTGGTTCCGAATCTTGGACCCGGCTATCACGCCTCTGCCGCAGCCGGCCTCTCCGCTCCCCAGATGCTCGCCGACGAAAGTCTCGACGTGCTGTGGGCGGTCGGTTCCAACCCGCTCGAAAAAGCCAAGCTAGCTTCGAAGAAGGCGTTTATCGTTGTGCAGGACCTGTTCCTCACCGAGACCGCAGCGGTTGCCGACGTGGTTTTCCCTGCGGCCAGCGCCTACGAAAAGAGCGGCACCGTCACCAACACCTGCGGCGAAGTGCAGCAGTTGAAAAAGGCTGTCGAAACCATGGGCACCAAGCCCGAGCTGCAAATCATCGCGCTCATCGCCCGCCAGATGGGCATCAATCTTGGAAAAGTGACGGCAGAATCCGTCTTTGCTGAGATTCGAGAGAGCGTGAGTGGTTATAATGTACCTTTACCCGTCATCGCAACTGGGGGAGCGGCGCAAACCATGCCTGTTAATGGCCGCGTCCCGGTGGATGCGCTGTCCGGACTGGTTCAGTCGGCGCGCGATACCCTCTTTACCTCAGGATCACTGGGGAGATACTCGAAGATGCTGAGCTCGGTGGCAGAAGCGCCGGGTGGTCTGTACCGTTAACTCAATGGAATTTTTCATTATCACTCTCATTAAGGCGGGGTTGATCGCCGGAGTTCTGCTCACGGGGCTCGCCTACCTGCCGTGGCTGGAGCGCAAAGTCATCGCACACGTGCAGTCGCGCATGGGCCCGTCGCGAGTGGGTCCGCACGGACTCATGCAACCGCTGGCCGATCTCATCAAGTTCCTCTCCAAAGAGGATCTGATACCTGCCCACGTCAACAAGTTCTACTACGTGCTGGCGCCGTTTTTAGCCACCGCCCTCGCCTTAACATCCATTTCTGTTGTTCCGTTCGGGCCCCAGATTGACGTCTTCGGCTGGAAGACCAACATGGGCATGACTGACCTCAACATCGGCGTGGTCTTCATCCTCGCCGTCAGTTCGGTGGGTGTCTACGGTATCGCGCTCGGCGGCTGGGCTTCGAATAACAAGTACGCGCTGCTCGGTGCACTGCGCAGTTCGGCCCAGATGATCAGCTACGAACTGCCGATGGCCCTCGCGATTGCCGCACCGCTGCTGATGGTCAATACCCTCAACCTGCGCGCCATCGTCGAAAAGCAACAGGGCTCGATGCTCGATTGGAACCTGCTGCACGGTCCGTTCCCGCAGGTGTTCGGCTTTATCATCTTCATGATCGCGGCCTTCGCCGAAACCAACCGTATCCCGTTCGATCTTCCCGAAGCCGAAAATGAACTCGTCGCCGGCTTCCACACCGAATACAGCTCCATGAAGTTCGCACTCTTCTTCATGGCCGAATACGGCAACATGGTGACGGTCTGCTGCATGGCCACCATCCTGTTCCTGGGCGGCTGGAACCCCATCTGGCCCTCCGAATACGGCTCGAACTTTGTCGCCACGCTGCTGTTTGGCGGCGCCGCGGCCATCATGTTCTATCACGGCTTCAATCCGGCCCGCCCGAAGGATCGCATCACCCTGCCGATCTTCGGCACCGTCTTCGCCGGTATCGCCCTCGTGTTTCAGGTTCCGTTTCTTGCTCCCGCGCTGCAGCCGCTCTTCTGGTACTCGCTGAAAGTCGGCTTCCTGCTGTTCCTGTTCATCTGGATCCGCGCCACGCTCCCGCGTTTCCGATATGACCAGCTGATGCGCTTCGCTTGGTTGTTCTTATTCCCGGTCGCCATGGTCAACCTGTTGGTCACCGGATTCCTGGTGGCGTTGTTCACGAAATAACCATGGACCTATTACTGTTTTTCTTCTTCGCCTTTCTCGCCGTAGCGGCGGCCATCAACCTGGTGGTGCAGACGCATCCGATTTCGAGCGCCTTGTCGCTGGTGGGTGTAATGGGTTCCCTTGCCGTCCTCTATCTGTTGTTGGGGGCGGAGTTTATCGCAGCGGTGCAATTGATCGTCTATGCCGGCGCCATCATGGTGCTGTTCATCTTCGTGATCATGTTGCTCAACGCCGGCGCCGAACAGCATCGCAGAGCCAAGCTGTTCCCAGTGGTGGCCGGCATGCCCGCCCTGTTCGCCTTCCTCGCCCTCGCCTCTTACACGATCTCCAAAATGTTCCCGCGCGGCTTGCCCGCGGTGAAGTTCGGTGAGTTCAAAGGCGGCGGCGCAGGTGAGATCGGCATGGCGATTTTCACCAAGTACCTGCTTCCCTTTGAAGTCACCAGCATTCTGATTCTGGTCGCCATCCTTGGCGCCATCGTGCTGGCGAAGAAGGAGATCGATTAATGCCTGAAATTCCTGTCCCACTGAATGAAGTGCCGCTGGCGTGGTATCTGGTGCTGAGCGCCGTGCTGTTCGCGCTCGGTATCGCCGGCTTCATGCTTCGCAAGAACATCATCACCGTCTTCATGTCGATTGAGCTTATGCTCAACGCGGTCAATCTCAGCTTCGTGGCGTTCTCCTATAAGTTCAAGCAGGTGGACGGCCACATTTTCACTTTCTTTGTAATGGTAGTGGCCGCGGCTGAAGCAGCCGTCGGGCTCGCCATCATCTTAACGGTCTTCAAAAACCGGACAACATTACAGATCGACGAAGTCAATTCGCTGAAGTACTAACCTTAACGATGCAACATCTCTGGCTCATCCCGATCCTTCCTCTTGCCGGTTCCGCTATCAACGGCATCTTCGGACGCCGCGCCTCCAAAGGCGTGGTCAACGCTGTCGCCATCGGCAGTGTACTGCTCTCCTTCCTGTGGGTGCTGAAAACGCTGAGTGCGCTGATGCCCATGGATACGCGCTATGTGGAGCACTACTTCACGTGGATTCAAAGCGGCCCGATCGACATCGGCTTCGACTTCGCGGTCGACCGCCTCTCGGCCGTGATGCTCCTCGTCGTCACCGGCATCGGTACGCTCATTCACATCTACGCCTCCGGCTACATGTCGCACGAAGGCGGCTACTACCGCTTCTTCGCCTACCTGAATCTGTTCATGTTCTTCATGCTGGTTCTGGTGCTGGGCGCAAACTACCTGCTGCTATTCGTCGGCTGGGAAGGCGTCGGCTTGTGCAGCTACCTGCTCATCGGCTTCTACTTCCTCAAGAAAAGCGCGTCGGACGCTGGCAAGAAGGCCTTCATCGTCAACCGAGTTGGCGACTTCGGCTTCTCGCTCGCGATGTTCCTCATCTTCGTTCAGTTCAAATCGCTCGATTTCGGCAAGGTGTTTGAACAGACCGAGCACCTGCAAGTGGAAACCAGCGCAGGCCTCATCACCGGCATCTGCCTGCTGTTGATGGTTGGCGCCGCCGGTAAGTCCGCACAGATTCCGCTGTATGTCTGGCTGCCTGACGCCATGGAAGGCCCCACTCCGGTATCGGCCCTCATCCACGCCGCGACAATGGTCACCGCAGGCGTCTACATGGTTTGCCGGTCATACACGCTCTTTATTCACGCACCCATCGCCATGGATGTGGTCGCCTACATCGGCCTTGCTACCGCGGTGATGGCCGCGACCATCGGTCTGGTGCAGAACGACATCAAGAAAGTCTTCGCTTACTCCACGGTTTCGCAGCTGGGCTACATGTTCCTCGCCCTCGGCAGCGGAGCCTTCAGTGCAGGCATCTTCCACGTTGTGACGCACGCGTTCTTCAAAGCCCTGTTGTTCCTCGGCGCCGGCTCGGTGATCCACGCCCTCAGCGGCGAACAGGACCTGCGGCAGATGGGCGGCCTGCGCACCAAGATTCCTGTCACCTTCTGGACCCTGGCCTGCGCCTGGGTTGCGATCGCTGGTGTCCCGCCGTTCTCCGGCTTCCATAGTAAAGACGAAATCCTCCTCGCCGCGCACGCACACGCACCCTGGATGTACTGGGTGGGTGTCGTCACCGCCGGCATGACCGCCTTCTACGTGTCGCGCGCGATGTTCCTTTGCTTCTTTGGGACCTACCGTGGCCACCATCACCCGCACGAATCGCCCGCGGTGATGACCGGACCGCTCGCCGTCCTGGCGCTGCTATCGCTCGGTGGCGGTTACTTCCCGATTCCCAAATTCCTCGAACCGTTCTTCGAAGCCGCGCACGCCGCCGAAGGCCACCACGATGAGACCCTGGTCTACATTTCGGTCGCCGCCGGTGTAATCGGCATCGCACTGGCTTGGTTCATGTATCTGGTGCAGCCCGCGTTCTCAGACGCGATGGCCAACGCCTTCCGGCCCATCCATACACTGCTCTATAACAAGTACTACGTGGACGAAGCCTACGATGCGACCATCGTCGGCCCCCTCGCTGACACCTCCCGCGTCGTGCTGTGGAAGGGCGTGGATGCAGGCGGCATTGACGGCATCGTCAACGGCGTAGGCAAGCAGGCAAGAAATATTGGCGGAGTTCTTCGATTAATGCAATCAGGTGGTATTAGAAGTTACGCCGCATGGGTCGTGATCGGAGCCGTTGGGCTCCTGATCGCCATGGGCATCGCATGGGGTGGAAAATGACACTTCTCGATCTGACAATTTTCCTGCCCTTGATTGGGTTCGTCATTACGCTGCTGCTGCCCAAGGGCAATGGTGACACGGCGAAGAAGTTCGCGCTCGGCTTTGCCGTCGTCGTGTTCCTGCTCTCTCTCGGCCTGCTCGGTCCGGCACTGGCCAACCCCGGTTCCATGTCGTTTGAAACCAAATGCGACTGGATCTCGACGCCCAAGATTCAATATCACGTCGGCATGGACGGCGTCAGCCTTTGGCTGGTGCTGCTTTCGACCTTCCTCACTCCGATCGCGATGCTGATCTCGTGGAAGTACATCGATACTCGCGTGAAAGAGTTCTTCGCGTTTCTGCTGCTGTTGGAGTTCGGTTTGGTTGGCGTCTTCGTCGCCCTCGACCTGATGCTCTTCTACGTATTCTGGGAAGTCTGCCTCGTCCCGATGTATTTCCTCATCGGCATCTGGGGCCACGACCGCCGCATCTACGCCGCCGTCAAGTTCTTCCTCTATACGATGGCTGGTTCCGTGCTGATGCTCGCCGCCATCATCTACCTCTATAGCAAGGCCGGCACGTTTGACTACCTGTTGATCATGGACATGCTGAAGTCCGGCAAACTCCAGTTCACCGCCGCCGAACAGATGCCGCTCTTCCTGGCCTTCTTCCTCGCCTTCGCGATCAAAGTGCCGCTGTTCCCGCTGCACACCTGGTTGCCTGATGCGCACGTCGAAGCGCCCACCGCCGGATCCGTCATGCTGGCCTCGGTCATGCTGAAGATGGGCACCTACGGTCTGCTCCGCTTCTGTGTGCCGATCTTCCCCAGCGCTGCCCGGCAGTGCGCGCCCTGGATCGTAGCCCTCGCCATCATCGGCATCGTCTACGGCGCCCTGGTCGCCCTGGTGCAGCCGAACATGAAGAAGCTGGTCGCCTACTCCTCGGTGAGCCACTTGGGCTTCGTGGTTCTCGGCATCTTCTCTTTCACGCAGGCAGGCCTCGATGGCGCGGTCTACCAGATGCTGAACCACGGTATCTCCACCGGCGCACTGTTTATGCTGGTCGGCTATCTCTACGAGCGCCGCCACTCCCTCGAAATCAAAGACTACGGCGGTGTGGCCACACCCGCTCCGAATCTCTCGGCGATTTTCCTCATCACCACGCTGGCCTCCATCGGCCTGCCGCTGCTGAACAACTTCGTCGGCGAATTCCTGGTGTTGCAGGGTTCGGCACAGGTCAACATTTGGTGGACGGCCTTCGCCGGACTCGGCGTCATCTTCTCCGCCTGCTACATGCTGTGGCTCTATCAGCGGGTCTTCTACGGCGAAGCTTCCCACGAGGTCTCTTCGCACATGCATGATCTGACCAGCCGCGAATGGGTGGCTATCACGCCGCTGATCATCCTCATGGTCTGGATGGGCATCTTTACACAATCGTTCCTGCCCTCCATCAGCGCTTCCAACAAACTCGTGCTCGAACAATCCAAACCTAACGTTGAATACCACGTGCAGTTGCAGGGAGGCTCCAATGCCCGTTAATTTTGCCCCCCCTAATGCCGCGGAGATGATGCGGTTCCTGCCGGAGATCATCCTCACCATCGTCGCTACTGCTGTGATGGTGCTGGAATCGATGACCGGCGATGGCGATAAGACCTTTCTCGCCGGCCTTTCGTTTGCCGGCCTCGCCGCCGCTCTTTGCGCCGCGCTCGCTGCCCAGACCGACCCTGGCTTTGCCTTCCAGAACATGCTGATCGTCGACGGCTTCGCGACCTTCTTCCGTGTCCTGGTCATCGCCGTTGGCATGCTCACCATTCTCTGCGCCAACAACTATCTGCGCCTGGAAAGCCACAACTGCGGCGAGTTCTACGCGCTGGTGCTGTTCTCAGTGGCAGGCCAATCGATCATGGTCTCCGCCAATGAACTGATCATGATCTTCATCGGCCTCGAAATCGCGTCCATCTCCAGCTACATCCTGGCCGGCTTCCTGCGCGACGATAAGCGCAACAACGAATCCGCACTGAAGTACTTCCTGCTCGGCAGCTTCGCCACCGCGTTCCTGCTCTACGGCGTGGCGTGGATCTACGGCATGACCGGCGCCACCAACCTCATGGCCATCCGTGATGCGATCCTCAAGGATCCGCCTCCTGCCCTGGCCGTGGCCGGAGCCGCCGCGTTGATGCTGGTCGGCTTCGCGTTCAAGGTCTCGGCGGTTCCGTTCCAGTCCTGGGCGCCTGACGTTTATCAGGGCGCACCCGCTCCGGTCAGCGCGTTCATGTCGGCCGGCCCCAAGGCCGCAGCCTTCGCCATCTTCCTCCGCGTGTTCACGGTTTCGTTTGGCTCTATCGCTGAACGCTGGGAACCGGTGGTGTGGGTAGTGGCGCTGGCGACCATGATCCTCGGCAACTTCGCCGCACTGTCGCAGACCAACATCAAGCGCCTGCTGGCCTACTCCTCGATCGCAAATGCAGGCTACGTCCTGGTGGCCGTCACGACGCATACCGAAGTCGCCACCGGCGCGGCGATGTTCTACCTGGCATCTTATGCCTTTATGAACATCGGTGCGTTTGCCGTGGTCACCCACGTCGCCCGCAAGGGTGAGAAGTATACGGAGATCGCAGACTTCGCGGGCCTCGGTGTCCGCCAACCCGGTACCGCGCTGCTGCTGACCATCTTCCTGCTCTCCATGATCGGTGTGCCGCTCACCGGCGGTTTCATCGGCAAGTTCTACATCTTCAAGGCCGCATTGGACGCGCACCTGATCTGGCTGTCGATCCTCGGCCTCCTCAACAGCGCAGTGGCCGCTTACTACTACCTGAAAATTATCGTCGTCATGTACATGCATGAGGCGCCCGCCGAGGGAAGCGAACTGCCTCCCCTCGCCGGTGGACTCCGCACCGCCCTGTGGGTTTCCGCGGCCGGTACGTTCTTCCTCGGAATCTTCCCCTCGGCTCTTATCGAGTTCGCCGGGCGTTCCGCGAGCCTCTTAAAGTGATCACCCCTTTATGTCCAGGAGATGCTTATCCATCTCCTGGGCTGTCTTCATGACCTTCACATTCGCTTCCACACCTATCTTCGCTTTCATCATTCCTACTGCTGCGGCGCTCAGGTCCACCGTGTCCACTGTTCCAGAGCTGATCGCTGCTATTTGCCGTGCTGCCGCTCCCAATTGCTCTCCGGAACGCTCCAATCCCTGCAGCGCTGTGGCTGCCAAATTTGTATTCAACATGTTTGTATGCCGTGCTTATCGGCAGGAACGGCCGCTTTGTGAGAATTAATTTTCATCCATCCGCAAAGGCAAGTATAAGAAAGAACTAGACATGACCACCATTTCCGATTACACTAAGGGCTAGATATCGATGTTTCCAAACCGACCTTTTCCACCCAGACGACCCCGTATCAGGGAAAACGTAAATGAAGCAATCCGCGCGCGTGAAGTGCGTGCGGTGTTCCCTGATGGCTCCGTCGAGGTGATGCCAACCATGGCGGCAGTGCGCCGCGCCCAGGAACTTGGGCTGGACCTGATCCTGATCGCCCCCACCGCCGAGCCGCCCGTCGCCAAGGCGATGGACTATGGCCAGTGGCAGTACGAACAGAAAAAGAAGCAGCACGACGCGAAGAAAAAGCAGCACGTCATCCTGGTGAAGGAATTGAAATTCCGTCCCAATACCGATGACCATGACTACGACTTCAAAAAGAATCACGCCATCCGCTTCCTGAAAGAGGGCAATCGCGTGAAGGCTGTTGTCCAGTTCCGTGGCCGTGAAATCGCCCACGTCGATCTTGGCAAGAAACTGCTCATCCGCTTCGCCGAAGACCTCGTCGGTATCGGCCAGGTGGAAGGCCAGCCGCGCCTCGAAGGCCGCAACGCCCACGTCATCATCAGCCCCGTGAAGGCGAAAGAGACCTCAGGCAAAGAGAAGTCCGAGAAGCCCGAAAAGCATAAGGACGCCGCGCCGCCTCAGTCCGCGCCCGCTCCCCAGGCTCATTAATCCAATTCGCCTCCCGCCATTGCACGGAGCCGTGCCTTGATGTAAAGTGAAACACGCGCGTAATTTTTCCGAATTCGCGCGTATTTCACGGAGGATCGCATGCCCAAGAAAATCATTTTCTGTTCCGACGGAACCTGGAACCATCCCCAGCAATCGAAGCCTGACCCCATCAGGCCCAAACTCAATACCAACGTTGCCAAACTTGCCGACCAGGCGCGTCTTGATGGCACGGTCGATCCAGGCTGTTTCCCCAACACTCCCACTCAGACCGTGATCTACGATGATGGAGTCGGCGTGGAATTCCCCGAATTCCTCGGCGGCGCATTCGGTGTCGGACTCTTCGGCAAGATCAAGCAGGCCTATGCCCAGATCGCCGAAGTCTACGAGCAGGGCGACCGGCTCTTTCTCTTCGGCTTCAGCCGCGGCGCCTATACCGCCCGGGCCTTTGCCGGTCTGCTCTCCTTGATCGGGCTCCCCACTACTCTACCCGGCGCGGACCGCAAAGCCGCTGCCCGCGAGGCCGCGGAGAAAGCCTTCTTCGCCTACTTCGATCAGATCAACCGCAAGCATCTGGTGGATGCCATGGCCTCCTATCAACTGGAGATCCCTACGATCGCCATGCAGGGCATGTGGGACACGGTTGGTTCGCTCGGCTTCACCGGCGCGCTCTTCGGCTGGAAGGACCCCGCCGTCTACGGCTTCCTCGATACCGACCTCCACCCCAATACCGAAGCGGCCTTCCACGCCATGGCCATCGATGAGCATCGTGGGGAATTCGCCATGACCCCATGGCCCGGCACCGCCCGCGCCGGGCAGGTGCTGAAGCAGGTGTGGTTCGCCGGCGTGCACTCCGAAGTCGGAGGCAGCGCACCTGCGGTTGGCCTCTCCGATATCACGTTGGGCTGGATGCTCAGGAACGCCGAGGCGTGCGGTGCGGAACTGTCGCCCGTCGCCGATCCGTATCGCAATCAGGATCCGCAGAAAGCGCTCGATCCCTCCACCGATTCGTTCAATCCGTTATGGGTGGTGAGCCGCCGCCGGCCGATTCCGTCCGATGCCACTATCGCTAACAGCGTGGTGATCTGTCTCGAAAACGACCTGACCTACAACCCCTCGAACCTCTCGCTCGATGGCAACCGCAACCTCGCCCCCGGCTACACGCTCGAAACCGTTATCGCGCCGCTCGCCGCCGGAGGCATCGTGATCCCCAGCAACTCCGTGCAATTCGATACGGGCTTCGATCTCGTTGCAGGCAAGCAGTACCGTTTTGTTGCAACCGGTGAGTGGATCGATAAGGCCCCGCCGCCCGTCGGCCCCGCCGGTGTGGTTGATCCCGGAGGCATCCGGCACCTGATGGATCATCTGAAGCGTGTCCCGCTGGCTCCGTGGATGGCGCTGCTCGGACGCGTGGGTACCGGTGCATGGTTTGTCATCGGCGATGACCCGAGGCCGCGCACGCTACCCGCCGGGCGCCTCTATTGTTGCGCCAATGATGTTCCGGCGTTCTATTCAATAATCGCGGCAGTGTGCAGTTACACATCGAGCAGGTTTGATTCATAGCGCACGACCCGGAACGGCGAGGATGGGCGGCCACAGGCGCCCAATGCCGCATCGTTTTCGCAAACCACCAATTAGCTCTCGGTGAATCGTAGCGCGGACATTCATGTCTGCAGCGTCGAGATTCGTCTCGACGTTTTGGCGGCCGCCGTTTAATAGAACAGATACTTCCGCCAGTTGTCGTCACTCTTGCCCAGCAGGCGCATCAGGTGCCTGCTGGTATGCAGGCTGAACGGCCGCGGCGGCTTGGCCAGTTTCATCCCCGCCTCGTCGGGCGTGCGGTTGCCCTTGCGATTGTTGCACGGATTGCAGCAGGCCACCAGATTCTCCCAGCTGCTTTCGCCGGCGCGCGACCGTGGAATCACGTGGTCCAACGTCAGTTCGTTCGAATTCAGGGTCTTATGGCAGTACTGGCAGGTGTAGCGGTCGCGCATCAGTATGTTCTTGCGCGAAAGCGCCCGAGTCTGATGCGGAATGCGCCGGTATTCCAGCAGCCGGATCACGCTTGGCATCTTCAGTGTGTTTCGCGAAGTATGGACCTCGATCTTCGACAGCTCCTCAGCCGAAGCGACGCCCTTCAGCACCAGCACCATCGCCCGCCGCGCGGCGCAGACGTTGATCGGTTCAAAACTCGCGTTCAGTACAAGCACCGGTTGGTGCAGTCGGTCTAAACTCGGCATGCTTAGCTTGCTCCCACGGATTCAAATTTCGTGCCGCCGCGAGAAGCAAGCCACAGCGGCCTGCGGTCCACGCGTGCGAGCGTCAAAATAGTCACATGCTTCGCCCCGGCCTTTTTCAAGGCAGCAGCGGCGGCACCGGCGCTGGCGCCGGTTGTCAGCACATCGTCCACCAGAAGAACGCGCTTGCCCGCGAACTCCACGCGTCTGTTAACGCGGAAAGCTCCGGCGACATTGGCACGCCGCTTGGCATTGGTCAGGCCCGCCTGTTTCGGCGTCTGCCGCACCCGCTGCAGCGCCGCCACGATCGGCACGTTGAGCCGTTTCGCAAGCGGCACAGCCAGCAGTTCCGCCTGGTTGAAACCACGCTCCAACTGGCGCAGCCAGTGCATCGGCATCGGTGTCACCAGATCGAACTTTTGATCGAGCGGCAGTGACCTCACCAGCCATTCGCCCAACGGCCTGGCCAGCGTTTTGATCTTCTGGTATTTGAATAAGTGGATAAGTGTTCGAAGTTCGTCTTCGTAGGCCCCGTAGGAGTATGCCAGGTCGAACCCGTTCACGCCACGGCGGCACAGGCCACAGCGTCCATGCTCATCAAGCGGAGCATCATTCAAGAACGGAGTCCTGCAGCAGACGCAGAAGAAATCGGCCACCAGCGGCTTCGGTGCGGACATGCACTTCGAACACACGGGTACGCGCGAGATTTCAGTTAGCGCAACGCCACAGACACGGCAATCATCGGGGAAAATGGAGGAAAATAAGGACGCGACGGATCTATTGATTGTGGAACGGAAAGCAACCGGCCAAATTGTTGTCAGCCAAGTACTGGAGAAGATCCACCTCCAACTACCCCTAGTGTACTACATCTTCTTTAGTAACAAAATATGGCGTAGCTGTGCCCTCGCGCTACCAGCGCTGATGCACCAGTGGCGCGATTCTTGCGTCGTATAATTTCGCGATCGCCCCCATCGCCTCCTCAGACAAGACAGGAAGATCCGAAGCTGCGCAATTTTCAGCGACCTGCGCTGGACGCTTGCCGCCCGGGATCGCACATGTCACTGCATCGAACATCAGAATCCAGCGCAGCGCGAATTGTGCCATCGTGACGCCTGCCGGCACCAGCTTCCGGATCGCTTCCACGCATTCGAGCGCCATATCGAAATCCACGCCGGAGAAGGTCTCTCCCATATCGAACGCCTTACCGTGGCGATTGAAGTTGCGATGATCGTCCGCCGTGAACGTGGATTGCGCCGTGATCTTCCCACTGAGCAGTCCGCTCGCCAGCGGTACGCGGGCCAGGATTCCAACTTGCCGCCGCTTTGCCTCCGCAAAGAACAGGCTTGCCGGACGGTGGCGGAAGCAGTTGAAGATGATCTGCACAGTCTTCACATTGGGATACTCGATGGCCTTCAGCGCCTCCTCAACGCGCTCGACACTGACGCCGTAATGGCGGATCTTGCCGGCCTTTACCAGTCCGTCGAGTGCGTCGAACACTTCGGACCGGTAATAAACATCCGCGGGCGGGCAGTGCAGCTGCACCAGGTCCAGGCAATCGGTGGAGAGATTGCGCAGGCTGTCTTCAATAAACCCGGTAAGATTCGCCGAGTTGTAGCCGTCCGCGGTGTGCGGCGACAACCGGCGTCCGGCCTTGGTGGCGACAATGATCTCTTCCTTGCGCTCGCGCTTCAATTGGGCAATCAGGCGCTCGCTGCGGCCCATGCCGTACACGTCGGCCGTATCTATGAAGTTCACCCCGCTATCGATGGCGCAGTGCAGCGCGGCCAGTGAATCCTTGTCGTCCACTTGTCCCCACGAGCCGCCGATAGCCCAGGCTCCAAAACTGATCTCCGAAACGTTCCAGCCCGTATGGCCCAGTGCGCGGTAGTTCATATTTCCAGTGTAGCTGCACGCTCAAGATACTACTCGTTATATTATGGCCAGGATGCTTAACCGACGATCCTTCCTGGCCGCTACCACCGGAGCCGCCTTCGCGCAACGCCCCGTCACCCGGCCTCCCAACGTCATCGTTATCCTGGCCGACGACCTCGGATACGGCGACCTCAGCTGCTACGGCTCGAACCTCAAGACCCCCAACCTCGACCGAATGGCCCGCGAAGGCGTCCGCTTCCTCCGCTACGACTCAGCCAACCCCGTCTGCTCGCCCTCGCGCGCCGCGCTGCTCACCGGCCGCTACCCGACGCGAGTTGGCGTTCCGCTGGTCCTCTTTCCCACCGATAAGAAAGGCCTCCCCGCCAACGAGGTCACCATGGCCCAGATGCTCAAAGACGTGGGCTACAAAACCAAATGCGTCGGCAAATGGCACCTCGGCCACATGCCTGACTACCTGCCCATGAAGCGCGGCTTCGACTCCTACTTCGGCATCCCCTACAGCAATGACATGTCGCCCCGCTGGCTCATGCGTAATGAGCAGGTAATTGAAGAACAGGCTACGCTCGAAACGCTTACTCCGCGCTACACCGAAGAGGCGGTCAAGTTCATTGAGGAATCGAAGGGCTCCCCCTTCTTTCTCTACATGCCCCACACCTATCCGCACATCCCGCTCGCCGCCTCGCCGAAATTCCGCGGCAAGTCCGCGCATGGCCTCTACGGAGACGTCATCGAAGAGCTCGATTGGAGCGTCGGCGAAATCCTCGCCTCACTCAAGAAGAACGGCCTCGATAAGAACACGCTGGTCATGTTCACCTCCGATAACGGACCCTGGTTTCAAGGTAGCGCCGGCCTGCTGCGCGGACGCAAGGGCAACACCTGGGAAGGGGGCGTCCGTGAACCGTTCATTGCCTGGATGCCCGGACGCATCCCAGCCGCGAAGGTGCAGGGTGGCTGGGCCTCGGCGATGGATGTCTGCCCGACGGTGGCCAAGCTCTGCGGTGCGAAATTGACGAATCCGGTGGACGGAGTCGACATCTGGCCGCTACTCACCGGAGCAGCCAAAGAGGTCCCGCGCGACGTGGTCCTCTACTTCGATAACGTCCATATGCAGTGCGCCCGCCTCGGTAACTGGAAGCTGCACTTCAGCCGCTACAATTCGGAAGTCTATAGCCCCACCGCTCCCGGCGGCCGCAAAAATGTGATGCTCAAGCATCCCGAGCTCTATGACTTGCTGTCTGACCCCGAAGAGAGTTATGATGCCGCAGATAAGAATCCGCGGCTTGTTGCCGATATTCAGGCGCGCGTCGAGAAGGTGATGGCCGGTTTCCCTGAAGAGATCCGCAAGGCCTGGGAAGACGCCAGGGCCAAGCCTGCCTCCGTCGCGCCCACCGGCGCTCTCAGCCGCATACCTGCAAACTAGGAGATTTTATGAAGAAGACTCTACTGTTGTTCCTGCTCGCCGCGGCCTCATTATCAGCCGCCGGCTTCCAGAAAATATTCGATGGCAAGACCCTCAACGGGTGGAAGCTGGTGGGTGGCAAAGGCCCCGGCTACATCGTCGAAAAAGGGATCATCGTCTGCCCCGCCGATGGCGGCGGCAATCTCTTCACGGAAAAAGAGTACGCCAACTTCGTGCTCCGCTTCGAATTCAAGATGGAGCCGGGCACCAACAACGGCATCGGCATCCGCGCCCCGTATGAAGGCGATGCTGCTTACAAAGGGATGGAGATCCAGATCCTCGATCACGACAACGAACGCTACAAGGGCAAGATCCGCGACGTCCAGAAGCACGGCTCCATCTATGACGTGATCGCCGCCAAAGACGGCGCGCTGAAGCCCGTCGGCCAGTGGAACAAAGAAGAGATCATCGCCGACGGCCGCAAGATCAAGGTGACCCTCAACGGCATTGTGATCGTAGATGCGAATCTCGACACCGTGACCGATCCGGCAGTCCTGAAGAAACACCCCGGTCTCGCCCGCACCACCGGCCACATCGGATTCCTGGGTCACGGCACAAGAGTCGAATTCCGCAACCTGAAAGTGAAGGAACTCAAGTAACGCGGGCCTCAAGGCCTGCCGCGCCGGGATTCGTCCCGGCGTCCGCGAATCGGTGTGAGATGATGAAGTGAAAAGCGGTACTGCAATCCTGGAGCAACGCCATGACCATCCATCTCACACCAGAAGATGAAAAGCTGATTCAAGAAAAGCTCAACTCGGGAGCCTTCCAAACACCGGAAGAAGTCATACACATGGCACTTGCCTCGCTCCCCCCGGTTCAGCCGAAAAAGAAACGCAAGAACCTCGTGGATGTCCTCTCCTCGCCGCCATTCGCAGGCTCAGAACTGGATCTTGAGCGGATAAGAGACTACCCGAGGCACGTTGACTTGTGAGCGGATTCCTTCTCGACACGAATGTCCTCTCTGAGTTCGCAAGGGCGGGTCGCCCTAACCCTGGTGTCGAGGCGTGGATTTCATCCATGAATCCGGACCACCTTTTCGTCAGCGTTCTGACGCTGGCTGAAATCCAAAGAGGAATAGAGTTGCTTCCGCTTGGAAAACGTCGCAGCCAGCTGGAAGCTTGGCTCGAAACAGAATTGCTTGAGTCCTTTGCCGAGGAAAACATACTAGCTGTAACCAAAGCAATCGGTGACCGTTGGGCTCGACTAACAGCTCGCGCCCAATCGGAGGGTGTCCAGACATCGGTAATCGACGGGTTTCTCGCCGCGACCGCGCTTCACCATGGTCTGACGTTAGTCATGCGGAACGAAAGAGATTTTGTCCGGCTGGGCGTGATGTTGCTTAACCCATTTCTGTTTTAAGCCTGCCATCAGAGACGCCACACTCTGTGCTCATCGTGTCACGATCGGTAACGATGTGGGTACAATCACGGCGGCGTAGGCACCATCCAGTCCCTCTCCCCATCCGAAATACTCTCCGTCTGATAAGCGAAAGGAAAGTGGAAACTGCTTCTTGATAATCACACCTCGGACAGTTCCTATAAGCTTGAGCGACGGTCCCGCTCTATCGCGCATCCTCCAAATACCAAAAAGCTCCAACCATTCGTAAATCAGGACTTTGGGCATCCGGATTTCACGCGCTCCAATAGCAATTGGAATGACTGAAGGAGCCGCAAATATTCGTTTGCGCCAGCCAGGACAAGGATCTCGCCCTGTACCCTCAAAAAGATAGGTTAGATGTGTGGTGAACGCAATGCGGGCCTCGATCGTTACCACCTGATGATCCACAGCAGAATTGAACGCCTCGCAAACGCCCATTGGCCGTTCCGCCGCTGCAAGCAATGCCTCGCACATCAACGCTATTGCGGCAAATAATGCGAGGTGCAGAGTCGTCACCGTCGTCTTCATACCTGCTAAACAAGACGGAACCCCAGTCAATCCGTTGATATCTTTCTGAAGCCGGCCCCGGAATTTACTATCCGGAAGTGCCCTGGAATCAGGAGATCATTCCAATTCGGAATGAGCCTGTAGAAGAATGAGCTATGCGCACTCCAGACAATTGTCTAAGACGCCCGACGCGGCTGCTTGATCCGAAAATCAACTTCCAGCCCAGCATCCGCAAGCATATTCACCAGCGTGTCCAGCGAGAACCGGCTCACCTTCCCCCGCGTCAAATTCGACACCCTCGGCTGACTAATGCCGAGTCCCTTCGCGGCATCGGCCTGCGTCCAGCCTTCCTTCTCCATGAACTTGCGCAGTGCGGTCATCATCTGCGACCTCAGACGCAAACTGCGCGCCTCCGCTGGCGAAAAACCGAGGTCGGCGAAAATATCGCCACTGCTCTCGATGATTTGCGTTCCGTCAGTTAGCTTCATACCAGTCTTCTTCTCATTTCAAGCAGCACGGACCACCGCTGCCTTCTTTAATCCAATCTATCAAAAGGAACCTTGGAGTGAATGCACAACGAGACAAATAGTAGTAAGATCTGTGCCATGACCAGCCGACGCACACTTCTAGCCAGTCTGATTCCATTTCCTCTTTTTGCTGCCGACTTCTGGCAGGTGAAGAAACCCGCCGATTGGTCAGACAAGGAAATCAAGAAGTTACTCACCAATTCCCCCTGGTCGCAGGACCAAACCGTTGAGCTTGTCGGCAAGACAAAGACCAGCACAAATAAAAAAAGTAGCAGCAACTCAAATGCACGCAATGGCGGCGCGCCAACAAGATCGACAACGGCAGAGCCAAAAACGTCGATTGTCCGAATCACCTGCGCTTCCGCCAAACCCGTCAAGATAGCGATTGCCCGCAAGAACTATGGTGCGGATGCAGGTTCCAAGCCGGAAGTGATCGCCGCCCTGGAACGCGTTGATCCGTACTACCTCATCACCGTCGACGGTATTCCTTCACATGCCTCATCCAAAGGCCCGCGAGGGATTGTTCAGCTCGTCCAAAGCACCAGCGTTTTGAAGTGCGCAGGGAAATCGCCCCGCCTGCCCAACAAGGTGGAGATCATGCAAGGCGAAATCGGCACCCTCGCCCTCATCACCTTTACGAAAGAGAACCCGTTCACTGAGGACGATAAGGAGGTTGAATTCCAGCTTGAGCTGGGCAGTAAACTTGTGACGAAAAAATTCAAGCTGAAGGATATGGTCTTTGACGGCAAGCTGGAGATGTAGCATCCCAGGCTACTGATCGAAAGAGAGCTGACGATAGAAAAACACCGTTGTGTGTAACTCTCCGTTACTGCTCCGTGCGTAGCCTGGAACCTCTCCGTACCGCACATAGCCCAACAGGCCGCACAGCTTCTCTGCATCGCCCTCCTTGCGTGTGTCCATCAGCAGCAGAGTGAGTCCGAGCCGCCGGGCCACCGTTTCCACTTCTCCCATCAGCCGCCGCGCCAGGCCTTTTCTGCGCGCCCGCCGGTGGACGAACAGCTTCATCGCTTCGGCGCGGTGATTGCCATTGGCCCGCAGCTCAAGGCCAAGTTGGACAGAGCCTTGAATCAGGCCATCCTCCTCGGCCACCAGTAGCACGCGGGAGTGATGCCTGATCGCATCGATTACGCTTCGCCAATAATCGCGGGCTGCTTCAACAGAAAGTGGAGGCATGAAACCGATAGACGCGCCGCTGTCCACGGCATCGATCAAGAGCTCAGACAGTTCTTCGATGCGCGTCTCTGCAAGGTCAGCAGTGAACTCGCAAATCGAAATCATTTCCCCGCGTCCAACCTCTCCGCCAGGAACGCCGGCAGTCCTGCCTGAATGATCTTCTTCTGTGCCCCGGCGATATCGTACGGTGTCCGGCACAACAGCACCACCGGCTCTCCCACGGTATAGAGCGAATAAGCCGCCCGCGGATCCATGTCGCGCGGCTGCCCCACCGAGCCAGAGTTAATCAGGTAATAAACGTCGGGATCGAGTTCCACCGCCCTGTAGCGTTCATGCAGAGCAGGCCGCGCGATCAACTGCACCCCGCTGCGATAATAGGCGAAGCCGCCCTGCAGGTGGGTATGCCCGAAAAACGAATAAGGCACATCGAGATAATACGCGACCTGCTGCGCATCATCGCGTCCCACCAGATACTCGTCCTCATCCACCGGCGACCCGTGCAGGATCTGCAGTTTCCCTATTCGTAACGGACCTCGCTCCAGCAGCCTCAGGTAGGTTAGATTAGCTTTCGTCAGCTGTTTACGCGTCCACAATGCGGACTCTTTCGCAAACGGATTGAACCACTCCAGGTCGTCCAATCCGGCCACCGCTTTGTCGTGATTTCCGCGAACGCAGAAGGCCGTGTTGGACTGAACCCACTCCGTCACTTCATTCGGATTTGCGCCGTAGCCGACAATATCCCCGCAGCAGAGGATCTTGTCGTACTTGCCGTCAGCATCGGCGAGCACTGCTTCGAGCGCTTCCCAGTTGCTATGGATGTCACTCAGGATTAGGTAGCGCACAGTTTGATCAGGGCCACTTCCGGGGGGGCGCCGATTCTCGCGGGCACGCCGACCGTTCCCAGTCCGCGGCTCACAAAAATGCTCTTGCCATCGCGCTCGTAAACTCCTTGCACATACGGGGTGAAGAAGCGCGCGATATTCAGCTGCCGGCTCAACAGTTCAAAAGTGACTTGGCCTCCGTGGGTATGTCCCGATAAAGTCAGATCCCAACCCTGTCCCGCCGCTACCGGGAAGACGTCCGGATTGTGTGAGAGTAACACATTTACCGTGTTGGCGCCCTTTGCAAGCAGTTCGCCCGCGGTTGGCAGGTAGACCTCTCCGATCCTCTGATAATCGATGCCCGCCAGATTTAATACCGCATCGCCAAAACGCAGTTCCTGCGCCTGGCTGCGCAGAAAGCGCATACCCAACTTCGCGCCTTCCACCTGCGTGTAATCCTCGGAGTGGGCGTAGATTTCGTGGTTGCCCATGCAGCCGAAGACACCGGCCTCAGCGCGCAGTCTGCCCAGTTCGCGCAGACACCCATCGAGCGGATCGCCTTTGGTGGAAATGAGGTCGCCCGTTACCAGCGCGATCTTCGCTTTGGCCTCATTGGCCATGTCCACCGCCCTGGCCAGTTCGCTCACGCTCAGGAACGGGCTGACGTGCATGTCCGTCAGTTGCACCAGCGTCAGGCCTTGCAGATCCTTCGGCAGATTCGGAATCGCAATCGAGACCTCTTTCATGACGAACCGCTGCCGCTCGATGATGATGCCGAACGCCGTCACGGCCAGTGGAGTCGCAAGCGCCGCGTTGGCTGTTGCCTTGAGCAAGGTGCGCCGCGCCGGATTCACCGGTTCGCGGTGTGGCACCATGCGCCGGAACAAGCGTCCGCCGCAGGCGATGCCGAAGAGCATGCAGACGCTGATCCCATAAGCAATGGCCAGTCCGCGCGTCCAGGTCTGCCACGGCGAATAGGGCAATGCCCGCGAAAACATCGGCATCTGCAGAATGATTCCCAGCCAGACAAACACCGCGCTTGCCATGAAGCACACTTTGACTCGCCCGCGGTAGGCTTCGAGATCCTTCATCCGCTCACTGTGCATCAACCAGGAATAGAGGTAGTAATGCGCCGCGCAGACGGCGGCAATCGCGAAAATTTCAGGCAATAAGCGTAGATATCGTGCAAGCATGGTCAAACGGACTACTCTTCTTATCTTACCGTTAGTTGCTGTCTTTCCAAGGTTTGAGACAATAGATCGACATGACCCGCTTTCTGCTCATTCGTCACGCCTCCACGGGCTTTAAAACCGAAATGATCGCCGGCTGGATGAGCGGCGTACATCTTAATGAGACCGGCAAACAGCAGGCTGAAGAGCTAGGTGTGCGCCTTGCCCCGGCACGTGTGGCCGCCATCTATTCGAGTCCGCTCGAACGCGCGCAGGAGACCGCCGAACCCATTGCCCGCCTCTCCGGGCTCGATGTGATGCTGCGCGAACGACTGGGCGAAGTTCGCTGCGGTGACTGGACCGGCGCCACATTCAACGAACTGCAGCACATGCCCGACTGGAAGCGCTTCGAGGCCTTTCGCAGTTCCGTACGCATTCCCAATGGAGAGACGATGGTGGAGGTGCAGGCGCGCGTTGCCGCCGAACTGCTGGAACTCGAAAAGATGCACCTCGGCAGCACGGTCGCCATTGTCACGCACGGGGATGTGATCCGCTGCGCTGTCGCCCATTTCGCCGGTATCCCGATTGACCTCAGCCTGCGCTTGCAGATAGACTCCGCCTCCATCAGTATCATCGAACTCGGCGAGTGGGGGCCGCGCATCTCCAAGTTGAACGCCACCGCAAAGCTTTTTTGATACATTCAAGATAACCATGTCTGAAGTGAAACCCGCACATCTGTTCCGCACCGCCACGACCGCGGTCACCTATCGTCAGCGATTCGTCGCTCCAGAAGCGAATCTGATCTTCCTCAACGCCGGTGAGTTTGAGCTGGCCCCCGGTGCTTCCTCCGCCGAATTCAGTTTCCCTGGCCGTGAGAGCCTCCTCTATCAATGCAAAGGCACCAGCGTTGTCACCCTGCGCGGCGTGACTTATGAAATGTCGGCCTACGACATACTCTATATCCCGCGCGGCGAAGCGTTTTCTATCAGCAATCCAGGCGCGGCGGATTCAAAACTCGTCCACACTTCGGCGCCGGCGGAAAACTCGCACCCACCGTTTCATTCGCGCTTCGCCGAGTTCTCTGTCAACGAGGACCGCATCCGGCACCTGAAAGGCAAGGACGTCTACCTGATGTTCGACGTCTCCGAAGGCGCCGATAAACTGGTTGCCGGTTATACGTTCTTCCAGCCCTATCAGCGCAGCTGGCCGCCGCACAATCATACCGACCAGGAAGAGGCCTACATCTTTATCAAGGGCCACGGTTCCATGGAAGTTTACGAAGCTCCCGAAACGCTCTCCTTCGTTCACAACGTGAATGAAGGGGACATTGTTTCCATCCCGTTCCTGAACTATCACCCCGTGTTTTCACAGGAAGATCCGCTGCACTTTATCTGGTGCATCGCCGGCGAACGCTACTGGGTGGGCGACAAGAACAAAGATTTTATGAAGGGAACCGCGGACTCGATTACAACATAAGTGCCCGGACTGGTATTCTATTACTTTGTCCCGCATCTCATCTACTTCATCGAATCAGGACGGACTCCAATGGCCGCAGGTCTATCTGGGCGTTGCATTTACAACGCTAGCCACGCTGCTGCTGGAATTGTCCATGACGAGGATCTTTTCCGTCGTCTTCTATTACCATCTGGCGTTCCTCGCGATCTCCATCGCGATGTTCGGCCTTGGCGCCGGAGGTGTCTTCTCCTACGTCGTGGCCGGATGGCGCGGTAACGTCTTCACCAAGCTCGGCACGCTGGCCGCGGTCAACGGCATCATTGTGCTCGCCTCGCTGGTGTTTAACCTGACGCGCCAGGGCGAGCTTTCGAACTTCACGCTCGGGATGGTCTACTTCGCCAGCGCCGCGCCGTTCTTCATCGCCGGTGCGATCGTGTCGCTGGTGATCTCCGAAACCATTGAACGCATCGACCGCGTGTACTTCTTCGATCTCATGGGCGCGGCCGGCGGCTGCCTGCTGTTGCTGCCGATGCTCAACACCGTCGGCGGACCGAACACGGTGATCGCCTCGGCGGTCCTATTCGCTGTCTCCTCCGCCATCTGGTACAACCTGGCTGCGCTGCGATCGCGCCGCGCGATGGGAGTTGCTCTGGCGCTGGCGCTCACCGCGCTGATGATGGTCAACATCAAGAACCCGATCATCGACGTGAAGTACGCCAAGGGGCAAACCCTGCAGAACGAGAAATTCGTTAAGTGGAACGGCATCTCGCGCATCGCAATCGTCGGAGACAAGAATTCCGACATGCTTGAAATCGTGATCGATGCCGACGCATCTACTGGTATCGCCAACTTTGATTTCGATCACCTCACCGAAGGACAACTCAAAGACCTCAAGCATCAGGGCCCTGCGTTCCCGTATGCCATTCGCCCGGGCGCCAAAACTCTCGTCATCGGACCTGGCGGCGGGTGGGACGTTTCACGCGCGCTGGTTTCGGGCAGCAAGGACATCACCGGAGTTGAGATCAATCCGATCATCGCCAACACGATCATGCGCGAGAAGTTCACCGATCTGAGCCGTGGTCTTTACAAGCGCCCTGAGATCCGCATCGAAGTGGAAGACGGCCGCAGTTTCGTTCGCCGCAGCACGGAGAAGTATCAGGTGCTGCAAGCGACCTTGGTGGACACGTGGGCTTCGACCGCCGCCGGCGCCTTCGCGCTTTCGGAGAACAACCTCTATACGTCCGACGCATTCCACGACTACTTGAGTCACCTCACCGACGATGGCATCCTGGCCTTTACCCGCTGGGGCTTCGATCCTCCGCGCGAATCGTTGCGCCTGCTTTCGTTGGCCTCGGTCGCGCTGGCACAGCTCGGTGAATCCGATCCGGCAAGCCACGTGATGGTTGTCCGCGAGGGCGGCAAGAACGAACTGGCCGGCTGGGGCGCCCGTGATACGGTGCTGATTTCGCGCAAGCCGTTCACCGCGGCCGATGTGGCGAAGGGCCGTGAAGAGGCCGCCATCTCGCACATGGAAGCGGTCTATATGCCCGGTGATGGATCGAAGAATCCGTTCGGTGAATTGCTGAATTCGAAGGATCAATCGGCCTTCTTTCGAGACTACCGCTACGACATTTCGCCCGTTGGCGACAACCGTCCGTTCTTCTTCTACACCGTGCAACCGCGCGATCTGTGGAACTTCCTCACGACTACCTCCTCGGCCAGCGCCGATTACAAGATCAACAAAGCCGTGCCGCTGTTGTTCGGATTGCTTGCGATCAGCCTCATCGCGACCGGCGTGATTCTCGCGCTGCCGCCGCTGTTGCTTGGCACCAAACTGCCGAGCGAGAAAGGCGTGCTGAAGTTCCTGCCGTACTTCATCTGCATCGGCGTGGGGTACATTTTGATCCAGGTATCGCTGATTCAGAAGTTCGTGCTGTTCCTGGGGCACCCGACTTATGCGCTGTTCATCATCGTTTTCTCGATGCTGGTTGCGAGCGGACTGGGCAGTTACTTCAGCCGTTCGCTGATCGGCGACTCCGATGAACGTTGGGTCATGGTGCTGGGTGCGGTGACCGTGCTGGTAACGATCCTCGCCTTTATTGCAGCCCCGCTGACGACCAGCCTGGTCGGCCTGCCGCTAGGGTTGAAGATGTTGATCACGACGCTGGTGATCGCTCCTGCTGCGTTCGCGATGGGCATGCCATTCCCCACCGGCCTCGGGCGCCTGGAAGTCTTTCACAAGCCTTCGGTCCGCTGGGCTTGGTCATTAAATGCGGCTTCGAGCGTGCTTGGATCGGCGGGTTCTATCTTCCTCGCAATTTACTTCGGCCTGCGTGAAACGCTGCTGTTCGGAGGCTTCCTGTATCTCGGGGCGATGATCCTGGTCCGCATCACCCATGGCGCGCGGCGAGAAGTCGTCAGGTAAGACCTTCGAACTGGGTGATGCGCATTTCCCTGTCAGGGAAAACAGCTCGGATCTCCAGTTTTCCGCCCAGGCCCTCTACATAGCTTGCAAGCGTGCTGAGATAGATGTCCGTGCGGTGTTCGATTTTAGAGACTTCTCCTTGATTGACGCCCAGTTCCTCGGCCAGTTTGATTTGGGTCATCTGCCTGGCCCTTCGGATTTCGTCGAGGGACATGGCTTCCAGCGTTTGCTTCACACGTGCGGCGATTCGATGCTGACTTTCAACAGGCATCGCTTTGACCAAGTCGCTAAATTCTCGTTTCGGCATTATTGTTTCCCCTCTCTCTTCAAATTGTCCAGGTGTTTGTCAAAGGGCTTGTCCGCTACAGGGACGAAGGATTCATACCAGCGGCTGTCCCCGGTTTTGTCCCCGCCCAATAGCAATAGCGCGGTTCGGGATGGATCGAAGGCATATAGAGTTCTCAGCGGTTTTCCTGCACTCTGTGTCCGCAATTCACGCATTTGCGAGTGGCGGGATCCAATGATCTTCGAGCTATGTGGGAACCCCAACGCGGGTCCTAGATCAACCAGTAGTCCAACTGAATATGCGACGGATTCTTGCTGCGAAACGGGAGAGACTCTCCCACCAGGTCTCAAACTCTGCCGTGAATTCGACATCCCATGCCACACCTCATTATGCCACCAGCAGAATATTCTGTCTATGGCATGTGTCGAGGTGGGGCCGAACCTTACTTGATCGTTGTTCCTTCGCGGAGTTCGTCGCTGCCTCGCTTGACGATCTTGTCGCCGGCGGCGAGGTCTCCGAAGACTTCGAGAAGATCACCCGCGGGAGTGCCTTTCTTGACTGGAACGTATTCGGCTTTGCCTTCCTTGACTCGGATGACGAAGACCTTTTCGGTCGTCGTGACGACTGCCGTTGGAGGCACCAGCAATGACAGGCGCGGCTTGCGTACGGGCCAGGTCGCTTCGGCGAACATGCCGGGGGCGAGGGCTCCGTTCGCGTTCTTCACGTCGAGTTCCACTGGCATGGTGCGGGTCTTGGCGTCGACGCTGCGTGGGATGCGGGCGATGGTTCCCACCGACTGCTTGTCGCCTGCGGTGAAGGGGACGGCCGCGCCTTTGATGATGCCGGAGATCTCGGTTTCGGGCACGGGGACCACCAGGCGCAGGGTCGTGACCTGCTCGATGCGCAGTAGCGGCGTATTGCCTCCAGGACCGGCGAGTGCGCCGGGATGGACAAAGCGCTCGGTGACGATGCCATCGAACGGCGCGGTCACGTTCAAGTAGGACTGCATGTCCTTGATCACGGCCTGTGAAGAGCGTGCGGCTTTGGCGGCACTGGTGAGCGCCGCTATCGCGCCCTTGACGGCGTCTACCGATTTGCTCGCCTGAAAGAGTTCGTTGGCCGAGATCACGCCGGGGGTGGCCGAGGCGTCCTTCAACTTCTCATACGTGCTCTGTGCGGCGGCGAGTTTGGCTTCGGCTTCGGCGCGGTTGCTCTCAATGGCAACGGCCTTTGCTTCGGACTCCGCCAGTTGTGCGGCCATTTCGGGCGCAGAAAGCTGGACCAGCAACTGGCCTTTGGTGACCATGGAGCCGCGATCCACCTCCACTTTTTCGACGAAGCCCTGCACGCGCGCATGCAGCACCACCGTCTGGTAGGGCAGCAGTTCCGCGGGCAGTTTCAACTTGCGCTCCAGGTTTTTGGTGACGACGGTGGCCGTCTCCTGGGCCGGCAGCAACGCGGCCGAAATCACAATCAGGGCTAGTTTAAGTCCGTTCATAATATGCACTCGTAGGATCGTTCGGATCTAAGGAACTGGAAACTGCTTTGCTTTTGGATTGCAGCACTGCGTAGAGCGAGGGCAGTACGGTGAGGGTGGCGATGGTGGCGAAGATCAGTCCGCCGATCACCGCACGGCCGAGCGGCGCCGATTGTGCCTGGCCCATCGCGAGCGGCACCATGCCGGCGATCATCGCGGTTGCGGTCATCAGGATGGCGCGCAAACGGCCGCGGCCGCCTTCGAGCGCGGCGTCGAGAACCGAGGCGCCTTCTTTGCGGCTCATCTCGGCGAAGGTCACGAGCAGGATGGAATTAGCGACGGCGATGCCGATGGCCATGATCGCGCCCATGAATGACTGCACGTTCAACGTGGAGCCGGTGATCATCAACGAGATGATCACGCCGCAGATCACGGCCGGTACGGTGAGGATCACGGCGATCGCCATCCGCAGGGACTGGAAGTTTGCGGTCAGCAGCAGGAAGATGACACCGATCGCCAGCAGCATGCCGGTTTGCAATCCGCCGATGGTTTCATTCAGTGGAGGGATCTGTCCGCGCACATTCACGGTGACGCCTTTTGGCGGTTCACCTGCGCGTGCGATTGCCTTTTTGATGTCGCCAGCGATCATGCCGAGCGGCTTGCCTTCCACGTTGGCGGTGAGGCTCACGACGCGCTGCATGTTGTAGCGCTCAACGACGCCCATGGCGGTGCCGAGTTTGATGGTGGCCACGTCGCCCAACAGCGGGCGGGCTTCGCCATAGTTCATCACTGGCAGATTGGTCAGGTCCTCTACCGAGGCCATGCGGTGCTGCGGGATCTCCACTTGAATCTGGAAGGCGTTGCCGCTCACCGGATCGCGCCAGTAGTTGGCTTCGACGAAGCGGCTCGATGTGGTTGCGGCTACCAGCGACTTGGCCACATTCGACATGGTGAGCCCATAGATGCCGGCGCGTTCACGATCGATTTTGACGTCGACGGTTGGGTAGTCGAGCGCCTGGCCGTATTGCAGGTCGCGCAGTTCTGGAATCTTCTTGAGTTCAGCGAGGACCTTGGCGGCATGCTCGCGGTTGGCGGGCAGCGCCGGGCCTTGGACGGCGACTTCGATTGGGGTTGGCGAGCCGAAGCTCATCACGTTGGCGATGATGTCACCGGCCTCGAAGGAGATCAGTGTGCCGGGCATCTCGTCTTTGATCTTCGCGCGCAGCCGCTCTTTGAGGGCGTCACCACGCAGCGTGGCCGAAGGCTTCAAGGCTACGAGCATTACTGCCTCGTGCGGACCGCTGGTCCACAGATAAATGGTGTTGATGGGATAGCTGGCGGGCTGCACGCCGATGAAGGCCGAGGAGATATCGACGTTGGCTTCGCCGACTTCGCGCTTGATGATTTCGAGCGCCTTCAGCGCCACCAGTTCCGTGCGTTCGATGCGCGTGCCGACCGGTGCGCGCAGGCGCAGTTGAAATTGTCCGGCGTCGACGGTGGGGAAGATTTCGGTTCCCAGTTTGGGGAACATCGTATAGATGAATAGTCCCGCGGTCACAAGGTACACCAAGACCAGCGGCCAGCGGAGTTTCAAGACCACGGAGAGATAGCTGCCGTAGAGCCTCTTGAGGATTCCGTCCTCTTCCTCTTTTGAACCCTTGCGCATGAGCCAGGTGGAGAGCACCGGCACCAGGGTGCTGGAGAGCAGATAGGACGAGACCATTGCCGCGCCTACCGCGAGTGAGAGCGGCACGAACAACTGACGGCCGGCTCCAGTCATGAAGAACGACGGGACGAAGACCGCGAGGATGGAGAGCATGGCGAGCAATCGCGGGACTGCGGTCTTCTTGCAGGCTTCGAAGACGGCGTGGGCGCGGCTTGTGGCCGTCGCCATATGGGTGTGGATGTTTTCGATTTCTACGGTGGCTTCGTCGACCAGCACTCCGACCGCGAGTGCGAGTCCGCCGAGTGTCATGATGTTGATGGTCTGGCCGAGCGCCCACAGCACCACCACTGCGGAGAGCAGGGCGAAAGGGATCGTCGTGATGACGATCAACGCGCTGCGCCAGTCGCGCAGGAATAGCAGCACCATTAAGCCGGTGAGCAAGGCTCCGAGCAGTCCTTCATTGGTGAGGCTCTTCAACGCCTCGACCACAAAGCGGGACTGATCGAATTCGAGCCGGATATCGACGTCATCGGGGCAGACCTTTTTCATTGCTGGCAGCGCATCCTTCACGCGTTGAATTACTGCGAGGGTGGATGCGTCCGACCGCTTGGTGACCTGCATGTAGACGGTGCGCTTGCCGTTGACGTGGGCGTAGCCGGTGACGATATCGGTGCCATTTTCGACGGTGGCGATGTCGCGCAGGAAGACGGCTGGATTCTGGCCGGGGCGTACCGGGGCTTCGAGAATTTCAGGGAGGTTTCCGCCGAGCACGGCGTTGTTGGTGGCGATGCGGGTGACTTCGCCGGTGCGCAGATTGCCGGAGGGCATGACGACGCTGGCCTTGTTGACGGCGATGATCGCCTCTTCAGGCGAGATGCGGTATTGACGAAGCTTATCGGGATTCAGCCGGACAACGATGGTGCGCTGGTTGCCGCCGAAGGGCGGGGGAGCGGAGACACCGGGCAGCGTGGCGAAGATGGGGCGCACGCGGTTGATGGCGATATCCTGCATTTCATTCGCGGGCCGGTTGGGGCTGGAGAAGATCAACTGGCCGACGGGCACGCTGCCCGCGTCGAAGCGGGTGATGAACGGTGGCACCGCGCCGGGGGGCATGAAGGCGCGGGCGCGATTAACGTAGCCGACCACCTGCGCCATGGCGTTGGCCATGTCGGTTCCGGGGTGGAACTTGAGCTTCATGAGGGCGGCGCCCTGGATGTTTTTCGATTCGACGTGCTCAATGCCGAGGATGTAGAGGAAGTGGTACTCATAGTAGTACGTCATGAACCCTTCCATCTGTGCCGGGTCCATGCCGCCGTAGGGTTGCGCTACGTAGACTTCGGGCGCGCCCATGTCGGGGAAGATGTCCACCGGCATACGCTGCACCGCCAGATACGCGCTGAGCGCGACTGCCAGGACGGCCACCAGCATGGTGACCGGCCTGCGCATCGCAGCTAATACTAGCCACATGAAAAGCTCCTTTACGAAGACCAGACGCCGGCACGAATGCCGGCGCGGCACGCACGAATGCGTGCGCTACTTCAAAATTGGCGATAGGTCGCCTTGGGCGGCCGCTACTGCTAGCATGGCTCGCCATATATTTAACTTCGCTAATGATTCGTCGATTTCGCTTTGGGCTAGCAGGCGCTGTGCTTCGGCGGTTTCGACGATATTTCCGAGCCCTGCTTTGTAGCGGGCGGTTGCCTGATCCACGCCATCGCGGGCGGCCTTCAACTGTGGAGGCAGGCTGGCCAGCACACGGCGCGCACCATCGAGCTGGGCGCGGGCTGTTTCGACGCGGGTGTTCAGTTCGAGCAGCATCTGGTCGTAGCGCGCTGCTTCTGTTTTTTCGTGCTGCTGTTCCACCTGTTTGCGTATGCGCAATGAGTAAATGTCCATCACCGGGAAGGTCACGCTGAAGCCGAGCGCCCAGTTTTGAATGTTGGGGCCGAAGCCGGAGAACGCGCCGCCAGTGGTGCCGTCTGTGTTGGCTCCGCTGCCGCGGGCATAGAGCGCACCTTGCGAATTGAATTTTGGGTAGTAGGTCTTGTCGAGCGCTTTTTCGCGGGCCTTCACCTCTTCCACGGCGAGGGTCTGCTCCTTTGCGGCGGGGTGATTGGCGACTCCCATGGGTGCGACATCCAGCGTGGATGGTACTCCGAGGAACGGGCCGCGGTCGACGGTTAACTGCGCGGCCGGAATTCCGACCCACTGCGACAGGCCGACCTTGGCGATCGCCACGGCTTGTTCGGCTTGAATCAATTGTGTGGTGGCCATCGCGGCTTCGGCGTCGGCGCGCGAAAGATCGGCGCCGGGACGGAGATCGGCGCGGACGAGTGCGCCGACCATGGTCTGTACCGCTTTGGCGCGCTGGCCGGCGGCCTTCGCAACAGCGACAACCTGTTCGGCGGCGAGCACGGTGAGAAACGCATCGGCCGCTGCTGCTCCGGCTTCGAAGCGGTTTCTGGCGACTGCGGCCTGCGCGCGATTGCGCGTGGCTTCGGCTGTTTCAACGTTGGCCTTGCGGAGACCGAAATCGAAGGGCTCCCATGACACGAGTCCGCCGACGGCGCTGCCCCAGACGTTGGTCAGGTTGTTGGTGCCGAGGACGGGCCCGGAGATAGAGGGGATGGTGGATTGCGGCAACATGAGGCCAAAGACGTTGTTGCGTGAGGCGCGGTTGAGCTGGGCGGTGAAATCCACTTTCGGCAGATAGGACGTGCGAGCCAACTGGATGCCCGCGGCGGCGGCGGCCTGCTGCTCCACCGAAACACGGATCGCCGGATAGTTCTGCGATGCCTTCTCTACGGCCTGCGAGATGGTCACTTGCCCATACCCCGCAGTGGTGGCGGCGAATACGATCGCGGCTAGTATTGAGCCGCGCAGGAACCGGACTGTTTGTTGTTTTCTCACCTGGCTATTTGCCTTCCATCAATTCCCGAAATAGTTCGCTGACTTTGCTCTTTGCCGCGACGAGGGCTTTTCGTCCGGCAGGGGTCGCGCGGTAGACTTTGCGCAGCGACTTGCCGTTGCGGACCTCTTTCGACTTCAAGTAGCCCTTCTTCTCCAGTCCGTGAAGGAGTGGATAAAGACTGCCCGGACTGATACGATAGCCGTGGCGGCCGAGCTCTTCGATCATGCCGAGTCCGAAGATTGGCTCCTCCGCGGCGTGATGCAGCACATGAAGGCGGATCAACCCCGAGCAGAGTTCGCGGTCGACGTCGAACACGTTGATATCGATTTTCGTTTTCGACATTCGGAAATGAAATCCTATCACAGTTTCATCTTTGTTATCCGAAATTTCTTCGGCGAAAACATTGGGTTCGTTTGTTTTCAGCCTAACGTGTTTGCGCGCAGGCAGTTACCCTCGGCTTGATGGCTTCGTTTCGAAATATTGCTGTGTCGCGGGAAGGGTGCTCCAGGTGGGGGAGGGCACTGACAGGAGAAATGTCTTTAAAAAACGCGTGATCCGGGATCGGCCGGTTTTGGAGGGATGGTTCAGGACCAGATAAGCTCCGGGGTCCTGAATCGGTGGAATTGGGCGGCCGGACTCCGCGTAGGACGGGTGGCTAGCGTCTCAGCTTTCGTCGAAAGCCTAGTGCTGCTAGCGCGGAGCCGATCAGGACGAAGGAGGACGGTTCCGGGACAGACGATGGGCCAACAAAATTGTATCCGATGGCATCCAGCAACTGCACTTCGGGAGAGGTCAGAGTCAGCGCAGCCGACCCGTTGCTTGGACCACCGTAGCACTGGACCTGGGAGCCATCGCTACAATACCAATCGCCGTAATCTCCACCGTTGTTGCAATTATTGTAGCTCTGGATATTGGTGTTGCCGCCGTCAACGGAAAAATATGCCGTTGGCGTGCCGCTGCATGGTCCTGAGGTGGAACTGTTGAGCGCGAAACTGCGCGTCCCGGCGGCACTGTAGCGGAAGAGGTCCGCAACCCCAGGAGTGGTGGGGACACCGCCGGTGCCTCCGTTGGGAAGGGCGGATGCGGAGCCAAGCACCTCGTCAATTTCATGCTGGACCACACCGAACATTGCTGATAAAGGACTGCCTCCAACGTTCAACAGGTCGGTCCCAATCTGGACGCAGCCGTTAGCCGTCAGACCGCCGCAACTAGCGAATGACGAGCTAGCCTGCGTAAGGCCCGAGAGAGGATTCAGGAGGAGCGATGCAAGCGTCGACGACATCCGGACGGTAGAAGTACCGGTCACAGGATTATTGGCGCCTGCCAGGCCCAGGCTGAGGATGGCGGAAGCATCAGTCGCATTGCCGGAGCTAGCTGCAACCAGGGAAGAGTAATAATTGTAGGTGCCGGTATTATAAGGCACGGCATCATAATTAAGGGTGCCCGACGTGCCACCTCCGCCGTTCTGGGAACTGAAGGCAATAGTCAAGGTGAAATTGGAAAGCATGTTGCTTGTGTAAAAGTTGACTGCGTTTTGAACCACGGCCTTGTCGGCGGCGCTGTAACCAACACCACTAGCAGCAGTCGGATCGAAGACGATATTAATCGTCGGACTCGCGGCGGCCACGCCTGCACTCAACACAATAGCAGCGGCCAAGCTCACGGTCTTGCTCACAAAATTCATTCGGTTCCTCCTAAGAATTCCCCATGACAGTCCTCGCCTGGTAATCATACGGGGCTGGTACTTAGGTACTAGACTACAGTGGTTGTGTGTTTTAGCTCTTGACGATTTTGGCCAACCGGGGAATAATCAATGGGTCCTTGGGAGAATGGAGTGATGGTGGCGGCCAGTTTACATCGAGTTGGAATCCTTGAGAACCTACCTGGAATACTGAGGCTTTCCGGACTCAACCCCGTCGAAGTGCTTGCAAGCGCAGGGCTAGGCCCCAACGCGCTCGACGATGCAGATGGTGTGATCACTTTTCCAGCGAAGGAACGGCTGTTACACCTCACTGCTGAAGCGACGAAGTGTCCCCACATTGGACTGGAGATATCCTCAGGCATGCAAACCAAGTCGCTCGGTCTCATCGGCGATTTGATGCGGAACGCCCCGACGATTGGCGATGCGTTGCGGGATTTCGCCAATCACCACCACCGGCTGAGCAATGGAACCGTCGCGTACCTGCTGGAAGAAAAGCATGGTGCGTATTTCGGTTTCGCTTCGCTCCAATCGGAGCGCCAGGGGCACAACGTGATTTGCGACTGCCTGGTCATGGCTTCCCTCCAGTTGGTTCGTGAACTGGCGCGTCCCGAGGGTGTGATGGTGTCTGAGGTTTTGCTCTCGCGACGCAAGCCTAAGGACATGGGCCCGTACCAGCGCGTATTTTCTACAAGGTTTCGTTTCGATGCCGAACAGACGGCGCTCTTGCTACCGCGGGCGTTGTTGGACCGGCCTGTGTTTGGCGCCGATCCGGGCCAGCGGAATCGCATGCGGGAAAGAGTGGCGTTGCTTTGGTATGCCGGCGAATCTGACATTGTCATGAAGCTACGGCGGGCTCTGCGGGTAGGAATGCTGCGAGGCCCGATTTCCGCCGTCCAGATTTGCGGTGAACTGCAGATCGCAAAGCGGACACTGCATCGCCGGCTGGCGGCGGTAGGGCTTCATTATCAGCAGGTACTGGATGAGACCCGCTCCTCATTTGCCCGCCAGTTGTTGGCCCATACCCGCTTGAGCGCAAGTGAGGTGGGCATCATCGTGGGGTATCCGGACCCCAGCGTATTTTCCAGGGCATTTGTCAGATGGACGGGGAGGCCTCCAGCTGAATGGCGTCGCGTCAACGCTCGAAACCCGATAGCGGCTCCGGCGGCTAGTGGTGGACATGTGATAAATTCAAGGCCATGATTCGAGTCGTTGCACATTTTAAGCCGAAGCCTGGAAAACTTGCGGAGGCGCGCGATCTGTTGTTGGGATTCTGTGTCCCTACCCGCGCGGAGAAGGGGTGCGTGTTTTATGACCTGCACGAGAACCCCTACGATCCCGAGGACCTGGCGTTCATTGAAGAGTGGGATTCCGAGGCCGATCTGGATGCGCATGGCGAGTCCGTGCACATTCAGGAGGGGCGCAAGCGGATGCCGGAGTTGATGGAAACGGTGGATGTTCGGCGGTATTCGTTTATCGGATAGACAAGGAACATCTCGACACTCATGTCGAGACGGCTGGCCTGGAGGCCCGCGCTACAATGTTCCCTGTTCGGTTACCATGGGCTATAGGTTCGACGTCTAATCTATAGCCTCATATGAAATTCCTTTTACCCTTCCTGTTGTGCCTCGCCGCGCGTGCGGACGAAGGCATCTGGCCTTACAGCCAGGTCCGCGCCGATGTCATTCTGGAAAAACACAAGTTTGAAGTAACCGCACCGTTTCTGGAGAAGTTGCGGCTGGCCTCGGTGCGCGTCACTGGCGGTTCGGGATCGTTCGTTTCTGCCGAAGGGCTGCTGCTCACCAATCAGCATATCGCGGCCGGATGCCTTTCGAAGAACTCCTCCGCGCAGCGTGATCTGTTGAAAGACGGCTTTTCCGCAGCGACGCGAACCGAAGAGCTGGCTTGTCCTGGCATTGAAGCCGAAGTCCTGATGAGCGTGGAAGACGTGACGGCGCAGATCAAGCCGGCCGCCACAGACAAGACTCCCGCGGATAAAGCGGTGGAACTGCGGCGCGCGGCGATGGTGAAGGTGGAGAAGGCCTGCGCGGCGAAGTCGCAGAATCGCTGCGTGGTGGTGAAGATGTACTCAGGCGTGCGCTATGACCTGTATCAGTTCAAGCAGTACACCGACCTGCGGCTGGTGTTTGCTCCGGAATACGATCTGGCCTTCTTCGGCAAAGAGCGCGACGCTATCACGTATCTGCGGTACGGCATGGATATTGCGTTTCTGCGGGCCTATGAGGGCGGCAAGCCTGCGGCCACGCCGAACTTTTTGAAGTTCGCAGCGGAGCCTGTGAAGGAAGGCGAACTGGTGTTCACGGCGGGCAATCCGGAGCCGACGATGCGATTGGCCACGGCATCGCAGTTGACCTTTTATCGGGATACGGCGCTGCCGGTGATGTTGGGACGGCTACAGCCGCGCATTGTTGCCCTGCGCGAGTTTGCCGGCAAGAGCGAAGAGAATATGCGCCTGGCACAGCCGGTGTTGAGTCCGCTGATGCAGAGTTTCAAGCTGGCGGCGGGCAAGATGATTGGCCTGCGTGACGATAAGCTGGTGTCGAAGAAGACGGTGTTCGAAGGCAAGGTGCGGCGCGCGGTGGAGCGTGACCCGAAGCTGGGCGAGGCGGCGGCGAAGGTGTGGGACGAGATGTCCGCAGCTTACAAGACTTGGACTCCGAATGAGAAGCTGTACCAGTTGCTGGAGAGCGATCCGGCGCCCGGCTCGAACCTGTTCCGCATGGCGCGGCAGATCGTGCGGATGGCCGATGAACGGGCCAAGCCGGACGATCAGCGGTTGCCGGAGTACAAGAACTGGCTGCTGCCGGCGCTCGAGAAGTCGCTTGATGCCGACGCGGCGGTGAACGATGCGCTTGAGATCATGATGCTCACGCAGTATCTGGAAGAGTTCAAAAAACACAGCGAGAAAGAGGCTCCTGTGAAGGCTCTGCTGGGAGGCAAGACTCCGCAGGCTGCGGCCGAGGCGTTTGTGCAGGCGAGCAAGTTGAAGGACCCGGCCGAGCGCAAGCGGCTGGCGGCGAGCCGCGATGGGGTCCGCAAGTCGGCCGATGGTATGATCCGGCTGGCGGTACTGTTGGACGATGCATCGCGCAAGATTCGCAAGAAGCAGGAGCAGGTAATCGGCTCGCTGGAGGCGTCGGCTGCAGAGAAGATCGCGCAGTACCGGTTGGCGCTGTTCACGGTGGCGGAGTATCCGGATGCGACGGCCACGCCGCGTGTGGCGTATGGGATTGTGAAGCCGTACATCGATCGGGCGGGTACGCCGGCTCCGTTTGCTTCTACTTACGGCGGCTTGTAC
>Ga0118677_10001804_pt1 | contig 44468 bp, 30 predicted proteins | sample AliMusrvi5mmetaG_FD_86154 | JGI IMG/M metagenome (GOLD analysis project Ga0118677, IMG submission 86154) | reverse complement strand
TTGTGCTTTGTTAGTGTAGTAACCAACAGTTTACAAGAAGTCGCTCCTTTGAGCTACTCTTTTTTTCTTCTGGGGGGCAGTTGGATTTACAATCCGCCATCCTGTATATTCACAGCTTTTTAAAAGTTTATTCATTTGACAATTATATATACAAATGATATACTAAACATTGCTTTTAATTAGGAGGATTATAATGGGTAAAAAATATATTGCGATATTTCTTGTTTTTTTTGTCATTATAGCAAGTTTTGCAGCCTGCAAAAAGGCGAATAAAGGGATTGTCATTACCGGCAGCGACGGCAAGACCCGTGTGCTTGCAACCAACAACGCAGGCGAAACACTTACGGATAACGCCGGAAACCTTATCCTGGTCGTCACCGACGCAAAAGGTGATGTTTCCAAGGATTCAAACGGCAACGCGGAAACGCAAAAGGTTGCGCCGCCGGAATACTATTTGATTAATAACTCGGTTGAATGCTCGAAATTTTCCGTAGTCATACCGGACGGCTGGCAGCAAAGCAGGGCGGACAACATTAGGCTTGTTCAGATTAAAACAGGCGGGGAGCTTGACCTGATGGTTAAAGCCGGGTCAACTGTCGACGATGTTATGTATTCATCCCAAACATTTATGGATTCAGCAAAAAAACAGGATCCGAAGGCTGAATTTGACACGACAACCGCTAATATCTGCGGAGTCAAAGCAACAAAATACCACTATAAATCCACAAAGTTCGCCGCTCAAATTAATTTATACGTTTTTGAAAAAAGCGGCACCGTTTACTTATTCGAAAGCGTTATTAAAAACGAGTATATCAGCAGCGTTGATTTTGAAAAAGTAATGAACACCGTGAAATTTAAATAACCTCTTGAAAGGAGTTATAATAAGTATGTTATTTTCTCAGGATATCGGAATTGATTTAGGCACGGCGAACACCCTGGTTTTTGTTAAAGGCAAGGGGATCGTTATCCGCGAACCGTCTGTCGTCGCGGTTGACCAGCGCAGCAATCCGGTGCGCGTTGTCGCCGTCGGGATTGAGGCGAAAGAAATGATAGGCAGAACGCCCGGCTCCATAACCGCCGTCCGCCCGTTAAAGGACGGTGTTATAGCTGATTTCGAAATCACATCCGATATGCTCAAAGCGTTCATCAAACGCGCAAGCAGCTCTTCGCCTTTTGTGAGAACAAGGGTCATGATTTGTATTCCCTCGGGGGTTACCGAGGTTGAGCGCCGCGCGGTTTATGACGCTGCAAAGAGCGCGGGCGCTAAATATGTCAGCCTTATCGAGGAACCGATGGCTGCGGCCATAGGCGCGGGGCTTCCTGTCAGCGAAGCGATAGGCAGCATGGTGGTGGATATCGGCGGCGGAACCTCGGAAGTCGCGGTTATCTCGCTTGGCGATGTTGTCACTTCCCGTTCGGTGAGGGTTGCGGGCGATAATTTCGACGAGGCGATTATTGCTTATATCAAGAAAAAATACAATCTTCTTATCGGCGAGCGCACCGCTGAGGATATTAAAATAACAATCGGCTCCGCTTATCCCTATGACGGAGAGGGCGCGATGAATATAAAGGGCCGCAATCTGATGGACGGGCTGCCCAAAAACATTGAAGTCAGCGCGGAGGAAATCAGAGAAGCGCTTGCGGACCCCGTCAACCAAATACTGGACGCGGTAAGAGCGACGCTTGAAAAAACACCGCCGGAGCTTGCGTCGGATATAATCGACCGCGGCATCATGCTTACAGGCGGCGGCGCTTTGCTTCGCGGGCTGGATAAGCTGATAGCGGGCGAAACAAAAATTCCGGTTCTGATAGCCGAAAAACCGCTTGACTGCGTTGTGGACGGCACAGGAATCTGCCTTGAAAACGATTATCTCAGCAAGCTGGGCGCGAAAAAATATGTTTAACAGGCCAATTTGAATATTTAGAGGAAAGATAAATGCGCCGATTTTTAAGAAGCACCGGCTTTAAAATATTTTTGGCGGTTATTGCCACATTGCTTGCGGGGACGATAGCAGCCGCTGTTTCACACAATAATTCAACACCCGCAACCTCTGTGACAAGTGCCGTTTTCGGCCCCTTGCAGAGGCTTTCCTCATTTGTTTCCAACGGGATTTCAAATTTTTCTGTCAACTTTAAGTCTTCGGCAAGCCTTTCGGGCGACAATAAGAAGCTTGAAAACGAAATAGCCTCGCTCAGGGAACAGCTTGTCGGATTTGAACAGGCAAAGCAAAAAATTAAACTATATGAGGAATTTCTGGGTGTCAAGGAAGCAAACCCGAAAGATAAATTTGTTTCCGCCGCGGTAATCGGCCGGGACGCAGCGGACTTGTTCCATTCCTTTACACTCGGGAAAGGATCTTTGAATGGCGTGAGTGTTAACGACCCGGTCATGTATGGCAAATATCTTGTCGGCGTTGTTACAAAAGTTATGCCCGGCCAATGCTTGGTCAGCACGCTGCTGAATCCCGCGGTAAATGTCAGCGCCTATGAGGTTCGCACACGCGAGGCGGGGTTTGTCACAACCACCGTGGCGCTTTCCAAAAAGGGCTTGTGCACTTTACCGGGGCTTGTCAGCACAACGGCTATATCCCCCGGAGGAATTGTCTGCACCTCGGGCATCGGGGGCATTTATCCCCGTGACTTAATCATCGGCACCGTAACGGAAGTTTTAAATGACAGCTCCAATATTTCCTCCTATGCGGTTATCAAGCCGGGGGTTAAAATTGAAAATCTTGAGGATGTTTTTATTTTGATTGACTTTGAAGGCAAACTCAGCGCAGCCCAAGCGGGGAATTAACGATGCGTTTGAGCAGAGAAAATAAAAATGTATATATTCGCCGTTTTATTTTTGCGGTTTTGATTTTGTTAACCGCAGCGCTGCAAAATACCGGCGGACTTTTTCCTGAAATATTCGGTGTTCGTGCCATGCTTTTAATCCCTGCAGTTGTCTGCATCAGTATGCATGAACGGGAGATTTCGGGTATTTTCTTCGGCCTTTTCGGCGGACTTCTTTGGGATGCTTTCTCAGCCGGACCGCACAGCTTTAACGCGATCATACTCACAACAATCGGCTTCGGCTGCGGCGCGCTTATCGGCTCGATTATGCGCAACAATCTTGTCACGGCATTGCTGCTGACGTCAACGGCTGTTTTTGTTTATAATACGTTGTTTTGGTTCATTGCTTATGTTTTTAAAGGTTATGCCGGAGCAGGCCGGGCATATCTGACCTTTTATCTTCCCTCCTGCCTGTACACAATCGCGCTTATGCCGGTTTTCTATTATCTTGTCCGCTTTATAAGAAACAAGACCCGAAAGGCTTGATTTCGCAATAAAAAGCGGTTTCGGAAAACTTCAAAAAAGGGGGGTGGTTTTGAATGAAAGAAAAAAAGCGCAGCGGCAGAGGAATCATTTCGATTTGCTTTATCTTAGGCTTTTTTGTTGCCTTCGGGTTCGTGCTGGTAAAAATGCAGATAATCGACGGAGCAAGCTACGCTGCAAAAGGCGCCTCGATTCACTCGCAGACTGTCAGCATCAAAGCCGCCCGCGGTGAAATTCTTGACCGCAACGGCAATCCGCTGGTTATAAACCGCCAGGGCAATTCCATTATTTTTGAAAGCGCATACTTTCCCTCTACAAAAGAACTTGAGCAGAGGGACGCAATTATAATAGGTCTAATCCGGCTTTTTGAGAAGAACAAGGCATCATGGACAGATAACCTGCCGCTTAAATTCGATAAAAACGGAAAGATTGCTTTCGAAGCGAACAGGAAGAGCGATATCGCCGCGATGAAAAGCAGGGATATGCTTAACCTCAATGAATACGCTACGGCGCAGAACTGCTTTGACGCCCTCATAGCGCGGTATAAACTTGAAAATTATTCAAAGTCTGATGCAAGAAAAATCGCTTCGGTTTGCTATGAAATGAAACGGTTGAATTTCAGCATAAGCAGTCCGTATACCTTTGCCGAAGATGTTTCCGGTAATCTTGTTGCGGAAATAAAGGAGAACAGCAGTTTCTATCAAGGTGTTGATGTTGAAATTGTTCCATACCGCGAATATGTAAACGGAACACTTGCGCCCCATATTCTCGGCATGGTCGGGGCTATCAGCGCGGATGAGTATGCCAAGCTTAAAGATTCCGGGTACATGATGAATGATACAATCGGTCAAAGCGGGATTGAAGGCGCGATGGAAGGCTATCTGCGCGGCACCGACGGAGAGGAAACCATTTCGACGGACAGCGCGGGCAACGTAACGACTGTTGTCACCAAACCGCCGGTTCAGGGCAACACCGTTATTTTGACAATTGACGCGAAGCTTCAAAAGGTGGCGCAGGATGCGCTGAAAGAGACATTGCTGACAAAAGATTCCGCGACTGCGGCCGCGGGCGCTGTTGTGGTTATTAATTGCAATACGGGCGAGATTTTAGCCTCCGCTTCATACCCGACTTATGATATTTCAACCTACAGCAAAAATTATGCCAAGCTTGCGACAGATCCGGGTGCACCGCTTTGGAACAGGGCACTGCTGAGCACCTACGAAGCGGGTTCCTGTATGAAGCCTTCGGTTGCAATCGCCGCGCTTGAAGAAGGCGTTATAACCGGAGACACCACAATTTATTGCAGCGGAACATATCATTATGACGGCATGACCTATTTGGACCCGCAGGATGTTGCGCCTAAAAATCTAACCGTTACCGCAGCTATTGAAGAATCGAGCAATTCATTTTTCTATGAAATGGGCAGAAGACTCGGCATTAAGAAAATGGATGAATACAGGACTTTATTGGGGTTGGGACAAAAGACGGGTGTAGAGCTTAATGAAGCCACAGGTGTTCTTGACAGCCCGGAGTACAGAGAGTCTATCGGGCAGATATGGCAGCCCGGGTATGCTATACAATCTGCAATAGGGCAAGCCGATAATCTTTTCACGCCTATTCAGCTTGTGAACTACTGCGCGACGATAGCAAACGGAGGAACCCGCTATCAGCCTCATTTTGTCAGTTCGGTTAAAACATATGATTTCTCGAAAACTTTGCTTGAAAAAGAACCGGTTGTTACCTGCGACACAGGCTTCAGCGAAAAAAACCTTTCGATTGTCCACGAAGGCATGTATTTGGTTGCCACCGAAGGTTTTCCCCGCCGTGTTTTTGCCAACCTCCCGGTTAAAGCCGCGGCAAAAACCGGAACTTCACAGGTTGTAACAAGAGTAAACGGTGTGCCGACCGTCACAAATAACGGTTTTGTTATCAGCTACGCTCCTGCAGACAAACCTGAAATCGCCGTATGCGCTGTGGGTCAGGGGTTCCCGAATGGAACATCAATCGCCCCGATTGCGGGCAAGATCTATGCTTATTACTTTGCCAACACGGCAAAAGCTGAGGCTCCTCAGGCTGAAAATTCTCTGCTTGGATGAACCCCGGCAACACGGCGGATGATCAAAATATCGGACAGGAGGGATATGAATGGCTAAAAAAATAGTAGTAGCCTCCGGCAAAGGCGGTGTGGGCAAATCCACGCTTACAGCCGGCTTAAGCAGCGCGCTCGTGGGTTTAGGCAAGCATGTCCTTGCGATTGATTGCGACATCGGGCTTCGCAGCCTGGACCTTATGCTGGGGGTGCGCGAACAGGTTGTTTTCGACTGGGGAGATTTAATATTAAACCGCTGCGAGCCGCAGCAGGCTATGCTAAAATCCTGCGGTCCGATTTTTCTCGCTGCTCCCCTGTCTTATAATGAAGCCTTTACCTGCGAAAATATCAAGGAGATGCTTCAGAGTTTCAATGATTATTTTGACTATATTTTTATCGATTCCCCTGCCGGAATTTCAAGAGGCTTCCGCCTTGCCGCCTGCGCAGCCGATACAGGGCTGGTAATAGCGACGCCGGACGAGGTCTGCGTTCACAGCGGCGCGATAGCTGCCAATGAAATGTTTGACATGGGTGTGCAGAATCCCCGTCTTATCATTAACCGTTTCAACAAAAAAGCTGTATTTAAAGGCCGTCTTCTGAATATAGACGATGTGATTGATGTCGCGGGCGTGCAGCTGATTGGTATTGTTCCGGAGGATATCGAATTATCCTACTGCGCCTCAACCGGTAAACCACTCCCAATGACGACGCCCTCTGCATTTGCTTTCAATAGAATTGCCCGCAGGCTGGAAGGCGAGAATTTGCCGCTTAAGCTATAATTAAAATTGAGTCGGATAATTAACGGAGGTGCCGGGATGCCGGGAATACCAACAATTGCAGCCATATCCACTCCGCAGGCCGCGGGGGGTATCGGCATTGTAAGAATTTCCGGGCCGGAAGCATTAGCAATTGCGGATATTGTGTTTAAAACATCAAACGGACTGTTTCTCAGCCGGTCGGCCGGTTACCGGGCATATCACGGGTTGGTTTGGGATAAAGGAATGGCTGTAGACGAGGCGGTTTGCCTCGTTTTTCGCGCTCCGCACAGTTATACCGGCGAGGATACAGCGGAGATTTCCTGCCACGGCGGACTATTTATTTTACAGCGGGTTTTAAAAGCTGTCCTCAATGCGGGCACTGTTCCTGCCGAAGCGGGCGAGTTTACAAAGCGGGCGTTTTTGAACGGAAAAATGGGTCTTGCGGATGCGGAAGCTGTTATGTCTTTGATTTCGGCGCAGGGCGAACAGGCGGCCAGAGCAGCCCTGACCGCACTCGAAGGTGCTTTAAGCAAAAAAATACATGAGTGCGCGGAAAGATTAATTTATACCGCGGCGCAAATGTCTGCATGGGTTGACTATCCGGATGAGGATATTGAAGATTTAAGTATCGGAAATCTTGAAGCCTGTTTTAATCAAGTGAAAGAGGCACTCAAAGAGCTTCTGTCAAACTTCGACATGGGCCGCGCGGCGACACAAGGCGTGGAGACGGTTATTGTCGGCCGCCCGAATGTCGGCAAATCAACCCTGATGAACCTTTTGACAGGATTTGAACGCTCCATTGTCACCGAGTATGCGGGCACAACGCGTGATGTCGTTGAGGAAACCGTGCGGCTCGGGGAGCTTGTTCTTCACCTGGCGGATACCGCCGGCATGCGGGATACCGACAATCCGGTTGAAAGCATCGGCGTGGAGCGCGCGCTTAAAAAATTGAGAAGCGCGGAACTGGTTTTGGCGGTTTTTGACGGTTCCGATTCCCTGACAAACGAGGACAGGCAATTGCTGAAAAACTGCAAGGAAAAGCTGACGATTGCCGTCATCAACAAAAATGATTTACCCAGGGCGCTTGACCTTGAATATATAAACAGTATAGCAGCCGATACAGTAGCGATATCAGCTGTAACCGGTGAGGGGTTGGACGGGCTTTCTAAATCCGTCGCGCGCCTTTTGGGCACGGACAGCTTTGACCCGGGCGCCGCGATGCTGGCAACCGAACGCCAGAGGGCTTGCTGCGAAAGAGCGCTTACTCTGATTGACGAAGCGCTGACAGCTGCAGAAGGCGGGCAGACAATGGACGCGATAAATGTATGCACAGGCGCCGCAATCGAAGCGCTTCTGGAACTTACGGGCGAAAAAGCAAGTGAAGCCGTTGTAAACGAAGTTTTCAGCCGCTTCTGTGTTGGGAAATAGTTTTTTGGAGGTTCAATGGAATACTTCGCCAAACATTATGAAGTAATCGTTATCGGAGCGGGCCACGCCGGCATTGAGGCGGGGCTTGCCGCCGCGCGTTTGGGCTGCGAAACAGGAGTTTTCACAATAAATCTTGACTGGGTAGGCAATATGGCCTGCAACCCGTCCATCGGCGGCACATCCAAAGGGCACTTGGTGCGCGAAGTTGACGCGCTCGGCGGTGAAATGGGCAAAGCTGCGGACGCGAACACCCTGCAAAGCCGTATGCTCAATGTGGGCAAGGGCCCGGCCGTTCACAGCCTGCGCGCCCAGATTGACCGCAGAATGTATGCGATTTACATGAAACATGTTTTAGAACTTCAGGAAAATTTGGAACTCGTTCAAGCCGAAATAGTCGATATTAGAAAAACAGAAAACGAACTTTGGCAGCTCAAAACCAATTTAGAGGCAATCTATACCGCAAACTGCGTTATTATAAGCACCGGAACCTTCCTTGCCGGGCGTGTATATGTCGGGGATGTTACCTATGAGAGCGGGCCGGACGGAATGTTCCCCGCGAAAGCGCTTGCCGCCGCACTAAAAACGCTGGGTGTTCCCACCCGGCGTTTTAAAACCGGTACACCTTCCCGCGTCAACCGGCGCAGCGTTGATTTTTCTAAATTGGAACCACAGCCCGGAGACGAAGGAATAATTGCCTTTTCATTCGACAACATAGTGCCGATAGAGAATAATGAATTATGTTACATTACTTATACGAACGCCGAAACAAAAAAGGTGATTTTAGAAAATATTCACCGTTCCCCTCTTTACAGCGGCAAAATAGACGGTGTCGGACCCCGTTATTGCCCGAGTATAGAGGATAAAGTGGTCCGTTTCGCCGAAAAAGAGCGGCATCAGATATTTATTGAGCCGTGCGGTGCCGAAACGGAAGAACTTTATCTGCAGGGACTTTCTTCTTCCCTGCCGGAGGATGTGCAGATTAAATTCCTGCACAGTATCCCCGGGCTTGAACACTGCCAGGTTATGCGTACCGCTTATGCAATTGAATATGACTGCGTAGACCCGCTTGCCCTGCGGCCGACCCTTGAATTCTTTGACTTTGAAGGGCTTTACGGTGCCGGTCAGTTCAACGGCTCAAGCGGCTACGAGGAAGCGGCGGCTCAGGGGCTGATAGCCGGCATAAACGCCGCGAAAAAGGTGAAAGATTTGGAGCCGCTCATTTTGGACCGGGCAAACTCTTATATCGGAACGCTGATAGACGACCTTGTGACAAAAGGCTGCTCGGACCCATACAGAATGATGACATCGCGCGCCGAATACAGACTTATTTTACGGCAGGACAATGCAGACAGGCGATTAACGGAAATCGGTTATAAAATCGGACTGATAAGCGAAGAGCGGTATCAGAGATTTCTCAACAAACTTGAACTGATTGATAAAGAGCGAATCAGGGTACAAAAAGAAGTGATTTCACCGTCTGAGGAGTTGAACGATCTGCTTGTTTCACGTGAAACAGCGCCTATTGTAACGGGCGTGCGTATTGAAGATCTTTTAAAGCGCCCGCAATTAAATTATGAAGTGCTTTCCCCTTTCGATAAATTTCGTCCGGCTTTATCCAAAGAAATATTCGAGCAGGTAGAAATAGATATCAAGTATGAAGGCTACATCAAACGCCAGCAGGCACAGATAGATGAAATGCGCCGGTTAGAGGTGAAACCGCTCAGCGGTGACCTCGATTACAGCAAAATAACGGGGCTAAGGCTTGAAGCAAAGGAAAAGCTCAAAAAAATTCGGCCGGTAAATGTCGGGCAGGCATCCCGTATTTCCGGCGTCAACCCGGCTGATATTTCCGTGCTGCTGATTTACTTGGAAAGGAACAGGCAAAATGATAATAGATAAGGATTTACTGAAAAGCGGCGCATCGGACTTTGATGTGGAGCTTGATGAAACCGCGCTCGACCGCTTTGACCGGTTTGCGGGCTTGATCATCGAAAAAAACAAGGTGATGAACCTGACATCCATTGTTGAACCCAAAGATATCGTCATAAAACATTTTTTGGACAGTCTCTCGCTGTTTTCGGCTGTCCAGCCTGCAAAAGGCGCGAAAGTTATTGATGTGGGCACCGGCGCCGGGCTGCCCGGTGTTGCGCTGCTGATAGCGCGCCCGGATTTGGCGGTTACATTGCTTGATTCAACAAAAAAGAAGCTTGACTTCCTGAAAGAGGTTTTAGCTGAACTTGGCTTGACCGCTGCAACTTATCATGCAAGAGCTGAAGAAGCCGGTAGAAAAACCGAATACAGAGAAGTGTTTGATTTGGCAGTCGCAAGAGCGGTCTCCGGAATGAATGAACTGAGCGAATATTGCCTCCCGTTTGTCAAACTCGGCGGTAAATTTATCGCGATGAAAGGCCCGGATGCCGAAGCGGAGCTGAACGCGGCAAAACCGGCAATCAGGAATCTTGGCGGATTTGTAAAAGGCGTTAAAACCTTCACACTGCAGGATGCCGGCGAAAGAAACTTGATTATTATTGAAAGGCAGTACCCTTCCCCCTATAAATATCCGCGCCCCTCGGCTCAAATAGCAAAGAAACCGCTGTAATTGATGTTAATTCGATTGATTGCGAAAGCCTTCCTTTTGGAGGGCTTTTCTATTAGTTGTAGGGCGGGTGGCTTTGCCCTACGTACTCCATGAAAAGTTTCACGTGAAACTTTTTTGTAAAAACCGCGATATTTCCTTTGATTTTCGTCATTATTGTGTTATAATTCAGTGAATGAAACGCATTTTGCGTGTAATTGACATAAAAGGAGAGAAAACTGTGGGAAAAACGATAGCAATTGTCAACCAAAAGGGCGGTGTAGGCAAAACAACCTCTGCCGTGAATATGGCTGCATCGCTGGGCGCCAAGGGATATAAGATTCTGCTTGTTGATATTGACCCCCAAGGCAATTCGACAAGCGGTTTGGGTGTCAGCAAGCACAATCTCAAAAATTCCGTTTATGATATGATGATCAACGGCCTGCCGGCTGAGGAAATAATCATTCCCAGCGCGTTTCTGAATGTGTGGATATTGCCATCAAGTATGAACCTGGCCGGTGCCGAACTTGAGCTGTCGGGTTTTGACAGGCGTGAAGCACGCCTAAAAATAGCGCTCGCACCGGTAAAAGACTGTTTCGACTTCATCTTTTTGGACTGTCCCCCTTCTCTTGGGCTTATTACGCTGAATTCGCTTTGTGCAGCCGACACCTTTTTTGTGCCAATACAGTGCGAGTTTTATGCTTTGGAGGGTCTTTCACAGCTTATTTCAACAGTCAGACAGATAAAAAGGCTGTATAATCCCCTGATTGAACTGGAGGGCGTGCTGTTTACCATGTATGACGGCAGGCTTAACCTGACAACACAGGTAGTGGACGAGGCGAAAAGGGTTTTCCCGAAAAAGGTTTATTCCGCTGTCATTCCCCGCAATGTAAGGCTTTCCGAGGCACCGAGTTTCGGGCAGCCGGTGATGTATTATGATAAAAACTCGAAGGGCAGCATTGCCTATGACGCGGTTGCCGAGGAGTTTTTAAGGATGAACGACGGCATGAGATAGAGAAAGGATGATAAATATGACTCCTAAAATAGGCGGTTTGGGGCGAGGTTTGGATGCTTTATTTGCAGACAACGCTACGGAAGACATGAGTTCTTCCGGGGCGGTCAAGCTGAAACTGATGGAAATCGAGCCGAACAGGGAACAGCCGCGCAAAAGTTTTGACGAAGAGTCCCTGGCGGAGCTTGCGGAAAGTATCGCGCAGTACGGTATTATCCAGCCTCTGCTTGTGCGCCCGATTGCGGACGGAGGCTATCAGCTGGTTGCAGGGGAGCGCCGCTGGCGCGCAGCAAGGCTTGCAGGGCTTATCGAGGTTCCGGTTATTATAAGGGAACTCAGCGAAGACGAGGTAATGGTGCTCTCTTTGATTGAAAATCTGCAAAGAGAGGACCTGAATCCTATTGAAGAAGCGCAGGGCTTGCAAAAACTGATGGAAACCTACGGGTTATCGCAGGAGGAGGCGTCGGAAAAAGTCGGGAAATCCCGCCCCGCAGTCGCCAACACCCTGCGGCTTTTAAATCTACCTGCCGAAATAATCACGTTTGTTCAGCAAGGCAAGCTTTCGGCCGGGCATGCGCGGGCGCTGCTTGCGTTTAAGAATGAAGGCCAAATGCTCGAAACCGCCAAACTCATTATACATAAAGGGATTTCGGTGCGTGAAGTCGAGCGGCTCGCAAAGGCCGCGGAAAGAAATAAAGATAAAAATGAAAACAGGAAAGCGCGCCGCGAGACCTATTTTGACGAGGTGGAGCTCGCCTTGACAAACGCTTTGGGCAGAAAGGTTAAAGTAGTGACCGCCGGCGCGAAAAATTCGGGTACTTTGGAAATAGCGTTTTTCGACCGGGAAGATTTGGGAACACTTGCTTTAGCCCTTAAGCCGCTGGAAGATTAAGACCAATATATTCTATACTAGAACTTTGAATTTAAAAACCAATATTATGCTATAATGGAAAAAGGAGAAAATAACATGTTAGACATCAAACTTATCAGAGAAAATCCGCAGAAGGTAAAGGCTGGCATGCGCTCCCGCAATAAAGATATGGACGCACTTGTTGACGAAGTGCTGGCGATAGATGTGCTGCGCCGCGAGCTTATGACTGCAACCGACACCATGAAGCAGGAACAGAATGCCGCAAGCCGCGACATTCCCCGCATCAAAAAAGAGGGCGGCGATATTGCCGCCATTATGGCTAGAATGAATGAATTAAAAGAGAGCATAAAGATAAACGACGCCGAACTTGTCAGCCTTGAGGCCAAACAGCAACTGATTATGTTTGAATTTCCGAACATTCCGCATGAGAGCGTGCCTTTCGGCAGGGATGAAAGCGAAAATGTCGAGGTGCGCCGCTGGGGCGAGCCGAGAGTGTTCGATTTTGAAGCCAAGCCTCATTGGGAACTGGGTTCAGCGCTTGGGATTTTGGACCCGGAAACAGCCGCGAAGGTAACCGGCGCGCGCTTTCATTTTTATAAGGGCGCGGGGGCAAAGCTTGAGCGCGCGATTGTCAACTTCTTTTTAAATACCCACGGCGCGAACGGCTATACCGAAATCTTCCCGCCATATATGGTCAACCGCGCTTCCATGACCGGAACGGGCCAGCTTCCGAAGTTTGAAGAGGACGCTTTTAAGACGAATGACGATTATTTTCTTATTCCGACCGCGGAAGTTCCGGTTACAAACATGCACCGGGACGAAATCCTGGACGGCAGCCTTCTGCCGATAAAATACTGCGCGTATTCCGCTTGTTTCCGCGCGGAAGCGGGCAGCGCGGGGCGCGATACAAGGGGTTTAATCCGCCAGCATCAGTTCAACAAAGTTGAACTTGTAAAATTCGCGAATCCGGAGACATCCTATGATGAGTTGGAGAGTTTAACAAAGGACGCCGAAAGAGTGCTGCAGCTTTTAGGGTTGCCGTACAGAGTTGTCGCGCTGAGCACGGGCGACATGGGCTTTTCCTCCGCGAAAACCTATGATATCGAGGTTTGGATGCCGTCCTACGGGCGCTATGTCGAAATTTCCTCCTGCTCAAACTTTGAAGATTTCCAGGCAAGGCGCGCGTCAATCCGCTACAAGGCGGATAAAAAAGATAAGGCGCAGCTTGTGCATACCCTTAACGGCTCCGGTGTCGCCGCAGGGCGCACGACGGCCGCGATTTTGGAAAACTGCCAAAACGCCGACGGCAGCATAACGGTGCCGGAGGTACTCAAGGATTTGATGGGCATGGAAACAATCAAGTAAAATTCAACAGTCCGCTTTCCGTAAATAAAAGAAGGCAATGCTTATACTCATATGCTTGCTGAAACAGCCTCATTTATGTCAGATGAAAACATAAATGAGGCTGTTGATTTTTGGTTATTACGGACGGAATTCAGATAGCAGTTCTGTTTTTCCATTTCTTGTTAAAATAAAAGACAAGCCATATAATAAGCGCCGCCGGGATACTCGAAATCGCGGTAATAACCAGCAGTTTCATTGGTATATATTTGTAAATCCCGTCGCCCAAAACCGTAAATAATATAACCCTTGGCATAATGCCTAAAATCGAAGTTAAAAAATACGGGATAAAGCCGATGCCTGAAGCGCCGAGGAACAGGCTGACAAAGTCAATCGGGAAGGCGGGGAGCACACGGACAACAAACAAAAATGAAAGCTTGTTTTTCTGCTTGGCATTCAGCAGCTTTTCTCCCCACTTTTTGCCGCGTATCATTTTGCCGACATAATCGCCGCCGAGGAATTTGCCCAGCAAAAAGGTCACGCTTACTTCAATTACTATGCCGGCGAAATTTATAAGCAGCGCGTCACGTGTGTGAAAGGCCATACCGGTATAAATGTAAATAATCGAAGCGGGGATAACGAAAAGAACCGATTTAATGAAGTAGATGCCGAGTACGGCTGCAACGGCAACGGTGAAGCTCGAAGCGGCACTGACAATGCCTCTTACATCCAGATGCGTCAGCCGGCTGTAATTCATTAAGGCTATGCAGAAAAGGGAAGCCGCAACCGCTATACGCAGCGCGACGAGCAGCGCTTCTTCAATTTGTTTCTTTGTGGGTTTTCTCATCGTTTCCCGGCTTCCCTTGAAATTAAAATAAAGGCTAAAATCAAAGGGCGGATCGTTAATCCGCCCCTACAGTTTTTGACTTGCAGAATGGATATTATCCGGTTTCATTACGCGCCGCTGATGATTAAGCTCAGTCGCCGCGTCCCGTTTGTTTCCCGGCAATTTCGGCATTCAAATCCAGCAGTGCCCGGTTAACAAGCGTGTTTGCGTCCGGTATTTCTTCCGAGATTGATTTTACGCCGGAACACAGCGAGAAAATGAAAGCTTCTCCGTCCATATCAAAGATGATTTTTTCAAAATCTTTTTCAATTTTCTCCGCAAGTTGGGAAGCGGTTTCATAATCGGTATTGGTTAATGCAGCAATGAAAATATCCCCTGTATACCGCCCGGCCCAAGTGCAGTCACTGGTATCGATTGAAGAGGTTATAACCTGCGCAAACTGCTGTAAAACCGTTTCCTTTGCCTGTTCGGAAAACTTGTTTTCTCCGGTGATTTGGTCAACAAGAAACATTGCAATTGAAAAAGGCTTTTTTTCCAGTTTGCTTCGGCGCAGGCAAACCGGTAAGTTATCATCAATTTCTTTTCTGCTGCAAATTGTATTCAGTTCATCTCCGGCAAGCGGATGCGGAATTTTTAATTCAACCGAGGTGCAATGAATAGCGCTCGTTTCAACATCAATAAACATATCATTTGTAACATTTTTCAGCACTTCAATGATGTAGATGTTTGTGCCGATGGTTTTGGGCGTAGCAAGCACCATATAAACCTGGCCGTCTTTTTGGTCAAGCTTCACAAAGGTGCGGTTTTGCAGATAAGCCAAAGTTGATATGCAGTTGTCACAGGACTTGTTCCTGTTCCAAAAGTCATAACAGGTTTCGGGAATAATATCCTCCTCAACAGTTTTAACAACCCACGAAGAATGGCTCCTCGGGTCAACAATTCTCGCTACATCATACATTTCGGGCAGCATGGCAAGCGTGCCGCGCAGCTGCTCGACAATGATAGGGATCGATTTGCTTATATTTTTGTCCGCGCTTTTTGACACATAACCGGTACCCATTGATTTTACATACTCTGTCGGCGTGAAACCGGTAAATTTTTTAAAAACGGTCGAAAAATGGTTTTGGTAACTGAACCCGACCTGCTGCGCGATATCAATGATGCTTATATTTTTTTTCAGCAGCAGTTTCTTGCTTTCTTCAATTCTTATCGCGTTTATATTATCCATCAGCATAAGCCCGGTTTCTTTTTTTATAAGAGTTGAGAGATAAAATGTGCTTAGCCCTGTTTGTTCCGCAAGCATTTCAAGTGTTAATTTTTCATCGTAATGCGCCTGAATATAGTCAAGCACCTGCCGGACGGGTTTTGAGTGCGTTTGGATATGGCTTACTTCCACCGCGCGGGCAAATTCGAGAAGCGTTTTCTTCATTAAATCAAAGATATCAATTACATTTTCGAGTTTTTCCATCTGCCTGATCAGTTCATCGGAAAGGTCCAGCACCTTGTAATACGGCGCGTTCGCCTCAATAGCGGCATAGCAGCTCATGACACAAACTTTTATATAATTGTTTTTCAGCGAACGGATGTAGTTGGAGCGGTCAAGCTGATGTGTAGGCATATTGCCGTTGCTTAAGTCCCCGATAACCTCCAAAAGCGCCTTTGAATCGCCTTGCTGAATACTGTCTTTCATTTTCAGGTAATGGGAAAAGCGAAGCTGTCTGATCGGCAAAGGCTCGTCGGCGATTTGCTCCCGCGCGGGATGATTTTCAAATTCGTTTATGGTGATACCGGAGGTATCACCGCATAAAATTTGGGAAGCGCCTTTTTTGCCGAAAACAGTTTGAGCAAGGCAGTTCAGCGTTTCACCCATTGGCGAAAGACTTTCAAAATCTCTTACGGGTACCCTTGTCAAAACGCTCTTTAATGGTTCGCGCTGTTTCAAAGTCGGACTGAACTTTTCAAGCATTGCATCCAATTCAGCGGTGCTGTGCTTTTTAATGAAAACCGGCTGTGTAACAATTGCTCCGATATAACTGTCGCTTGCCGCCAAAAGCAGAATTATGCACACAAGATTGTTATTTAAGAAATAAGTATAGAAGACGGGACTGTTTCCCGGAGCGAGCAGCAGCTTTTCGGATATAAAGGAAGTAATGCTGTTCGTCCCCAGGCAACTGAAATCATTGGCAGTGTTGGCGGAAGGCCGGCAGGCAAAAAGTTTAAGGTCGGTGTTAAAGCATAACGCGCCGATGCCGGTTGATTTATAAAATGTGTTTGGATATGATATATCTCATTGCTGTATCTTCGCATGCTGTGCCGCTTCCTTCCTTATAACTTTTAATACATTTTACAATATAAATGCGAAAAATACAAGAGAAATAAAATTAAATTGAAATATAGAAGCTTGAATGCAACTTATTAAAATTTAGAAAAATGTATAATATTATATACATTTATATTTAATTAATCTGAAAACATCTCACAAACAGATAACAAGCCGGATTCGGAAAAATTTCAGGGATAAGTTTTCAAAAATTTTTGAAATTTGTATTACATCTTATTATAGCATTTTTGATGAGCATTACGTCACAAGAATAATGATAAATTTGCAACAATTTATAAATGGCTGGCAAACTTGTCGTATATAATCGTTAATATATGTCATTATATATTTTTCCAATTATATTTAGACAATAATTTGGTTTTTACAAAAATTGTATAAAAGGGGTTGTATGCAATGCGAAAAAATATCGGGCAGGATGAGCAAAACACAAAAAGTGTTTTTGCCGGATTGCTGATTTCAATAACAAAAATATTTCTTGTGTTTATCGTAACGCTGACATTTGTTTTGTATATTTCATCGCCACCGTTCAGCCACGCCTTTTTCACCCAAAACACGCAGTCCTATACAATTGTGCGAACCATACAGCCGGTTTGACAGCTGCTTTAAGCAAAACGAAATTAGGAGTTCAGCTATCAAGGGAAAGAAGGATGAAATACATTGACAAGGATTTTAATAAATGTTAATGAACAAATCACCGCTACGATGATGGAAAAACATTTTCAGGCGAGCAGCCTGCAGGCTACAGTAACCGCTACGCCAAAAGACATGATGCCTGAAATTCTTCGCGGCTGCAGAATAGATGTAGTCGCCTATTATGCGGAGCAGGTTGACAATAATGAACTGCTGAGTTTTTTCAACGAGATAAAAGCGATAAATCCAAATATACGCTGCATTCTTTTTCTAAAAAAAGAAAATTTGAATATGCTCGGTGAAACGCTTGAAAATTATCTGGACGAATGCATTACAATTCCTTTGGATTCAAGCGACTTTATGATACGGCTCAGGCGGATGATAAGAGCAATCGAACAGAAATCGAATCAGCCGGAAGAGCAGAATGTACCCCAAACCCAGCCTCAAACTCCGGCAAGCATTTTCCCGCCGGAACATACAAGCACTCCGGTTGAAATGTGGCCGCCTCAATACGCCCCACAAGCGTCAGCAAGTTTTTATCCGCCGGAGCAGACAAGCGTTCCGGTTGAAATGCCGACACCCCAAAATACGCCTCAAGCATCGGCAGGCATTTTCCCGCCGGCGCGGATAAGCACTCCGGTTGATATGCCGATTCAACAGCCAATCGGTCAATTCGCTCCGCAGGGAAATGTTGAGCAAAGGCAGCCCGCATTCGAACCAACCCCGGGGAATGCCGCAAAACCGGCGGAAACAGCTTTTGCAGCGGCAGACGGAACTGTTTATACAAGACCGATTGATACAAATTACTCTTATGCCCCGGAAAACTATCAACAGCCTGTCCCCGCTCAAACCGTCGTTCTCGCTCCCCAGGACGCTCCTCAATATCAAGCGGCGGCAAACAGCGGCAGCGCTCCTCTTTCGGTTAACAATCAGGCACAAAACACCGGGGACTTTCAAGCGAATCCATTCAGGCCGACCCAAAACGACTTGACTGAACCTCAAAAAGTTAACACTCCCCAAAAAGCGGCGAAAAAGAAGCAAAGTACTGTTAACAAGGTTTTTGGGATCATCAGCAAGGTTGTTTTTGGCATATTCATTTTAGTTGTTGCGGTAACGGCGATTTTTATGGTGGAGAGCAAGTTTTCCAGTGGGACGCCGTCCGTTGCGGGTTATCAGCTTTATGGCGTGCTCAGCGGAAGCATGAACGGGACAAATAAAACCTCCTTCAACACGGGCAGCATTGTTTTTGTTAAATATAAAGATCCCAAAAGTATTGTTAAGGGAGATATTATTACTTTTAAAGGCATAAGTACCGATTCTCCGCTTACAACTCACCGTGTTGTCAAAGTCAACAATGACGGCGGCAAACTAACCTTTACAACCAAAGGTGACGCTAATAATGTTCCTGACCCGAATCCGGTATCGGCGGAGAGAGTTGTCGGTACCGTCAGGGGACATATTCCGTTCATAGGGTATTTAACCGAATTTGCCAAAACCAAACCCGGTCTCATTTTTCTGATTTTTATCCCGGGGAGTTTGGTTATCATATATGAATTGGTAAATGTATTCAAAACGGTTAAGACGGAAAGAAAAAAGGAAAAGATGACTGATAGGTGAATTTTTATTTGACGGAAGGAGGGAACATTGTTTGAAAAACAAGTTGTTCTCGAGCCTCATAATAATAATGGTCGTTATTTTTTCAATGGGCGGCGGAGTTGTCGCCTGGTTTACCGACGATACGACTGCCGAAACGCAGAATTTTATGGTTGGTTACCTGAAAGTCAGCGCGCCCGAGTTGCTCTACGAGACCGGTCAATGGAAAGCCGGGCAGACAGTCGAACTGACATACCAAATTAAAAACCTTGGTGATCAGGATGTATTTCTGAGGGTTAAGCCTGTAGCGGAATATATTGGGGACAGAACCGTCGGCAACGCTTTAACGGTAACCTCAACGCAGCCGGTATGGATAACAAATGACAATAACCTGTGGTATTACGGGCAAACCGCGCCGGTAAGTATTTCACAGGGGCAAACCGTGCAGGTAACCTTTGCTGTTACAATGGCAGCGGATACCGACGGAACGGTGAATTTTACATTGGAAACGGAAGCGATTCAGGCTTCGGCAAATGCAGTGCTGAAATATTGGACGGCTAACCCCTGGTAACCATTAATCCGGTAAAACGGTCTTACGGCCTTTTTATATTAAAAGAAGCCAATCAAAAGCAGGCTACAGTCGAAACGCTAAATGAAAGGCAGGTGTGAATTGGTTCAGCAGTATTCCGGCATGCTCTTATTCCTCATATAAGAGCGGGAAAAAATCAGTCAACAAACATTTTAAGGAGGTAAATCAATGAAAAAGAAACTCACACTCAGCGTGTTCTGCATCGCTGTTGCAATTGCGGCAATGATGGGCGGAACACTCGCATGGTTCACCGACACGGACTCAACACCAAAGAACACTTTCAAGGCAGGCGTTTTGTCACTGGATGTAAATGATAAGTTTAATTTTGAGGATAAAACTTATGATGATTTCACACCCGGAGACAATGTTGCCAAAACAGTTAATGCCACAAATGACGGAACCAAGAGGGAATTCGTAAGGGTTATGATCACCGAAACAAGAACCCTTAAACTGCACTACGACGGCACAGCGCTTGTTGAATATTTTCATTCGCTTGATGCCAACAACTTGTCAACAAAAACACCGGGCATATTTGCAGCCACACTTATTGGCGGCCAATGGGTCGTAGATTACAACGTTGACGGCAATCCGGTAGCGTTTACAGGCCAAACCGGCAGAACAGGTATCTATATCACCAATCTCGGCGGATATGACGCAACATCATGGACGGGGAGCACGAATGTCAACGGCGATACCCAACCGACATACGCTCCTGTTGTGAAACTATCAAACACAAGCGACCTTGGTTCTGCACTTGTTCCGGTTCCCGGTTCATCAATTGATGTTTACAGGACACTCCCGCAAGACCAGTGGAAAATAACCACAACGCACAACAGAGATATGGCAGACATCAACTGGTACACATTAGGTTCCACTCCGTTTGCCGCAGGTCTTTGGACTCAAATGACAGACGGCTATTGGTACTTCAACCAGGCGCTGTATCCGGCAGGCTATGACGGATCACCGGCCAACGGCAACGACAACCCGGCATTCCCGGCAACCGTTGCCCCGCTGCTTTCCAGTGTTGAGTTCCCGCAAACTATCAGAGACAACATCTACCAAGGCTCCGATTATACCATTGATTTCACTTTTGAAACCATTCAGGTAACAAACGGCGCTGCTGCTGCTGCATGGGGACATTCTTTCTCTAAAGACCTTACTCTCCCCGTAAATCTCGGGGCCGATGTCATAGGCACTTGGTCATAATAAACCTTTGAGCACAGCATTCAGTTAGTCGCATAAACGGGCGGGTGTATTCTCACACCTTGCACCCGCCCGGGACAGCGAATTTTTAGCCAAACATCAACAGCTGCTCACACTCTATGTAAAGGAGCCGACAACCATGAAAAAAACACTTATTGTAAGCATATTAACAATTGTTGCAGTGATGGGGTTAACAACCGTCGGCATAGTTGCGTTCTTTTCCGATACGGATATCCCCGCGACAAACCATTTCACCGGAGGAATTGTCAATATAACAGCGAATGAAACATTGATTCCCGGGCCTTATGAAATTAAAGACTGGACGCCCGGCAAATCTGTTGACGAAAATTTCGCGATTAAAAACAATGGCACGGTGCCGATTTTTCTCAGGGCAAGCTTTATCGGTTCGTGGTCACCGCTGACGAGTGTCACGGGCAAGCATGTAAACACCGCTACGGTAACGGCAAATTATGAAGGAAAAACTGTAACAGACAGCGACAAAGTATACTACTATGTAACCACACCTTAAAATTGAAAACAGACGGCAACAGTGTTGCCGTTTCGAATAAAAAAATTTACTTCTATGTACATCAAACAGGGCGGTAAAGTTGAATCCCGGGTTTTATGATATTTAAGGATTGTTTGACTTTATTCCAAACTGCGCAAGAATCAGGGATTTAAGAACTCAAGGAATGTTTATTAATAATGATAATATTTTCTTTTTATATACAGGCTGAATAAAGGGGATGTCGCGATGAAAATAAAAGTAAATAAAAATCCTGAAAAATCGACCGATTCGCTTTTTAAAAGGTTTATCAGCCTTCTTTTGGTGTTTGTTTTTGTGCTGTCAAGCATCACCGTATCACATGTTGTGGCAAGTCCTGTTTTGACAATAACAAAGAGTGTCGATAAAACCAGCGTGCTGGTCGGGTCGAGTTTTACTTACACATTAAAATATGCAAATCCGAGCACAACAGAGGACGCCACGAATGTTGTTCTTACAGATATTCTGCCCAGCAATGTTAAATACGTTTCTTATGTTAGTTCAGACGATGTGGCCAACGTAGCCGTAACAAACGACGGAACGCATGACATCGTAACTTTTAATTTTCTGCCGGTCTTAGCAGCCGGTCATACCGGCATTGTTAAGATAACTGCTAAGTTCCCTGAGGGAATCACTCCGCTGCTCGTCGGTGGAAATCCGAATGTAGCGGTTAACTCAGCAACGATAACCCCCTCAAACGGCAGCCCGGTAACCAGCAACCAGGTTACGGTTACACCGCTGCTTAACGCAACACCCGATTGGTCGGTCGCGAAGACAAGAATCATCCCGTCAGCTGTTTTGCCGGCCATCGGAAATAATGTTACTTATCAAGTTACCGTTAACTCAAACAGCGCGATTGGCGGATTAAATTTAAAAAATATCGTTGTAACCGATACCATTCCCGTCGGGTCCACCTTTGTTTCCGCAACGGGCGGCGGCACATATAATTCGACTACCGGCATCGTTACATGGAATATAGCAAGCCTGCCAGTCGGTACAAGCCAAAATTTATATATTGTAATCAATTATCCGAGTCCTACCTTTACGCTGGCATCCTCCGTTACCAATTCGGTTCTTGCCACAGCAACACAATATGACAACACGGCGGCGCCGAATAAAACCGCATCGGTAACACACGGTTTCGCTGCGGCTACCTATGCCGCGGGGAATTTTTCAAAAGGCAACAGGCAGTCAAACGACAGATATTCCGTCGGTCAAACTGCAAAATTCTATTTATCAACCATAAGCAACACCGGCAATGTACCTTTCGACAGAATTGAAATTACGGATACGGTACCTGCCGAAATCAAATTGACTCAGATTTCGACCGGTTCCTATTCCTCTGCCACAAGCGTTCAAATTCAGTATAAAACAAATTTAAACACCAACTACAGAACCTGGACAGGCTCACCCTTTGCGTCGCCTTCCAACACAACATTAAATGTTTCAGCCCTGGGGTTTGGCGGAACGGAATATGTTACCTATGTGAAATGGACAATAACCGATACGGCCAGCGGGCAAATTCAGCCGGGCTTTACAAACACCGCGGCTTTGAATGTTTACGGTATCGCTTCCGCACCCGTTTCGGGCAACTCAATCATAAACAACGCCACCTTACAGGCGTTCAGCGGCGCGACGGCTGTTATCACCCTGAATGCGTCGAGCACCATTTATATTATTGCCCAATATCCATGGCTGCAGCCGATAAAGACAGTAAGCAACGGGCAAACAAGGTTTAACTATAACGACACGGTTACTTTTAACCTGCGTATCAAGAACAACGACCTTGCGACAGGCAATTATGTAAATCCGGTAGCGGTTGACACCATCCCTCCGGAATATGAAAACATTACCTACCTTGGCTGGGATGCCGGGAATTCAAGCATTACCACCGCCCCCGTGATTAACACAACCGGGACAAAGGTAATCGGCGGGAAAACATATACCTTGTTTAAAGCAAATGTTACCGGAACGCTGCAGCCCGGTGAATATATCAATATCCAATATTCCGCAAAAATCAAAAACTTGACAGCCGCAGGTATTTTAACGAACAGCTTATATATTTCAACCTTGGACAACAGCACAGTCTATGAAAATCCGTCCGGGGATCTCATCACCGACACAAACGATTTGGACGGCGACGGCGTTACAACAGATAATTTTGTAAAATCGGACGCGTCGATATTTGTTAATTTTATGGGTTCGCTCAGTGCAATAAAACAGATTAAAGGCGCGGCGGATGCTGATTTTACCTACATCAGATACCCCAACTACACCTACACATATCCGGGCGGTTATGTCAACTACCGGCTGGTGGTAACAAACTCCGGCTCCAACGGGCCGATAACCAACGTTGTCCTGATTGATAAACTGCCGACCATAGGCGATACCGGTGTCGTTGACTCAAGCGCGAGAAACACACAATGGACCCCGTACCTCGTGAATTTAATCACGGGCGCAAACGGGGCAGCTCTGCCGTCCGGGGTTACGGTCTATTACAGCACTGTCGTCAACCCCACTTGCGCGGAGCTGAATAATCCGCAAGGCCATTCAAATGATCCGGCGGATTTATGGTCAACCACCCCCCCGCGGACATTACCACGGTAAAATCCGTTAAGATTGACTTCGGCAGCCTGGTCATGAACACCGGGGATCAATTTGTGCTTGAATGGCCGATGAGGGCGCCCGTAGGCGCGCCCACGGGACAGATTGCCTGGAACTCCTTCGGCTATTCCGCCACCTATCCGGACTTAAGCGCTGACGGGACGACGGTCGTACAATCCGCTTTCCTGCCATCCGAACCGATTAAAGTCGGCTTTGAAATTCAAACACCTCCTCCTTATGCGGTGGGTAATTTCGTTTGGGAAGACTTGAATAAAAACGGCATTCAGGATACCGGAGAGCCGGGTATTAACAATGTGCTGGTAAACCTTTATACAAAGGTTGGCAGCAGCTATGTTTTATATGATTACACAAGAACCGGGTTTGACCAAAACGGGAATGCCGGCTATTATACCTTCCCGAAGGTACCGGTAGGCACATACCGAATGGAATTTGTGTATCCGAAAACGTATACGGATACGAACGGATATACAAGCACCTATTCGGTTTCACCTTATTTGACGGGGTCGGACAGAACAATTGACTCAAACGGAAACCCGTCAACCATTACAAATTATACCGATTTGGGCGTTGTGAAAAACTCGGTGTTAACGCCGGACTTTACAGTCAGCACAGCCGACGATATGTCTATAGACCTGGGTCTTTACAGGCTTTGCTCAGTAGGTGACTATGTTTGGTACGATTATAACGCGGACGGATTGCAAACGGGCGAATCGGGGCTTGCGGGCGTGACAGTAACGCTGCTGGATTCCACCGGCGCGCAGGCAAAGTACGGAAGCGGGTCGCTTGTGCCGGCGCAAACAACAACATCAACGGGGGCATATCTTTTCACGGGGCTTGAACCCGGTGTTTATAAAGTTCAGTTCAGTATCCCGGCTGATTATAAAATATCTCCCGCGAATGTCGGTTCAGATGATACAATTGACAGTGACGCCATTAAGGACACCGGGGCAACCGCAACAACAGCGAACTATACATTGCTTTCCGGTACGCAAAACCTGACAGTTGACGCGGGGTTATATCTGGGCCACATCGGCAACCTAGTCTTTGAGGATGTCAATACTGACGGGATTTATAATACCGGAGACCTTGCTGTAAGCGGTGCTACAGTCAACCTCTATAAAAACGGCAGCGGGACTGTTTATAAAACGACAACGACGAACTCTTCCGGTATTTATTCTTTTAATGACCTGCCCGCGGCAACCTATGTTGTTGAGGTTATAAAACCGGCGGCTTACGGCAAATTCACCTTGACATCCGGCACAACCCCCGCGACAGACAATGACAGCGATGTGGACAGGACAACCGGCAAAACAGGCAATATTGTTTTAGCCGCAGGCGACAGGATTGATACCATAGATGCCGGTTTGTATAAGTTCGCTTCTATCGGCGATTATGTCTGGAATGACAGAAATATGAACGGTACGCAAAACGGCGGAGAGCCCGGAATCGCAGGCGTTAACGTTAAACTGACAGATAATGCCGGCAACCCCGTCACAAACGGCTTGGGCGTCGTAGTTGCGGACACAACCACCGACGCAAGCGGGAAATACAGCTTTGCCAACCTTGACCCGGTCCTTTCCAAAACTTATAAAGTCGTGTTTACCAATCCAGGGCAAAACTATAAATTCAGCCCGAACAGCGGCGCGATAACCGTTACCACGAACAGTGACGGGTTATGGACAACCGCGACCGACCCGACGGCAACAACCGGAACGATAACAATAGCATCGGGTTCCGCCATCACTTATGTTGACCAGGGCATGTATCTTGGGCATATCGGTAATCTCGTTTTTGAAGATGTAAATGTGGACGGCGTTTATAATACAGGGGACACCCTGATTAACGGCGCAACCGTCAATCTGTATATGAACGGAAGCGGGACGATACTTAAAACGACGACAACAAACTCCTCCGGTGTCTATTCTTTTGATGATTTGTTCCCGGGCACCTATGCCGTTGAGTTTGTAAGGCCTGCGGCATACCAGAAATTCACAACGAAATCCCTTGTGGCGCCGGATGCCACGGATAATGACAGCGATGCGGACAGAACAACAGGAAAAACCGCAAGCATTACCATTACCGCCGGCGGCAGAACCGATTATGTGGACGCCGGTATGTACAGGTATGCCAGCATTGGCGACAAGGTCTGGAACGACAGAAATGCGGACGGCAATCAAGATGCCGGTGAACCGGGTATCAGCGGAGTGACTGTCAGGCTGACAGATGCTTTTGGCACCCCTGTTACAAACGGACTGGGTGTTGTGGTTGCCGATACAACCACCGACTCCAACGGACTTTATAGTTTTACCAACCTTGATCCGTTATTATCCAAAACATACAAAGTTGTGTTTTTCAATCCGGGACAGGCTTATAAATTCAGCCCCAATGTCGGCGCAATAACCGTTACGACCAACAGCGACGGCGTTTGGACGGTTGCAACCGATCCGTCGGCGACGACAGGTAATATTATAGTGGCGTCAAATTCCGCCATCACTTATGTTGACCAGGGTATGTATCTTGGCGCTCTCGGCGATTTTGTCTGGGACGATTACAACGCGAACGGCAGACAGGATGCGGGCGAACCCGGCATAAGCGGAGCCACGGTTTCTCTCATTGACGCGTCCACAGGGCTGCAGGCAAAAAATGTAAACGGCGTTCTGATTCCGGCGACGACGACAAGTGCCGCCGGCGCGTACCGCTTTGACGATTTGGCAGCAGGAAGCTATATCGTTCAGTTTTCATTGCCGGCGGGCTGGGATAAAGCATCCCCAAGGTTTGCCGCGATAGCGACAACAGCGACAGACAGCAACGCCGATACAGCAACATACAAAAGCGATACAGTTGCTTTAACAGCAGGCCAGCGTGATTTCACCATAGATGCCGGTTTCTACGGCTACGCCAAGCTCGGTGATTTTATTTGGAACGACCTGAACGCAAACGGTATTCAGGATTCGGGAGAGCCCGGGATTGCCGGAGCCACAGTGAACTTGCTTGACAGCGGCGGAAATGTCGTCGGAACCACCACAACAAATGCCAGCGGGCTATATACGTTCAGCAGCCTTATCCCCGGCACCTATGCGATTCAGGCTGTTATGCCAACCGGATTTGACCGCGCCACGCCGGCATTGCAGGGGTCCGATACGACTGTAGACAGCGATTTGAATACAACCACGCTCAAAAGCGCGAATGTCACTTTAATTTCGAGGCAAAACAACACAACTTTAGACGGCGGATTTTATAAATTCGCGTCAATAGGCGACTATGTTTGGGAAGATGTCAACGGCAACGGAATTCAGGATACCGGAGAACCCGGGCTTTCGGGCGTAACGGTTAATCTGCTGAACAGCAGCGGCACACAGCTTGCCACAACCACAACAACCGGCAGCGGTTTTTATACCTTCACGAGCCTGGTTCCCGGATCCTATATTATTGAAGTCGTTAAGCCTACCGGATACAGCGGCGTTACATTAAAAACGCAGGGCAGCGACACTTCAAAAGACAGCAATTTAAATACGGCCACCGCAAGAAGTGATGTAACCACCCTGATTTCCGGTGAAAACAACATGACGGTTGACGGAGGTCTTTACAGGCCCGCGTCGATTGGCGATTTTGTCTGGAATGACCTGAACGCAAACGGTATTCAGGACGCGGGCGAAGCCGGTGTTCCGAATGTAACGGTCAACCTGCTGAACAGCAGCGGTACGCAGCTTGCCACAACCACCACGAACGCAAGCGGCGCTTACTCCTTTACAAATTTAATCCCCGGGAACTATATTATTGAAGTGATAAAACCAAGCGGAGCCGTATCTTCTCCAAAGACTGCCGGCAGCGACACAACAAAAGACAGCAATATTAACATTGCAAACTCAAGGAGCGATGTGACAGCCCTTTCCTCCGGTGAAAACAATATGACAATCGATGCCGGATTATACCTGCTGGCATCGCTCGGCGATTTCGTTTGGGACGACTATAACGCGAACGGTATTCAGGATGCCGGAGAGCCGGGCATTTCGGGCGCGACTGTCAACCTTTTAGACAGCGGCGGAACACAAATAGCAACCACGACAACAAACGCATCAGGCATTTACAGTTTTACGAATCTCACACCGGGAACCTATACGGTTCAGCTTGTTAAACCGACAGGTTTTGACAATCTCACCGCGAAGGCCGCGGGGAGCGACACGGCAAAAGACAGCAACCTGAATGCAAACTTAAAAAGCGACCCCGTAACATTGGTATCGGGACAAAACGATCCCACAATAGACGCGGGTTTCTACAAGCTTGCTTCCCTGGGAGACTTCATTTGGAATGACCTGAACGCAAACGGCATTCAGGATTCGGGTGAACCCGGCATAACCGGTGCGACGGTAAATCTCTTAAACGGTACAGGAACTCAAATTGCAACAACCACTACCAACGCAAGCGGAGTGTATTCATTTACGGGATTAATTCCCGGTACTTATGCCATTCAAGTTGTTAAACCGGCAGGCTATGACAATGCCAGCCCGGCATTGCAGGGGTCGGATACAACAAAAGACAGCAATTTAGATACGACAACCCTGAAAAGCGCGAATGTCACGTTGATTTCGGGGCAGAACAACACGACTGTTGACGGCGGTTTCTATAAGCTCGCGTCAATAGGCGATTTTGTTTGGAATGATCTAAACGCGAACGGTATTCAGGACACGGGAGAAATCGGCATTCCGGGAGCAACCGTCAATTTATTAAACAGCAGCGGCACACAGCTTGCCACAACCACAACGAATGCCAGCGGCTTTTATTCCTTCACAAACCTTGTCCCCGGTTCCTATATCATTGAAGTCATTAAGCCGGCAGCTTATAGCAGCTTTTCATTGAAGAATCAAGGCGGGAACACCGCGACGGACAGCAACATAACCCCGGCAACGTCGAGAAGTGATAGTACCACGGTAATTTCGGGCGAAAACAATATGACAGTTGACGCCGGCATGTATAAGCTTGCCTCCATCGGCGATTTCGTATGGAATGACCTGAACGCGAACGGCATTCAGGATGCGGGCGAAGCCGGTGTCCCGAATGTAACGGTCAACCTGCTGAACAGCAGCGGCACACAGCTTGCCACGACCACTACGGATGCCGCCGGCGCATACGCCTTTACAGGATTAACCCCCGGCACTTATATCATTGAGGTTGTCAAACCAAGCGGTTATTTATCCTCACCCAAGACAGCGGGCAGCGACACAACAAAGGACAGCAACATAAATATTGCCACCTCAAGAAGTGACGCTGTAACAGTTGTTTCCGGCGAAAACAATATAACAATCGACGCGGGCATTTATCAATTGGCAACGCTCGGCGATTTCGTCTGGAACGACCTTAACGCGAACGGAATTCAGGATTTAAGCGAACCGGGTATTGCGGGCGCGACAGTGAATCTGCTAAACAATTCAGGGGTACAAATAGCAACCACAACAACAAACGCCTCGGGCTTCTACAGCTTTGCGGGCCTGACCCCGGGCATCTATACGGTTGAAGTGCCCAAGCCGGCGGGCTTTGATGTTCTCACGGCAAAAGCCGCGGGCAGCAATACTACCGTGGACAGCAATTTGAATGCCAATTTCAGGAGCGACCCCGTAACACTGGTATCCGGACAAAACGATCCGACGATAGATGCCGGCTTTTACAAACTGGCTAGCCTTGGCGACTTTGTTTGGAATGACCTGAACGCGAACGGTATTCAGGATGCGGGTGAACCCGGCATAGCCGGTGCGACGGTAAACCTTTTAGACAATACAGGTACTCAAATTGCAACAACCACTACCAATGCAAGCGGAATATATACATTTACGGGGTTAGTACCCGGCACCTATGCGATTCAGGTTGTAAAACCGGCAGGCTATGACAATGCCAGCCCCGCAACGCAAGGCTCCGATACAACAATTGACAGCAACCTGAACACGACAACACTCAAAAGCGCGAATGTCACGTTGATTTCGGGGCAGAACAACACAACTATAGACGGCGGGTTCTACAAGCTTGCGTCAATCGGCGATTTTGTCTGGGACGACCTTAACATCAACGGAATTCAAGATACGGGAGAACCCGGTATTGCCGGCGTGACCGTTAACCTGCTGAACAGCAGCGGCACTCAAATCTCCACGACCACTACGAACGCAAGCGGCTTCTATTCCTTCACGAACCTGGTCCCCGGCGCTTACATCATTGAAGTTATAAAGCCTGCAGCTTACAACAGCTTTTCATTGAAGAATCAAGGCGGGAACACCGCGACGGACAGCAATATAACCCCGGCAACGTCGAGAAGCGATCTAACCACTATAGTTTCGGGCGAAAACAATATGACGGTTGACGCAGGCATGTATAAGCTTGCCTCCATCGGCGATTTCGTATGGAATGACCTGAACGCGAATGGAATTCAGGACGCTGGCGAAGCCGGTGTCCCGAATGTAACGGTTAACCTCTTAAACAGCAGCGGCACACAGCTTGCCACAACCACTACGAACGCTGCCGGCGCATATGCCTTTACAGCCTTAACCCCGGGCACTTATATCATTGAAGTTGTCAAACCAAGCGGATATCTATCTTCACCCAAGACAGCAGGCAGTGACACAACAAAAGACAGCAATATAAACATTGCCACCTCAAGAAGCGATGCTGTAACAGTTGTTTCGGGCGAAAACAATATGACAATCGACGCGGGCATTTATCAATTGGCATCGCTCGGTGATTTCGTTTGGGAAGATACCAACTACAATGGAATTCAGGATTTGGGAGAACCGGGAATAGCAAACACTTCAGTTCTGTTGCTCAACAGCTTAGGCGTGCAAATTGCGAGCACAACAACCAACGCTTCAGGCTTCTACAGTTTCGCGGGTCTGACCCCGGGCACCTACACGGTTGAAGTGCCGAAGCCGGCGGGCTTTGATGTTATCACACTGAAGAATGTTGGTATTAATGTTTTGGTCGACAGCAATCTGAATACAAACTTTAAGTGCGACGCCGTAACACTTGTATCGGGCGAAAACAACCCGACAATAGATGCAGGATTCTTTAAATATGCATCACTCGGCGACTTTGTTTGGAACGACCTGAATGAAAACGGAATTCAGAATGCAGGCGAACCCGGAATGGCAGGCGTTACCGTAAACCTCCTGAATGAAGCCGGCGTGCAGGTAGCGACAACCATCACAGACGCAAACGGATTTTATCACTTTACAAGTTTGGCACCCGGCTTTTACAGTATTGCTGTTGTAAGGCCAACCGGATATGTTTTCTCACCGCAGGCAGCAGGCAGCGATACAAGCAAGGACAGCAACATCGGCTATACTTCAGCGAGGAGTGACGTTGTATTTTTGCATTCCGGCGAAAACAATCTTACCGTAGATGCCGGTTTATTATTGGCAAGGCCGTCTATCGATATTCAAAAGTATGTTTCCTTTGATAACGGAACGAACTGGTATGATGCGGATACCGAACCCGGTCCGCAATACGATCCGAAAACACAGCCGGATCCGGTTTTTAAATTTGTTGTTACCAACACAGGGAATGTTACTTTAACGGATATCAGCGTTGATGATGATGCGTTTGGTCATATCAGCACAATAACCCAGTTGACTGCCGGAGAAGTTTGGACAAGCAGCATCATTACACAGAATTACAGTTTTGACGACCTTACGAAAACAGCCCCGAAAGACTGGATAAACAATCAAAATGTTTCGCTTCATGAAACAAGCTCACCGAAAAAATGGGATTTCTCGGCTTTCCCGGCCAATCCGCACAGCGAGGGCACATGGATTGTAAACGGAAATTATTGGAATACGGGATATTACTACTATTGCGGAGTAATTCAGCCGGGCGAAACAGTTAATCTCCCGTTAAATGTTCTCTTGAATGAGGAACTGACCACAAATGAATATCAGGGCGCGACCTTCTACCTGCAGTCAAAGTATGACGCAATACAAATAACAAACCAAGCCGTCTTCGACGCATGGGGGATGGGTTTCCTACCCGGATTAAACAAGTGGCTGCCGACCGCTTACAACAACACAAACCAAAGATGGGAAGCAAAGGACAATGAAGTGATACCGGCAAAAACATATTTTTGGGATATGCTCAGCAAGGTATGGAATTTGATTGTTTAAACCGGAACAAAAGCGGCGATGAAGTATCAGATAAAGTGAGGGATGGATATTGAAATCTATGGCTGAAAATAAAAAAATACATACTAAGCTTTTTCGCATAATCAGTGCTTGCAAAAAAACATTGCTGACGGTGCTGGTTCTTGCTGTTGCCGCTTTCTCGTTTCTTCCCGTTAATGCGTATGCTGCCGGTACGGATAAAGTTACAATTTTTATTAAAGTCAACAAGGAAGTAGTTAAAACACCCGATCTCTATGAGCACCTGACGCTTACACTGAAAACGGCGGATAATGAAGCGGGGACAGGCGCGGTATTGGTGCTCGAATCAAAAATGAACACAATTGGCACCGGAGCGATACCAATCGGAGAATTTGATGCAGGGAAAAGGGTTTATATTTTCTTTGATATCACGCTTGACGGCGCGAGCACATCGAACACTTATCAGGGTTCTGAAGTGAAAACCTCTTATTCGTTTTCCACGCAGTCGGGTAAAAAACTGGTATACTTTCATATAAAATACCAAACCGGGGATGCGTTTGAGAATATGATCAACTTAAATCCCGGTGATCATAAATTCGGTAAAGTTTGCCTTGATATAGGCAACGCCACCGAGGCCACCACAAATAAGCCGGAGACTACCACAAAACACCATATACCAAAAACAAACGACCCTGCGCCGTTAAATCTCTTAATCGGGCTGAGCGTTACCTTTTCTGTACTTTTAGGGCTGCAAATTGTTTTCCTCAAAAAATCAAAGAATAAGGGAAAAACAGAAACAAATGAATAGACAGCCGCAAGTTTTAGCAAAATTGGAGTGATTATATGCCTTGGAAAAAGAAACGCACCGTCAATGAAAGGCTGATAATCATCACAGCCACTTGTTTAATACTTACGCTGGCTATGCTCGGCTACTACCTGGGGCAATACCGTCAGGAAGATGTATATAATCAAGAAATTGTTCACATCGCTTTTGGCGGGAAAACAACAAAGACCGGCAGCAGTGACACGCGGGGCAGCAAAATCAATCATGCTGCGTTAAAAGCCCGCAACCATGATTACATCGGTTGGATTGAAGTGGACGGCACCGATATTTCCCACCCGATCGTCCAAAGCAAGGAAGAACTGTTTTACTTAAGACGGAATTTTGACAAACAGCACAGCATCCCCGGAACCATATTTATGGATTACCATAACAACAAAAATTTTACCGATACGAACACAATGATTTTCGGCCATCATATGGACGACGGTTCCATGTTTGCCCCGTTGAAAAAATTCCTCAAGAAAGACTTTTTCGACAAAAACAAATACATCGAAATATATACGCCGGAAGGGGATTTCCGTTACGAAATATTTGCGGTGTACGAAACAAGCGTTTCAAACGTGCCTTACAAGCCCGGCATGATGACGGAAAAAGAAATGACGGATTTTTTGGCGCAGGTTAAAAAGCTGGCGCTTCACAGCAGGGAACTGAACATATCGGCGCAGGATAAACTGCTGACCCTTTCAACCTGCGGTTATGACTTTATAAACGGGAGAATTCTTGTCCACGCGAAACTGGTTGCAGGGTAAACGCAAAACAAAATATGCATGCGGACGGGTTGTAACCCGTCCGTTTTTTGCTGAAGTAAATCTATATAATTGTATATAATATTATAAAAAAATTTATAACATTAAAGTATATTTCGGATTATTTCGGCTGGCAGTGTTTTGCGAAATACGATTAATAAAAGCCTGCCGAAAGGTCTGCAAACATTAAAAAAACTTGAAATTTTCGTTTTTCCCCAACATTTTGTGTAGTATTCCGAGGAATACCACAAGAATTTTAAAATACAATTTTTCACAGCAAAGTTTTTAATAAAATCACACTTTTTTATAAACACTGCTATAAACCGATGATTATAATTAAAAAATCCAATACGATTATGTGTAATCCGTCGTTGTTTTTATGCTTTTTTGCCGGCTTGTCTGCGCCTTTTCCGATTTAATTCCGGGTACAGAGGCAGATGGCTGTTCTATATATAAATTGAAAAGCGCTTTCTGCTTAAGAAAGGCATTTCGTTGTTGGGAGGCTGATGTGTCAATGAGGATTTTATTAAATATCAATGAGCAGATTGCTCCGGCAATGATAGAAAATCATTTCAGGGCTATCAGCGTTGAGTCCACCGTAACCGTAACCTCGAAAGATATGATGCTTGAAATTCTTCAAGCATACAAAATGGATATGGTCGTTTATTATGCGGATAAGGTCGACAGTTGTGATCTGCTGAATTTTTTCAGCAAAATAAGGTCCGTTGACCCCAATATCCTTCTTGTTCTGTTTGTAAAAAAAGAAAATCTGTGTATGGTAGGCGAAACGCTTGAGTTTTATCTGAACGAATGCTTTGCCATACCTATGGATTCCAATGAATTGATTATCAGGCTGAGAAGGGTAATGCAGGCAAGCGAGCGGCAAAATTTCAAACCGGCGGTGCCTCAGCAGCAGCAAAAGATTCAATTCGCTCCGCAGCCCGTTGTAAATCCCGTTCAGCCGGCGGCATGGCAATACAATCAGCCGGAAACACCACAGCCGCCGCAAGAGGTTCAAATTATTCCACAGCCCGTTGCGAATCCCGTGCAGCCGGCGGCTTGGCAATACAATCAGCCGGAAACACCTCAACAGCCGCAAGTGGCTCAAATTCTTCCGCAGCCTTTTGCAAATCCAGTGCAGCCTGCGGCTTGGCGTTACAATCAGCCGGAGACGCCTGAACAGAAGCAAGAGGTTCAATCCGATGTACAGCCCGCAGCAAATCCTGTACAGCCTTTAACCCGGATTTATTCTCAGCCTGAACCACCCCGGGAGCCGGAAACCGGCAGGGAAAAGATACAAACAGGCAAATCACCGCTGCGTCACTTAAACAAAATCGAATTGCTTGAAATTATACTCGAACAGGAAAAAAGAATGGCCTCGCTGGATAATAAGATTGAAGAGCTTAAAAGGCAAATTGAAAACCGCGAGATAATTATCGAGGATTCCGGTTCGATTGCCGAAGCGGCATTAAAATTGAACGGCATATTTGAAGCGGCGCAGAAAGCGGCTGATCAATATCTTGAAAGTGTTAAATTAATCAATATCAGAAGCATAAAACTTGTAAAAAATGAAGAGAAAACCGAAACCGGCACAAGAGAATTAGGTTAGAGGAGAAACAATTGAAGACCGGAAAGATAATTGAGCCTACGGTTTCCCAACTGGAAGATGAACTCAACCGCAGGAAAAATAATAAAAAAAAATTGAATATTTTTCGCAGCATAGTCAATTCGCTGCTGTTGGTTGCCGCGGTTACTGTACTGATTGCAATGCTGTGGATGCCCGTGATGCAGGTTCACGGAACCAGCATGGAGCCTTTTTTAAAAGACGGACAGATATTAGTGGCAGTAAGAGGGGAAAGATTAATTAAGCAAGGCAATATTGTGGCTTTTTATTATGACAACCAAGTTTTGCTTAAAAGGGTTATCGGTCTGCCGGGTGATGTCATCAATATTGACAAGTATGGAAATGTTTATGTAAACGGCAGAATGCTCAATGAGCCCTACATTGAAAAAAAGTCACTCGGTATATGCGATATCAAGCTGCCGGTAACGGTGCCGGAAAATGCGATATTTGTTCTCGGAGATAAACGCGATGTTTCGATTGACAGCCGCTCAAGCGATGTCGGAATGATTTACAGCGAACGGACGATAGGCAAGATTGTTTTCAGGGTATGGGATTTTAATTCGTTCGGGCCGATTTAGCTGAATTAATGATTTTTCAGTAAGTATTAGAAAGTAAGTATTAGCAAAGTAATAGATAAGGGGGGTATTTTTTTGGACAAATTTTTGCAGAATAAAGTAAGCGAATTGCTTTCGGAAAAGAAAGTAAGAAACAAAAAAATGCTGTTGATTTCGGTTGTTTCCCTTGTTTTGATACTTACAGTGTCTTACATGACAATATTCCCTGCAATTACCATGACACAAGGGGCATTATCGGATACAACCGCTTCGGATGTCAACGCCGAAGACATCACCGCCACAGGCTCCAATGCGGCAGCCGTTCCCGAGGCAACAGATAATCTTATTAGAACATACAGCGATAACAATGTCACCGTTCAAGTGACGCTTACGGATGAATCAAAAATTCCTAACGACGCGCAGCTTGTTGTAACACCTATTACAAGCAAAGATGACGGGAAAGAATTCAATTCACTCGTCAATAAAACCGAAGCGAATGCTTTGGACGATAATCAAGTGATAAGCGATATTGTATTTTATGATATAGGGTTTACTTATAACGGCGAAAATATCGAACCGGCCGACGGGACTGTTAAAGTAGCTATTAATTTCAACGACCCCGTTTTCTCTGCCAAGGATGTGGACCGCGCGAGCGATCTCAAAGTACTGCACTTTGAAGACAGCGGGCAAGTTGAAGATGTAACCGATATAGTCAAAAACGCCGATGAGGGTGTTACCGCGGTCGAATTCTCAACAGACAGTTTCTCGCCGTACTGCATTGTTCTTGCCGATACCCAGCAGACCGGGAATTTCTATCAGCGCGTCAGCACGATTGACAGCACAACGGCGGCCTACATGATAGTATCCGTGCAGGGCAGTTACGCACTCAGCAGCGATTCCGCCTACAGCTATACCAGGCCGGCGGCTATCACGCCGGTTAAGGGCAACCCGAGTTATTATTCAGCGTTGATAGGCACAACGGCCGCGGCAAGTATTACCAGTGTCAACTGGTATTTAAACACCTTAATTCCATCGACAAGCGGCACTTCAAGAATACAGGTTGACGCCACCCACCGGCTGTATCTTGGTGCAACACCTATTGTCAGCAGTACCGCCACGGCTCAGACACTTACTTATAATACAACCGCAAAATGCTGGACAATATCGGATTCATCGGGATACTATTTGTACCTGAGCAGCAATGCATTTTCACGCAATAACAGCACCACCAATACCTACTGCCGGAATGTGCTAATCTATAAACTTGTGAATGTCACCCTGACAATTCCGGGCGATGTTATTTACAATGACGGAACAGGAACCGGCAGCGGCGGAGGCGGTGCGACAAAGCCGACCTATGACCCGTATATCACGCCGTCGGGCGCGAAGAGCGCATCTTATACCGCAGGCAACGGCAAAACTTTAAGCGCCGTTTCGGATGCTGCGACCTCACAGATTGAAAGCAAATTTACCGGGGTAAAGGCCGATGACGGCAAGGTTATAACGGATAAATCGGTTATTTACGGCGCAGATGACTACGGAGCTTTCACCAATTATGCAAGCGGTGAATTCGGCGTAACAATGTCCGCGCTGGGGCAGGAATTTAATATTCAATCAACCGTAACATATACCTCACCAATTGATGTTGTCTTTATTCTTGACACGTCCGGCAGCATGCTGAACAACAATGTGCCTACCGGTGAAAGCCGCGCCGCTGCCGAAGTGCCTGCGGTCAACAGCGCCATAAACTTTATTATGTCCTCTAATCCGAATAACCGCGTGGGTATTGTCACATTCACCAGCGGTTCATGGGATTTCATGCAGCTCGGCCGTTACTATGTCGGTACTTCGGGCGCCGCGATAGATTATTCCACGGGGTACAGTTACATAACTTTATCAGGCTCAACATTGTCCACAAATTCCGCTTTGCGTTTTGCCGATACAAGAGCGCTCGCTACCGCCGCCTCTGTTTCAAGCTGGAACGGCACCTATACTCAGGCAGGCATCGCTCAGGCTGCAGCTATGTTTTTGCGCAACAGCGATACCACCTATACGGATTCCTCTACGGGCACTACGGTTAACCGCACACCTGTAACGATAATGCTTTCCGACGGCGACCCCACACACTGCACCAGCAATTATATGGATGTGCTCAACGGTCCCCACTACGGTGACGGAGATTATACCAACGCATCCAACAACCAGGGTATCATGGGTTACTACACCATTCTTTCCGCAAATTATTATAAGAAAATGGTGAGTATCCACTATAAAGAGGTTGCAAAACAGTATTCTATCGGGCTGGGTATTTATGATACCGGGTATGATGATGAATCAGGAAAATCGGCAACCGGCGACCATTATAAAAGATGCGTTCTGAACCCCACACCGGATAATATTACCTACCTTAACACAGCCACATCGGCAAAAAATTATACCGTTACCGCATTGCAGGCGTATCAGCTGCTCCAAGGCACTTACAGCAGCAGCAATGTCACCGTCGGCTCAACAAGCAGTTATTCAAACCTTGGCACAACGAACAGCAATGTGCCTGTTTTGATGAATCAATACACAAACTATAAATATACCGACGACGCATTTTTCGGCAACTATACCACAACCCAGCTAAACAGTGTTTTGCAGGGCGTTATAACATCAAGCCATCAAGTATACAATTACGGTTTTATTCTGAAAACATCAACCGATATCAATATGAACGATCCGATTGGTGCGGGGATGGAAGTGAAGAACGCGCCTATACTGCGGTACGGCGGGTCCAATTACACATGCACATCAACAAACACAACCACCGGCAGCGGCTCGACAGTGGTAACCTACCACTACAACTACACATATTCTCAGCCTTATACGACAAAAACGTATGACCTGAATCAGTTGACTGTAACAGTCACCACGGACAGCAGCGGCAACCAGACGGTGAACATGCATATTCCGGAAACCGCCTTACCCGTTTATCTGCCTGATGCCACCCAGAGTTTTTACTACGAAGCGTTGCCGGTCAGGCTGATTTTTAAGGTGGGAATGACCGCATCGGCACTTGCCGGCGCAGCCCAGAATGCTGTGTTCTACACGAACCGCTGGGATGCCGGCGTAACATCAACAGCGGTTTTTAACCCCACAGACGACAATCCGTTTTATGTGACGGCTACTTTCCAGGCAGTTACAGAGAATAAAAGTGTAAATTCATCCTCAACGCTTGCTACAAAATATATTACAAATCTCACGAACAGAGTTGTTACGAATTCTATGGGCAACAACGGCAAACTTACCGTTACAAACGCAAACTGCACCGTATCGGTGACTGTTAACAAGGTATGGTATCAATACGGCGGAACCGTCATTACGGACACCGCTGTGCTTGCCGGCCTTCCAAATGTCACGGTTAATCTTTATCAAAGCACTTCAACCGGCAATACCGGCACAATCTATAATACGGTTACTTTCGGCAACAGCGCGGGTTGGACGCATACATGGTCAAATCTGCCGAATAAGGATGGCAGCGGAAATATCTACTATTACCATGTAACAGAAAATACGGTCGCAGGATATATCACCGTTTTTACAAATGACAGCGGCATCCAGTCCGGCACCATAAATGTCAACAACACGGCAGGCGGAATCATTTTGCCCGCAACGGGCGGCATAGGTAATGTTCCATATATAACAGGCGGCTTGACTATCATAATTTTTGCATTGCTGTTAGCCGGCTCCCTGAATTATATAAAAAAGCGAAAAACCGGAAGGAGTTTTGAACGACCTCTTGACGGATAAGAATAGATAGAAATCGCTTTGGGGTAAACATCACAGAAAATTAAAAAGAAAAACTAAAAAAAGAAGGGAAAGAAAACCATGAAAACCACAAAAAGAATCCTTGCAATTGTTCTCGCATTTGTTCTCTCGCTTTCCGTATTCGCGTTGTCCGCATCAGCGGTAGTGGCAACCGGAGGAACAATCACGCTCAACAACACCATGACATCTGTATCCATTGACGGCAGAACTTTCAACGCCTACAAGATTTTTGATGTAACGACAGACGGAGCGGGCCATTATGCTTACACTTTTTCCAACGCTTCGGTCACGGCGTATTTCGCCGCGAAATCACCCACCATCACAACCGGTGCGGGTGCGGTTGCCTACATTAACACAATAGGCGCGGAAGCGTTTGCGAAAGAGATGTTTAAGGCTATCGTTACCGACGCAACCGTTGTCATCACGCCGGCAACAGCTACCGGTGTCGGAACACAAGCGGTTTTCTCGGGGCTTGCCGCCGGATACTACTTGATTTATGATGCCTTTACAGGCACTGCGGCTACAAAGTCCGCATGCATCCTGACAACAAACGACCAAAATGTTACAATTAACCTGAAATGGGATGTCCCCACGATTAGCAAGACAATCACTAACGGCGCGGACGGCAGCCAAAAAGCTACAACCGCCGACGGTGGATCTGTCATCAATTTCAATCTTACTTCGAAAGTGCCGGATATGACAGGGTACAACACCTATGACTTTACCATCAAAGATACGATGACCGACCTTGCCCTTCAAGCCGGCTGGCAGTCAAACCTGGTAGTCAAAATAAATAATGTTGTTATTGCTCCGTCCGCTTATACGGTTACCCAAACGGGCAGCAATTACTTCGAAATCGCCTTTACAAACTTCATGCAGTATAAAGCTCTTGTGGATGACGCGATTGTTGTGACATTCCCTGCTACGTTTACACCAAGCACAAACACTGCGGTTGGTGTTAATGATGTGTATGCCACCTACAGCAATAACCCCCTGGTGTCGGGTTCCCACACAGATACTCCGCATGACCTGGTCAAGGTTTACTGTGTTGCCGTCACAATCACAAAGGTGGACGGCCAGAACAGCAACACCAAGCTTTCCGGAGCGACATTTGAGCTTGATAAGTTTGTAGGCGGTACATGGGTTGCTAAACAAACATTGACAACGGACGCGACAGGGATCATTTCTTTCGGCAAGCTGGGTTCAGGTCAATACAGGCTTGTAGAAACCGTTGCCCCGAGCGGATACAATCTTCTTGTCAATCCCATTGGATTTACAATCACTGCCACATTCAGCGGCACTGACCTTGCAACGCTCACATCCAGCAATCCGCTCTTCACGGTTGATCTGGGCGGCAGGACATTATCCGCCACAGTTCAGGATAACGCAGGAAGCATTCTTCCCGGCACCGGCGGTATCGGCGTTACTGTATTCTACATAGCCGGTCTTTCTATTACAGTCGGCGCGGCACTCTTCTTAATATACAGGAAGAAGAGAACAGCATAAATTTACATTAGCAAAAGGCTGATCTGCAGGGATGGGGACAACCTGTAACTGTCCCCGCCCTGCGAGAGTCGGCGCTGTGGAGAACCTGATGAAAAAGCATCTTCCGACAATACTTGCCATACTGGTATTTCTCATAGGGCTGTCCGTGCTGCTGTATCCTACGGTAAGCAATCTTATCAACCAGAGGAACTCTTCAAAGCTTATCGAAGACTATGACAACAAGGTGAAAACCATTAGCCCCGCTGATTACAGTGCGGTTTTGAAGGCAGCATACAAATATAATGAGAAACTCGCAGAAAGCTTAAGTTTGCCTAAAGCAGGCGGGCTTCCCGGTTATAAAAACCTGCTTAATATTTCGGGAGACGGGATAATGGGATATATTGCGTTTGCGAATATCAACATCAAACTGCCCATTTATCACGGTACCGATGAGGCTCTGCTTGAGTCGGGTGTCGGCCATATGAGTCAAACCTCGCTGCCTGTCGGGGGAGCAAGCACACATGCTGTAATTACAGGCCACAGAGGTTTGCCGTCAGCAAAGCTGTTTACGGATTTGGACAAGGTTGTTATAGGCGATGTTTTTTATATCTATGTTTTGAATGAGGTTTTAGCATACAGGGTTGACCAGATTATTACGGTAGAACCCAATGAAACAGCAGCATTAAGAATTTTCAAGGGAAGGGATTATGTCACCTGCGTCACCTGTACCCCTTACGGCATAAACACGCATCGCTTGCTGATACGCGGTGTACGCGTGCCTTATGAAAGCACTATTGCCGAAAAATACAAGGTTAGAGGCGATGCCAACATCCTGAATCCTGATTTGGTTGCTCCCGTTTTGGCAACACCTGTTCTACTGGGGCTTTTAATATTCTTGCTTATTAAAATACGAAGAAGTAAAACAGCAAACAGCCCGCAGATAAAATAAGACTTGAATAATAAGCGGAGAGGAGTTGATTTTGTGAAGTGTAAAGCTAAAATGTGTATATGTGTATTGCTGGCAGTATTGATTGCTGCTGTGATGCCGTTTTCAGCATATGCCGCAACAGTAATCGATTATACAAAAAGCGGTTCTATTAACATTACAATGCTTACACCTATCCAAAACAAACCAATTGCCGGCTTGCAGTTTGATCTTTATTTTGTCGGTGCAATCGACAGTTCAAAAGTTGGGCTTGCTTTTATACCCGCGGGGGATTTTGCAAGTGCCGGTGTATCGTTTTTGAACATGACAGATTCAGCATCTAAATCAGCTGCGAAGGAACTTGCCGATTACGCTGTATCAAACGGAATCAGCGGAACACCCGAAATAACCCCTGCCAGCGGTCAGGTTCAGTTTTCTCCGCTTGAACTCGGTCTTTACCTTATTGTACCCGGCCATTTGCCTTCCGGTTCATCTTATAAAGATCCGGTTCCGTTTCTTGTATCCTTACCGATAACCGATATTCAGGGCACAGGATGGGATTATGCTGTTAATGTTTACCCGAAGCTTGAACTCAAACACAGCGATCCGGGTACTACCGCGCCAACAACAACACATAACGGGGAAACGACAACCGACCATGACATTCCAAAAACAAATGACCCGTCACCGGTTTGGCTTTTAGCAGGTCTGGGTATTACCCTTACCGCGCTGCTGGGGCTGCAATTGATCTTTTTAAAGAAAACAAAGAAGAAAGCAAACAACGATTCTGACCCTTCAACACCAAAGATATAGGTTTATTACTGAGCGAAAAAGTATAGAGCCAAAAGAATTCGGGCGGGTGAAAACCCGCCCGTTCGATTTACCAAAAACAATGTGAACACGGGGGACGGTTCTATGATTCACACCTATATTTTCCGTATAATTCCAAAGTTTACCCCGGTCAATCTGCTGATCTGCCTAACAGACATATCATTTTCTTTAAATGCCTTGATAAATTTATCCCGTTTCTTAATGTCCAACTCCTGAAACTCACTTGAATTATCGCACTTTGATATTTTCGCCATTTCCTTTTTTGCCTGCTCATCGGTTAGCCTGAACTTTTTTTCTTCCAATTCCAAGCATTTATCTTCATTAACCTGATTATTGAATCTGACGAATTCAGTTTTACCAATCATTTCTAAAACAAAACCGATATCGGTCAATTGTCCAACCTTTGGATTTATATACTCATTATAACTGCTCCATAAATAGCCGTCAACTTTTTTTGATATATTTGCATTAACCGGGTTTTGATGAATATATCTCAAAACCGTTAAAAAATAATCATCGGTTTCTACCGGTTCGCTTTTATATCGGTCTTGAAACAGATGTCCGACTCGGCTGTACTTCCCATTATACCAATACACATATCTGCCGCCGATTCTTTTGAAAATTTGCTCTAACTCTTCTTTTTCCACCTTTATTAAAAGATGAATATGATTGCCCATAAGGCAGTAAGCAAATAGCTTGTAACCGCTTACTGCCTTGCAATCATTTAAGATTTCCAAAAACTTTCTGTTATCTTCTTCATCTTCGAATATCAGCTGTTGGTTTATCCCTCTGAGCATTATATGGTAGATTCCGCTTTCACTTTTTACTCTTGCATTCCTTGGCATGGTTTACCACCTCAAGGAAAGAATATCATAACATTGATATTTTGTCAAATCATAGAACCGTCCCCTATGTTTTCTTGCCGCGGCGGGGGATATCGGCGCATCGCTCGGCCTGTGGCTGGTGGGCCTTGTGGCGGATAAAACGCCGGAACTTTTAAAAACATCGCATTTCGGCATTCCCTCAGCGGATTTGGGGCTGCGCGCCGGCTTTATGCTGGCTGTCCTTTTCCCTGCCGCAATGATTTTCTTTGTCCGGTACTTAACAAAAAAGAAGCAGTGAAATTGAGCGTTTTACAGGAACTCTCTCCTATATTCTGCTGTTAGTTTGCAAAGTGGCGAGCATTCCGATTTGGCAAACGGGAAAGTCAAACAACAAAAAGATAAAAAAGCGGTTTGGAAGGTTAAGTTACCGAACCGCTTTAATATTTAAAACAACATGGTTATCTTGTCAAATCATAGAACACGACCCAGTGTTCACCAACTATGACTTCAAAAATCTGACTCCATGTGTAATGGTTGTGGTTGTGTAAAAGTCTAATTGATATTATTTAGTTTTGATAAAATTTCTTCTATATTATAGATATCGGGACTAATGCAAATTCGAATAACGTTTTCATGAACAACAATGCTTAAAGCTACAGCAGAAAGATTGTTGTTTAATAGTTTTCGATCATTTAAATAATTGCTATTATAGAGGTATTGCTGCCAATCAGTTATTTGCTCTAAGTTGAAAAAAAACATAAAATCCTGATCGTCATCTAACAAAAGTTTTATTGCAGTACCTAAACAATTCTCAGGGATTACTGTAACAGTTTCTACAATGTTAGAATTTGCTTTTTCAAACGTAGACACACTCATCAAATTATTTTCACAAACAAATTTGTAAAAATCTGTATCTTTGCTAATATGCTCCGTAATCAGGACTATAT